>Ga0302325_10003473_pt1 | contig 37143 bp, 34 predicted proteins | sample Palsa_T0_2_FD_201948 | JGI IMG/M metagenome (GOLD analysis project Ga0302325, IMG submission 201948) | Peat permafrost microbial communities from Stordalen Mire near Abisko, Sweden - Palsa_T0_2 | ecosystem: Environmental > Terrestrial > Soil > Palsa > Peat permafrost | place: Sweden: Abisko...
CAGGCTTCCAGTTTGTTTTTTTCCGGTGCTCGTTTTTTTATTCATTGGTATGAACTCGTTTTATAATCTATACCTCCCAAAGTCCCCTAGTGGACGGAAGAGGCCGGAGTATGGATCTCTTCACTTATGGCTTCCAGGAATTCATCGGCATCTTTTTTCCGCAACGCCAGTGAAGGCAAAAGGCGGATCACACTGGGTTTTGCCTCTCCGGTAAATATGTGCTGGTTGAACAGCAGGCTTTTCCGGAGATCCTTCAAATCTTCAGCGACGTCGAAACCTATCATGAGGCCCTTTCCCCTTACATCTTGAAGTTGTGGAATTTTTTTAAGGGTCGATTGTAAATAGTTTCCGATTTTTTCTGCGTTTTGCATAAGCTGTTCGGATTCTATGACTTCCAGGACTGCCAGGGCAGCGGCGCAAGCCAAGTGGTTGCCTCCGAATGTTGTCCCCAGCATACCATGTTTGGGTTTTATCCAGGGAGCGATTAGCAGACCTGCAATTGGAAAACCATTACCCATTCCCTTGGCCATAGTATACACATCGGCGTCTACCCCGGCATAATCATGGGAGAAAAATTTTCCACTTCTTCCATATCCGCATTGTATGCCGTCTGCTATGAAAACGGCCCCATATTGTTTACAGAGACCGCTGATCTTTTGGAGAAAAGAACCAGAAGCTTCGTTAATACCGCCCACGCCCTGTATGCCTTCAATGATTACAGAAGAAATATCATTTCCCTGTGCCCGGAAGCAGGCTTCGAGAGATGCTTCATCATTGAAAGGCAAAAAGATCACATTGGGATTTTGGTTCACGGGGGCCTGTATGTCTGGATTATCAGTTACCGCCACAGCCAGGGAAGTTCTGCCATGGAAGGATTTCCTGAATGCAACGATCTTTTTTCTGCCATTGGCAAATGATGCCAGTTTTAGAGCATTCTCATTGGCTTCAGCGCCGGAATTGCAAAGAAAAAGTTGGTAGTCTTCCCTTCCGGAAACTTTTCCTAATTTATCCGCAAGCTCTTCCTGAAGCGGCATCAGGATCGAATTGGAATAAAAACCGATCTTACCCAATTGTTCCGTTATGCGGTTCACATAATGCGGGTGGGTATGCCCGATAGAAATGACCGCGTGGCCACCATACAGGTCTAAGTATTGTTGCCCCTGATCATCCCAAACGTATGAACCTTTTGCCTTTACGATACTGATTTGATTTACCGCATATACATCGAATAGTTTCATAATCGCTTTTTTAATAAGTGTGTAATTATTTTCTGTTATTCACTAGAAAACGGGCTATTTCAAAAATAGCCTGCTTTCAATTTTAAACCAGTCTGCTCTTCTAATCCAAACATCAGATTCATATTTTGAACGGCCTGCCCTGAAGCGCCTTTTAGCAAATTATCCAGAGCAGAATGGACGACCAGCCGGTTTTCATTTTTTTCCAATTGGATCAGGCATTTATTGGTATTGACCACCTGTTTTAAGAAAATGGGATTCTTCGATAATGAAGTGAATGGGTGCCCTTTGTAAAATTGGTCATATAGTTTGGTCAATTCATCAATCGGGGCTTCCACGGCCAACTGTGAGCTGACAAAAATGCCCCTGGTAAAATCACCCCGCCAGGGAATAAAATGCACTGCCGCATGGAAATCGGGCTGCAACTGCAAAAGAGATTGATGCACTTCATGGATATGCTGGTGTGTCAGGCTTTTATAGGCCTGTATATTGTTCGCCCTCCAGGAAAAATGAGAGGTGGCGGTTAATGATTGACCAGCCCCGGTTGATCCGGTTATGCCTGTAGTATAGACATCCCGCAACAACCCGGCCTTTGCAAGTGGAAGCAAACCCAATTGGATGGCAGTGGCGAAACAACCTGGATTGGCGACATATTGTGCGGTCCGGATCTCCTCCCTGTTCAATTCCGGTAGGCCATAGACAAATGGAATTCCATGAAGCGAGGGCAGGGTTCCTATAGCATGGAGGCGGTAGTCCTCTGAAAGATCAATAATTCTTAGCTTTTTACTAAGGGTTTGCTCTGCCAGGAATTTTTTTGCTTCTCCATGAGCCACGCATAAAAAAAGGATATCTATGGAATCACTGATTTCAGATGTAAAAAGCTGATCCGTGTCACCGGTCAGGTCTGCGTGGACATCAGCTAATGGCCTTCCTGCATGCGTCTTACTGTGGACAAAACGGATATTGGTTTTAGGATGCTGCATCAGGACCCTGATGAGTTCACCTGCTGTAAAACCCGCGCCGCCAATAATGCCTACTTCCAGTTTTTTTGCAGTTGAAACTGGCTTTGCTTTTGTTTTATGTGCATCTTTTTTTTTCATCGCTTCCTTTAATCTTCATTGATTCTGTCATTTCCAACTGCAGGTTGGGAAGACAGGAGTATTTCCAAATCTTCGTCGTCATTGTTCATGATTCTATGTTTTTGGCCAGGTTGTACATGAATTCCCTGGTTGGCTTCCAGTTCCAAACGATCGGATCCGATTTCAAAAATGGCCCTTCCTTTCAGGATATAAAAGAACTGTTGAGATTGGCGGTGGACGTGCATCTTTTCTGAAGTATGCGGAGAGAGCCTCTCCAGCTTTACCGACAATCCTGCTTCCTCTACCAAGACCCAGCCATCGCAGCGATTTTGATCGCCCCATTGGTAATGATTCAGCGAATTATTTTTAGAGACAATATTCATTTTTACTCAATCATTTATCTTATGAAAAATCGAAGCCTGATTTCCGAAGATTTTCGCAAACCCTTTCACATCGTTTCCACTCCAGCCCTTATTCATTTCCCCGTAGGAACCGAATTCAGGATTCATCAGGTCGTGGGCACTTTCAATCCCTTTGATAATAAACCGGTATGGACTTAGGGTGACAAATACTTTACCAGATACCGTTTTCTGCGTATCCTCAAGGAATTTTTCAATATTGCGCATCGTAGGGTCCAGCATCTGTCCTTCATGCAGCCAATTACCATACCAGTTGGCCAACTGGTCTTTCCAATACAATTGCCATTTTGTTAGGACGTGCTTTTCTAGATGGTGGTGCGACTTGATAATAATCATGGGAGCCGCGGCTTCAAACCCTACCCGTCCTTTTATGCCAATAACGGTGTCACCTACATGGATATCTCTTCCTATGCCAAAGGGCTGGGCAATTGCCTGGAGGTGCTGAATGGCCTCCACGGGGTGTATGAATTTTTGCTCATTCACGGCCACCAGTTCCCCCTTTTGAAATTCGAGTGTCAGTTCCTCAGCCCCTTGTTTGGTCACGGGAGTAGGCCAAGCTTCCTCTGGGAGATAATCTTTTGAATGGAGCGTTTCTTTACCACCTACAGAGGTTCCCCAAAGGCCTTTATTGATACTGTATTTGGCTTTTTCAAAATTCATTTCCACACCTTCATGTTTCAGGAACGCGATCTCTGCTTCCCTGCTCAGTTGCATATCCCTTATCGGAGTGAGGATACCTACTCCGGGCAACAGGCTCTGAAATACCATGTCAAACCTGACCTGGTCATTTCCGGCACCTGTGCTTCCATGAGCCACGAAGGATGCCCCTAACTCGCGGACTTTTTTTGCCACTGTGATAGCTTGAATCATTCTTTCAGCGCTTACACTTAATGGATAGCTTGCATTCTTCAGTACATTGCCGAATATCAGGTACTTAATGCAGGTGTCATAATATTCCCTGGTGACGTCAATGCAACTAAAAGAATCGACACCTAATTTTTTTGCCTTCGATTCGATCTGCTGCACTTCTTGCTTGGAGAAACCCCCTGTATTTACAGTGACTGCGTGGACTGGCAGCTGATTAGTCTTCTTCAGATAAATGGCGCAATAGGTCGTATCCAATCCTCCGCTATAGGCCAGGACAACAGACCCGGGTAAAGCGGTCTGCAAAGAACTGGACTGGTCAGCCGGGTAAAAAAAAGGCCTGAAATAATTGTGGATATTCATTCAAGTGCTGATTAACAATTTTTTTATTTAGATGGATGCGGGACGGATGGGGCTTAAAAGAAAAAAACGCCAAAAAGGGATTTGGATTTTCGGTTCCCGTTGCCTTCCTTTTCTTTTCTGAGGAATGGCTTCAACAATTTCCATTGTTTGATCTGCATAAACCGCTCGTAAATTTTTGACCGTTGTTTAAAATCCTGCGTGGTTTCCTCCGGTTCAAAATGATCTTTTGGGTCGTAGAGCATTGCAGTACACATACAATTTTTTCTTTCCTTGCTCATCAGAATCTCATAGTTGACACAACTTTTACAACCTGCCCAGAAGGCCTCATCCTGGGTCAATTCTGAATAGGTGACGGGTTCATATCCCAGTTCTGAATTTATTTTCATCACAGGCAGGCCAGTCGTCAATCCGAAAATTTTTGCCTCTGGATATTTTTGCCTGCTAAGTTCAAATATTTTCTTTTTGATCTGCCTGGCCAAACCGCTCTTGCGGAAAGCGGAGGCAACGATCAAGCCTGAATTGGCTACATACTCACCATGACTCCAGGTCTCAATATAACAAAAGCCAGCCCAGATTCCTTTTTTTGTAAAAGCAATCACCGCCTTCCCCTCTCTCATTTTTTCCTGGATATATTCAGGACTTCTTTTTGCAATACCCGTTCCTCTTGCCATGGCAGAGGATTCCATTTCATTACAAATAATGACAGCAAAATCCTGATGGGTTCCATCAGCTATTTGTATTTGAAATTCTTGTTGCTCCTGTTCCATTGATAATTTGTGAATATGGTAAATAAAAGTTCAATGAGATGAATATTGAAGGAAGTGCCCTGGTTTTGCAGGGTTTCATAGTTCCGTCATATAACGGGAAACCATGGGATAGCCGTATCAACGTCGTACCCAAAAGGGAATCGGGCGGACTGAAAAAATAACGCCAAGGGGCGCTACAAAAAACCCACGCTTATTGAAGGCGTGCAATACCACTCCAGCGAGCAGTGATATGGGTGAGTTTTTTTTCATTAAGTGCTATATGATTTGGCCTATAATAATTTGACAGCACAAAGAAAGACAATTTTTTATATCCGGGGACTTTTTAGACTGTTTTTTTGACGAATTATTGAAAAAGACCTGTTAAAGATCAGGAAACCGCGACTGGTACTGAATGGATGGCGTCTGCCATTTCTTTGATCAGGGAGGAATTTTTTTCAATGGCGTTTCCTGCTACAATGAGATCTGCACCAGCTTTGCAATTGCGGTATGCTTTTTCGGCGTCTCTTATGCCGCCGCCGGTGATCAGGGGAATGGATATGCATTTAGCTACCATCGAAATCATTTCTTCGGAAATCGGACGTTTGGCACCGCTTCCTGCATCCATATAGATTTGTTTCATACCCAACATTTCGCCTGCCATGGCTGTACACATGGCGATTTCGTTTTTATCTGCAGGAACCGAACTGGTATTGCTGATATAGGAAACGGTTGTTGGTGCACCCCCGTCAATGACGATATAACCAGTCGAAATTATTTCAAGACCACTTTGACGGATCATGGCAGCAGAAATAACGTGCTGACCAATGAGCAATTCAGGATTTCTGCCCGAAATCAGCGACAAGTATAATAATCCGTCCGCGTAAATCGAAACCTGGGATGGGGTTCCCGGAAAAAGAATCACCGGGATATCGCAGTTCCGTTTAATGGACTGTACTACCTCATCCAAGTGATTCGAGATCACCAAACTTCCGCCCACCATCAGGTAGTCAACGCCCGCAAGAAGCGCCAGGCCTGTCAATTCTTCAATCTTTTCAGCGTTTACCTTGTCTGGGTCGATCAATAACGCAAAAGATTTCTGTCCTTTCTTTTTTTTGGCCACTAAAGACCCGTATATGGTTTCCTTCATCAACTTGGGTGGTATGATTGCAAAAATGCGAAAAATTTTCGGGTTTGAGCCATAATTCCCGTTTTGAAAACCAGGATTTCAGGAGCAAAAGTATAACGGATAGAATTTTTAAAGCTATCTACAAAAATTATTTTTCTATAATTGGGAAAGAAAATGTGTATAAATCGAATAATGCACTACCAACCTGCACTTCAAAAATTATTAACCATTTTTTTCCACAGGTGTTAATATTTCTGAATGGGAAATGTCGAAATCAAAAAATACTTTCGTTATCCCCGTAACAATTTCTTAACACTTAAAGTAAGGTACTAACCTCATGACAAATAAAAAGCAATCAGCAAAAGGCTTACAGATCTCCCGTCGCTACACAAAGGAAGGGGTGGATGTGTACAGTCAGTTCGAATTTGATTACCGGACTTCGGTAATCCGCAACCCCAGCGGAGAGGTGGTTTTCGAGATGAATAATGTGGAAGTACCAAGGGGTTGGAGCCAGATTGCTACTGATATTTTGGCGCAAAAATATTTCCGTAAGGCAGGAGTCCCCCAACCCGAACAAGAGGGGGTCTTAGGCAGGGAGACTTCCATCAAGCAGGTCGCCCATCGGATGGCCAATTGCTGGAGGGTTTGGGGAGAGCGCAACCATTACTTCGATTCTGAAAAAGACTCACTCGCTTTTTATGAAGAACTGCTGTATTGTATACTGAACCAATCCTGTGTTCCGAATTCCCCTCAATGGTTCAATACCGGCCTGTTCGAAAGCTACGGCATAAAGGGAAAGCCCCAAGGCCATTATTACGTTGATCCTGCGGATAATGAATTAAAGAGATCCAGCTCAGCCTATGAAAGACCGCTCCCCCACGCCTGTTTTATATTGAGCGTCGAGGATGACTTGGTCAATGATGGCGGTATCATGGATCTATGGATGAGGGAGGCCAGAATCTTTAAGTACGGTTCCGGTGTAGGCACGAATTTTTCAAGTATCAGGGGAGAGGGCGAAAAACTAAGTGGCGGCGGCACTTCCAGTGGCTTAATGAGCTTTCTCAAGATCGGCGACCGGGCTGCTGCCGCCATCAAATCCGGAGGCACTACCCGCCGCGCGGCTAAAATGGTTTGTTTGGACCTGGATCATCCTGAAATACTCGAGTTTATAAACTGGAAAGTAGAGGAAGAAAAAAAGGTAGGGGCGCTTATTGCCGCAGGCTATCCCAGCGATTATGAAGGCGAGGCATACAAAACGGTATCCGGCCAGAACTCCAATAATTCGGTACGGATCCCCAATGAGTTCTTTAAGAGACTTGAAAATAATGAGGACTGGGAATTGAAGGCCAGAAGCGACGGCAGAGTCATGAAACGCGTGCCAGCAAAAGAAGTTTGGAATCAAATTGCCTATGCAGCCTGGCGTTGCGCCGATCCGGGTACCCAATACGATACCACCATCAATGAATGGCATACCTGTCCGAGTGGGGGGCGCATCCGGGCTTCTAACCCGTGTTCTGAATACATGTTCATTGACAATACGGCCTGCAACCTTGCTTCGGTCAACCTTCGCCGCTTTTTTGACGATAAAAACAGCACTTTTGATGTGGAGGGTTTCGAGTACACCTGCAGGTTATGGACTATGGTGCTGGAGATATCGGTGCTGATGGCACAGTTTCCTTCAAAAGAAGTCGCACGCCTGTCTTATGATTACCGCACCCTTGGCCTGGGATATGCCAATCTGGGCTCGATGCTGATGGTGATGGGTATTCCCTATGACAGCGAGGAAGCAAGAGGGATCGCTGGCGCCATTACTGCAATCATGACGGGGATTTCATACAAAACCTCCGCAGAAATGGCTGGATCCCTGGGCGCCTTTCCCAAGTATGATGATAACCGGGAAGCCATGCTCCGGGTCATGAGGAACCATCGTTTAGCGGCCTATGATGCAGATGAATACGAAAAAATCGAAATCAAGCCACAGGGCATTAAAGCCCAGTTTTGTCCGGATTATTTATTGAAAGCTGCAACAAAGGCCTGGGACGAGGCGGTTCAGCTGGGTGAAAAATACGGATACCGGAATGCACAGACTACGGTCATTGCCCCTACCGGCACTATTGGCCTGGTTATGGATTGCGACACCACCGGCGTGGAACCCGATTTTGCCCTTGTCAAATTCAAGAAATTATCAGGCGGTGGTTATTTTAAGATTATCAATCAATCGGTACCCGCAGCCCTTGCACACCTTGGCTACACCGACAAAGAAATGGAGGCAATTGTAAAGTATGCCGTTGGATCCGGAACTTTTGCAGGAGCTCCATACATTAACTACCAAACCTTAAGTGAAAAAGGATTTATTGCTGAAGAAATCAAAAAGTTGGATTCCGCTGTACTATCCGCTTTTGAAATTGGATTCGTTTTCAATGTGTACAATTTAGGAGAGGAATGCCTTCAACGCCTGGGTTTCAAACCGGAACAGTATTTCAATTTTGAATGGAGCCTGGTGGAAGCCCTGGGATTTTCAATAGCCGAAATAGAAGCTGCTAATGATTATGTCTGTGGGACCATGACTATCGAAGGCGCTCCCTGTCTAAAAGAAGAACACCTGCCCGTTTTTGACTGTGCCAATAAATGTGGAAACAAGGGAGAACGCTATATCCATGCCCATGGACATATCCGGATGATGGGTGCCGCTCAGCCATTTATCAGTGGCGCCATTTCCAAAACAATTAACCTGCCAAACGAGGCAAGTCTTGACGAGATTACGGATGCCTACATGATGAGTTGGCAATTAGGCCTAAAAGCATGTGCCCTTTACCGTGATGGTTCAAAATTATCACAGCCTTTGAGTAACAAATCAGACAAAAAGAAAAAAGCAGAATCTTCCGGAGCTGAATCAGAACAATCCGGAACGGCCAATACCCAGGCTTTATCAAATGCTTCAGGCATGGAAGCCATGGAATCCAATATTGTGGATATGAGTAAACTTACCGTCCAGGATCTCCTGGAGGAAGTTCAGAAACGCGTTCAATCATCTCCGGATACCAAACTAAAACGCGCCCTGGCTACCATTGTAGAGCGAAGGACTCTGCCTGCCAAACGTCGCGGTTTTACTCAAAAAGCAAAGATTAACGGTCAAGCCATTTTTCTGCGCACAGGAGAATATGCCGATGGTACTGTAGGTGAAATATTTATCGATATGGCCAAGGAAGGTGCCACTATGCGCAGTATGCTTAATTGTTTTGCTATTTCTATTTCAATTGGTCTTCAATATGGCGTACCGCTAGAAGAATTTGTGGAGAAATTTGTCTTTACCCGGTTTGAACCTTCCGGGATGGTGGATCACCCGAATATCAAAAGCACTACTTCCATTGTCGACTTTATTTTCCGGGCCATGGCCTATGAATATTTGGGAAGGACGGATTTGGTGCATGTTCTGGATAAGCCCGAAGTAAATAATACAGGTACCGACGACTGGGATGAAATTCCCACCTCATTGGAATATGAAAAGAAAACCCCGGAATTAAGCGATGTCAGGGTAGTAGCCAAGCCATCCGGCCCTGCCGCGGGGACGAGTCCGAAATCTGTAAAATCATCAACTTCTGCCAAATTCGAAAACGGACAGGACGCAGTCAATGCGGCTGCAAAAAGTATGCAGAGCGATGCGCCTGCATGTAATACTTGTGGACATATCACCATCAGAAGTGGAACCTGCTATAAATGCCTGAATTGCGGTAATAGCATGGGCTGCAGTTAGCAAGGCAAAAAGGGTGATGCCGTTATCATCCGCAAAATAAAAAATAGGACGGTTTTATATAAACTACAAGCTGCTCATTTCTATGGGCGGCTTTTTTTTGAGCCGATGATCAAGTCAAACCTATCGGGCCGTGGCTGATCATGGGAACACTAGTATTTGTCCCATTTTGGCATCGTATATCTACGATTGGCAAGGAAATTGTATAAGAAGTACTGCAATTTTAGACTGTAAATTCCGTTTAATTATCTCGTACAACCTAAATCGAAAACCATGAAAAAGATCCTTGCTCTATTAGTCATCATCTGTTTTCTTTATTCTTGTAATCGTGCCGTGACGCCTTATGAAGCGGCTTCCCACCACTATAACCGTTGCCGGGACATGAGGTAAATTTTCATAGGTCCCAATTCCAACAAAATATGCATGTGGGTTTTTAGCATCGTTTTCTGAGCTTTCAATTTAAGCTTAGTTTTGCTGCTTGATACTACATTAATGACTATTCATTTCGGGTATAATAAAAAACAAGTGGTGCAAGCCTTACGTTACCATTTTCTGACAAGGCCGGAAATCAGGATACTGCTAATTGTTGTAAACCTGTTTACTATCTTATCTGCCACTTTGCTTTATCTGCATAAAATTCAGCCACTTTCATTTTTAACATTTTCAGTTTTATGGTTTCTTTTGTTGGTGAGTGTATGGAAGATCCTGCCAACCAGCATTTATAAAAAATCCTTTACTTTCCAGGATCAATTCACTATGAATCTGGAAGACAGGGAAGTCCTTCTGGAAACTACCAGGGGCGTCAATTCCTGGCAGTGGGCTGATTTCAGCGCTTTTCTGGAAAGCCCTTATTTCTTCCACCTGTACTTTAACAGCCGGTCTTTTTTCCTGGTCCCTAAAGATGCATTTAAGGATATTATTGAACTTCAGCAGGCCCGCGATCTGTTAAGGAATAATATTAAGCGTTGACTGTCGTTAATAACAAGTTGTTTCTCAAAATTTCCGTGTATGCGTAAAGTGCTATATCTTGCGCGGACCCAAGGAAATAACGACCCCTTGCCCCAATTATGTCAAAAGTAACATTCAGCAATAAGAATAGTGTTTTTTACACAACACTGAAATCTGCCGTAGACCAATATTTCGTAAAAAATAAATTAAGGAAGACTGGGAACCTGAAACTCCATATCAAGACCGCAGTTTTAATTCCTTCGGCCATCCTGATTTATACCAGTTTATTGATTTTCCCCTTGACCCTTCCCGTTGGAATCCTGCTTAGCACATTATTCGGTTTTACTCTGGCGAGCATCGGATTCAACGTCATGCACGATGCCTGCCATGGCAGTTATTCCAGCCACCCCTGGATTAACAATCTGCTGGGCCTGAGTCTGAATGCATTGGGGGGAAATGCATTTATTTGGAAATTCAAGCACAATATCATTCATCATACTTATACCAATGTGGATGGGGTCGATGATGATATTGCCAAAAGCCCAATCATGCGTCAATGCAATACGCAGAAATGGGTTCCCGCCCATCGGTTCCAGCATGTGTATGTCGTACTGGTTTACGCCATTTCCTCCATCGCATGGGTTTTCGTTATGGATTTTAATAAATACTTTAAGAGCAGGATATTGACCACTCCCTTACAAAAAATGGATTCAAGGGAGCACTTCCTATTTTGGACCAGCAAGTTGTTATACCTCATTTTTTATATTCTTATACCCGTGTTGGTGGTTGGATGGAAAGGATGGGCCATTGGTTTTGGATTCATGCATCTGGCAATGGGTCTCACCTTAGCGCTGGTTTTCCAATTGGCTCATGTGGTGGAGGATGTGGAATTCGATTTTGCCCCCACTAACGACAACAAGAAAATAGAAGAAGAATGGGCTATATACCAGGTAAAAACAACGGCCAATTTTGCCCCAAGAAATAAGATCATTTCCTGGTTTGTTGGGGGACTGAATTTCCAGGTGGAACATCATTTATTTCCGCGTGTCAGCCATGTCCACTATCCCGCCATCAGTAAGATTGTAAAACAAACATGCGAACAATTCAATATCTCTTATCATGAATTTCCAACTATGACCAAGGCTATCGCCTCACACTTCCGGATGATTCGGCAGTTGGGTAAAAGACCTGTTTTATCCGTATGATAGATTAATCATTGAATCACTTACTGAAACAAGCCGGATTATCTGGGCTTGTATTTGGCTTCTTCAAAAATTTTTTTAGATTCGGTTCTCATTAGTTGCAGTGGGCTGATGGAAGGATTGTCTTCCACATATTTCCTGATGATCTGCAAGCCGACCCAGGGCCCAATATTGCCAGGGGAGATTTCCGGCATCCCTTCTGTATTGGGTGCCTCACCAATATAGTTTTTGATGAGGTCCGGATCAAGCGTATAGATATCATTGTTCTGCAGGATATAATTCCAGATCAACCCCTCATTCACCTTACACCAGGACAATTGCTTTTGCGTAAACCCTGTTTTTAAACTATCAGGAGCGTCGGGAAGAAGCCGGTCTGTCAACCACCAATATTTCCCTTTGAGGATCATCTGGTCGATGAGGGATTTGCCTGCACTGCTGTCAGGAAAAAGATCTTCTGCCAAGGCCTTCATACAATCGGCGCAGATATAGGATTTTTCAAACCGCCGGGAGATGTACCTAGGATATAGTTCCTGGCCTTGGACACTCGTATAAAAGGAAAAGTCTTTGCCGGCATATAATTGAAGTCCGATCGCCAAAGTGTATCTCGTAATGGCTACGCCCGGAGCATCAAAGGGTCCGATATAGGTTACGATTTTGGGGGGCAATTGATAATTGGGGAAATAATATTTGATTAATTTAAAACTTCCCCTCAATTCTTTTTCAAGCCAATCCAAGTTTTCAAATTTCTGTTCAATTGAATCTTTCACCGGAAGATAACTGCTCAAAAACTGATGGGTGGCGTCTATCAAGGTATTGTTGGTATCAGACAGTATGCCTGCTCCCAGGATATTGACAGTAAAATCATTCAGGAAATAGGGAAATTGGCGACTGAGCCCCGCTAGTCCCCGGAAAATTTGATTGGAGTCAATAGAGAAAAAAGCCTGATCAAACCGGTCAATGCTGACATGGACTTCGATCTGAGAGGTATCAGGAGTGTTATTCTTATTGCTGCAGGACATCAGACACCAAATCAAACCGACCGCCAGAAGGATTTTTTGCATTTGCATAAAACGTTATTGCCCGCAAATTAGTGCGAACACGGGCGCCGCTCCTCATTATTTTAAATTGTTTTGAATTTTCCTATCCAAATGAATTAGCCTGTATTCTCGTAAATTTGCATTATGAAAATCGCTTTAGCACAGCAGAATTATCATATCGGCAATTTTGAAGCGAATTTGCGGAAAATTGTATCTCGGATCCGGGAAGCAAAAAATCAGAAGGCAGATTTGGTCGTCTTTTCTGAATTAGCGGTCTGCGGTTATCCTCCACGTGATTTCCTGGAATTTGAAGACTTTATAGACCAATGCTATACTTCCTTGGACCTGATCAAAAAAGAAGCCGATACCATCGGGGTGATCGTGGGGAGTCCAGCCAGAAATCCAGATCCGAAAGGGAAAGGATTGTTCAATGCCGCCTGGCTTTTCTATCAGCAAGAATTAAAAGGAGTGGCACATAAAACCTGTTTGCCTAATTACGATGTCTTTGATGAATACAGGTATTTTGAACCCGGCTATGACTGGCACGTGATACCCTTTAAAGATAAAAAAATTGCATTGACGATATGTGAGGACATTTGGAACCTCGGCAATAACCCTTTGTATCGCGTCTGCCCCATGGATAAGTTGATGGCCGGGGGACCGGATCTTATGATCAATATTTCTGCCTCTCCATTTGATTATGATCACGATGAGGATAGAAAGGAAATTGTCCGCTGCAATGTGCTGAAATACCAATTACCAATGATTTATTGCAACGCAATCGGATCACAAACGGAAGTCGTATATGATGGAGGCAGCCTGGTGTATGATGCAGAAGGAAATGAACTCTATGAGCTCAAATATTTCGAAGAAGATTTTGCCCTGGTTGATATCAATTTCAAAGGTAAAAGGGATGCAAAATCGATTGTGGAGGCTTCCAGAGCGCAATCCCAGGCCGTTCCCGCCCTTTTTGAAGAACTACTGCCGGGCTATTCAGTCCCTCTGGAGACCGATCCTGCGGTGGCTATCGGACCTGGTCCAAATGTCCCATCCGTGGACCTGGAATCGGGATTTGATAAGGAAATGCGCGTCTCCAAAATTAAGGATCCGGACCTTATCACAAGTTATCTTACTTCTGATCATAATATCCGTCAGATCCACGATGCCCTGATCCTGGGGATCAGGGATTATTTTGGCAAAATGGGCTTTTCCCATGCTATTTTGGGAAGCAGCGGTGGAATCGACAGCGCCGTTACCCAGGCACTGGCTTGCGAGGCCCTGGGAAAAGATAGGGTTCATGCAGTCCTCATGCCTTCTGCCTTTTCCAGCACCCATTCTGTTGCAGACGCCAAAGAATTGTCAGAAAATTTGGGGAATCCATATGAAATTATAGCTATTGGCCAGATTTACGACTCTTTTCTGGCCGCTTTGGCAAATGGCTTTAAGAACCTTCCATTTAGCGTGGCCGAGGAAAATATCCAAAGCCGCAGCCGTGGAAATATCTTAATGGCACTCGCTAATAAATTCGGATATATCCTTTTAAACACTTCCAATAAAAGTGAGTTAGCAACAGGTTACGGCACCTTATACGGAGATATGGCCGGTGGCTTAAGCGTTCTTGGTGATTTATACAAAATTCAGGTGTATGCGATGGCCAATTACCTCAACCTGGCATCCACACTGATCCCGCAATCCGTGATCGAAAAAGAGCCCTCGGCTGAACTCAGGCCTGGTCAGAAAGACAGCGACAGCCTTCCGGCCTATGAGATCCTGGATAAGGTGCTTTATCAGTATATAGAAAGGAGACAAGGTCCCAGAGAAATTATTGACATGGGCATTGATCCGGCTACGGTAAATAGAATATTGAAGCTCGTTAACACCAATGAATATAAACGCAACCAGTTTTGCCCGATCATCCGCATCAGTTGTAAAGCGTTCGGTATGGGCCGAAGGATGCCGATCGTTGGAAAATATCTTTCTTAGTGCTTCAGATAGATGTCCACAATAATGGGTATCTGCTGGACCGTTATCACTTTCAACAAATGTAATTGAGTCGTTGTCAAGCTCGTAATGGTGATACTGCCGCCAACACCGGAAAAAAGAGAATCTGATGAAATTATGGCATTTTGGCTGGAATTAAAGTTCCAGGTAAACGGGGTCGATGCAGGCCCGGCCGAATCGCACTTGATAGGCCCTGCATTCTCTGCTCCTGTGTTATTACTGTAAAAATAGAATGTATCTTCTTTTTCGCATTGCTGAATAAGTCCCGGAGGAGGTGCCGTTACAATGACACCGCTGCTGTCGTCACCAATTCCAGCCGTATCATAAAACCAGCCTGATTGGGTAATCAAAGCCATATTTGAAACCTGCGAACTACTTTTCTTCCCGCAATTGACAAAAAACAGGGAAATCAAAAAAAGAAAAAGCAGCATCCGAAAAAAAGGAATTTTCATAATCGTCCAGTTTTGCATTATCAACAAAACGGAAAGAAATTTATTTATTGTGTTCAGGAGGGGTTTTATTTACCCGTCGAAACCAGGCATGTCCGCGTAGATATTGGGCATGCTTAATGTTTCAGGATGATCATGTATTTGGTTGTAATACCTGAAAAATGCTGGTATGCAAACATTTCAAGCCTGGAAACTGAAAGAGTTTTTATAATAAAATGCTGTTCCTGGAAAAACATAGCATTTCCCTTATCCTCAAAAGACCAAATAAATGGCAAGGATGGCGGATCAGAAGGGTCGCATTTCATGCCGCCAATATTAAATGAGCCCGTTCCATCGGGATTAAAAAGTATGATATCGTCACTTTCGCAGCCTGCGATCTTTGGATCAAGCACATCTATATACCCGTCTTCATTGGAGTCAAAGCCCGCCTTTTCATATTTCCAGGCTGCATTCGTAAGTAGCTGTGATTTTGATTGCCTGGAACCGTTCTTGCCACAGGATAAACCTAAAAGAAATAGGGGAATCAAGAGAAAAGGTAGTTTTAACAGGATAGTCCTCATATTATCGGTTTGACCCACATTGACGGGACAGGTTTAAAATGTTAAAAAAAACTATTTATTGTGCATCCGGCGGATTAATTAACCGATTTAAAGGTCAATTTCTTATCCCGGCAAGCAACTTGCTTCCGAATTCGTATTTTGCGACATCAATTTTCCTTTATGGTTTATACAGCAGATGATATAAAACAACTCAATGAGAAGATCCAATACCAGGCTGGTTTTATCGACCGTCTCCGGGACGAAGTAGGGCGTGTAATCGTTGGTCAGCATTACATGCTTGACAGGTTGCTTATTGGTTTGCTCAGTAATGGACATGTGCTTTTAGAAGGAGTTCCAGGCTTGGCCAAAACATTGACCATCAGGTGCCTTGCCAATGCCATCCGTGCAAAATTTAGCCGCATCCAATTCACGCCTGATTTACTTCCTGCCGATGTGACAGGAACCATGATTTATAATCAGCAAAAAAATGAATTTGTCGTGCGCAAAGGCCCAGTTTTTACCAATTTCCTTCTCGCCGATGAAATCAACCGTGCCCCGGCAAAAGTACAGAGCGCGTTATTAGAAGCGATGCAGGAGCGTCAGGTAACACTAGGGGATGCCAGTTACAAATTGGAAGAACCATTCCTGGTTTTGGCTACTCAAAATCCTTTGGAACATGAAGGCACTTATCCTTTACCTGAAGCCCAACAAGACCGGTTTATCATGAAGGTTATTGTGGATTATCCCACCAAACAGGAAGAACAACTGATCATCAGACAAAATGTACAAGGCACCCGACCTCCGGAGGTTGAACAGGTTGTCTCCATCCAGGAAATCCTGCAGGCGCGGGAATTGGTCAGGCAAGTCTATATGGATGAAAGAGTGGAGCATTATATTCTGGATATTGTTTTTGCAACAAGGACCCCTGAAAAATACCGGCTTGAAAAACTAAGGCCACTGATCGTTTATGGAGGTTCGCCAAGAGCAAGCATCAATCTGGCACTGACCGCCAAAGCAAATGCATTCCTCAATAAGCGTGGATATGTAATCCCTGAAGATGTAAGAACAGTTTCCAAAGACGTATTACGCCACCGCATTGGCCTTAGCTATGAGGCTGAAGCAGAAAATGTGACGGTTGAACAAGTCATCGACGATGTGCTTAAAGCCATACAGGTACCCTAATCCAATCTTGCTTCCTTGCGATGTTAACAACAGCTGAAATATTAAAGAAAGTCCGTGAACTGGAAATCAAAAGTAAAAAACTCACCCATAATCTTTTTACCGGGGAATACCATAGCGCTTTTAAAGGCAGGGGAATGAGTTTCCGCGAGGTGCGCGAATATTATCCTGGCGATGATATCCGGTTTATTGATTGGAATGTTTCTGCCCGTTTGGGGCATCCGTTCAGCAAACTTTTTGAGGAGGAGCGGGAATTGACGGTGATGTTGCTGGTGGACGTCAGCGCCAGTTCACTTTTTGGAACAGTTCATGAAAGAAAAAAAGACCTGATCACCGAAATCTGCGCTGTCCTTTCTTTCTCAGCGGTAAATAACAATGATAAAGTGGGGGTTATTTTTTTCAGTGACAAAATTGAAAGGTACATCCCACCCAAAAGAGGAAGGGAACATGTTTTATATATCGTGAGAGAACTGCTGACATCGGAACCCGTCAGAAAGGGAACCCGGATCAGCGAAGCCCTCCGGTTTTTCAACAATTCTACACGTCAGAAAAGCATCGCCTTTATCCTGAGCGATTTCCTGGACGAAAAATATGAGGATGCGCTCAAGATCGCTGGAAAAAAACACGATGTGATCGGAGTAAAAATCTATGACAGGATGGATATGCAATTACCGGAAGCAGGCCTGATTGGTGTTGAAGATGCTGAAACAGGTATGATGCAATGGGTAGATACGGGCGATTACCTGGTTAGAACCAATTACCAGCAATCTTTCTTTGCAATGACCGAACGCTGCAAGACCATTTTTCTGAAAGCGGGATGTGAAATACTTCACTTACGGACGGATGAGGATTATGTAAAAATATTGCAGAAATTTTTTGTAGGACGAAACCGGCCGGTATAATTCATGACTAAATATCGATTACATATTCTCTGGATGACCTTTTTTCTGTCCGGTTTTCAATTCGCTTATTCCCAGGCTCCGGTTTCCGTTAGCGATTCGGTGGATCGAAGATCCATACTGATCGGGGAACCAATACAATTGACCCTGAGAGCCGATGTCCCCACGGGGACAAATGCAACCTGGTTTTTAACGGACAGCCTGGCACATTTTGAATTCATTGAAAAGGGGAAAATTGATTCGGAAATCACAGTAGAAGGGAAAATATTCAGGCAACATCTGGTGATCACGAGTTTTGATTCCGGGAGATGGGAGATCCCACCTTTAGCCGTTGCCATCGATACTAAAAAATTCTATACTGATTCTATTACCATCAATGTGGACTTTTCAAAATTCGATCCCAGGCAGGATTATCATGACATCAAGGACATCATTGAAGTGGAAAACCCCTTTGTCAGATTTATCAGCTGGGTGCTTTCCGCTATAACCTTTATTTCCCTATTGCTCTTTGTCTATTTTTTGACCCGGAGAAAATCGATCCGTGAGGAGGTGCAAATGCTAACTCCTCGCTTTTCTCCACTTGAAGAGGCTCTCAAAGCGCTCGATGCCTTGCAAAGAAAGCGGCTTGCGGAAAATGGGGAAGTAAAAACTTTTTACATGGAGTTAAATGAAATCATACGGGTTTTTGTTTTGCGGAAAATGCAGATTGCCAGCATGGAAAGGACCAATGAAGAACTCATTCTTCAATTCCGGGGATTGAACCTGTCCAAAGAACAGTTTTCCAGGCTGGCACAGGCTTTACGGATTATTGATTTTGTCAAATTCGCGAAATACCTTCCTGGCCCGAATGAGCACCAGGAGAACTTTGAAATAATCAAGTCATCGATTGAAGTCTTAAATACATTAGAAAAATAAGTGTTGTACGATTGGTTTCAAAATATCAGTTTTGCCTATCCCGAATTCTTCGTTCTTTTTTTGTGCATTCCGGTAATGATCTATTGGTATTTGCAAAAAAGCAGGAAGGGCCAAGGGACTCTGATGATTTCCACAGTGCGCGGTTTTGAAGGGTCCCGGTCATGGAAAAATTTGCTGCTCCATCTTCCTTTTGTATTGAGAATACTGGCTGTCACCAGTTTAATTATTGCTATTGCCAGGCCTCAAATCAGAAATGACCAGGAGTTGGTCAATGGACAGGGCATTGATATCGTGCTTTGCCTGGATATCAGCGGCAGCATGTTGGCACAGGATTTCACCCCCAACCGGATGGAGGCCGCCAAGAATGTGGCTTCAGAATTCATTGATAATCGTCCTGCAGATCGGATAGGGCTGGTGATTTTCTCAGGTGAAAGTTTTACTATGTGCCCCCTGACGACAGACCGGGCAGTCCTGAAGTCACAACTCTATAGTGTCGAAAGCGGTTTACTTGAAGACGGCACCGCAATAGGCTCTGGCCTTGCAACAGGCATTGAGAGGTTGCGCTCCTCACCTTCGAAAAGCAAGGTTATTATCCTGCTTACAGACGGAGAGAATAATGGTGGATTGATTGATCCCAATACCGCCAAAGAAATTGCCAAATCAGTAGGCGTCCGTGTGTATACGGTTGGTGTCGGCACCGAAGGGTATGCACCTGTGCCCGTGCAGACACCGGGAGGAGTAGTCATGCAACGCGAAAAAGTGAGTATAGATGAAAAACTCCTGACACAAATCGCAAACGAGACCGGTGGCAAATATTTTCGCGCTAAAGACAACGAAAGCCTGAGAAATATTTATACAGCAATCGACAAGCTGGAGAAATCCAGGATTGAAATCACCACATTAAAAAAATATACCGAGGAATTCTTCCCCTTTGCCCTGGCTGCTGCAGCATTAATTTTTTTGGAATATGCTTTACGGTTCACCGTCTTTAAAAAATTTCCCTGATAAACCATGAGAGCAAGAGTGTACAAATCAACGGGCAGCTGGTATGTGGTAAAAACAGACCAGGGACAAATATGGAATGCGCGGATAAAAGGGATCTTCAAAATTGACGGAATCACTTCCACTAACCCAATATCAGTTGGTGATGAAGTGCATTTGGAAATAGAAAACGAGTCGGAGGGATCTGCTGTTATCATTTCGATCTACCCTAGAAGGAATTATATTAACCGCCAGTCTCCTTCAAATAAAATGCAGCATCATATTATTGCGGCTAATCTTGACCAGTCGCTGATGATGGCTACCCTGAAAGACCCCAGAACCTCCCAGGGCTTTGTCGACCGCTTCCTGGTGGCATCCGAGGCCTATCATGTTCCCGCTATGCTGGTGGTCAATAAGATGGATCTGTACCGGAAAAAAGAAATGGACCAATGGGATCACTGGCAACAGATGTATGAAGCAATCGGCTACCCGATATTTTCAATGAGCATAATGGAGATGAAGGGCCTGGAGGAAGTAAGGAACTCATTGGAAAAGAAAATTACCTTGATCAGCGGCCACTCTGGTGTTGGCAAATCTTCATTTATCAATGGCATTCTTCCAGGAAATTTGCTCAAGACGCAAGAGGTGAGCGGGTGGAGCGGAAAGGGAATCCACACCACCACATTTGCCGAAATGTTTGATCTTTCAGGTCCTGGCGGCGGTAGTATCATCGATACTCCGGGAATGCGCGAATTTGGCCTCGTGGATATATCCAGGCAGGAACTGTCGCATTATTTTCCTGAGATGCGAAGCCTGATTCAGGAATGCAAATTTAATAACTGCCTGCACCAGAGTGAACCTGGTTGTGCCATAAAAAATGCCCTCGAGGAGGGCAATATTTACGAGGACAGGTATAACAGTTATTGCAATATCCTCGAGTCCATTGTTAGCAAGGGCTATTGATGCTTTAGGATAAAAACCTCCTGGCGGTGTTGATCATCAATTTGTTTTCCAGGAATTTCGCAACCTCGACAACGGCATCATTATCTTTTCTTGGTGCCTCACGGAATTTCCTGGGATAGATGGAAATGCCGGTGTAGATGTTATAATGCAAGGTTAAGATATGCCCCTTGAAAATAAAATCCCACATCAAGGAATCGAAATCATCCGTTTTCTGTGTGAATCTGATGTCCAGATCATCGGAAAGGATGTTGGCAACTTCATAAAAACGTTTCAGGCCGCAATCATCGTCTATTACTGCTTCGGTACAACCGAAGTCGGTGCGTAAGGTGAGGCTCATAGTGGACGGATTTAGGTTTATAATAGAATACTTAATGCTTATGGATTAAACTTTGGCGCCTTTGGCAATTTCTCGCCGCTCAAAATCCTTTCTGCACCCACATTCTTGCCGTTACTAGGGCACCCATACTTGGGTCCGAACAAATTGTTATAAAGATTACAGGAAACGGTGCCTGAACAAACGATGGCAATTAAAAGGAAGAATACTATGGTTTTACCGCTCTTCATGGATATTGATTAAACGATTTAAACCTACAAATATTTTTCAGAATTTGCAATAGATAGAACCAAAATATCGATGAAACTGACGGTTTTATCGATTTTTGGACATTATTGACTAAGAGCAGAATGCTCATCGGCATCCTTATACCAACTTGCATAAAGAATATAGTTATTGGCGATCCGATCGATTTGGCCGCTGATCAGGTCTGCAGGAATATCCTTGATTTTGTGAGCAGGTACGCCTCCATACACGGTCCCGCCTTCGATCGAGGTGCCCTCCAGCACTACGGAACCCGCAGCAATAATAGAATTGCTTCCGATTTCCGCATTGTCCATCACGATGGCGCCCATGCCTATTAAAACATTGTCATGGACCGTGCATCCATGGACGATGGCGTTGTGACCGATGGAGACATTATTGCCGATAGTGGTTTTCGCCTTTTGATATGTACAATGAATGACTACCCCATCCTGGACGTTCACTTTGTTTCCGATGGAAATGCTGTTTACATCTCCTCTCAGAACTGAGTTGAACCAGATGCTGCATTCATCTCCCATCACCACATCGCCTACAATGGTGGCGTTTGGTGCTATAAAACAATTCCGGCCTATTTTTGGAGTGATACCTTTTACAGGAAGGATGACGGCCATTGGAGAAAATTTATTGGTTATCAATAGCGAGTTTTAATTTCGCGGATCGCTCAAATGTAGCGATAAGTGCTCACTCATCAGATTGAATTGAATGAATCAAAGAGAATTATTTTTCAGCCATTTGGCACAGACTTCCATGTCTCCCCTGGGTTTGGAAATTGTAAAAGCCAAAGGTACCAGGCTATATGACGCGGAGGGGAAAATCTATATCGATTGTATTGCCGGGATCAGCGTCTCAAACGTAGGTCACTGTCATCCCTCCGTAGTCACCGCAATCAAAACGCAGGCTGATCTATACCTGCACCTGTTGGTTTATGGCGAATTGATCCAATCGCCGCAGGTACAATTTGCCAGATTATTAACCCAGCATCTTCCTGTTCCCTTGGATTGCGTTTATTTTACCAATTCAGGAACAGAAGCAACAGAAGGTGCCATGAAGTTGGCCAAGAGGGCAACCAACCGAACTGAGATCCTTTCTTTTAAGCAATCCTACCATGGGTCTACGCAGGGCGCATTGAGTATTATGGGAGATGAGTATTGGAGGAATGCCTTCCGCCCTTTGTTGCCTGGCATTTCAGTCCAGGAATATAATCATTTTGAAAGCCTTCATGCGCTCACGGAAAAGACGGCCTGTGTGATTTTGGAAATGGTCCAAGCCGAGCGCGGCGTAAATCCCGCAAAGATTGATTGGATCGGCGCCTTGAGAAAAAAATGCGACGAGACTGGTTCCTTACTCATAGTGGATGAAATACAGACAGGATTTGGGAGAACAGGCTCGCTCTGGAATTTTCAGCAGTATGATGTGATTCCCGATATTTTACTCTTGGGAAAAGCACTTGGTGGGGGTTTGCCTCTTGGTGCATTTATCGCGAACCGGGAATTGATGTTAGCGCTCGCCGGTAATCCGGCGCTAGGACATATCACCACTTTTGGAGGGAATCCTCTTTGTTGTGCCGCAGGTATGGCGGCAATGCATGTTCTTTTGAACGAAAACCTGATAGAGGAAGTTGCCGTGAAAGAAGCCCAGCTGAGGCAATTGTTAACTCACCCTCGGATCAAGGCTGCCCGTTCCGCTGGTTTGTTAATGGCACTTGAATTTGAAAATTTTGAAATGAATAAGAAAATCATTGACCGCTGCATTCAGCACGGTGTGCTGGTGGATTGGTTCTTATTTGCCCCTCATTGTATGCGGATTGCTCCTCCGCTGTCCATAACAGCAGATGAGATTGAACAAGCCTGCACCATCATATTGCAGGCATTGAGCGAAGATTGAATGGTATTGCTCCTTACAGATATTTGAAAACCACTGCTGCCAGGATGCCACCGAGCACCGGCCCCAGTACAGGAACCCAGGCATAGCCCCAGTTGCTATCTCTTTTTTTGGGGATAGGCAAAATAAAATGCATGATTCTCGGCCCTAAATCCCGGGCCGGATTGATGGCATATCCTGTTGGTCCGCCAAGTGACAATCCGATTCCTAGTACCAGTAAAGAGATGGGCAAAGCCCCTACGGCCCCCAATCCAAGATTACCAGAAGTGCCATTGAGCATAATGGTCGGCCCGATGATGTACATAGCGCCAAATACCAGCACGAAGGTCGCTACGATTTCGGTAATCAGGTTGTTGAAGGGGCTTGAAATGGCAGGAGAGGTGCAAAAAACGCCCAGCTTTGCATTTGCATCGGAAGTCTCGTTAAAATGCAACCGGTACGCTAGCCAGACGAGGAGTGCACCAATCATCGCTCCAATCATCTGGGCCGCGATATAGGAAGGAACAAGATTCCAGTCAAATTTTCCTGCAACTGCCATACCGAGAGTGACCGCAGGGTTCAAATGGGAAGCGCTGAAGGGGCTTGACACAAATACACCGGTATACACAGCCATTGCCCATCCGAAGGCAATCACGATCAGCCCACTATTATTGCCATAGGTCTTACTGAGCGCTACATTTGCGACTACGCCGTCACCCAGGGTAACGAGGAGCGCGGTTCCGATGAGTTCGCCAAAAAAAGGAGTCATGTTTTTTGTTTTGGTAAATAATGTTGAGCCAATTGTCTAAATGAAACGACTTGTTCACTGATCCATTCCGAATTTTTGTTCATTTGCTCAGCCATAATCGCCGCTGCTTCTGCTGAAGCTTCAACCGATGCCCTGGCATCCAGCAAGAGTGCCCTGGTTCTTCTGCTCAATGCATCTTCGACTGTCATACACATTTCATTTTGAACAGCCCAAACGATCTCGGCTTTGATATAGGGTAAACTAGGGTGCAACAGCTCCCCTAAGCTCGGGTTGATTTGCACCATGGCCCGGATGGAGGGAATATCCGAACCGTAATAGTAGAGCGGGGCATTGAAATCCGTGTTTTCTGTGGCCCCGTGCACCCTTAACTTTTCAGTCGAACAGGGCTGTGGAGTTAAGCCTGCTTTTTGAATCGATATATTGATCACATCCTCGGCCATGCGGCGGTAGGTCGTCCACTTTCCGCCTGCAATCGTGATCAATCCGCTGTCCGATACGGTTATGAAATGGTCTCTTGACAATTCAGCCGTTTTTTTACTATTGCTTTTCACGAGGGGTCTTAAGCCAGCGAAAACGCTTCGAATATCTTTTCTTGTCGGCTGCTTTGAAAGGTAATGACCGATCTGTTGCAGAATGAAATCGATTTCTTCATCCAGTGCCTGCGGTTCTTCTGAGATATTATCGACGGCCGTGTCCGTAGTGCCAATAATAATTTTATGATGCCATGGAACGGCAAACAGCACGCGCCCATCATCGGTATGGGGGACGAGGATGGCCGCCGTACCCGGCAGGAATTCCTTATCCAAAACAATGTGCACGCCCTGGCTTGGAGAAATAATAGGTTCGCTTTTGGCATCATCCATCTCAAGAATGGAATCGGTAAATACACCTGTGGCATTGATGACCGCTTTGGCACGGATATTAAAACTGCTTTTATTTAATTCGTCGTGGAAACCTAGGCCGCAAACCTGGCCGCTATTTTTCTGCAATGTGTGTACTTTGGCATAATTCAATACCGTTGCACCCAGTCCAGCTGCGGTCTGGGCCAGATTTATCGCGAGCCTGGCATCGTCAAACTGGCCATCGTGGTAAAGAACCCCGCCCCACAATCCTTCGGCATCCAGGGTGGGCGCCAATTCCAGGGTTTCTTCCTTGGTCAGGAAACGGGAACTTCCCAAACCCAGGCTACCAGCCATCCAATCATAGACTTTTAATCCGATTCCATAAAAAGGACCTTCCCACCATTTGTAATTTGGTAATATGAAAGACTGATTTTTGACCAGGTGCGGTGCATTTTTCCGGAGTATGCCTCTTTCATGCAAGGCTTCCATAACGAGCTTGATATTGCCTTGCTGAAGGTAACGGATCCCTCCGTGAACCAATTTGGTTGACCTCGAAGAAGTGCCCTTGGCAAAATCGGATTGTTCCACCAATAAGGTCTTGAATCCCCTGGAAGCACTGTCGACCGCTGTACCTAAACCAGTAGCACCGCCGCCGATGATACAAATATCCCATTCGCCTGAAAAACTTTCTATTTGGCCGAGCATACTTTGGCGGGTCATGATGTTTTTTATTTCTCAGATTGGTGAACTATCTTTCTTCCGCCCATGCCACACTTGCCCTAACCGCCCTTTGCCAACCTTTGAGTAATTCGGATATTTTTTTTTGCTCCATTTGAGGGGTGAACTTTCTATCGACTTCCCACTGCGATTGAATATCTGCCACCGTATTCCAATAGCCCACTGCCAGACCAGCTAGGTAGGCCGCCCCCAGCGCTGTAGTTTCATATACTTTCGGACGTACAACGGGCACCTGCAAAATATCAGATTGAAATTGCATCAGCATATTGTTAGCCGTAGCTCCACCGTCCACCCTTAATTCCTTGATACTGATAGTGGAATCCGCTTCCATGGCCTTTAGCACATCATAAGTTTGAAAGGCAATACTTTGCAAGGCCGCCAACGCCAGATGGGCATCCCTGGTTCCCCGGGTCATTCCAAATATGCTCCCCCGGGCATATTGATTCCAATGCGGCGCACCCAAACCTGCAAAAGCCGGGACAATAAACACGCCATCTGTTTCTTTCACTTGGCCCGCCAGGGTTTCCACTTCGCCAGAATGACGAATGATATGTAATCCATCCCTGAGCCACTGTACAATCGCCCCAGCAATAAAAATACTGCCTTCCAGCGCATATTCGACCCTGTTATTAACCTTCCAGGCCACCGTGGTGAGTAGGTTATTTTTTGAAATGACTGCCTTGGTCCCCGTATTCATGAGCATGAAGCAACCCGTACCATAAGTATTTTTCACCATCCCCGGCTGTGTACATAGTTGACCGAATAATGCGGCTTGTTGGTCTCCAGCAATGCCGGCCACAGGGATTCCGGAACTTGGTGCAACAATGCTATCGCTCTTACCATAAATCTCACTGGAAGCTCTTACCTCCGGTAAAATTGCAGCTGGGATGCCAAACAGGTCAAGCAATTCATTATCCCAGGTACAACTATGGATATTGAGCAGCATGGTGCGGGAAGCATTCGAAACGTCAGTAATATGCAGGAGGCCACCGGATAATTTCCAAACTAGCCAGCTGTCGATGGTGCCAAAAGCCAATTCGCCATTTTTGGCCCTAAGCATGGCGCCAGGCACTTCATCCAGTATCCATTTCAATTTTGTCGCCGAGAAATAAGCATCAATCACCAGTCCGGTTTTCAGCCGGATGACCTCGGAAAGGCCTTGTTGTTTTAGTCGGTCGCAATATGCTGCCGTTCTTCTGTCCTGCCAAACGATGGCAGGATAAACAGGTTTGCCGGTCTTTTTTTCCCATACCACCGTAGTCTCCCGTTGATTGGTAATTCCAATGGCTGCAATTTGATTGGCACTGATATTATTTTTTGCGAGTAATTCGGCCAGAACGCTGTACTGGGAAGACCAGATTTCTTCTGGGTCATGTTCAACCCAACCTGGCTGCGGGTAATATTGCCGGAATTCTTTTTGGGTAATGCTCACGATTTTACCGGCATGGTTAAATAGGACGGCCCTTGAGCTTGTAGTGCCTTGGTCAAGGGCGAGAATAAATTCAGATGACATGCAGTCCCGTTTGATTTAAAAAAAATAAGCTAAAGTAAATTAATCAAATTTCTCAGAAGGCAAGTCTGAAACTCCCGAATATGCCAAAGGGTTGTATGGTTGCAGCGGGAAAGAGCTTGTAAGCAGGTTCCAGAAAAAATTTGGAGATATCAACAATGACTATTTACTTTGTAACTCAAAGTACTTTTATGGACGACCAACAACCTCTGGACACCCTTCATGATATTAAGCGGATGATGGAAAGATCCTCCCGCTTTATTTCACTAAGTGGGTTAAGTGGTATCGTGGCGGGCGTTTTCGCCTTGGTGGGTGCCTTTATTGCCAACGGCTGGATTACTAGCTATAAAACCCAGGATGAAGACAAATTTGGCGATGCCAATGTCCAGGATCTCAGGCTTAGACTTTTACTACTTGCCGGAACTATTTTGATTTTAGCCATGGCATCATCATTTTATTTTTCGCTCAGAAGGGCTCGGAAAAACGCTTTGCCTATTTGGGATCATAGTTCGAAAAAATTATTGGTCAACCTCTTGATCCCGCTAATTGCAGGGGGTTTTTTTATCATGGGTTTATGGTATCATCATAACCTGGAACTGGTCATGCCGGCCTGTTTGGTATTCTATGGTATGGCTCTGGTGAACGCCAGCAAATATACCTTATCAGATATCCGATATATCGGCTTGATGGAAATTGTACTGGGCATAATCAACCTTTTTTATAATGATCCCGCATTCAGCATTTATTTTTGGGCTATTGGTTTTGGTTTACTACATATTGTTTATGGCTCGATGATGTGGTTGAAATATGAATGGAACTCAAAATGAAGAACCCGATTGGAAATCTGAATAAAGTTTTTGACAGCCGCATCCGGATGGGCGTGATGAGTATATTGTTAATGAATGAGGGTGTGAATTTTAACGACCTGAAACAACTGTTGGAAGTTACTGATGGCAATCTGGCCTCACACCTGATTAACCTCGAAGAAAATGCATATATCAAAGTCCACAAGGGGTTTATTGGGAGGAAGACAAATACAACCTATTCTATTACAAAAATGGGGGAAAAAGCCTTTAAGGAACATATCGATGGATTGGAAAATATAATTAAAGGGATGAAGTAATTTTTTTTGCCATTATACTTTGAAATGCAAAGTACTTTTTGATCACATTGAAAAAAACCCCATATAAATTTAAATTTTATGAGATTATCAACGGACCTCTCTTTTGTTAGTCAGCTGGCTGTGATTTCGGTGATCAGCGCCATGGTTTATACTACGGTACAGCAATCTTACCGGATGGGGGCAAATGATCCCCAGATTCAAATCTCTTCCTATATCAGCGATCGGTTATCCAGGGGTCAACCCGGGGGAAACTTTTTTAATGGAGACTCGCTTGATATTGCCCGGACAAAATCAACTTTTGGGATCTTGTTTGATCCCGAGGGGCAACCCAAAGAATCCACCGGCTTTTTAAATGGGAAAATGCCTCATTTACCACAGGGCGTATTTGCCTTCACAAACGAACATGGCGAGGATATAATCAGTTGGCGGCCGCAGGCAGGGGTGCGGATTGCCATGGTGATTCTGAAAGTCTCCTCACCGGCAATTGGCTTTGTGGGCATTGGACGGTCGCTCAAGGACGTTGAAGAGAGGATACAAAATCTCGGCTGGATGGTGTTGATCTGTTGGTTGATCAGCATGGGAGTGGTCACTGTCAATGCTATCTTTCAATTTCAACGATCCAAATAAAATCCAACGCTATTGGCTGGTTCATTCGGGGGGAAGAAAATGGGTTCATGCGTTCAAAAGGTAAAAATGTATTACTATTCTTAAATTGGTTAACTATTATTTTATGATGAGTAAACGGGCGATTTCCTTTATCCGTCTGGGAGCAATCCTCGGAAACCTGCTTTTTATGCTGTGGGTTTCCTTTAACGCAATAAACGAAGGATTCAGCGGCACCTTACCAGAAAAAGTTTCCTATATAGCTCTTATGGCGCTATTGACGACCAATATTTTGTTGCTTATAAATGCTGCAAGGAGCAACCTTGAGTAATCAGCAATGAGTAATTTGCCGGGGATGGAGATCAATTCTTTCCCTTTTAGAAATCCACACCCATGGACACCTGTATTACGGGTTTGGAATGAAAAAAGGAATTCATTTCCCATCCGGCATCCAAACGGAGAAAATATCCAAGCAGGGTACTGCGAACTCCGAAACCATAACCTCCGGCAAAAGGCCCTATTCCACCTGCCTTGATCAATACAGTAAGATTTGCTCCCTCTGTCGTAGGATACACTTCTGTTGGCCGGCTTAGTTTATTGTAGGCACCGTTCCATGCTGTGCCAAGGTCAAAGAATTGGATTACTTCGAAATTACGGAGGAAGGCATTATTTATTGGCTTATTGAACAGGGTGGTGAAAATAGGGAGGCGCAGCTCGCTGTTAATGACAATATTGTTGTTGCCGTTAGCAACATTCTGATTAAAACCGCGCAGATTCACAGCGAGTGCCTGGAAAGCATAATAAGAGTCCTGCGCAGGAGCAACCTGGTTGGCTTTAGGGAAAAGCCAGCCGTCCGTTCCACCTAGATAATAAAGAATTTTTTGATTACCCCAGGAGAAATCCCCTGCTGCCCTCAGCGCCCAAATAAAATTCCGGTAAATAGGATAGTAGTTCCTTGCATCAAATCCGAAATTAAACATCTTTCGTCCTTCACCGGCCTGCGGCTGGTTGATCTGAGTGTTAAAATCCAAATAGAATTTGTACCTCAACCCGTTCCAAATATTGGTAGCCTTTAGGACTGTGTTGTCAAAGACATATTCGAGATGGGTGAGTGCGTAAGTCTGCCTATCAATATCCGGTGATTGCAAAGCCAGAGTATCCATGGTGATACTTGTTCCGTCTGGTCTAAGTTTGACCTTATCCGTCCTGATGCCAAAAGATAACCGGAGACTCCTGACTTTGTCAAAAGGATACTTGACCACGCCTTCCCAAAGATTGGTAAAGGACTTGGCATCATAATATGCCTGGTTACTGTCCAAAGTGGCCAGGGCCGAGCCTACTTCCGTTTCCCTATAATAAATCAGAGAGTAATCGAACAGCCTTTTGAGGTAATCCACGCGGGCATACCACTCGCCGCTTCCGTCAAAAAAAGACGAACTGCCTGGAACAAAATTACTGGAAGCTGAATTGCTTACCGGTGTTTCATCACTGGACCCGAAAAGCGGAAGCCGGATGGCACCCGTAAATCTCAAATCTTCAAAAAGATCAAATACAGAAGCTTTAAACATGGCATCAAATGCATCCCCGCCATTTTGAATGGGAAGAGACCCCGTATACGGCTGCAAATTGGTTACTAGCACATCATTGTTGAAACCAGCTGTAAAATTATCTGCTGAAAATTTGAGTTTGTAGTCCAATAATTTCGCCTTCTGGAGGACGGATTCATCCCTGGCAGCCACCACAGGCTGGACCGTTTTGGCCGCCGAACCCGTATCTTTTTTCTCATTTTCAAATCCACTCTCGAAGAAATCCTGCTGTTTTTTTGCCGTGTCCAAATTGTTTTTTACCTGGAATTGCAACGCCTGACCGGCCGACAATTGGGTCGAAGTGATTGATTGTTTTCGGTAATCTGTGAGACGCGGATTTATATTTCTTTTCTTTAATGCCGCATCATCCACTTTAAGCTTATAGAGGAATTTAAGATCGCCTTCCTGTCTTACCTCACTCACCTGGCCATTTTCACCGGCAATCTTTGTTTCTTTCAAACCACTTTGATAGTTGGTGATGGGAAAAATATAGGCAGAGTCATTGGTGATGGAAAAGGCATATACGGTATCGGGTTGGTCCCGGTTCTGGGATTTTAAAGTGGAATCCAATTCTTTTGGATCCGGATTATAGAGAATCTCATCACCGATTCTGTATACGGTATCAATTCCTGCCCTCTGCGTGGTAAAGAATCCCGCATACCGGTTGGCGATTCCATTTTCATCACAGACGAAAGTAAAGTGGAAATTATTGTATTGGGTAGGGAAACGGGCATTGCCATACTTAAGCCTGGTCAGTTGCGTAATTTGCTTGAACTCGCTTTTATTCCAATTATCTACCAAGAAGACATTGTACCTGTTGTTGGATGGGAGCACCGTGTCCCCTGTCTTGGCTATGGCCGATGGCCGGTTGGAAGAATAAATGATGCCGGTTTTTCCAGGAAAAGAAGCATAGGAAGCATCAACATCATCATAAATGTCATTGGTGATCTGTTCAGTGGTTCCCTTCTCAATATTATACACAAAAATATCGGATTGGCCATTCTTCACAGCGCTCAACAAAAGGGTATTGTCATTCAACATGTATTTCATATCCTGTACCTGGTCGAACTCCGCAAGGTCTGTCACCGTTCGTTTATACTTTCGAACCAAATCATATACGAACAACCTGATCTTTCCGGTTTTCCAGTACAGAACGGCAAGACGGGTCCCTTTTCCATCCCAGGCGATCATCGGGTAATTGGGATCATTTTCCTTATTGTTCATCCGGACACCACTCTTCAATAATACTTTGGTATTGACAAAATCCTGATGCAGCACGACCCGGTACAAACCCCGCTTGAATTCAACGACCGCATAAGTCTGGCTGCGAGGGGCGGGATTAGGTGAGAAACGGAAAAAATCCTTGTTGTCATTGACCTCCTCGACTACTGATACCAGGCCTTTGGGAAAATTGCGCCTTCCACGTATGTCCTTTGAATATTTTTCCTCCTCCGCAGCCATGAAATCCTTCAGTACCTCCTTGAATTTCTTTTTGCATATCCGCATTGAAGCGCTGTTGAGGTTCCGGTACACCCTGGCCAGGTAAAGAAAATAGGTTACATTTTCTTTTTTATATTTTTCTGCAAAATAATACCAGAATGCGTGCCCCGATAAATTTGGCTTCTCGAAAGCCATGTTATAAAAATTATCATATCTGCCTGAAAGGATGGCTGATTTTAATTGATCGTCTAAATCAGTATTCCAGTTTTCTGCGACATATTCAATATATCCGTCGGTCAGCCATTGAGGGAGATCTAGCAATGCCTGGTTGGTAGCAAATTCTCCCAGGTCATCTCCAAATAGAATATTTTCAACAAGTATCCGGGCAATGCCCTGTCTGATCTGAATGCGGAGCTTATTATGATCATCGGTGTAATAGACAATCATTTTATTGTTGACCAGCTTGGTGATTCCTCCTGTAGTCTGCCAGTCCAGATTCAGTCCGATATTGGACTGTTCCATTTCATTGTAGCTATTGTATATGATGATATTGGCCCGGCGCTGCAGGCCATATTCGACAAACTGTTCGATGCCGGTTAATTCCTTTTCTGCAAGTTGGGCAACGTATTTGCCCAGGGGCTGGCCATTTTGATTAAAGTAGCTATTAAAATTGGGTGTCTGATAGTATTTCCACTTGAAGTTTTTAAATTGTAACCGGTTCTGACCAAATTCAACGGTATTTACCTGTGCGTAATTTGCACTGATAATGAGAAACAAACAGGCGAGGATTAAAAAAAAATCTTTTGATTGTAACTTATTCTTATAAAATTGCATACCAATCCTTTGAATTTTTAAAGTTAAAACAATCCCTATAACCAGTGAAATTCATTTTGAGATGAAATTACCTGTTGTATGCTTTCAGTAAAGTCATTTTTATTCAATCCAATACAGGAAAATACATACGTGGTATTCAATGAAAGGGATGCCTGTTTCATTATTGATCCTGGTTGCTATTTTGGAAACGAAAGAAGGGCCTTGGAAGAATTCCTGATTGAACAGGAGCTCACCCCTAAATATTTGTTAAATACCCACTGCCACCTTGACCACGTTTTTGGCAATAAGTTTATCTATGATACATATGGATTAACACTTCATTTACATAAAAATGAAAAACTTCTTCTAGAATATGCTCCAAAATCCGGCTTGCAGTGGAATATGCCTTTTGAAAATTACCGTGGAGCGCTGAATTTCATCGAAGAGGGGGAAGTAATCAAATTGGGTGGAAGTGAACTGAAGATTCTATTTACTCCAGGGCACTCGCCGGGCAGTGTTTGTTTTTATTGTGAGAAACAGGGTTTTATCATCGGCGGAGATGTTCTTTTTCGAGCCAGCATTGGGAGAACCGATCTTCCAGGTGGCGACTATGATACCTTGATCAGCAGTATCAGACAGAAATTATTTGTTTTGCCTGATGAAGTGATTGTATACCCGGGCCATGGCGAGCCAACTACCGTTGGGTATGAGAAAGCCCATAATCCTTTCCTTCTGCATCCCCATTCTTAAATCCATTTTCCAATATAGGGTAATTTCGAAAATTCTTTTTTTTCGACTCGTAGCACAAAAAGAGAATAAGCCAGGGTAAAAAGGGTTGCCAGGCCCAGGCTGAAGATGGTACCTTTCCAAATTCCTGTAAAGAAATGATGAATGAAATATAGCAGGGCGACAATTACCATATAGGCGAGAAGCTTTTTCCATGCGTAAGGAATCGGATATTTTTTTTGTCCCCAGATATAAGAAATCACCATCATACTACCGTAACAGAGGAAAGTGGCCCAGGCACAGGCCATATAGCTGAAATGGGGAATAAAAAGATAGTTGATAATGAGGGTGATTGCTGCACCTATTAAAGTAATATAGGCACCGGCCGTCGTTTTATGGGATAACTTATACCAAATGGAAAGGTTGTAATAAATCCCCAAAAACATATTGGCAAAAAGCAGGATGGGTACAACCTTTAAACCCTCCCACATATTCTTGTTCTGAATGAAAATCTTCCAGATATCCAGGTACAAGGCAACAATCAGGAACATGACAGTGATGATGAGAACAAAAAATTTCATGACGCGCGCATAAGTCTTGGGCGCGTTTTCCTCCAGTGATTGTTTAAAAAAGAAGGGTTCGGCCCCCATCCGGAATGCCTGAATGAATAATGTGATCAGTATGGAGAGTTTATAACAGGCACTATAAATGCCCACTTCGCCCCTGGCACCAGCCAGGTTGGCAGCAGGAGCCCACCAGCCGAGCATGATACGGTCAAAAGTTTCATTGATCATTCCAGCAAATCCTGCCACAGTCAGTGGGAGCGAATATATCATCAATGCCTTCCAGAGGTTGGTATGGAACCTCCATTTGAATTCCACAAATTCCTTCCACAGGCATATCAATGCAAAAAAGGATGCAGCCAGATTAGCGATCAGTACATAGCCGACACGGAAATTTTTATCGTAAATAACAGACCAGATACTGTCCGGTTTTCTTGCCTGGAGTCCGGGGCATACCGATAAGAAGAAATAGACAAGCCCTATATTGAGTAGTATACTGGTAATCCGTATTACTGCAAATTTTCTGGGCCTGTCTTCGCTGCGCAATTTCGCAAAGGGAAGAGCTGTCAACGCGTCGCAACCGATAATCAAGGCGCAGATCAAAATATAATCGGAATGTTCGGGAATTCTTATGAATTCGGCTACTGGATTTCTGAAAACGATCAGCAGGATGGTAAAAATCAGTGTACTGCTGAAGGCTGAAACCATCGTGGTGTTGTATACCTCTTTTTTGAATTCCTCTTTTTGAAGAAAACGAAAAAATGCGGTTTCCATTCCGTATGTATAAACGGTATTTAGAAAAGGGACGAGCGCATAGACAAGACTCATTTCTCCGTACCTTTCCTTGGTAAGCTGATAAGTAAGATAAGGCGTCAGCAAGTAACTCAGGAACCTGGCAAAAATGGAACTGCCTCCATACCAAATTGTTTGTCCCGCCAGTTTTTTTATGCTGCTCAAATAATTGGATTTAAATGGCAAAAATAATTTTCATCCCACTATATTCGCGGGTGAAATTAAATAGCTCGCTATTTTTAGTAACTTGAATTTGTATTCCACCAAAACGTATTTGCGATGAAAAAGACCTTATTGTGTTTCAACCTGATATTTATTTGCATTCATTTATTGCATGCACAGGCCTATGAAGGTAAGATAGAATACCAGAAAACGCAACAACCTGTGGCGATCAGTGAAGTACCTTATCAGCAGGATGTCGTGGAGGATGCAATTAAAGACTATATGAGTAAAAAAGGCGTCAAGGGGTCAAGTTCCGGCGGATTTACTTTGTATAAGGCAGTTAAATTAGGGAGTAAGGACACGGTGACCAGTGATCTTTATTTTAAAATCGAGCGTAAGAGCCGGAAAGAAAAAGAGGCTACCGTGGTCAATTTGTTGCCCGCCAGAGCCAATGAGCAGGTCACTTCAAGAACTTCCGCTGACAGTTCCAATATAGAACAAGCCAAATCTTTTCTTGACCATATTTTGCCTTATATCGATGCCTTCCAGCTAAATCTTCAGGTCATTGATCAGGAAAATACAGTAAGAAAGGTCAATAAGAAACAGAACAACCTCGCAGATGATCAGACAGATTTTGAAAAAAAGATAAGAAAACTCAACACCGAGCTTGATCAAAACAAAATTGACCAGCAAAAACAGGCGAACCTGATCGAAGAAAATGTCAACCAGGATGCCGCAGCACTTCAGAAAGCACATAAGAAAATGTCCCACCTGCTGGATGATCAGGCTGACCTGCAGAAAAAACTCAGGAAAACTCAGGCCGACCTCGATCAAAATAAGAAGGATCAGGAAAGCTCAAAAGAAGAAGTACTTAAAGAACAGCAAGCTCTTGACGCCTTAAAAGCAAAACAAAAAACGACAGCACCCGATTAAGCTTGGATTGGACAGTATTTATGGAAGATCTTTTTCATGTACCAAATTATTTCTAAGGGCAAATATGACCAGGCCCGCACTGTTCCTGGCATTCATTTTTTCCAGAATTCTTGTTTTATACCCTTCCACAGTGCGCTTACTTAGAAAGAGGTGTTCCCCTATCTGCTGGGCCGTAAATTGTTTGCAGATCATCTGGATGATTTCTTTTTCCTTGTCACTAAACACCATATCTGGGTTCTTTTTTCTGAGGTCAAACCTGCTTTTTGCGATCATGCTCGCAAGCCTGGCCGAAGTATGCCTGCAGTAATATGCCTGTTCCTCGTACACGGAGTCGATAGCCTGCAGGATTTCCTTTTTGTCCGCGTTTTTCAATAAATAACCACGGGCTCCGGCTTCCAGCATCTCGACAATCAGGTTATCTTCATCGAACATGGACAACGCAATGATTTTCAGATCCGGTTTTTTTTGTAATAATAAACGCGTTGCTTCGATACCATCCATCCGGGGCATCTTAATATCTGTGATCACAACATCTGGATGAAGCGATCCGGTCAGTGCAATAAGCGATTGGCCGTCTCCCGCCTGGCCGATGAGTGAAAGTCCACTCTGTTTGGATAACATGAGGGCAAGTCCGTCGCGGAAGATCTCGTGGTCATCTGCAATGACCAGGCTGATTGTATTGCGCATCGATTGAAAGAGCGCTTGAAATTAGATCAAACAAGCGGGATTTTAATAAAATAATCTGTGCCCCGGCCCGGCTTTGAATCCATGGTCATGATGCCGCTAAGGATTTCGCAACGGCTTTCCAAGCTCTTTAAACCCAGACCGTTTGAGCCTTTTTTTTCTTTTTCCAGATCAAAACCTTTTCCGTCGTCTTTAGTCAATACCAAAAGGTGGCCCGATTCTTCACTTAGACCGATTTGCAGGTTTTTTGCACCAGCATGTTTTATGGTATTGTGCACGATTTCCTGTAGCATCCGGAAAACATGGATTTCCTTTTCTTTTGGAACCCTGATTTCTTTAACGACATAAAGCTGGATATTCGTAATCTGCTTATAATTGATATGACCGATGAAATCCCGTACAGCTTCTGCCAGACCCTTCCTTTCAAGGGTGTTGGGCAAAAGATCGTAGGAAATCTGCCGCATGCTTCCAATGATTTCATCCAGGGTCCTGCCCGCCCGGTCCAATACCGCTTTATCATGGGGTTGAATGTCGATACTGTTAATATTGAGCTTTACGGCCGATAGTAGTGGTCCAAGACTGTCATGCAGGTCAGCTGCAATCCGTTTGCGCTCGTTTTCCTGGACCGTGATCCCGGCCAGGATCCTTTCCCGCTGCAATTTTATGTAACGCCTGTGGTAACGGATAATGGAGACAAAAAAATAG
>Ga0302325_10003476_pt1 | contig 37113 bp, 29 predicted proteins | sample Palsa_T0_2_FD_201948 | JGI IMG/M metagenome (GOLD analysis project Ga0302325, IMG submission 201948) | Peat permafrost microbial communities from Stordalen Mire near Abisko, Sweden - Palsa_T0_2 | ecosystem: Environmental > Terrestrial > Soil > Palsa > Peat permafrost | place: Sweden: Abisko...
CTGCGCCGGGCCGGCCTGGTCGACAGCCGCCGCGGCGCCCGCGGCGGCTACCTGCTCGCCCGCCCGCCGGCAAGCATCACGATGGCCGAGGTGGTCGAGGCGCTCGAGGGCTCGATCGCCCCGATCGAGTGCATCTCCAGTGGCCCGGACGGCCACGTGCGCTGCGCCCGCGAAACCGACCCCGAACACATCTGCACAACGAAGCTCCTGTGGACCCGCGTACGCGGATCGATCATCGACACGCTGAAGCACACGACGCTCGCTGAGCTCGTTCCCACCCCGCACAAGAAACCGGTCGCCGTCTAGTGCGCTGCCGAAGGAGACACATTGGCTGAGCTTGAAATCAGGAATCTGCATGTGCGCACCGAGGAGCGCGAGATCCTCCGCGGCGTCGACCTCAGCGTGCGCACAGGAGAGCTGCACGCGCTACTCGGACCGAACGGCTCCGGCAAGTCGACGCTCGCGAACACGATCATGGGCCACCCGAGCTACGAGGTGACCGAGGGCCAGATCCTCTTCGACGGGCAGGAGATCAACGAGCTCTCCACCCACGAACGGGCCAAGCTCGGCCTGTTCCTCGCCTTCCAGTACCCGGTCGCCGTGCCCGGCGTATCGGTCGCGAACTTCCTGCGGATGGCGCTCAACGCGCAGCGCGAAGAACCGATCAAGGTCAAGGAGTTCGGCGAGCAGCTCGGGCATGCGGTTGAGCTGCTCGACGTCGACCGCGCCTTCACCTCGCGCCACCTCAACGACGGCTTCTCCGGCGGCGAGAAGAAACGCGCCGAGATCCTCCAGATGGCGATGCTCCGCCCGCAGATCGCCGTGCTCGACGAGACCGACTCGGGCCTCGACATCGACGCCCTGCGGACGGTCGCCGAAGGAGTCGCGAAGCTCCATGCCGAGCAAGGGCTCGGCGCGCTGATCATCACCCACTACCAGCGGATCCTCGATCACGTGCGGCCGCAGTTCGTGCACATCCTGATCGACGGGCGAATCGTCATGCGCGGCGGCCCGGAGCTCGTCGAGCGACTCGAGCGCGAGGGCTATGACCCGATCCGCGAGGAGGTCGCGGCCAGTGCCTGAAGCCACCGACAGGCCTGCCGCCAAGGCGGGCTCGGCGCCTCCGGCGACGCTCAACCACGCGCTCGCCGGCGCCGGCACCGAGCGCGCCGCGCTCGGCGATTTGCGTGCCCGCGCCCGCAGCGCGTATGAGCACCTGGAGCTACCGACCTGGCGTCGGTCCGGGTTCTGGACCACGAGCCTCGACCAGCTCGACATCGATGCGCTCGAGGTTCGCAGCCACCCTGCGCAGTCCAGCGCTCCCGCCTTCCTCAACGATCAGCGCTCGGCGGGCGTGCTCGTCCAGCGCGACGGCTCGGTCGTCTACACGCAGCTCGATCCGGCGCTGGCCGAGCGCGGCGTGCTGCTGTGCTCGCTCGAGCAGGCGGCGCGTGAGCACAGCGAGCTGTTCGAGCGCTACTACATGCGCCGGCTCACGCTCGACCGCCACAAGCTGGAGGCCGCGAGCGCCGCGTTCTGGAGCGGCGGGGCGTTCCTCTACGTGCCCCCGGGACTGCAGGTGCCGGAGCCGTTTCAGATCGTCTACGAGATCAGCACCGGCGCCACCGCGCAGTACGCGCACACGCTCGCGATCGGCGACCGCGGCAGCGACCTGCGGCTGCGCGAGTACGGTCTCGCCGAGCCGATCGACGGCGATGCGCTGCACGCCGGACAGTTCGAGCTTTACCTCGAGGATGGCGCGCGCTGCCGCTTGGCGCAGCTCGTCGATTGGGGTCCCGGCGCGGTTCACGACGTATCCACCTCGATCGTCGAGGTGGCACGCGACGGCTGGTGCCACTGGCTTCCGGCGCTGCTCGGCGGCAGCCTCGTCCACCATCACGACGAGCTCGTGATCGCCGGGCCCGGCGGCGACATGGCCTTCCGCGGCCTGTTCTTCACCGACGCGCACGAACATCTCGACGTCTTCGCCGTCGATCTGCACGAGACCGGGCCGTCGGGCGGCGACGTGCACTGGCGCGGCGCTGCCAGCGGCGAGAGCCGGGCGAGCTTCGAGGGGCTGATCCAGATCAACCCGGGCGCCCAGCAGAGCCACACCTACCTGCAGTTCCACTCGATGTTGCTGTCGGCGCAGGCGAGACTCGATGCGATCCCCTCTGTGCTGGTCAGCGCCGACGACGTCTCGGCCTCACACGGCGGCACCGTCGGCGAGCTGGACGAGGACCTGATCTTCTACATGCAAACGCGCGGCCTGACGCGGCCGCAGGCGGTGCGCGTGATCGTCGACGGCTTTTTCGAGCCGCTGATCGTCCAGCTCGACGACCCGCATTTGGAGCGGCTGATCCGCGATCGCATCGGCGCCAAGCTGGCGAACGCGGCCGCCGAAATCGAGCGCTACGCGCTGGCGAGGTAGGCATGACGAGCCTTACGCCCACAGCGACTGCGGGACCGGTGCCCCCCGCCGCTGAGCTCGACCTGCGCGCCGACTTCCCGATCCTCGCGCGCGAGACCGCCGGACGACGGCTCGTCTATCTCGACTCCTCGTCGACCTCGCAGAAGCCGCAGAGCGTGCTCGCCGCGCTCGACGACTTCTACCGTCAACACAACGCCAACATCCACCGCGGCGTGTACCCGCTCGCGCTCGAGGCCGACGCCCTGTTCGAGGGCGCCCGCGAGCGGATCGCCGCCTTCGTCGACGCACCGGTGCGGAGCACCGTGTTCACCAGCAACGTCACCGCCGCGATCAACCTCGTCGCCTACGCCTGGGGACGCACCAACCTGCGTCAGGGCGACGCCGTGCTGATCAGCGAGATGGAGCACCACTCGAACATCGTTCCCTGGCAGCTCGCGACGCAGGCAACGGGCGCGCAGCTGCGCTATCTCGATGTCAGCGAGGCCGGAACGCTGTCGCTGGACCAGCTCGACGAGGAACTTGCCCGCGGCGACGTCCGGCTCGTCGCGCTGACCCATGTGTCAAACGTGCTGGGCACGATCAACCCGATCGCCGCGATCGTGCAGCGAGCCCATGCTGCCGGTGCGCTGGTGCTGGTGGACGGCGCGCAGGCGGTGCCGCAGATGCCCGTCGACGTCGGCGCGATCGGCGCCGACTTCTACGCCTGGACCGGCCACAAGGCACTCGGTCCGACCGGCATCGGCGTGCTGCACGGCGACGCGGCGCTGCTCGAAGCGATGCCCCCGTTCCTCGCCGGCGGCGACATGATCGAGAGCGTCACGCGCCAGCGCTCGACCTGGAAAGAGCTGCCCTGGAAGTTCGAGGCGGGCACGTCGATGATCGCTGAAGCGGTGGGGCTCGGCGCGGCCGTCGACTACCTCGGCGCGCTCGGCATGGAGCGCGTGCGCGAGCACGAACGCAGCCTCGTCGCCTATGCACTCGAGCAGCTCGGCGGGATCGAAGGCGTGGGCCTGTTCGGCCCACCGCGCGCCGAGGACCGCGGTGGCGTCGTCTCGTTCGTCGTCGACGGCGTGCATCCGCACGATGTCGCCGAACTGCTGGGCAGGGAGAACGTCTGCATCCGCGCGAGCCACCATTGCGCCCAGCCGCTGATGGCCAAGCTCGGCGTCGCGGCGACCGCGCGGGCCAGCTTCGGCCCCTACAACGTTCGCGACGACGTCGATGCGCTGGTCGGCGCCATCGTCAAGGCGCAGAAGGTGTTTGCCTGATGGCCGACGACCTCTACCGCGACTTCATCCTCGACCACTACAAGCGCCCGCGAAACTTCGGCGAGCTAGAGCAGCACGACCTCGACGCGCACGAGTTCAACCCGCTCTGCGGCGACGAGCTCGGCGTGCAGATCCGCGTCGACGACGGTCGCATCGCCGAGCTGCGTTTCAACGGCCACGGCTGTGCGATCTCCCAAGCGTCGGCGTCGATCGCCTCCGAAGAGCTCGTCGGAATGCCGGTCGAGGAAGCGGCGACGCTCGACGCCGACTGGCTGTTCGAGCTGCTCGGGATCGATATCTCGGCGACGCGTCGCAAATGCGCGCTGCTTTCGCTGAAGGTCGTGCGGCACGCGATCACCGGCGAGGGCAGCTGGCCGCTGGCGGCCACTCCGGACGGCCATCCCGACCGCTAAGATAGGTGTTATGGCAGCCACGGACGCCACCCGCATCGCAAAGCCAAGCCCGATCGTCGAGACCGAGCAGGGCGAGCTGGTCGCGTCCCGCGGCGTGTCGCGGGAGGTCATCCGCGAGCTGTCGCGGATCAAGGACGAGCCCAGCTGGATGGCCGAGAAGCGGATGGCTTCGTTTGAGATCTTCGAGCGCAAGCCGATCCCCACCTGGGGTCCCGACCTCTCCGGGCTCAACTTCGACGAGCTCGTGCTCTACTCGCCGCCGACCACGGGGCGGTTCAACTCATGGGACGACGTCCCGGACGAGATGAAGCAGACCTACGAGGACCTCGGCATCCCCCAGGCCGAGCGTGAGCACCTCGCCGGCGTCGTCGGCGTCTGGCGCCAGGAGCCGGTCTATGAGGGGCTGAAGGAGGAGTACGCAAAGCTCGGCATCCTGTTCTGCTCGATGGACACCGCGGTCCGTGAATATCCGGACCTCGTGCAGAAGTACTTCATGACCAAGTGCGTCCCGGCGCAGGACAACAAGTTCTCGGCGCTGCACGGCGCGGTCTGGTCCGGCGGCGCCTTCGTCTACATCCCGCCAGGCGTCAAGTGCGACCTCCCGCTGCAGGCTTACTTCCGCATGGAGGGCGCCGGCGAGGGCACCTTCGAGCACACCCTGATCATCGCCGACGAGGGCTCCGAGGTGAACTACATCGAGGGCTGCACGGCGCAGACCTACAGCGTCAACTCGATGCACTCGGCGGTCGTCGAGATCTTCGTCCACGAGGGGGCGAAGGCGCGCTACACGACGGTCCAGAACTGGTCCAAGGACGTCTACAACCTCAACACCAAGCGCGCGCGGGTCGATGCCCACGGCACGGTGGAGTGGGTTGGCGGCTCGATGGGAGCGAAGTGCGTGATGCTCTACCCGGGCTCCTACCTGCTCGGCGAGGGCGCGCGCGCCGACCACCTCAACGTCGGCGTCGCCGGCAAGGGCGTCCACAAGGACACCGGCGCCAAGGTCATGCATCTGGCGCCGAACACGACCTCGAACATCCTCGCCAAGTCGATCTCCAAGGACGGCGGGATCATGGGCTACCGCGGTCTCGTGAAGATGGGCAAGAACTCACAGGGCTCAAAGGCCCGCGTGCAGTGCGACGGTCTGATGATGGACGGCATCTCGCGCTCGGACACCTGGCCGGACATCCAGATCGAGAACCCGCACGTCACGGTCGCCCACGAGGCGACGGTCGGGCGGATCTCCGACGAGCAGCTCTTCTACATGGGGACACGCGGCTTCAGCGAGGACGAGGCTGCGGCGATGATCGTCAACGGCTTCATCGAGCCGGTGACGAAAGAACTGCCGATGGAGTACGCGATCGAGCTGAACCGGCTGATCCAGCTGGAGATGGTCGGCAGCATCGGCTAGCTGCGCCGCCGCCCTCGCGGCGGCGGATGCTTTAGGGAATGCGGAGGTCGTGGATCGCGGCGGCCTGCTCGCGTTCGGCTGGGTCGAGCATGGAGCTCCGACTATCTCATTGCACCGGCGACCGCAGGCCCTGGCCGGCGACCGTCGCCGCGATCGCGGCGGCGAAGGCGTCGACATCTTCAGCGGTCGTGTCCCAGCAGCAGACCCAGCGCACGACGTCGTTCGGCTCGTCCCAGACGTGGAACGGCCACCGCGCCTGAAGCGGCGCGATCGCCGGGCGCGGCAGCCGTGCGAACACGGCGTTCGAGTGCACCGGCTGAACGATCTCGACCCCGCCGACGCCCCGCACGCCGTCCGCCAGGCGTGCCGCCATCGCGTTCGCGTTGCGTGCCAGGCGCAGCCAGAGGTCGTCCTCGAAGAACGCGATGAACTGTGACGCGAGGAAGCGACTCTTCGACGCAAGCTGGCCGCCCTGCATGCGCAGGAACTGCATGTCGAGGGCGAGCTCGGGGCGCAGGGCCACCACCGCCTCGGCGCCGAGCAGACCGACCTTCGTGCCGCCAAAGGAAACGAGATCAATACCGGCGTCGGTGCTCAGCGCGCGCAGCGGTACGCCGAGCGCGGCGGCGGCGTTGGCGAGCCTGGCGCCGTCGAGATGGACGAGCAGTCCGCGCTCGTGCGCGTGATCGCTCAGCGCGCGCAGCTCCGCGACCGTGTAGACGGTTCCGAGCTCGGTCGCCTGCGTCAACGAGACGAGGCGCATCCGGACCGAGTGCGCGTCGCCGATGCCCAGCAGCAGCGGGTCGATCTGTTCCGGGCGGAGCTTGCCGTCGGACGTTGGCGCCGTGCGCAGCTTGACGCCCGCGATCCGCTCCGGCGCGCCACCCTCGCTAGTGTTCACGTGCGCGGTCTCGGCGCAGATGACGCCCTCCCAGGAGCGGCAGGCGGCGCGCAGCGCCATCACGTTCGCCGCCGTCCCCGTGAAGACCAGAAATGGCTCCGCCTGTTCACCGAGCGCGTCGCGGAAGCACTGCACCGCCCGCGCCGTCCACGGATCCTCGCCGTAGGCGATCGCGTGATCGACGTTGGCCTCGGCTATCGCCGCCAGCACCTCGGGCGGGACGCCCGCGTGGTTGTCGCTGGCAAAGCTGCGGACGCCGGCGACCGGGGTAGGGACCACCAGGTGCGCCCGCCGCCGACGTGCTCGCTTTACGCTGCCACGCGCGAGCCCAGGCCGTCGAGCAGTTGCCAGTTGGCCGTGAGAACGCGCTCGGCTTCGGCGAGCAGTGGCTCTGGATCGGCGCCCGGGAGGCGCTCGACGATCAGGCTGCGGGCAGCGGCGGCGTGCTCGACGTCGAGCCGCTCGTGCAGCTCGAAATAGGCTGCTCCGGGGCCCTCGATGCCGTAGTGCTCGGCGAGTCCCTCGCGCTTGGTCCTGGAGATCGCCGGCTGGGCGGACTCGATCGCGTAGAGCGCGACCAGCGTCCCCAGCAGCTCGCGCTGCTCATCGCCGGCCCAGGCCGCCGCGCAGCTCGCCGTCGCGGCGTTCGCAGCAGCGCCGCGGTCGCCGCCGACAGCGTCGATGAAGCCGTCCCACAGCTCGACATGTGCGGCCTCTTCGCTCGCGTGCAGGGCGAGCGGTCGACGCAAATCGCCGTCGGCGTGAGCGGCCGCGCTGGCCGAAGCCTCGGCGAGCGCGACCACCGCGTGGCGATACTGGCCGGCGTAGTCGGCGAGCTCGCCGGTGCTGAGCTCGCCGGCGCTCCAGCACTGATAAAAGGGGTGGCACAGCACGTCGTGACGGCTGGCGATCTGCTCGAGTGAGGTCCAAAAATCCATGCGTGCTCTCCTGGGTTTGCGGAGCAGGGATGCTAGCGTCACGGGCGGCGTCCGTGAGCGCCGCCGCCGCTTTGCGCCCGCCGATCGACACGATTCCCGCTCCCCCGCTTCCCACCGCCGCGGCGTGGGTCAACTCCCCGGCGCTGACGATGGAGGCGCTGCGCGGACGGCCGGTGCTGATCGACTTCTGGGACTTCTGCCGGCCGAACTCGCTGCGCGCCCTGCCCTACATCAGGGCTTGGCACGAGCGCTACGCCGCGGCGGGGCTCACGCTCGTCAGCGTGCACTGCCCGGGCTTTCGCGCGTCGGCCAACGAGGACGCCGTCCGCATGGCGGTCGCGGCGCTGGAGATCGTGCACCCGGTGCTGCTCGACACCAACTTCGAGCTCTGGCAGGAGTATGAGAACGCCGGCTGGCCGGCGCGCTATCTGTGGAATGCCGAGGGGCTGCTGGCCGACTACCACTATGGCGAGGGCGACTATGCGCAGACCGAGCTGGCGATCCAGGCACTACTGGGAGTCGAGCGCGAGCCGCTGGCGCCGCTGCGACCCGAGGACGCTCCTGGCGCGCGGCTCGTCGTCCCCAGCGAGGAGCGGCGAGCGGAGCCCTGGTCAGGGCCCTATGAGGCAGGCGGCGTGTGGGCGGTGCTGGAGCCGCGCGCCGGCCGTGAGCGTGGGACGGTGGCGGTCAACGGCCGCGAACTGACGGTCGAACGCGCCGCTGCAGCGCTGTTGATCGCCCACGAGCACCACCAGCGCGGCGACCTGGCACTCGATTTGGGGGCCGACGTGCGCTGCGATGCGGTCTGCTTCACGGCCGGACTCGCGACGCCCTGAGCTGCGCCGGCGTGTGATCTGCGAGCAGGCGCAGCAGGCGTGGTGGCGCGCCGTCCTCGACCAGCAGCGCTGTTCCCGGCCAGTAGGGGCTGCGCGGGTCGCCGGCGCCGACGAACGTCTCGCTGTAGACCCAGGCACCGGCGTTGTGCAGTTGCACGCGGTTGGGCGTCAGCCAGGCCGCCGGCTCATCGCCCTCGATCATGCCGGCGCGGTGGGTGTGACCGAAGATCACGTGGCAGGCGACGTCGGGCGCCCCTTGCTGCCAAGCACCGACCCGGCCGTCGGCGATCCGCAGCCGCTCGACGACCTCGCCCATCGCGCGCAGCCCGGCGCTGCGCAGGGTGGTCGTCGTCAGCTCGCGCTGCAGCGGTCCGAGCCCCGCCGCGTTGAGCGCGCGGACGGCGATCGGGAAGCCGGCCTTGAAGGCCTGGGCGCGCAGCCCGCCGGTCCGTCCCGAGCGCAGCGTCTTCCAGGCGCGTATCGCGGCGCCACCGCCCGTTGCCTGGCCGGGGCGCCCGCTCTGGGCCGCCACGTACATCCAGGCGTAGATCGGTGCGACCAGCCCCTCGTAATCGGCGGGTGAGTGGACATCGTTCCAGCGGTGAGAGCGATCGAGTGCGACACGGCCACTCGCGGCGATCGCGATCCGCTCGAACGTCGGCACCGTCATGTGGACGTCGAGATAGTGACCGTGGGTCGCGTAGACGTCCTCGCGCAGCCAGATCCCGGGATAGGCGAGCTCGACGTGTGCCTTGCCAAGAGCCGCCGTCAGGGCCATCGCGAGGTCTGAGGCCTGCTCCGGCGTGAAGCGATGCTCGAGGCCCAACGGCGTGTCATGCCGGGAAAGCCAATGCTCGGCCAGCACGTGGTCGTGATTGCCGGCCACGATCACGACCGTCCTGCCGGCGAGAGCGCCGCCAAGCAGGCGAAAAATCGGCTCGGCGTCGGCCAGCACGGCGGCGACCGGGCGGTTACGCAGCTCGAGCGTGTCGCCGAGCAGAACGAGACGATCGACCCCCTCGAGGGCGTCGATCAGGGCCTGCACAACACCGTCGCGCCGCAGCACATCGTTGCCCGCACGATCCCCGACATGCAGGTCGGAGACGATCAGCGTCCGCACCCGACGCTACCCCTGGGTGGCGCCCGGACGGATCGGCTTGGGCAGCATGAAGCGGACGTCCTCCCGCGTGACCGTCAGCTCTGAGACATCGGTGACGCCGCGCTCGCCAAAGCGCGCGACAAGCTCGCTCACCAGCTCCTCGGGAGCGCTTGCGCCCGAGGAGATGCCGAGCGTGCGGACCCCTTCGAGCCATTGCTCCTCGACCTCGCCGGCGTTGTCGATCAGCTGCGCGCGCGCACCGCAGTCGCGCGCGACCTCGACCAGACGCTGTGAATTGGACGAGTTTCGCGAACCGACGACGAGCACCAACTCGCACTGCGCCGCGAGCTCGCGCACCGCCGCCTGGCGGTTGGTCGTCGCGTAACAGATGTCGTCGGTGCGCGGGCCGACGATCGCCGGGAAGCGCTCGCGCAGGCGCTCGATGATCGTGCGCGTCTCGTCGACGGCAAGCGTGGTCTGTGAGATGTAGGCGATCTTTTGCGGGTCGGGCACCTCGAGCTCGTCGACGTCCTGCTCGGTCTGGACGAGCACCATCTGCTCGGGCGCCTCACCCATCGTGCCCTCGACCTCCTCGTGCCCATCGTGGCCGACGAGCACGATCGTGTAGCCGGCGGCAGCGAAGCGTCGGGCCTCGACGTGAACCTTCGTCACCAGCGGGCAGGTTGCGTCGATCGTGCGCAGTGCGCGCGCCTGGGCGTTGGCGCGCACGCTGGGCGCCACGCCATGGGCCGAGAAAACCGTCACCGCGCCCTCCGGCACCTCGGTCTCCTGCTCGACGAAGATCGCCCCGCGCGCCCGCAGCTGCTCGACGACATGCTTGTTGTGGACGATCTCCTTGCGGACGTAGACCGGCGCACCGTGGCGCTCGAGCGCCAGCTCGACGGTCTGGACGGCGCGGTCGACGCCGGCGCAGTAGCCGCGCGGCGCCGCGAGCAGCAGCCGCTCGATCCCGAGCCGGCTCGGTGCTGCACTGTCGGTGGTCGCCGTCACCCCCAAATTGTACGAGGGCGCGGGCCCGCGCCGCGAAGTGTGCGCTCGCGCGACCCCAACCACGCCCCAGAACGGACGCCGTCTCAGCGCGGCGCGCAGACGAATGCCGGCGGCGGCTCGCCGGCGATCTCCGCCTCGACGCGCGCCATCGCGGAGTGCTCCCACTCCTCGCGCAGGATCGAGTAGGCGACGAGGTCGCGGCGCTCGTCACCGTGGCGCTGGAACGCACGCAGGACGCCCTCGTTGACGAAGCCGAGGCGCTCGAAGGCGTGCTGGGAACGGGCGTTGTTGACGTCGACCCAGGCGCCGAGGCGTTCCATGCGCAGCGGGCCGAAGGCGATCCGGGCGAGCAGCGCCTCGCTCTCGTCGCCGGCGCCCGAGCCCCAGAAGGGCCGCCCGAGCCAGATCCCGATCACGCAGCGACGGTCGCGGCGGGAGACCTCGAGGATCGCGATGACGCCGATCGGCTCGTCCTCGGCGTCGGTGATCGCAAACTCGAGCGCGCTGCCTTCGGCGCGATGTCCGGGGAGCGAGGCGATCCACTCCGCCGCCTCGAGCTGCTTGCGGTAGGGCCCCCAGGAAAAGTACTGCGTGACCTCGGCGTTGCTGGCGAGCTCGAACAGGCGCGGCGCGTCCTCAGCGTGGGGGTAGCGCAGCGTCAACCGCGGGCCACGCGCCGTGAGCTCGTCCGCGCGCGGCGACACCGGGCGTCGCTCCGCCCTAGTACCCGAGTGCGAACTTGGCGTCCTCGCTCATCAGCTCGGGCGTCCACGGCGGCGTGAAGACCATCGTCGAGTCGACCGACTCGACGCCTTCGAGCTCGGAGACGAACTCCTCGATCTGCTCGCTGACCTGCGGTCCGATCGGGCAGCCCGGTGAGGTGAGCGTGAAGGTGACGTGAACGCTCGAGCCGTCGACGTCGATCTCATAGATCAAGCCGAGCTCGACGAAGTCGAGCCCGAGCTCGGGATCGATGACGTTCGTGAGCGCCTCCTCGACATCGTCAACAGTCGGCATATGGGGAGTGTAGCCAGCGGCAACGCTCGCCTCGCCTTGTGCCATAGCCTGCACGGCGTGAGCGACGTCCTCGCCTACAGCTTCAGCGATCCCGGCGCCGGTCGTCACTGCTTCGGCTTCGCCGGCGGCCCGACGCTGGTGCTGGATGCGGGAGTGGCCAGCAGCCACGCCAGCGCTGAGCTGGTGCGCGCCGACCCGGAGCTCGGGCGCTGGGAGGTGGCGCTCGACGGGGGTTTTGCTGTGCTGCTGGAGGCCCTTGGGCCGCCGATCGACTTCGCCGCCGAGACGCGGCGCGAGTGGCTCTGCCGCTGCAGCGGCAGCGCGCAGGCCGGCGGCAGCGAGGTCACGCTGAGCGGCTTTGGCCATGTCGCGCTGGGATCGCCGGCGCTCAATGGGCTCACCCTGCGCCGCAACGTCTGGGGCTACTTCGATGAGGAGCTCGCGTTCGCGCTCGCGGCCGAGCGGCCGAGCAGCGCTTCCGGTCACGGCGAGGAGCGGCTCGAGGCGTTCGTGGGCCGCGGCCTGCCGCTCGCCACGAGCCCCGTCGCAGATCCGCGCCTGTCGGCCAGCTACGGCCCCGACGGCACGCTGCTACGCAGCGGACTCGAGCTCTGGGAGAGCGACGACGACGATGCCCGGCCGCTGCGAATCGCCGGCGAGACCGTGGCGGCCGGCGAGCTGCGGGGGCTGCCGGCCGCGATCGGCGGCGAGGACTCGCTCCGCGTGAGCGTCGCATTCCTCGTCTTCCACCATGCCCGCCAAACCGGCGTCGGCTGCTACGAAATCGTTCGCGCCAGCGCCTGACCGGACAGGCGCAGCGCGGCCGGCGCGGTCAGTTGTGGCTGCCCATCCGGTCCCAGATGTAGAGCTCGATGCACTCCGTCGCGAGCTCCGCAGCACGCTCGCGCGAGAGGCATGGCAGCACGCTCTCGAGCGCCTGCTCCTCGGCGAGGCCGGCGTCGAAGGCCTCCTCGCTGCCGAGCCCGGCGGCGACCTTCAAGGCCTCGCGCCGATGCTCGCCGAGTGACGGGTAGATCGAGAGCAGGAAATCGGTGTTGGCGATCGGCTGGCCAACGGTGTCCAGCGATGCATGCCAGGCAGCGAGCATCGAGAGGTCGTCGGAGTCGAGCTCGGCGACCGCACGGGCGTAGTGCGTCACCAGCTCACGCTCGGGGATCTCATCGACCCAGGCGTGAAAGACCTCACCGACCAGCTGCCGCCGCGCGTCTCGGCCAACCGACTCGGCGATCACCCGAATCGCGTCGTGGGGTTCAATGAAGCAGAGCGGCATCCCCGAACTCCCGGCAGTTGGAAGGCAACGCGAGGAAGAGTAGGGGTCGAGGTGGACGTCATCATCAGCCCGCGGTGACGGCCTTCAGCTCCTCCATCGACTCTCGGATGAATGGCGGCAGCTCCTGCTGGTGAGGCTCGTTGACCCAGCGCTCGAAGGCGATTCTAAAGACAGCGATCGCTGCCTCGGCGGTCAGGCTCGCGGCCGGCCCGTCGACCCCGCGCCGCCGCAATGCGTCGGCGAGCAGCGCGGCGAGTGATGCCAGCTTGATCAGCTCGCGCTCTTGCAGCTCCGCGCTCGCGGCGATGATCGCCGAGCGCTGCCGCGGCAGATCGCCCCCCTCCTGGATCACAGCCCCGGCGGCCTCCATCGCAGCCACTGCCACTTCGATCGGCGCCAGGCCGTCGGGCGCTGCGGCAACGGTGGCGACGATGACGTCTTTCAGCTGGTCCGCGCCGGCGAACAGAACCTCGCGCTTGTCGGAGAAGTGGCGGAAGAAAGTCCGCTCGGTGAGGCCCGCGCGCTCGGCGATCTCAGCCACCGTGGTCTGTTCGAAGCCGCGTTCGCCGGCGAGTTCCAGCGCCGCCTTGAGCAGCCGGCCGCGTGCATTTGGCTGCCATCGTCCCATTGCTTGATCCTATCTGACGACAGTCGCTGACATCGTATGCTACCCTGATGACAGCAACTGACATCAAGGCCGCCGTCTGGCCGCCCCCGGGCGCTGAGGACGGTCCACCACCTGGAGGTTTTCTCATGCGTGTTTTCGTCACCGGCGCGTCCGGCTGGATCGGCTCCGCCACCGTCCCCGAGCTGATCGGCGCGCGCCATCAGGTCATCGGGCTCGCTCGCTCGGATGCCTCGGCCGATGCACTCGCCGCCGCCGGCGCCGAGGCCTACCGCGGCAGCCTCGACGATCTCGACGGCCTACGCAGTGCCGCTGCCGCGTCGGACGGGGTGATTCACCTCGCCTTCAAGCACGACATCGCCTTCACGGGTGATTTCAAGGGTGCCGGAGAAGCCGATCGCCGCGCCATCGAGGCCATCGGTGAGGCGCTGGCGGGATCTGATCGACCGTTGCTGATCGCCTCCGGGACGCTCGGGGTTTTGCCGGGACAGGTTGCGACCGAGCGGGACGGACATGGTGCGATGGTCGCTGCGCACGGCGAGGGTCCCGGTATCCGGCAAGCCACAGCCGAGTACACGATCTCCCTCGCTTCCCAGGGTGTCCGCTCGTCAGTCGTGCGGCTGCCGCCGACCAATCACGGCGACGGCGACAACGGCTTCATCGCGTTCCTCGTCGGTATCGCCCGCGCCAAAGGCGTCTCCGCCTACATCGGCGACGGGGCAAACCGCTGGCCCGCTGTCCACCGGCTCGATTCCGGGCGTCTCTTCCGTCTCGCCGTCGAGCAGGCGCCGGCCGGCTCGACGCTGCACGCGGTCGCCGAGGAAGGCGTCCCGATCCGCGACATCGCCGAGGTGATCGGGCGGCATCTCGACCTGCCCGTGGTCTCGATCTCCCCCGACGAGGCCGGCGAGCACTTCACCTGGATGGCCGGCTTCCTCGGCGCCGACAGCCCGGCCTCCAGCACACTGACCCAGGAACTGCTCGACTGGCACCCGACGCATCCCGGGCTCATCGAAGACCTCGACGAAGGGCATTACTTCCGCGACGCGCCCGCGGTTGCTGCTTGATCGAGGCCGCCGGGAGAGCCTGCCAGACTGGTGTTCTTAGACGGTTTCCCCACGAGCGCCGGGTTCCCCCGGCGTCGAAGAACGCTCCCGGCCCCGCGATGACAACTCTGGTGTTCGTTCATGGCGCATGCGTCCGCGACGCCGATTGGTGGTGGAGCCGGATGACGCGGCCGCTTGCCAAGCTCGACGTCTCAACCGTCGCGGTGGCGCTGCCGAGCTGCGGCGAGATCGGCGAAACCCTCGGGGACCTCTACGACGACGTCCAAGCGTGCCACGAGGCGATCGCTAAGGTCGACGGCCCCGTCGTCCTCTGTGGCCACTCATACGGCGGGATGATTATCACCGAGGCCGGTGCGGATGACCGCGTTACCCAACTGCTGTACGTGACCTCGGTGATGCCCGACGCTGGACAGTCCCAGGCTGATCTGATCGGCTCAGAGCCAGCACCGTGGCTGCAGCCGGGCGAGGACGGCACCGTCAGCGTGGATCCCGACATGATCCGGGAGTTCTTCCTCCAGGACTGCGACGAGAGCACGACCGAGCAAGCGGTCAGCCGTCTCACGCGTCAATCCCTGACGCCGTTCACTCAGGCACCCCGCCAGATCGCCTGGCAGCAGAAGCCCACCACCTACTTCGTCTGCACCGAGGATCTCGCCACCCCGCCCGAGGCGCAACGCCAACGCGTCAAACCGGACACGCGACTCGTCGAGTTCGGCGCCGGGCATAACCCGTTTCTTTCACGTCCCGACCAGTTCGCAGAAAGCATCGTCGCCTCGATCGACCGCAGCTGAGCAAGCCGATCGACTTCTGCTTGGGCGAATCCGAAAGCGCTCACGCTGGGGGGTCCAATGACGAGTCGCAGCGAGCGTCGAGCCGGGCTGTGTGGCGCCACGATCACCCCAGGCTGCGGACGCCTACTTCGTGCCGAAGAGACGTTCTAGGAGCGCGGTATCCCCCGCGCTCTGAAACTTGACGAGCTTGCCGTCGGCGTTGAACGTCAAGACGTCGGCGGCGTCCGTGTCCCCTTCTCCGGGATAGCTGTGGCGGACGAGCACGACGACGCGGTCCCCGTCGGCGAACCAGTACTCCGGGGTCACGCCGTAGCCCTTCGCCCCGAACTTTGCCCAGTGCTCGCCCAGCGCCTGCTTGCCGCGCACGGTGCCGCTGACCGCACTGTTCCCTGGCGTAACCCACTCGATGTCGTCAACCATCTCCGCCATCGCGGTGGCGGCATCGCCCGCGCCAAACGCCGCGTAGCCCCGCTTCGCGGCGGCGAGGTTTTCCTCTGCACCCATGACTGCTCCTCAGCTCGCGCTTCCGCCCACACTCCGGGCGCCGGGGGCAGCCTACATCCGCCGTAGCCCCAAAATCCACTCAGCGCGGACGACTATGCGGCCACGGTGGGCCTGCGGATCCCGTCGCAGACGATCTCGACCATCCGCTGGCAGACGAGGTCGTCCTGCTTGGAGTGGCAGGCGCCGACGATCAGCGCCATCACCTCGCTGGTCGCGACGTCGGCTCGCACAACCCCAGACGCCTTTGCCCGCTCGAGCAGCCGGTCGATGCCGCGCGTCAGCTCTTCGACGCTCGCGGCGCAGACGGACTTGATGTCGAGCCCGGCGGCGTCCATCGCGTCGAACAGGTCTTGCTTGGCTGACGCCTGGCGCCCGAACTCCCGCAGGAACGAGAACACCGCCTCGTCGGGTGCGTCGCTCTCGGCGAGCTGCTTGGTCGTCTCGCAAAGCGCGTCGAGGCGCGCTGTCACGATCGCCTCGAACAGCGCTTCCTTGGTTGGGAAATGGCGGTAAACGGTCCCGACGCCGACGCCGGCCCGCTGGGCCACCGCGTCGATCGGCGCCGCCACGCCCTCGGCGGTGAAGGTCGCCTCGGCTGCCTCGAGGATCCGCTCGCGGTTTTTCGCAGCGTCAGCGCGCAGCGGCCGCGGAGAGGCGTCGCCGTTCGTTCGCGCGTCGGCCTCCGTGACGTGCTCGCTTCCGGGGTTCGCGATCATCGCCCTCGACGTAACATTTGGGTATTGACAAACGGAACGCTGGTTCCGTATAGTTCCGGGTCGAACCGGAACAACCGCTCCGATTGTAGCGGCACCGAGACCAAGGAGCAAGTCGATGGCGACCGAAAGCCTGATTTCGAGGGACCCCCAGCTGGCCGACGGACCGGACCCGCGCCGGTGGTGGTCGCTCGCAGTGATCGCGATCGCACAGCTCATGATCGTGCTCGACGCGTCGGTGGTCATCGTCGCCCTGCCCTCCGCTCAGCACGCACTGCACATCTCGGTCGCCAACCGCCAATGGGTGCTGAGCGCGTACACGCTGGCATTCGGCAGCCTGCTGCTGCTCGGCGGAAGGATCGCCGACCATGTCGGTCGCCGGCGCATGTTCGTGATCGGCCTGATCGGGTTCGGCGCGGCGTCCGCTCTCGGCGGCCTCGCTCAGGATCAGGCAATGCTGTTCGGCGCTCGCGCGGTGCAGGGAGCATTTGCCGCGATGATGGCGCCGGCGTCGCTGTCGCTGCTGACCGTGACCTTCACCGAGACGCGCGAGCGTGCCCAGGCATTTGGCGTCTACGGCGCCGTCGCTGGCGGCGGGGCTGCGATCGGCCTGGTGCTCGGCGGGATGCTCACTCAATTCGCCTCCTGGCGCTGGACGCTGCTGATCAACGTCCCGATCGCGATCGCCGCTGCTTTCGCCGCCGTGCACTACATCCGCGAAAGCAAGGCGGAGGTCAGGCAGAGCTACGACCTGCCGGGCGCGGCGACCTCTACCGTCGGGCTCTTCCTGCTCGTTTACGGGTTCACGGTCGCCAGCACCCATGGCTGGGGAGCGCCGCTCACGCTCGTGCTGCTGATCGGCGCCGTGGTGGCACTGGCCGCGTTCGTCGTCACCGAGCTGCGCGTTCGCAACCCGCTGCTCCCGCTTCGGGTCGTCCTCGAGCGCAACCGCGGCGGCTCGTTCCTGGCGTCCCTGCTCGTCGGCTGCGCGCTGCTCGGGACCTTCCTCTTCCTCACCTATTTCCTCCAGCGCACACTTGGCTATTCCGCGCTGCGGACCGGATTTGCGTTCCTGCCGTTCTCCGGCGGCATCATCCTCGGCGCCGGCATTGCCAGCCAGTTGCTGCCGCGGATCGGTCCGCGACTGCCGATGGTCGTCGGCTTGACGCTCGCGACCGCCGGACTGCTGTGGTTCACCCAGCTGGGCGTGCACAGCAGCTACTTGGGAGGCGTCCTGGGGCCTGAAATCATCGTCAGCCTCGGCATGGGGATGACCTTCGTCCCGATGAGCAGCACGGCCCTGATCGGCGTGCACGACAAGGACGCCGGCGTCGCCAGCGCACTCGTCAACGCAACCCAGCAGGTCGGCGGCGCGCTCGGCACAGCGCTGCTCAACACCGTTGCCGCCACCGCGACCGCGTCCTATCTCGCGAGCCACGCGCACTCGCTCGCCGCCACTTCACTCAGCGCCGTCCACGGCTATACGACCGCGTTCAGCCTCAGCGCCGCGCTGATGCTGCTTGCCGCGATCGTCGTCGCGATCTTCATCCGGGCCTCACGCGAAGAGCTGCAGTCCGAGCACATCGAGTTCGCCAGCGTGGGCGGACTCGAAACGGCGGCCACGACTGGTTAGCCAGGAACGGGACCGGCCCCGCCGCCTGACTTGTAATACGCCCGCCGTTGAACCGCGCTGCTGCTTTTCGGTGCGGCATCGTAGGCTGAAGGACCGATGGAGATCGGCGTCTACAGCTTCGGGAGCGTTCAGCGGCGCGCCGACGGCACGCTCGCCTCGACCGCGGAGGCAATCAGGGATCTGGTCGAGGTGATCCGCTTCGCGGACGACGTGGGACTCGACTATTTTGGCGTCGGCGAGCACCACACACGCACGATGCCGGTGTCCTCACCGACCACGGTGATCGCTGCTGCTGCCGCTGTCACGAAACAGATCCGGCTCGGTAGCACCGTCACCGTGCTCAGCACCGACGACCCCGTGCGCGTCTATCAGCAGCACACCACCGCCTCGGCGATCTCGGGCGGTCGCGTCGACCTGACCGCTGGCCGTGGCTCCTCGATCGACTCCGCTGTTTGGCTACGACGTGGCTGAGTATGACCAGCTCTACGCCGACAAGCTCGAGCTGCTTCTCGCGATCAACGCGAGCGAGCGCGTGACCTGGAGCGGAACCACGCGACCTCCGCTCCACGACGCGCTCGTCGTGCCTCGCGTCGAGGGTGGGCTGAAAATCTGGCTTGGTACGGGGGGCAACCCGGGATCCTCCGTGCGCGCAGGACTGATGGGCCTTCCAATCGCCTACGGGATCCTTGGCGGCACGGCCGACCACTGGGTCCAGCAGGCGGATCTCTACCGCCAGGCGGCGGCGCATGCCGGCCACGACGAGAGCATCGTTGACATCGCCGTCGCCTCGCACGGCTTCGTCGCCACCAACGACGCCGACGCCAAGGAGCGTTTCTACCGCTACGAGAGCGCCGCCTTCGCAACCCACGCTCGCGAGCGTGGCGCTGCGACCGGCGGCCGCGATCGAGCGTCCTTCGCGCGCGACTCGGGGCCCGGCGGGATGATCTTCGCCGGCTCAGCCAACGAGATCGCCGACCGACTCGTGGCGTTCCACCGCCAGCTCGGTCACAGCCGCCACATCCTCCAAATGGACCTCGGCCACATCCCTAAGCACGAGCTACTTGAGGCCATCGAGCTACTCGGCACGGTGGTCGCCCCTCGAGTCCGCGAGGCACTCCAGACCACGTGACAGGCAGGAGACGTTCCCGGCGTCAGACGTCTCGCCTGCGCGGCAGGAGAACGCTCTTCACGCTCTGGGCCCCGGCCACAGGGTTGCCGCTGATCCCTTAGAGCGGTGGGACTTGTGCGACGACCTGACCGTGATAGAGGTGGTCCTGGTCGCTGCAGCCGGCGTCAAAGAAGAACTGCATGCTGTCGCTGCGGACCCCGTTGTAGCTGGCGTACATGGTTATGTGTCCACGCGTCCCGACCGCGCACGCCGGATCCGTGCTCGCGGTGACCTCCAAGGAGGTCTTGATGAGGTTCCCCGGGTAGCCCCACATCTCCGCGTAGTGGGAGTGATAGCTGATGTGCGGCCCGACCTTGATCGCGATGATGCTCGCAGGAGCGCGCCCGACTTGGCAGATCCTGCCGGAGATCCACTTCGTATTCAGATTGACGTCCCCCCAGCCCCACATGAAATCGCTTCCCTCTCCGGGGAACGACTGCGTGGCGTGGAATCCCCAGGGCGGAATGCCGCTGCCCGCCGGGATGCCACTGCCCGTGTAGTTCGCATAATGAGAGCAGTTCGGGAGCGGAGCGCCCTGTGCCGAAGCTGCCGTTGTAGCCAAGCCCACGGTCAGAGTGAGGCACGCGATGGCAATCAAGCCAACTGGCCGAAATATTCGAAGGCGCGACACGAGAGCCGGTGTACGGAGACTGGCTGGCACCGCCAAAGCGGTCATCGTCTTTCCGATCGTCGAGCCCGTGTCATGGAACTCAGTCGACTTCGGAGAAACCACATCGACGGGCCCGGTCATCGCTGCTCCTCCGGTCGAGGTTGGCGCTGCCATCCGATCCGCTAACCCACGCGCGACCGGTTGTTATGTATCGGTCGCCAGTCCGGCTCGACGTTAGTTTTCGGCCCGTCGCTGGACTATCGGGCAGCAGCGGCAGACCGGGACAGCCGCTTCGCCCACCACGAAAACAGCCACCACCAGACCGCCACCCACGCGACGCTTCCGCGTGTCAGCGATCACGCGGTCCGCGCTCGCAAGCGCGCGCGGGGGCGCGATACTGTCAGCGTCGCGTTTTCCTACCCCGCGGTCAGTTTTTCACTGTCTTGTACGGGCACTTCTTCTTGCCCAGCAGATGCTCGTAGACGACGCAGTACGCCGGTCGCGGCTTGCCCTTGTAGTTCATCAGACCGGCATCGAAGCTGGCCTTCTTCTCGTTCTTCGCACCGTAGAACTGGTAGACGTACAGCCGCGTTATCTTCGAGTGGGCATCGGCGATGTCGAACATGTAGCTCGTCGCCTTCTTCTGGCGCGAGAGGCTGAAGCCAAAGCTCGGCGACAGCTTGGCGAGGCCGCCGGTCTCGGTCAGCCAGACCTGCCCGGGGACGTCGTTGAGCACGTCCCTGGTTCCCTGGTCGTAGAAGTGGTTGGTGTCGCTGTAGTTGTGCAGGCCCCAGATCTTCGGCATGTTCTTCGAGCCGACATCCTTCTTGAAGGCGTTGATGTAGTCGATCGTGGCCGCTGGGGTGGTGGAGTCGAGCACGTCGAGCCCGACGATCGTGCAGGTCGGGCAGACCTTCTTTAGCGCGAGGTAGTACTGCGCCGACTGCTTGGGAGTCGGGCTGTCGTAGTTGCCGGAGCGCTCACGCACGTTTCCGCGGTTGACCTCGTTCCACGGCTGTAGCAGCGTGACCTGCGGGAACAGCTTGAGGAACGCCTCGACATCTTTGGTGTAGGTCGCGACGCTCGGCATCTTGGTCGGTGTGGCAAAGTTGTGGTAGAAGGCGACGAGCGGCCGGATGCCCTCAGTCTCGGCCCTGCTGATCCACACCTCGAAGTAATAGAGCTGCGCCTTTTCCTTGCTCGAGGCGGCGATGTCGTACGGCAGGAAGTAGCGGGAAATCTTGAGCTTGAGCGCCTTGTAGTAGGAGCTCTCAAACACACTTGGGTTCTCGTCAGCGACACCCACCTCGAGGCCGGCCTGGCTGGTGTGCGCGGTCGGGGTCCGGCTGCTGTGCGCCGTCGCAGTCTGGCTGGCATGCGCCGTCGGCTTGCTGGTCGCCTTCGAGGCGAGCGCAGAGCTCGCCGCGAACGCAGCGGCGACGACAGCGACGGCGGCGACGAGCGGCGTGCGAGTCAAGCGCATGATTCGGCTCCTTCCGAAGGACCGTGAGACGTCAACGAGTCAGGGCAGTGGCGTGCGACTAGCACGGTTGTTGCAACGCGGCCGCAGACCAGTTGTCTCGACAGTGTGGCGCATCGACTACCTGGGCAACGCCGCTAGGTGCCGCTCGACCGCGCGCGCACACTGGCGCCCCTCGTTGATCGCCCAGACGATCAGCGATTGTCCGCGGCGCGCATCGCCAGCCACGAACACCTTGTCGACCGACGTCGCGTAGGCCGGCGCGTCGACGTTGCCACGCGCGTCGAGCTTGGCGCCAAGCTGCTCTGCAAGCACCGGCTCGGGGTGCAGGAAGCCCATCGCCAGGAGCACGAGATCAGCCTTCAGCTCGCGCTCGGTACCGGCCAGCGGGGCGAATGGCGGCGTCGGCTCAGCGTCGGCGATGTGCATCGACTGGACGCCGCCAGTGCCGGAGAAGTGGGTGGTGATGACCGAGAAGTCGAGTTCGCCGTGGGCTGTTTCGCGCGCCTCCTTCATCGCGTAGGAGAGTCGCATCTTCAACGGCCAGAGCGGCCACGGCGTCACCGCGTCCGGACGCTGGGGCGGCGGCTCGGGAATGATCTCGAGCTGCGTCACCGACTCGGCGCCCTCGCGCACCGCATTACCGACACAGTCCGCTCCGGTGTCGCCGCCACCGATCACAACCACGTGCTTGCCGGCAGCGCTGATCGCGTTTGGCGGCGGCGGCGCCAGCACCGGGGCGGGACCGTGCGTGCCCGCGACCCAGCGGTTGCGCTCGTACAGGTACTCCATCGCGAAGTGCACGCCGTCGAGCTCGCGTCCGGGGACCGGCAGATCGCGCGGCACGCGTGCGCCGATCGCCAGCACCACCGCATCGAACTCGCTGAGCAGCGCCTGGCCATCGACGTCGACGCCCACGTCGACGCCCAGGCGCAAGTCGACACCCTCGTCGAGCAGCTGACCGACTCGCCGCTGCACAATCGACTTCTCGATCTTGAAGTCGGGGACGCCGAACTGCACGAGCCCGCCGGCCGCCTCGTCGCGCTCGAAGACGACGACACGATGGCCGGCGCGACGCAACTGCTGCGCCGCTGCTAGCCCAGCCGGCCCGGAGCCAACGACGGCTACGCTGCGCCCGCTCTCGACGCTCGGCGGCATCGGCGTCACCCAGCCCTCCTTGAACGCGCGGTCGATGATCGCGTTCTCGATCTGCTTGATCGTGACCGAGTCGCCTTCGCGGATCTCGAGCACGCAGGCCGCCTCGCAGGGTGCCGGGCACAGCCGGCCGGTGAACTCCGGGAAGTTGTTCGTGCGGTGCAGCGCGTGGATCGCCTCCTCCCAGCGATCGCGGTACACGAGGTCGTTCCAGTCGGGAATCAGGTTGCCTAACGGGCAGCCGTTGTGGCAGAACGGAACGCCGCAGTCCATGCAGCGCCCCCCCTGGTCGCGCAGCTCGGCGACGGGTCGCGTGAGTGTGAACTCGCGGTAGTCGTGGGCCCGCTCCGCGGCGTCGCGTTCAGGGATCGGTGCCCGCCCGATCCGCATAAAACCCCTGAGCTCGCCCATCAGAAGGCGCCCTTTGGCGCTCAGTGAACCTCGGCCAGCACGCCCGCGAGCGCAGCCTGCTCGTTGAGCACACGCCGGTAGTCGTTAGGCATCACCTTGACGAAGCGCGCGAGATTGGCCTCCCAGTCGGCCAGCAGGCGCTCGGCGACCGTCGATTCGGTGCGCGCCAGATGCTGAGAGACAAGCTCGCGCAGCTCGATCTCGTCGCCCGCGTCAATCGCCTCGAAGCTGACGATCGCGGTGTTGGCACAGCGTTCGCGGAAGTCCTCGTTGACGTCGAGCACGTAGGCGATGCCGCCGCTCATCCCGGCCGCGAAGTTGCGCCCGGTCGCGCCCAGCACGACGACGCGCCCGCCGGTCATGTACTCGCAGGCGTGGTCGCCAACGCCCTCGACCACCGCGCAGGCGCCGGAGTTGCGTACAGCGAAGCGCTCGCCCGCGAGGCCGCGGAAGAACGCGTGGCCGCTCGTCGCGCCGTAGAGCACGGTGTTGCCGACGATCACGTTCTCCTCGGCGACATAGCCGGCGTCATGCGGTGGACGCACGACCACGGTGCCGCCGGAAAGGCCCTTGGCGGTGTAGTCGTTGGCCTCGCCCTGGAGCTTGAACGTCACTCCCGGCGCCAGCCAGGCACCGAAACTCTGGCCGGCGGAGCCGCGGAACTCAACTGTGATCGAGTCCTCCTCGAGGCCGGCCGAGCCATGGACCTTGGCGATCGCGTTCGAGAGCAGGCCACCGACGCAGCGGTTGACGTTGAGCACGGGGCGCGCGAGGCTGATCTGCCCGCCGTGCTCGATCACCTCCCGGGCATCGTCGATCAGGGTCCAGTCGAGCGCGTCGACCAGCACCTGCTCCTGGTTGCGCACGCGCCGCAACGGCGTGCCTGGCGGCATCGCCGGCACCGCCAGGAGCGCCGAGAGGTCGAGGTTCAGCGCCTTCCAGTGCTCGATCGCGTGCGATGCCACGAGCAGGTCGGCGCGCCCGACCAGCTCATCGACGCTGCGCAAGCCGAGGCTTGCGAGGATCTCGCGCACTTCCTCGGCGACGAAATGGAAGAAATTGATGACGTGCTCAGGCGTTCCGGCAAAGCGCGCACGCAACTCCGGATCCTGTGTCGCCACGCCAACCGGACAGGTGTTGAGGTGACAGGCGCGCATCATGATGCAGCCGCTCGCGATCAGCGGGGCGGTCGCGAAGCCCATCTCGTCGGCGCCGAGCATCGCGGCGATCGCGACATCGCGGCCGGTCTTCAACTGGCCGTCGGCCTGGACGTAGATTCGCGAGCGCAGGTCGTTGCGCAGCAGCGTCTGCTGGGTCTCGGCGAGACCGATCTCCCAGGGGATCCCACTGGAGAAGATCGACGACAGCGGTGAGGCGCCGGTGCCGCCGTCGTGACCGGAGATCAGCACGTGATCGGAGTTCGCCTTGGCGACACCCGCGGCGACCGTGCCGACGCCAACCTCGGCGACCAGCTTGACCGAGATCCGCGCCTGCGGGTTGGCGCAGCGCAGGTCGTAGATCAGCTGCTTGAGGTCCTCGATCGAGTAGATGTCGTGGTGCGGCGGCGGCGAGATCAGTCCCACCCCGGGCGTCGAGTGGCGGATCTTGCCGATGTAGTCGTCGACCTTGACGCCGGGAAGCTGGCCGCCCTCGCCGGGCTTCGCACCCTGCGCCATCTTGATCTGCAACTCGTCGGCGTTGACCAGGTAGTCGATCGTCACGCCGAAGCGCCCGGAGGCGACCTGCTTGATCGCCGAGCGGCGATTGTCGTGATAGCGCGCCGGGTCCTCGCCGCCCTCGCCGGTGTTCGATTTGCCGCCGATCTCGTTCATCGCCAGGGCGAGGTTCTCGTGCGCCTCGCGTGAAAGCGAGCCGAGGCTCATCGCGCCGGTGGCGAAGCGCTTGACGATCGCCGTCCACGGTTCGACTTCCTCGATCGGAACCGGAGTCTGGTCGCTGCGAATCTCGAGCAGACCACGCAGCGTCGCGCGGCGCGTCGCGTCCTCGTTGGCGATGCGCGAATACTCGGCGTAGGTCTCCGCGCCACCGTGGCGTACGGCGTGCTGGAGCAGGGCGATCGTGTCGGGGTTCCACATGTGGTGCTCGCCGTCGCGCCGCCAGGCGTAGGTGCCGCCGACCGGCAGCGGCTCGGGCTGGGCGCGCGCCGGGTAGGCGCGCGCGTGACGCGCCAGCGCCTCCTGCGCGAGCACGGTTATGCCGATGCCGCCGATCCGCGACGCGGTGCCGGTGAAGTAGCGCTCGATCAACGAGCGGTTGAGACCGACGGCTTCGAAGATCTGTGCACCGCAGTAGGACTGAACGGTCGAGATCCCCATCTTCGAGATCGTCTTCAGCAGGCCCTTGCCGATCGCCTGCCGCGCCGCAATCTCGGCCGCCGCGCGATCGATCTCGGCCCCCTCGGCGTCAACCACCCAGCCCTGCTCGACGAGCTCGCCAATCGTCTCGAACATCACGTAGGGGTTGACGACGCTGGCGCCGTAGCCGATCAGGGCGGCGATGTGGTGGATCTCGCGCGGCTCGCCGGACTCGATCACGAGACCGGCGCGCAGGCGCGTGCCCTCACGCACAAGGTGATGGTGAACCGCCGCGACCGCGAGCAGCGACGGGATCGGCACGCGCTCAGGGCCGACGGCGCGGTCGGACAGGATGATGATGTTCACACCCTCGTCGAGCGCGTCGTGGGCCTCGCCGCAGACCCTGTTGAGTGCGGCCTCCATCGCACCGGCGCCATCGGCCGCGGGCCAGGTGATGTCGATCGTGCGCGAGCGGAACACGTCGTGGGAAACGTTGCGCAGCGTCTCCAGTTCGTGGTTGCGCAGGATCGGTTGGTCGAGCGTCATCTGATGGGCGTGCTCGGGCGTCTCGGCGAGCAGGTTGCGCTCCCCGCCGAGACCGGCCGAGATGCTCATCACGATGCTTTCGCGGATCGGGTCGATCGGCGGGTTGGTGACTTGCGCAAACAGCTGCTTGAAATAGCTGAACAGCGACGGCGAGGTATCGGAGAGCACGGCCAGCGAGATGTCGTTGCCCATCGAGCCGACCGGCTCCTCGCCACTGCGGATCATCGTCGGCAGCACGTTCGCGAGGTCCTCGCGGCTGTAGCCGAAGGCGAGCTGCAGCGAGCGCAACGGCTCCACCAGCGGTGCCGCCTCAGCCGGTGGCAGCTGCTCGAAGCGGACCGTGTTGGCATCAAACCACTCGCCGTAGGGCTGCTGGGTGGCGATCGCGTGCTTGACCTCCCTGTCATCGACGATCCGCCCCTGCTCGAGATCGATCAGGAAGAGCTTTCCGGGCTGCAGACGCCCAAGCCGCTCGATCTCCTGTGGACGGACCGGCAACAGTCCGGCCTCGGAACCGAGAATCACCAATCCGTCCTTGCGCAGTACCCAACGCCCCGGGCGCAGGCCGTTGCGGTCGAGTGTTGCGCCAACGACGCGGCCGTCGGTGAAGGCAACCGCCGCGGGGCCGTCCCAGGGCTCCATGAAGCAGGAGTGGAAGGCGTAGAAGCCACCGATTTCGGGCGACAGCTCGCCGTCGCGGTTCCGGTAGGCCTCGGGGATCATCATCATCATCGCGTGAGGCAGCGAGCGCCCGGCGAGCGTCAGCAGCTCGAGCACGTTGTCCAGCGTTGCCGAATCCGAGCCGCCCGGGCGGACCACCGGGAGGATCTTTGGCAGGTCCTCACCAAACAGCTCGGAGGCCAGCGTGCTCTCGCGTGCACGCATCCAGTTCACGTTGCCCTGGAGCGTGTTGATCTCGCCGTTGTGGGCGATCATCCGATAGGGATGGGCAAGCTGCCAGCTCGGGAACGTGTTGGTCGAGAAGCGTGAATGGACGAGCGCCATCGCTGAGGCGATCCGCTCGTCGGCGAGGTCGAGGTAGAACGCGGCGAGCTGGTAGCTGATCAGCATGCCCTTGTAGACGAGCGTGCGCGAGGACAGGCTGGCGATGTAGCAGCCGCCGCCCGCGCCCGCCTCGGTGACGCGACGGATCACGTAAAGCTTGCGCTCAAAGGCGTCCTGGTCGTCGCTGTGCTCGGGCCCCGCGGCAATGAACAGCTGGCGGATCGCCGGCCGCGAGGCGCGCGCGGTCGCACCGATCGCCTGCTCGTCAACTGGCACCTCGCGCCAGCCGATGATCTCCTGGCCCTCGGCGAGGACGGTGCGCTCGAGCAGGCGCTGAAACGCATCCTGCTCGCGCGGGTCGGTCGGCAGGAAGCACATCGCGACGCCGTAGCGCCCGAGCGCGGGAAGATCGAAGCCGCTGACGGCGCGCAGAAACCCGTCGGGCATCTGGATCAGGATTCCGGCGCCGTCGCCGGTACCGGGATCGGCGCCCGCCGCGCCGCGATGCTCGAGGTTCTCGAGCGCCTCGATCGCGAGGCGCACGACGTCGTTGCCCGGCTCGTTGCTCAGCCGCGCAACGACCGCCACGCCACACGCATCGTGCTCATAGCGGGGGTCGTAGAGGCCATCGGCCTGCTGGAGCTGGCTGGTCCGGGTCATCTATGAGTGCTCCCGACGGTCGGCGGGCCCCACTGGGGGCGAACGGGCACCTGAGGCGGGTCAAAATCCTAGCAGCCCAGGGCCTTTCCCAGGAAACGCAGGCGGTCCCGACGGGCGCGTCAGAAGGCGGTCACGCGGAGCGTGAGGGACTCGTCGTAGGAGCAAAGACGGGCCCTGCCAGGGCAGCTGGCACAGCGCGCGCGGCCGGGGTCCGCAGTCACCGCAAAATGCCCGGTGCGCAGCGGCTCGACGCGCTCGCCCAGGCTCACTTCCAGACGCTCACGATCGGCGGCGGCGTAGGCCGCCGTGACGGGCTGGGCCGGCGCCCGCAGGAAGCAGTGCGCAACCTCGACGCGCGGCGCGCCGCCGTGCAGCCCGGCCAGCGCGTATGTCAGACGCTGGAGCGAGTAGTCACGCTCGATGTGGGCGGCAAGATCCTCGTTCTCGCTGAGCCAGTCGGTCTTGTAGTCGACGATCAGCAGCGTGCCATCGTCCTCGACGCCAGCTATGTCGATGAAGCCGCGGAGGAGCTCACCGCTGGCGAGCGCGAACGCGAACGGTTGCTCGCGGCGCAGCTCACGGCAACGCGCGAGACGGTCGTGCAGCGGACTGCGTACGAAGGCCTCGGCGAGCGCGCCGATCTCCGCCACGTCTGCCGGCAAGCTCAGCGCGACGCCGGCCCGGATCGCAGCCGCCTCGATCGTCTGGCGATCGAGCGGGCGAGGGTCGCCGAAGTCCAGCTGCTCGAGCAGAGCGTGGACGACGACGCCGCGCGCGGCGGCGCCGATCCCGGGCTCGCTGCCCTCGCCGGGCGCCTCGACGTCGCCGAGCCCGACCACGCGCTGCAGGTAGTAGCGATAGGCGCAGCGCTCGTATTCGGCCAGCGCGGTATAGGAGAGCCGGCCGACGTCCGGGGCGCTCGGGGGCCGCATCGGCGCGGTGGGCACGACGATCGCCGCGGCCAGCGCGGCGTCGTCGGCGCGCGAGCGCGCCGACGTTGAAAGGACGACGCCGACCTCCTCGGGCGTGCTGAGCGTCAGGCGTACGGCGACTCCGGCCGCGCCCGAGACGACCGCCGGCCCCGCCCCGCCGAGCGCGGCGCGGGAGCGCAGATCGGGCACGAGTGCCGGTCCGAGCCAGGCCAGGGCGCTCTGCTCGACCCCTGGCCAGTTGTCGAAGCGAGCGGCGCCACTGAGGATCAAGCGCTCTTGGGCGCGTGTCATCGCGACGTAGAAGATCCGCTGCTCCTCGGCAGCCTTCGCGCGCTTGCGCGCCTCGACGAGGTCGACGTAGTCGAGCGTCGGGATGTTGTCCCGTTCGGGCGTCGGCAGGCGCAGCCCGACGCGCTGTCCGTCGGTCAGCAGTCGCGGCTGCCCGTGATTGGGTCCGCGACCGAGGTCGGCGAGACAGACGACGGGGAATTCGAGTCCTTTAGCGGCGTGGATCGTCATCAGGCGGATCGCGTCGGCCAGCGGCGGCGGCGCCTGCGGTTCGCGCAGCGCCCCGAGCAGGCCGGCGTTGAGCGCGTCGGCGAAGCGACGCAGGTCGCGACCTTCACGGCGCTCGAAGTCGCGTGCGAGGCGGACCAGCTTGTGTACGTTGGCCAGCCGGCGCTCCGGCGAATGCAGCTGGCAGAGGTAGCGGTCATAGCCGTGCTCGCGCACCGCGGAGGTGACGATCTCGCCGAGCGGCGCGTCTTGCGCCGCCCGGCGCGCGAGCGCGAAGCGCGTCCCGAATGAGGCAAGCGGCCCCTCCGCGGTTTCTTCGAGCAAGCATTCCCAGATCGCGCGTTGGCTCTCGCGGGCGCACAGCGTCAGCGCGACGAGGGCATCGGCGCTCGCGCCGCACAGCGGCGAGGCGAGCACGCCGATCAGCGCCAGCTCGTCGAGCGGGTTGGCGAGCGCCTGCACGTAGGCCGCCAGATCGCCGACCTCGGGGCGCTCGTAGAATCCCTCGCCGGCACCGGCCACGGTCGCCAGACCGAGGTCAGCGATCGCCGCCTCGTACACGCCGATGTCGGTCGCGGCGCGTAGTAGCACGACGATTTCGCCGGGCGCCGCGTCGCCGGCGTCGATCAGCTCGCCGATCCGTTGGGCCAGCAGGCGGGCCTCGGCGCGGCGCCACAGCGGCGCCGGCGCAAGCTCTGCCCCGAGCAGCTGCTCGTGACCCTCCCAGCCCTCGCTGGCGGTGACCAAGAGCTCGATCGGCGACCCGCCTGCGGCGTCCTCACGCCCGGGCGCCAGCGGCACGAAATGGGGACCGAAGAGCGGCCCGAAGACGGCGTTGACACCGTCCAGCAGTGCCGTGCGCGAGCGAAAGTTCGACGAGAGCACGCGCGCCTGCTCACGGTCGTAGAGCGTCGCGAAACGCTCGCGAAAGATCTCGACATCGGCGTGGCGAAAGGCGTAGATCGACTGGAACTCGTCACCGACCGTGAACAGGTTGTCGCGGTCAAGTAGCGTGAGGATCGACATTTGGCGCGCGTTGGTGTCCTGGAGCTCGTCGACCATCAGCCGCTCGAAACGCTCGCGCCAGAGTCGTGCCACGTCCTCGTGGTCGCGCAAGAGCGCCGCCGCGGCCAGCTCGAGGTCATCGAAGTCGGCCGCGCCGCGGGCTCGCTTGGCGGCGGCGAAACGCTCGCCGAAGCGCCGTAGCAGGTCGTCGAGGAGCGCCACCGCGGCGGCTCCGAGAGCGTCGCCCACGGCCTCCTCGCAGTCACTCCGCGCCTGCTCGTAGGCCTCGGCTGCGGGCGAGTTGAGGGCGGCCGCGAAGCCCGACAGCCTGGCATCGACGAGCTGCGAAAGGCTTGGCTCGGCGCCGCGATCGAGCAGCTCGCCGCACTGCTCGAGCGTTGCGAGAGCGGCGTTGACTGTCGCGATCGGCTTGGCTGCGGAGAGCTCTGCGGCGATCGCGCCGCAGGCCGCTGCGAGCCTTGCGCGGGCAGCGTCTGGGTCGCCGCGCGGCAGCGGTGCCGGCAGGTGTGGTGCAGGTTCGCCACGACTGCGCTGTTCATCGAAGACCTCGAAGATGCTCGTGCGCAGCGGCTCGACGTCGAACGCCGCCGCCAGGTCGAGCGCGGAGTCGCGGGAGAGCCAATCGGCGAAGGCGAGCGAAAACGCGCGCTCGCGCAGCGCCACGGTCTCGGTGTCGGCGAGCACGACGAAGCCTGGAGCGAGCCCGGTGAGCAGCGGGTGGGCGCGGAGGATTCGCGCGCAGAACCCATGGAACGTCGAGATGAAGCCGGCGCCGCTGTCGTGGGCCGCGTCGTGCTCGCCACGGGCAAGCAGACCGCGGCGGATCCGCGTTCGCAGTTCTCCGGCGGCGCGCTCGGTGAAGGTGATCGCGAGGATCCGACTGGGGGTGATCGCGTCCTCGGTCACGTCGCGGACGAAGCGCTCGACCAACACGCTCGTCTTGCCGCTGCCGGCGTTTGCGGCGAGCGCAAAGGCCGCCCCGCGCCGCCTGATCGCCTCGATCTGCTCGTCGGTGAAGGTGTTCGCGCTCACCGTGCCTCGCAGCGACAGATCGTCGGAAAGAGACAGCGCTTGTTGTTGGCGCAGGTCGCCGGGCGCGGCTCGAGCGCTCCCTCGTCGATCTCGCGCGCGGCGGCCACAGCGACGGCGACCTGGGCGTCGACCAGCGTCTCGAGCTCGACGGCGTCAAAACGGTCGCCGGCGACGAGATCGAACCCTGCATCGGCATCGCCTCGCAGCGCGCCGCGCGGCCGCGGATCGCCGCCGCGCAGCGGTTGATAGAGCCCGCCGACCGCCTCCACGTCGAGCAGCGCTTCGGCGGCGCGCATGTAGAGCGCCGGTTGCAGACGCCGGTTCGGCGCCCACGCTGCGCCGCCGTAGTCGGCCCGCGCGCCTCCCTTGTAGTCGTAGACGACGACGCGCCGCGTCGTCGGGTCGAGGTCGATCCGGTCGATGCGGCCGCAGAGCGCGAGCTCACCGCCGGCGAGCGCGGCCGCGGGGAGCGAACCGACTTCGTCGAGCCCGAACGGGAGCTCGAGCTGCCAGGGCAAGAACTCGCCGCCACGGCGCGCGGCGAGCGCGAGAAAGCGACGCAGGTCGGAGCGCAGCCGGTGGCGCTGCGTGCGATCGGCCTCGGCACTGCCCGACAGCTTCCTGCGATCCTCGTCGAGTGCCGCGTCCAGCAGCTCGAAGGCGAGCGGCAGCGTCCCCGGATCGAGGCGCCCACCCGCTGCGTCCTCGGCGAGGCGGCCAAAGATGCCCGCCAGCGCATCGTGCGCGATCGCGCCGGCGACGATGTAGTGCGAGTCGAGGCCGAGCTCTTTTGCCCCGAGCGCGCGGCTGACAAACCAGGCGACCGGACACCCGGCCCAGCGCTCGAGCGCCGAGGGTGAATACTCGGGGTGCCCGCGCAGCGCGCTCAGGCGCTCCGGATGCGTGAGCGGGGCGATCACCGCACCGATCTTGCGCGGCGCGGCGAGCAACTGCTCGAGGTCACGCAGCAGCGGCACGTCGGGGCTGCCGTCGGCCCAGGCGATCGCACCCGCCGCGCGCATCCGCCGGGAGGAGTACCAGCCCTCCTCGAAGCAGTCGACGAGTTCGTCGACGAACAGCGAGGCGAGCGCTGCCTCACCGTCATCGGTGGCCGCATGCCAGCTGACGAAAAGCTTGGCGCTCGGTCGCGAGGCGAGCGCATAGAAGAGGTAACGCTCGGTGGCGAGCCAATCCTCGGCGCCGTCCAGCACGAGGCCCGTCGCTTGGCCCAGCGCGGCCCGCTCGCCGGCGCCGAGGAACAGCTCCTCTTGCGCAGGTGCCGGGAACGTCCCCTCCTGCGTCTGACAGATGAACAGCGCTCGAACACGCCGCGCTCGCAGCGACAAGGCGTCGCAGATCAGCACAGCGTCGCCCTCGGCGTTCGCCGGCAACTCGACGCTGAGATCCTCGAGCGCGCGCGCAACCCCGGCGATGCCCCCGAGCAGCCGCTCCTGCGCGCTCGTCAGCTCGCGCAGCTGGCGCAGCACACGGAGTGCTGCCGCGAAGGCCGCTGCCTCCCACGGATCGAGCAGCGCGGCAGCGCGTTCGTGCGGCGCCTCGAAGAGGTATGCGAGCTCGCGCTCGACCCGCTCAAGCAGCGCCACGCCGCCAGCCGGCGCAGCACGCTGGATGGCCTGCAGGGCGTCGAGTCGCCCATGGGTCGCTTCCCAGCGGCGCCGCGCGGACTCAAGATCGCTGATGCCCTCGCGTAGCAGCGCGGCTTCGAAGCGGTCGACCGTATCCTCGAGCCTGACCACCCCGCGCACGCGCAACCACGACACCAAATCGGCGGCCTGGCCTCCGGGCGCGGCGCAGCGGAGCAGCGCGAGTAGCCCGCGGCCGACCGTGCTCGCGGCGAAGCGCCCGCGCCGGGGGGCGGTGTGGGGCAGCTCGAAGGCGGCGAGCACCTCGGCCAGCAGCTCGCTCGCCCGCCCCGCGGTCCGGGTGACGATCGCGATGTCGCCCGGCGCTAGGCCGCCGGCGATCAGCGCCGCGACCTCGGCGGCGATGAGCTCAGCCTCGGCCCGCTCATCGCCGCCCTCGAGCAGCCTGACCGCCGGACTCGGCGCGTGCGGCGCGGTGTCCTCGAACAGCGCACGCTCGAGCTGAAAGAGCGCGGAGTCTTCGTAGTAGTCGCTCCGTGCGGCGAGCTCGATCACGCGGTCGGCGGCAGGGCGCAGCCGCTCGAGCGTCGCCGCGCGGCCCGCCAGCGCGACTCTGCCCGGCTCCCCAGGCAGCGACAGCATCAGCGGCGCCCCAACCCTGTGCGCCAGCGTTTCGATCGCGTCGAGCTGCAACGCGTCGAGATCGTCGAAGCCGTAGCAGAAGACCGGCGTGCCGCCCCAGCGGTCGGGCGCCAGCGCGAGCGCGTCGAGCGCGGCCACCGCGTGCGAGGTCTCGTCCGGCCGGCCGAGACGCTCGAGGCGGCGCTGGTAGGCGCTGTAGAGCGCCGCCAGCTCCTCGACGTAGGCGCGGCGGCTCGTGCCCTCTCGCGCCCAGCTGCGCAGCGCCGCGGTGAAGCGCGCCGGCGTGATGCGCCGCGACTCGAGCTCGCTGATGAAGCGCGCCAGCGCGTGCACGAAGGTCGGGCCCTGAGCGGCGCCGGCGAGGACGTCGAGCTTTGCCGAGCGCAGTACAGCGGCGAGCACCGCGTCGCGGGCGTGGTCGCCGAGTGGCGCGGCAACGAGGCCAGCGCGACTGGCGATTTCGCGCATCAGCGAACTGAACGGCTCGACCCGGACCCCGAGCACGAGACCGTCGCCGGCGAGCTCACGGCGGTAGTACTCGGCATCGGCGGCACGGGGCACAACGAGGATCGGCGAGCGCGCGAGCGCGGCGCGGTAGCCGTCGAGGACGACCTGCGCCTTGGCGGAGTTGGCTGGACCGGTGACGAGCGTGAGCGCCATGGCGGTCCATGGTGGCGCAGCGCGGGGACGTCTGTCCGCGCGCGCCGGCGCGCGGTTGCCTCGACGCTCTCGAAGAGCCTAGGCCGCCGTGCGCTCCGTGTCGCTCGCCACCGCCGCCACGCTCGGGGCGACCTCGGTTTCGGCATCGGGCGGTTTGGCGCCCTCGCGCGCCCACGGCTCGTCGAAGTCGACGCGCCAGCGGCCTTCCTCGTTTTGGATCAGTGCCAGACGGGCCCGGAACGAGCGGCCGCTGCGGCCGCGAAACCCGGTCACGGGAGCGGCGGTGCGCCCGGTCCTGATCAGCTCGCGGGCGACGGCGAGCGGCAGCGTCTTGCCGGCCTTCGCTTTCCAGATCACCAAGCCGCAGCCTGGATCCTCGCGCGACCAGCATGAGTAGCCCTTGCGGTTCTCAATGATGTCGTGTCCGCAGACCGGGCAGGGGCCGAGGTTTGCCCGCGGGATCCGTACGTCCTTGAGCGTCTCGTCGAGGACGTCGACCGTCTCCTTGGCAAAGCCCGCGATGTCGCGCATGAAGCGCTCGCGCGAGTCTTCGCCGCGCTCGATCTGCCCGAGCCGCTGCTCCCAGGAGCCGGTCAGGTCCGGTGAGGTCAATGGGTGCTCGCCGAGCAAGCGGATCACGTTGAGCCCCTTCTCGGTCGCGACCAGCGCGCGGCCGTCGCGTTCGACGTAGCCGACGTCGATCAGTCGCTCGATAATCGCCGCCCGCGTCGCCGGCGTGCCGATCCCCGAGTCCTTCATCGCCTCGCGCAGCTCCTCGTCGTCAACGAGCTTGCCGGCCGTCTCCATTGCGCCGAGCAGCGACGCGTCGCTGTAGCGGCGCGGCGGCTTGGTCTCCTTTGCCAGCTGCTCGATCTCGATCACCGCCGAGTCCTCGCCCTGCTCGAGACGCGGCAGCTGTTGCTCACCGGTCTCGTCTTCGTCAGCCGGCGTCTCATTCGGCTGCGGGTCAGCGGCGGCGGCGAGATAGACACCGCGCCAGCCCGGCACGAGCAAGACCTTGCCGCGGGTACGGAAGATGTGTCCGGCTACGGTCGTCTCGACTCGGGTGTTCTCGAGCACCGCCTCGGGATGAAAGGCGGCGAGGAAGCGGCGCACGACGAGGTCATAGACGCGGTGGTCGTCCTCACTCATCTTGTCGATCGGATGCTCCGCACGCGTCGGGATGATCGCGTGATGGTCGCTGACCTTGCTGTCATCGATGACGCGCCCGAGCGGCAGCAGATCGAGCCCGGTGATGTATTCGGCCGCGGCGCGGTACTCGGCGCGGGCGGCCAGCAGCTCGGCGGTCGGCACGATCTCGCCGGCCATGTCGCTCGTCAGAAATCGGGAGTTGGTCCGTGGGTAGGTCAGCGCCTTGTGTTCCTCATAGAGCCGCTGAGCCGCGCCGAGCGTGCGTCGCGCCGAGAAGCCGAAGCGCGTGTTGGCCTCGCGTTGCAGCGTGGTCAGGTCGTAGAGCATCGGCGGCTTGTCGATCTGCTCGCGTTTTTCGATCTTGGTGATCGATCCGCGGCCCTCGCGGCACGCCGCGACGATTGCGCCCGCCTCCTGCTCGGTCGCGAGGCGCGGCTTGGCGCCCGCGTGAAAACGTCCTTCGTATTGGCGCTCCGGATCGTTGGACGGCTCAAAGCTGGCGTCGACGAGCCAGTAAGGCTCGGGCTTAAAGGCGCGGATCTCCTCCTCGCGGCGGGCGATGATCGCGAGCGTCGGGGTCTGCACGCGGCCGAGCGAGACGGCGCCGTCGAAGGACGAGCGCAGGCGAATCGTTGCCGCCCGCGTCGCGTTCATGCCGACGATCCAGTCGGCCTCCGAGCGCGAGCGCGCAGCCTGCTCGAGCCGCGCGAGCTCAGCTCCCGGGCGCAGCGAGCCAAACGCGTCGCGCATCGCCTGGGTCGTCATCGACGACAGCCAGAGCCTGCGGATCGGGACCTTTGATCCGGCCTTCTCATAGAGGTAGGCGAAGATCAGCTCGCCCTCGCGTCCGGCGTCGCAGGCGTTGATGACCTCGGAGATGTCGTCGCGGTTCAGCAGCGTGGTGACGACCGACATCTGCTTCTTCGAGCGCTCGTCGCGCACGACGAGGCGAAAGCGCTCTGGCACGATCGGCAGATCGGCCATCCGCCAGCGCTTGAACTTGGGGTCGTACTCGTCCGGTTCGGCGAGCTGGACGAGGTGCCCGACGGCCCAGGTGATCACGTGCTCGGGCCCTTCGAGGTAGCCCTCGTGCTTGGCGAACGGCCCCGGCAGCACGCGCGCCAGGTCGCGCCCGACCGACGGCTTCTCGGCGATCACGAGCGTCTTTGGCTTCTCGGTCATCGTCCGCAGCGTAGCGGTCGGCGCCGCCATCTCCCAGGGTCAGCCGGCGCAACCCTCGGTCGAGACCGGTCCCCGTGCCCGCTCGAGATCCTGGCGAGTCACGCTGTCGGGGACGCCAAATCCGCCGCGCGGCCCGGCGCTCGTGGTCGCCGCGAAGATCGTCGCGACGACCTGCCCGTTCGCGTTGACCGCCGGCCCGCCCGAGTTCCCGGGACGCACGAGGCCGCGCACCAGCGTCAGCTCACGCGTGACCGGGCCGCGACCGTAGGCGTTTTCGGTGAGGACGCGCTGGGTCATGCCGATGCGCCCGGGCTCGGCCACGAACGGGCCGTTCTCGGGGTAGCCGAGGATGGCGGCGGCGGTCCCGGCCGGCGACTGGCGCGCCAGCGACAGGGTCGGCAGGCCGAGGTCTGCCACGCGCAGCACCGCCAGGTCGTTGTAGGCGTCGAACAGCACGACGGTCGCCGGCAGGGACGGCGGCGCGCCATACACCTCGACCGTCGTGTCGGTCTCACCGGCGACGACATGGGCGTTGGTCAGTACCTCATCCGGCGCGATCACCCAGCCGGACCCCTCGATCGCGAGCCCGCACGCCGAGCCGAGGATCCGCACGACACTGCGCCGGGCGGCGAGCACCACGACGCCATGGACGATCGCCGCGCTCACCGGTGCGACGCTCGCCGTCGAGCCCGTGATATTTGGCGCCGGATCAAGCGTCGCGATGGCGTGCAACAGGTCACCGGAGGGCGGCAGCAGCTCGTCGAGACGGCGCAGTATCAGCGAGCTCTCGATCGTGGCGCGCAGGCTGCCGCTGTTGGGCAGCGCGATCAGGATGACGCCGACGACCCAGGCGATGCCGAGCGCAATGGCAGCGCTCAACAGCGCTCCGCCGAGGCCGTCGAGAACGCCAAGCGAGCGCCGCGGCAGCGCACGACGCAAGCGCTGGCCGAACCCCTCGAAGCCGCTGGCGAGGAGCGCGCCGACAAGGACCGCCGCAACGAGGCCGAACAGCGGCGCGTACGGCGAGGCGTCGCCGGCGGGCAGCAACAGCTGGGCAATCCGCGTACC
>Ga0302325_10003477_pt1 | contig 37111 bp, 26 predicted proteins | sample Palsa_T0_2_FD_201948 | JGI IMG/M metagenome (GOLD analysis project Ga0302325, IMG submission 201948) | Peat permafrost microbial communities from Stordalen Mire near Abisko, Sweden - Palsa_T0_2 | ecosystem: Environmental > Terrestrial > Soil > Palsa > Peat permafrost | place: Sweden: Abisko...
CTTTGGGCGAGGCCGGCTTCCGGTTCGAGCGCATACTCTAAAGGAAGCAATGTACACTCCGGCATTCAATCGAGTCGAAGATCGCGCCGTGCTGTTGGAGGCGATGCGAACGTGGTCCTTCGCCGTGCTCTTTGGGCCGGACGCCAAAGGCGCACCCACGGCCACGCACTTGCCGCTGGTGGTTTTGGATGAGGGAGAATTCGGCGTGCTGGAGGGCCACTTCGCCCTGGCCAATCCGCATTGGAAGGCGCTTGCCGGGCGCGAAACGCTGGTGGTCTTTTCCGGTCCGCACAGCTATGTTTCGCCGTCGCTGTATGTCGAGCGCAAATCGGTTCCGACCTGGAATTACATCGCCATCCACTCCACGGGAACGCTCGAACTTATCCCCGATGTGCCCGGCGACGACGCCGGAAACTTTGCCCGCAAGGATGCGCTTTTGAAGCGCCTGATCGCCTCCAATGAACCGGCCTATGCCGAGCAGTGGAACGAACTGCCGGTCGCGTACCGGATTTCGATGACCGCCGGGATCGTCGGCTTTCGTATCCCCATTCGCAAGCTCGAAGGCAAATTCAAACTAAGCCAGAACCGCCCTGAGCAGGACCGGAAGAATGTGCATAACGCTCACGCCGCCGGCTCTCCGGACCAGCAGGCGCTGGCAGCGTGGATGGAACAGTTGGGCAGATAGGCCAAGTTTTTTGGCCTTACTCACAATCTGACATTTCCGTGCCGACACCAACGGGCAGATGTCTCGATCCAGCAACGCACCTCGCGCTCTTACGCCGCCGCTTTAGATACCAAGCGGTCTGGAACGAATTCTCGGCGACGCACAATATAAGGCCCGCGGTTCGCTTTGGCGAGCGGCGCAGGAGCAGGGATCGCGGCGCGGAGACTCACCAGAGCCGAGTCGCGAATGCGCGCGGCACGAATTGCGTCCAGCCCTAACGCCAGGCCAACTTCGCGCAAGTTCAGCTCTTCGTAGTAGAGAAGAGTGACCACCAAACGTTGCTGCTCGGGGAGATTCTGGATCGCCTCCGTGAGACGGTCTTTCGCCTCACTTCTCATATAGGAGGACAGGGGGTCATCCTCCGGCCGTCCAGGCACGAATACCACTTCTTCGCTGGTGCCATCCTCGCTGGTCCGGTACAGCGATCTCATCTGCACCACGTCCAGATCGGAAAGTACCTTTTGATAGTCATCGAGACTCGTATTCAACTCCGTGGCAACCTGATCCTGTGAGGGAGCGCGGCCAAATCGGGAGGTCAGCACCTGGATCGCCTTCTGAATGGACTTACCCTTGTGCCTTAGTGCTCTGGGCGCCCAGTCCAAACTCCGGAGACTATCCAGGATTGCACCCCGAATGCGAAAAGTCGCAAAACTGGCAAACTTGATTTTCCTGGTGGGATCGAACTTAGCACAGGCATCGATCAGACCTAACATTCCCGCAGAGCACAGATCTTCGAGGTCGATATTCTTTGGCAGCCTGCTGCGGATACGCTGCGCGAGGAACCGCACTAAAGGCAAGTGTTTTACTAAAGTGCTCTCGGAGTCGAACATAAGTTCCGAAGGTGGGGAAGGTAGTGCTTTCCAACTTGGCATAGAAGCTTTCTTTCAAATCCCGTGGAAAACTTTGCAGGACTGCGTACCGCAAGAAGCAAGAAGCAATGCGCAAAGGCTGAACTAAAGTTACCACGGAATACCCTAAAGTTGCAGATTTACTAGAACTTAAGTAACATCAGCAGAAACTAAGCCGGGAGTCTTATAACCACCCGCCGAATAACTTCAGTAGCCTGAACAAGCTACGTGCGTGAAGTGTGCGATTTAGGACACATGACATGACACGCGATTGGGAGTCACACAGGACAAAATGATCATGCCTGCTTCCCTTTACTGGCGGATCGGTTGGATTTCTCAGGTTTTCATCAAGTGGGTCAATGTGCGGGTCATGGTGCGCCGCATCCCAAGGCCGGCGCCGGGGAGAGTGGGCGCCGAAGTACCTCGTATTCCCTGAACTCGGCTTCTCTGGCCATGACGCTTTCGCCGATCTCTCAGCTTTGGTATACTTCGTGAGTTGCCCCTCAACGCGGAGGTGGCGAAATTGGCAGACGCACAAGCTTGAGGTGCTTGCGCCGCAAGGCATAGGGGTTCAAGTCCCCTCCTCCGCACCAAAGATTCTCCCATCCTGGGCATTCTGGGTTGAGTTCGCCCCGAGAAGCGCTGTGGATGAGGCCCAGAAAGCAGTGATTCGATGCAATTTTTGCTCTATTTCGTGATCGTCGTCCACGTAGTTGTGTGTTTATTCCTGATTGGCGTGGTTCTGCTGCAACAGGGCAAGAGCGCCGATCTGGCCGGCACCTTCGGCGGCCAGGGCTCGCAGACGGCTTTCGGTCCGCGCGCGGCTGCCAACTTGCTCACCAAGATGACTGGCTGGGCCGCGGCACTCTTCATGATCACCTCGTTCACGCTGACGGTGCTCTACATCCGGTCTTCCGGCTCCAGCACTTCCGTCTTTTCGGGAATGAAGAGCACGGCTCCGGTTTCGGCTCCAGTCAAGCCCGGCAAGTAGCTTTCATTCGCGTTTTTCAACGAGGCAGGCCGCTCGGCCTGCCTTTTCTGCGTCTGCAAGCCGGAACTCCTGCCCTACAATCGCAGTATGCTTCCAGCCAACCCCATACTTGAGGCCTTCCCCGTCGGTCCGCTCCAATGCAACTGCACGATTGTGGGCGACCCGGTTACGCACGAGGCGATCGTCATCGACCCGGGCGAGGAAATTTCCCGCATTCATCGCCGGCTCACCGAGCTGGGGCTGAAGCTGACGCAGATCCTCATCACGCACGCGCACATCGACCATATTGGCGGAGCGCTGAAGCTCAAGCGCCTGACTGGCGCGCCTATTCTGCTGAATGAAAACGACTTGCCGCTGCTCAAGATGATGGACGAGCAGGCAGGCTGGCTGGGCGTGGAAACGCCGGAGACGGAAGCTCCGGACGCGAGTCTTACGGATGGCCTTACGGTTGGCCTGACCAGTTATCCGGCTCAGGTGCTGCATACTCCAGGTCATACGCAGGGGAGCGTTTGCCTGTATTTTCAGCCACTCGGGCTGTTGGTTGCCGGCGATACACTTTTTGCCGGCAGTATCGGCCGCACTGACCTGCCCAGCGGCGACGGCAAGCAGATTATTGCGTCGATTCGAAGCCGTCTGCTGGTGCTGCCCGAGAACACTGCTGTTCTTCCCGGCCACGGCCAGATTACGACCATCGGCGAAGAAAAGCATCGGAACCCTTTTCTGCGCTAAAGTCGGGCTGGGAAACGAAAATCAGATGCTTCGCTCCGCTCAGCATGACAACAAAGTGAGTTGCTAAATTCCGCGCAGCATCGCCGCAATCAGCAAAGCCGTCAGGAATCCTAGAACGATGATGCCTCGCCGGAGAAGCCTGCGGAAGCGGAGCGAGGGTCGAGCGGCGACAACGGGAACATGCGGGTAAGCGGGCAAGATGTTCTCCTTTTCGTAGCGCCGGCCTATCGCAGGTTTGCGACGGCCGGTGCCAGTATTCGAGAACGTTAGTACCCAACGAAAAACTAAGCCATAGCTACTTGGTGGCTACAGGCTCACCCGAAGGGACTAGCGCCTTCAGCTTCGCCGTCGCCGCGTCAATGGCGGCAGCTTCATTCAGTAAGACTTTACCCACGCTGATGGTCGAGGTATCGGCAACCGCCCACTTGCGTTGCTCGATGGCCTCGCGCACGGCAGGCAGCGTCTTGACCCCGTAACCGGTGTACGCGCCGGGGGCGTAGAGCTGATGCTTGAAGTAGCTGCGATCCGGCAGGCCGGCTGGGTTGAGGTAGGCGAGTTCGGTCTTCATCAACAAGTGATTTACTTCGTCGATGGAGGCCGCGTCGAGAGCCGCGCCGCCTTTGGCCTGGGCCGCTTTCACCGCCGCCTGGAAGGCTTTGGCGCTGTCGGTCAAGGCTGTCGCGCCGTTTTCGAGCGGAGCGAAGTTCAAATACGGCGGCGTGGCTTCCCGTTTCGGAGCGGCGATGGGCGATTCAGGATCGCTGGTGGCGTCGAAAACGCCTTCGTCGATCTCCTTGTTCTTCTCTGCGATTTCGTCCTGCTCGGTCTTGAGCAGCTTCTTCACCTCGTCCACGTAAGTCTCCACGGTGTCCGCGGTGTTGGCGAAGTTGTACGGCAGCAGCTCGGCGTCGGCCATGCGCATCACGGCGGAGCCGGCAGTCTGGGCCAGCGCACGGCCGTAAACAAATTTGGTATCGGAAAAATGCGAGTACCAGTAGAAATCGTCGTAGATGGAGTGATATTCGCTGCCGCTCCCCTCGCCGCCAAAGCCGATGTCGAGTGAGGGAATACCGGCGAAGTCCTGGAACGCGACGTAATCCGAGCCGTCGCCGAGAGCGCCAATGCGCAGGTCGGGACGGTTGCGGGCCTCGGCGCGGTCCGTGCCCTGGCTCATGGCGATCGCGGCGAGCCGGCTGCGCTGCTGGGCGGTAATTCCCTTCTCGGGGTCTTGGATGTCCGCAGCGACGCCGTTGATGAAGTGCTCCAGTCCGTGCGAACCCTCCATGCCGAGATAACCGCGCCCGTTGGAGTCGCTGTTCAGGTACATCACAGCTTTCTGGCGCAGCTCGTCGACGTGCGTCTCGACCCATTCCGTTGAGCCGAGCGTGCCCGGCTCTTCGCCATCCCAGACGCAGTAGACGATGGTCCGGCGCGGCTTCCAGCCCTGCTTAACCAACTCGCCCAGGGATCGCGCCTCTTCCAGCTCGGCCGAGGCGCCGGAGATGGGGTCTTCCGCGCCATTCACCCAGGCATCGTGATGGTTGCCGCGAATGACCCACTCATCCGGCTCCGCGCTGCCGGGAATCTTGGCGATCACGTCATAGAGCGTCTTGGTGTCCCAGTTGGAAAACATCTTCATGTGGACCTTGGCTGCGTCCGCTCCGGCGCTGGCGGAGTCTTTGGGGCCAATGTGATAGGTGATGGGCAGGCCGCCGCGCCAGTTGGCCGGAGCAACTTTGCCGGTAATCGCCGAAAGCAACGGCGTAGCGTCGGCGTAGGAGATTGGAATTACAGGAATTTTGGTGATGATCGGAGTGTCTTTGATGTCGATGCGCTTGGCGTCCTTGGTTGCGCCTACGCCCGGGGTGAGCGGGTCGCCGGGAAAGGCGGTATCATTCACGCCGCCGCGCTGCACGCCATCCTTCGGACGGCCCGCGCCTTTCGGATAAGACTCCGCCACGCCGTAGCCATCCTGCGCCGGATCGGAGTAAATGAGGCAGCCCAGCGCGCCGTGTTCGGCGGCGACTTTGGGCTTGATGCCGCGCCACGCCTCGCCGTAGCGAGCGATCACGATTGCGCCCTTGACGCTGATGCCCAGCCGGTCCAGCTCTTCGTAATCTTCGCGGGTGCCGTAATTCACGTAGACCAGCGGCCCGGTCACGTCGCCGTCGCCGGAGTAGGCGTTGTAGGTCGGCAACTGCTCGGCGGTCTGGTTCGATGTGGGATCTTCGGGAACCACCGGCTCCTTGAGGCTGGCGGTGAATTTTGTGGGTCCGACCAGCTCGACCAACCGCTCTTTGGGCGTAGGAAAGAGGACGTAGAAGTTCTCAATCTGCGCGTCGAATCCCCATTCTTTGAATTTGCTCAGCATCCACTCCGCATTGTCCTTGTCGTAAGGCGAGCCGACGTGATGGGGACGGGCGGAGAGCCGGCGCATGTTTTCGCGGACGTTATCCGGCACCGGCATGGCGCGAAATTTCTCCTCCCACGCCTGCTCGGCATCCGAGGCAGAGCGGGAGTAGCCGTCCAGTTGCTTGTGGCCCTCGGTATTCTGCTGAGCCAGAGCAACCGGCGGAGGGTAGATCAGAGTGGGCAACAAGGCGATAGCGAGCAGCCGCGAGGGATTCATTCAGTCTCCAGATGGAATCGGAATTGGCCTTTAGAACACCTTGGGCCAGCAAAGCAATATCGGATGAGATTCCGGTTAATCGCCAGTATAGAGGCAAGACCCGCCGATCGAACTGCCAATCGGCCCGCCAAAGTTTCCTCCCTCAGACTGACCGGACGGAACCGCGTTGGGCAATGCCGGACCGTTTGGCAAAAAAAAAAACGCAAGCTGCCCAATTTATTCATGAAACGAAAGGCACCTTTGCCGCACTAACCTTACGAGCGAAGACAATGCACCGCATTCCGACAACCCGGAGATGCACTCCGGCCACCTAGCAGGTCTGGCCGATAACGCCGCAAAGCCCTCTGGCCCGGACACTGGTCCAGAGGTTCTATGGCATCGGCCTTGGGCTAGCCCTGCCTCTGGCCGTTTTCACCTCGAACGGCCTGCTGGGACTGCTGGTCCACGCGATTGCGCTCTCCGACGCGGCTTCTCTGCTCGAACAGTCAGCCCGCAAATACGCTCGAACCTGCCCCGCACCCGGCAAGGAGACATCCCAATGACCCATGGTGAGCCCCAAGCGGATGCAAAGAAAGAACGGTCTCCAACGCGGAACGCCGCGAACCTGAATCTCACGCTCATGTATTACGGCTACGCTTCGGTCAGCGTACGAGGACCAGTGAGTGGTCGACTCTACCAATTTTCGCGTCAGCAGCCGGTACAGGCGGTAGACGCTCGCGATGCGCTTTCCATACTGAAAACCAGGTTATTCAGGCGGATCAAATGACCCAGATGCACCTGCAAGACTCCCCCCTCAAGAGAGCGGCCACGCTCCGGCGATGCGCGCAGCCAGCAACCCCCGTCCGCGAGGCGCGTCCTGCCTCAGTGCTATACTTGCGCCCTGTCAGGTTCGCGGAGCCGCTCTTGCAATTTTTCACCTTCGATGCAACATACGTCGATAGCCTCTGCGCAGGAGATCGCCCGACGCAGGAGCATTTTGTCGGCTACTTCAGTGCGCTGATTCAGATGAAGCTGCGCTCGCGTTTACAGTCGCCGCAGGCAGCCGAAGACGTGCGCCAGGAGACCTTTGCCCGCGTCCTGAAGGCGCTGCGCATCCCCGGCACGCTGCGCCAGCCGGAACGTCTGGGCGCTTTCGTCAACACGGTCTGCAACCACGTTCTTTTCGAGCACTACCGAGCCTCGGGACGCAGCGATTCGCTCGATGACGAAGGCCAGCCCGAATTGCCGGCCACCGGAGCAAGCGCGCTGGACATCGCCGCCCAGAAACAGATGAAGGCCAAGGTCCGGGAGATCCTGCTGGAGCTGCCCCCGCGCGACCGGGAACTCTTGCAGGCTGTCTTTATCGACGAGCGCGACCGGGACGAAGTCTGCGCCGAATTTGGAGTGGATCGCGAGTACTTGCGCGTGCTTTTGCATCGCGCCAAGCGCGAATTCAAAGTGGAATATCTGAAGCGTATGGGAAACCAGGTATCTACGGGCTTCGACGCATAACGAAATTGAAACGTTTTCCTGCCCCGGAACACCACTCTGATAGCAGTGGCCAGGGCCGGGCAGGCAATACGGCAGGATTTGGATGGAGCTTATGGAGCAAATGGGACAAATGGACCATAGCGAAGCAGTAAACCTGATGGCGGCGGAGCGGTATCTGCTCGGCGAGCTGCCGGCCGACTTGCGCGACGCCTTCGAGGAGCATCTCTTCGATTGTCCGGAGTGCGCCTTCGATATTCGCGCCGGCGTAGCCTTTGTAGACGAAGCCAGGGTGCAGTTGCCTGGGCTGATGGCGGCATCGCCGGAGTCTGCGGCGGAGCCGACGGTCAAGTCGCCCGAACGGCCCGCTGCTGAACCCAAGCGGCGGAAATGGTCCGGCTGGTGGGGCTCGCTCTTCTCCACGCCGGCCTTTGCCGCGCCGGTATTCGCCACGCTGCTGCTGGTCGTCGGCTACCAGAATCTGGTCACCTACCCGGCGCTGCGCTCGGAAGCTACCGAACCTCGCCTGCTGCCGTCTGTCGCGCTCCACGCAGGCACCCGCGGTGGCGAGCGGACGGTAGTCATGGCCGACCGCAAGCAGGGAGTTCTGCTGCAAATCGACCTGCCCGGCCAGGCGATTTACTCCTCATACACTGTTGACTTGTATAATCCGCAGGGTAAGCTTGCGTGGACTCGCAACTTCACTCCAGGCGCTGCGGGAGCGGACTCTGAAACGCTTTCCGTGGCTCTTCCAGGTGAAGGAATCGAAGCCGGCGCCTATTCGCTCGCAATCTCTGGCGTAAACGCGTCGGGGCAGAAAAGCGAACTCAATCGCCAGGGCTTCGATATTCAGTTCCACGACTAAGAAAACTTCTTTAGAAATGCGGATTGACGAGGTCCCCCGAAATGCAGGAAACGAACGGTCGCACGCATAGTTATCACGCCGAAGCCCATGCCCTTCAGGGCGAGTTGACGCACCCCATTCCAAGCAAGATTTCGCCACAGGCTTTCGTCAAAGTTTCAGAAGAGGGCGGATACCTCAGCGAGCGCTCCAGCGGCTTCCGGCTCGAAACCATCATCAACTTCGATCGCGCCTATACCCAGGTCTCGGGACACAAGGAGCCCAAGAAGGGCCACGGCTGGAATACGCTGGCGACCTCCGTCGTCGAGGGGCTCAACGTCCTGGAAGTGGTGACCTGCGACCGCGTCGTCTCGCAGATTGCAACCGAATACCCGCTGGAAGGCTACAACCCGCACATCTTCTTTCTCGGCACCCGTTTCGACAACCTGCGCATCTGCGGCCATCCGGTTGAGATCGACCTGGACCTGAACATCTTCGGCGACCGGCTCGAAGACGATTCGCCTTACACGAAGAGTTCGCACTTCGTCGATCGCGTCACTCAGCAGCATGCGCGCATCCGCGAACAACAGGGCGGCCTGAAAGATCGGCTTGAGTTCCTGCTGGAGCGATACAATCGTCTTCCAGAGAGCTTTGAAACGAGCTCGGGAGAAGAGGAAGAAGCGGAATGCTCGCTGGTCAACAAGGTCGAAGGTGGTTTCCCTGGCCGACCCTGCGGCCACGTGATCCACATTCCTCACTTCGGCACGGTGACCCTGGCCAAACTCAAGATCAAACACAGCGACCGCAAGCCGGATACCCGCATCTATCGCAAGACGCTGGTCGAGCTAACCATGATCGACATCGAGATGGGCTGCGCGACGACGGGCGCCAGTTCGGTGGGAACGGCGCGGGTCAATGGAATGACCAGGCCATAGCTCCACAAAACGCAGAAGGCTTCGTTCAGGAAGCAAAAAGGCCCAAGACTTAGTAGCGAGACATGGACTTGCACCGGGCTCCGAGAGTCCAAGGGCGGCAGAATCTGGCTGCTGCTCAAAGAGCTAAAGTTTCCTCTTGACAGCGCGGGTAAGTCTCCTCTAACGAAGAGTCAGGAGAATTAACTCATGCTAAGCTCGCTCATTGCAATATTCGCGGCCTTGTTCCAAAGCGGATCGGCCAAAACCGCAACCGTGACGCTCCCAAGTCATCCACACTCGCCGTCAACAATCCACTCGATGGACGTATGCTCCGCTGACTCAAGCAGCGCGGCGTGCAAGACCTACGGCGGGACCGCGCCGTAGGAGAACTTCATCTTCGTGCAAGAGTTAAAGGATTCCAAGGCAAATTGCGCAATCCAGTTGATGCGCATTGACGATTTGGACGGAGCTGCCAGGATCGTGGAAAACGAGCTTGGCGCGTGCGAAGACAGAGGGACGTCCAAAAGTGTATGGTCCTTGAGGTTGATCCGCGCAGACCTAACCAGGCTGCGCGGATTTACCGAGCAGGCTTTGACCTACCTAACTTCCAGGAGATCCGAGTTCCCGCCCGAGGAAGACGACCTTGCCTCGCTCGCGGCGATCGACAGCTACTCCGGTTATTACATGGGCCTTTTCGGGCGCTATCCCTCGGCGCATCTGCTGATGAGCCGCGCCGAGGAAATAGCTCGATTCGCTGATTTGCACGAAATAGTGTGCGAGGTTCAGCAGCGTCAGGCGATGATATTTTACCTTCAGCACGACTACGCTTCTTCCGACCGGATTTTCCGTCTAATACTCGACTCCTCGCGCCAGATTGGCGGATGGTATTTCCGGGCCAACGCTCAGTGGGGAATTGGGAAGAATTTGATGATCCAGGGCCACCACTCGGAGGCGCTCCCTTGGCTGGACGATGCCTGCGCCCTTTTCGCGGGCGCAGGGGTGCGCCAGTCCGTTGCGACTGTGTGGAGCGAAATGGCGGTCTGTCATCTGGGGCTGGGAGATGACGTCACATCGCTGAGGCTCCTGAAGGACGCACTGGAGGCGAACCGCGAAGCTGGGACCGTTCAGAACTATCAGGTAGTTCTCGCCAACATCGGAAATGTATATTTACATAGGGGCGACAACCTGACGGCGGCAACGTACTATCGAAGAGCGCTCGACGTCGCACGCGAGATTAAAGATCCGGTCTCGGTAGAGAAGTGGACATACAACATTCGTCTCGCATACGCAAGACTGCGTCAGTCTGTAGATCGCCTAGACTCCCACGCGACCTGAAAGCAGACACCTATGGTTCGGCGACGCAAGCGTCCTGGCAATCTCAGACAGCAGATTCTTGGACACTGGTATATCGCCCTTCTTTTCCCCTCGCTGTTCCTTTCGGACCGGGGCCCGAGTAGCGCCCAGGCTGACTATAAACATGCACAGGTGCTTTTCCAGCAAGGACACCTCGCGCGCAGCGAAAAGCTGGCCGAAATAGGCTACGCAAGATTTCAAAGCTCAGACCCTGCCTCGGCCGAGCATTTTCAGGTGCTTGCGGCGGAGGATCTACTTTGGCAAGGGATGTACGACGAGGCGATCCTCATGATCGCTCAACGGCCCCTGTCTCCCGGCAGCCGAGACGATCAAGTCCGGGGACTTACCGTCGAAGCATCTGCGCTAGCAAGCTCCGAGCATAGAGCGGAGGCCGACGAGAAGCTGGACGAGGCGGAGCGGATATGCCGGCAGCAGAATTCTGAATCGTGTGGAGACTTGCCCAAGGCCCGCGGGGTGTTGGCGATGAAAAAGGGCCGATTCCGAGAGGCGCGAAAGTTCTTTTGCGAAAGTCTGGGCATAGCCCGCTCCCGCTCCGACCATTGGATGGAGGCTAACGCCCTCCTCAACCTGAGCGCAGCCGCACTTCAAGACGGTCATCTTGACGAGGCGAATGACTGGTCGAAATCCGCTTACGCGGTAGCGGAGGGATCCGGCAGCGAAGAAGTCGCCCAAGTCTCTTTAGGCAATCTTGGATGGGGGTACTTCGGTCTGGGCGATCCGGAAAGAGCGCTTGCGCTGTTTCTGGAAGCCGAGGACCGCGCGAAGAACCTGGGAAGCATCCGAGCTCAAATCAATTGGTCAATGACGGCAGGCTACGTCTACGCCACGATGCATAACATTGCTTCAGCCAAAGCAGCCTACGGCCATGCACTGCAACTGGCCCAGAAGACGGGCGTCCGGGAAGACATTGGCGACATTCTCACCGTTATGGCCCTTGTCGAGATTGCATCCGGCGACCCAGCCAAATCGGATGCCTACAGCAGCAAATCTCTCACTATGGCGCAGCAGAGCGGCAGCCATCCCGATGAAATGGATGCAATCGCCGTGCAGATGCAAGCCGCGGCCCTGCGTGGCGATACCTCTCGCGCCGAAGAGCTTTTGAAGACCGTCGAAACTGATCCCGACAGCCAGACTTCGATGAAATGGGCCTGTGAAGACGCCATGGCCCGACTCTATGAGACCAACAAGCAAACGGCGCAGGCGCAGGCAGCCTACCAATCCGCTCTGAACATCTTTGAAGCCGCGCGAGCAGAACTGCAACATGAAGACTCGCAACTTCCCTTCCTCGCCAACGCCACGCGCATCTACGACGACTACATCCACTTCCTCGTAGCCCAGGGCAAGACACAGGAAGCGCTGCTGGTCGCCGACCAGAGCCGCGCCCGCACGCTGGCGCAAGGCCTCGGGCAGAATGAGCCGGCGAAAGAGTTCCATACAGCTTCCTTTCCGCCGCAGGCAGTAGCGCGTAAGGCCGGCGCAACGCTGCTCTTCTACTGGCTCGGCGAGCGGCAATCGTACCTGTGGGCCGTCACTGCGGACAAGACCACGCTCTTCACTTTGCCGCCGCAACGCGAGATCGCGCCACTGCTCGATCGCTACCGCAACTCGCTGCTCGGGGCCGACGACCCTCTGTTCGCAACTCCCTCCGTTGGGCAAGCGCTCTACACCATGCTGGTCGCGCCGGCTGCGAGCCTGATTCGTCCCAACGCAAATGTCATGATCCTCGCCGACGGCCCGCTGAGCCTGCTGAACTTCGAGACGCTCATCGTGCCGGAACGCAAGTCGGGCACCTCGACGAAACCGTCTCATTATTGGATCGAAGACGCGACCCTGAGCGCCGCGCCCTCGCTGGCCATGCTGGCCACGGCCAAACCCGAGCGCAACTCACCCAATGCAGCTCACAACAAGCTGCTCCTTCTTGGCGACGCCGTCTCGCCCGGCGAAGACTACCCGGAGTTGCCCTTTGCAGCGCTCGAAATGCAGCGCGTCCGGCAGCATTTCGCAGCGCAGGATGAAGTCGTCTTCGCGCGCGGCCACGCCACGGCCGCCGAATACCTGGCCAGCAACCCGCGCCAGTTCCGCTACATTCACTTCGTCTCCCATGGAGTAGCCAGCCGCACCGATCCGCTGGATTCGGCCATCATTCTCTCTCGTGCCGACGACGCCAATACAGGCGAGCATCAGGATTCCTTCAAGCTCTACGCCCGCGAAATCATGCAGCATACGATCGACGCGCGCCTGGTCACCATCTCCGCCTGTAATGGCAGCGGCACGCGCGCCTACGCAGGCGAAGGGCTAGTCGGGCTCTCCTGGGCCTTTCTCCGAGCAGGGGCTCACAGCGCCATCGGCGCGCTGTGGGAGGTAAGCGACAACTCCACGCCGCAACTGATGGACGCGCTCTACCGCGGCCTGGCGGGTGGGCAATCCCCCGCCGCCGCGCTGCGCCAGGCCAAGCTGGCCATGCTTCACTCCAACAACAGCTTTCGCAAGCCCTTTTACTGGGCGCCATTTCAGATCTACACCCGCATGTGAACGCGACCCTCGGCAGCCATCCTTCGGGCTTGCAGACGCGTTCGCAATTATCGGGAAGTTTTTGGTGCGCGATGTAAGACGCCGCGTTTTGCAAGAGGATTGATTCTAAATAACTTACGACGATTGCGCCGCACCGGGCACCATTGTGTAAGATCAATGTTTGAAGGAAGCCGCCGGCGATGCAACTTTGAACCGCCGGTAGCCCGTCAACAACACTGAGCGGACTGGCATGTGGGTCCGAAACGCAGTTATCTGGCAAGGGGGGCAGCGCTCAAAGCCGAATCGAATGACCAATCAACCCATCGGACCTGATCACCAGCTTCCACAATCGACGAAGCCCAAGCGCAGCATGGGCGTGCGCATCGTCGTGTGGATCGTTATCCTTCTCATCTTCGCAGTGGCCTTCACATTGATCCTGCGCCACAAGGACACGGCCGCGACCCTTTCCAACCGCCGACAACTTGGGGGTACCGTCACCGTCACCACGGCCACTGCCACCAAAGGCGACATCGGCGTCTATGTCGACGCCATCGGCACGGTGACTCCGGTCTATACCGCTTCCATCACCAGCGAGGTCACTGGCGTCATCACTGCCGTCAACTATCGCGAAGGGCAAATCGTCGCCAAGGGAGATTCGCTCATTGAGATCGACTCACGCCCCTTCCGCGCCCAGCTACTGGAGGCGCAAGGGACGTTGGAGCGCGACGAGAACGTACTCGCGCAGGCGCAGATGGACCTGGACCGATACAAAGACGCCTGGGCTAAAAATGCAATTCCCAAGCAGACACTCGACGACCAGGAAAAGCTCGTCCTCCAGGACCAAGGCACGGTCAAGCTCGATCAGGGCGCGGTGCAATTCGACCAGGTCCAGGTTGATTTCTGCCACATCACCGCGCCAATTTCCGGCCGCGTAGGCCTGCGTCTGGTCGATCCCGGCAATGTCGTGCAGTCCAATGGCACCAGCCCTCTCGTCGTGATCACTCAACTGCAACCCACCACCGTGATCTTCGCGATTCCTGAGGACAATCTAAGTCAGATCGCTCCGCGTCTGCGCAAGAAAGCGGCCCTGGCCGTGACCGCTTTTGACCGCGGCGGGGAAAAGCAACTCGGCGCCGGCTCGCTCATCTCACTCGATAACCAGATCAACACCACCACCGGCACCGTCAATGCCCGCGCCAGCTTTGCCAACCGCGACAATGCCCTCTTTCCCAACCAGTTCGTCAACGCGCGGCTGCTGGTCGATACGCAACATAACGCGATTCTGGTCCCCACATCCACCATCCAGCACAACGGCACAACGGCCTTCGTTTACGTGCTGCAGAACGACTACGCGCATATGCGTACGATTCAGGCTGGCGTAGCCGATGGCGGAAAGACGGCAGTCACCGGCATCCATGCCGGCGACGTCTTAGCCGACAGCAGCTTTGACAAACTCCAGGACAAGTCGAAGGTTGCCATTTCCACCAAACCCGTGCCCGCCAGCACCACTGGGAGTAGCGCTCCTTGAGCTTGAGTCCCTCACGCCCGTTCATCCTGCGCCCGGTTGCCACCTCACTGCTCATGGCTGCGATTCTGCTGGTCGGAATCGTCAGCTATACGCAGTTGCCGGTCTCTGCGCTGCCAGAGGTCGATTACCCGACCATTCAGGTACTCACCTTCTATCCCGGCGCCAGCCCGTTTGTGATGGCCACCACCGTCACCGCCCCTCTTGAGCGCCAGTTCGGCGAACTGCAAGGGCTGAGCCAGATGACCTCGACCAGCTCCGGCGGAGCCTCGGTCATCGTCATGCAGTTCAACCTCTCGCTCAACATCGATGTGGCTGAAGAAGAGGTCCAGTCGGCCATCAATGCGTCGCAGAGTTTCTTGCCTGCCAATCTGCCCGCGCCGCCCATTTACAGCAAGACCAATCCCGCCGACGCACCCGTTCTCACCCTGGCAGTCACCTCGAACTCCATGCCCTTGTCGGACGTGGAAGACCTGGTAGATACGCGCCTTGCGCCCAAGATCTCGCAACTCAGCGGCGTAGGCCTGGTCAGCATCAGCGGCGGACAAAAGCCGGCAGTGCGCATTCAGGCCAACCCCTCAGCGCTATCGTCCTATGGCATCAATCTCGAAGATCTGCGCACCGCGCTCAGCGAAGCCAGCGTCAACGCCGCCAAGGGCAACTTCGACGGGCCTCGCCTGGACTATCAGATCGACGCCAACGATCAGTTGGTCACCAGCGCGGATTACAAGAGCATCGTCGTCGCCTATCGCAACGGGGCTCCCGTCATGCTCACGGATGTCGCCAAGGTCATAGATGGCATTGAAAACAACAGCCAGGCCGCATGGATGAACCAGACGCCGGCTGTCATTCTCAACGTGCAGCGTCAACCCGGCGGCAATACCATCAAAGTCGTCGAGAGCATCAAGAAGCTCTTGCCGCAACTCGAAGCCAATCTCCCCCAGGGCATCGAAGTCACCACGCTGACCGACCTCACCACCCCCATTCAGGCTTCGGTCGACGACGTTGAATTTGAATTGATGCTGACCGTCGGGCTGGTCGTCCTGGTCATCTTCCTATTCCTTCGCAACCTCTACGCAACCATCATTCCCTCGGTTGCGGTACCTCTCTCGCTTATCGGCACCCTGGGCGCCATGTATGCGCTCGGCTATAGCCTCGACAATCTATCGCTGATGGCATTGACCATTTCCACCGGCTTCGTCGTCGACGACGCCATTGTGATGGTCGAGAATATTTCACGCTACCTTGAAGAGGGCGACAAACCGATGCAGGCGGCCCTCAAAGGCGCCGAACAGATCGGTTTCACCATCGTTTCGCTCACCGTCTCGCTCATCGCGGTGCTCATCCCGCTGCTCTTCATGGGCGACGTCGTAGGCCGCCTCTTCCGCGAATTCGCAGTGACTCTCGCTGTCACCATCATCGTTTCTGCCGTAGTCTCGCTCACACTGACTCCAATGATGGCTTCGCGCATCCTCAAGCACGATCCACAGGAACAGCAAGGCCGCTTCTACAAGGCTTCCGAGCGCGTCTTCGAGAGCATGATCGCGTTCTATGGCCGCACTCTCAGGGTCATTCTGGACTTCCAGGGTCTAACTCTGCTGGTTGCCCTTGCGACCCTGCTGCTCACCATTTACCTTTACATCATCATCCCCAAAGGCTTCTTCCCGGTGCAGGATACCGGCGTCATTCAAGGCATTTCGCAGGCGTCGCAAACTATCGGCGTCACAGGCATGGCCGAGAAACAGCAGGAGCTTGCCAAAGCCATCCTGCAAGACCCCGCGGTTGAGAGCCTCTCATCCTTCATCGGCGCGGACGGCACCAACACCACCATCAACAGCGGCAGATTCTCGATCAATCTCAAGCCCCTCAATCAGCGCAATATGAGTTCGTCGGACGTGATTCGCAGGCTGCAGAATGAAATCGCCAACGTGAAAGACATTCAACTCTACATGCTGCCCGTGCAGAACATCACTATCGACGACCGCGTCAGCCGCACCCTTTACCAATACACGCTCGAAGACCCCAATCAAAACGAGCTGAACGATTGGACATCGAAGTTCGTCGATAAGCTAAAGCAACTGCCGGAGCTCGAAGACGTAGCCACCGATCAGCAAGGGGGCGGCCTGGCCGTATCTCTCGTCATCGACCGCACCACAGCGTCACGGCTCGGAGTAGCCCCCACCACCATCGACAACACGTTATACGACGCCTTTGGTCAGCGCCAGATCAACACCATGTATACGCAGCTCAATCAGTATCATGTGATTCTCGAAAGCGAGCCGCAGTTTCAGCAAGATCCGAATATGCTGAGCCATCTCTATATCCAGAGCGGCGCATCGAATGGAGCCAGCGGCGCACCCGCATCTTCTTCCTCGTCTGTGGGCTCTACCTCGGCCGGCTCCAATGCGCTCACCGGGAGCCCGCTGTTCACGCCTTCCTCCAACGCTCTCACGCCGCCGGCAAGCGTTCTCTCAACCACCACCGCCAGCACCAGCACCAACTCGGGAGCAGCATCGGCAGGCACAACCAGTTCAGCCTTGAGCAGCGCCGTTCCCTTCAGCGCGTTCTCGCACTTTGAGACGACGACGGAACCCCTATCCATCACCCATCAGGGGCAGTTTCCCGCCATCACCGTGTCCTTCAATCTCGCTCCCAGCGCTGCGCTGGGCGGCGCCATTACCGCCATCACCAAAGTGCAGCACGACATGCACATGCCGGCCAGCGTACAGGCCGATTTTCAAGGAACCGCCGCGTCGTTCCGCAACTCGCTCTCGAACATGCCGTTGCTCATCCTCGCAGCCCTGGTCACCGTGTACATCGTGCTCGGCGTCTTATATGAAAGCTTCATTCATCCCATCACCATTCTCTCTACTCTGCCGTCAGCCGGTGTCGGAGCCTTCCTCTCGCTGATTCTCTTCCATCAGGACCTGAGCGTCGTCGCCATCATCGGCCTCGTGCTGCTGATCGGTATCGTCAAGAAAAACGGCATCATGATGGTCGACTTCGCTCTCGAAGCCGAGCGCCACGGTGGCATGAACGCAACCGAAGCCATTTACCAGGCCTGCCTGCTGCGCTTCCGTCCCATCATGATGACCACCATGGCCGCTCTGCTGGGGGGCTTGCCGTTGGCCTTCGGCAGCGGCATAGGCTCTGAATTGCGGCGGCCTCTGGGCATCGCCATGGTCGGCGGACTGCTGGTCAGTCAGGTGCTCACGCTCTACACTACGCCTGTGATTTACATCTTCTTCGATGGTCTCGGCAAACGCTTCTCGCGCAAGCCGCACCCAGCCCACAACGGCCGAGAGCCGCAAACAGCGGAGCACTCATGATTATCTCCGCGCCATTCATTCGCCGGCCCGTTGCAACTACGCTGCTGACCGTCGCTATCGCCATAGCCGGCGCCATCGCCTTCCGTGTGCTACCCGTTTCACCGTTGCCGCAGGTCGATTTCCCAACCATCTCGGTCGGCGCCAGCCTTCCCGGCGGCAGCGCGGAGATCATGGCGTCCTCCGTGGCGACGCCGCTTGAGCGCCAGTTCGGCCACATCGCCGGCGTCACCGAGATGACGTCGGCCAGCAGCCTCGGCACCACTTCGATCACCATCCAGTTCGACTTGAGCCGCGACATCGATGGCGCCGCTCGCGATGTTGAAGCGGCCATCAATTCCGCACGAACTTATCTGCCCGCCAACCTGCCTTCCAATCCAACCTATCGCAAGGTGAATCCAGCCGATTCGCCGATCATGATTATCGGTTTGACCTCCGACAAATATGGGCCGGCCGAGCTTTACGACACGGCTTCCACCATCATTCAACAGAAGCTCTCGCAGATCCAGGGTGTTGGCCAGGTCAACGTTGGTGGAGGCGCGCTGCCATCGGTTCGCGTCGAAGTGAATCCAACCAAGCTCGCCAGTTATGGCCTCACCATGGCCAACCTGCAATCGACCTTGAGCGTGCAGAATTCAGATCTCGCAAAGGGACAGATCATCACCGGCAATACCACGGCAGACATCGTCGACAACGACCAGATATCGCACGCCGTTGAATATCAACCGCTCATTGTCGGCTACAAGAACGGCTCGGCCATTCATCTCTCCGACGTTGCGGATGTCGTCGACTCTACGCAAAACATTCGCGCTGCCGGCTATCTCAATGGCAAACGCTCCGTCGTCCTCATCGTCTTTCGACAACCCGGCGCCAATATCATCGACACGGTCGATTCCATCAAGGAGCAGCTCCCCTCGATTGAGGCCTCCATTTCTAAAGGCATGGACCTCACTATCGTTCAGGATCGCACTATCACCATCCGTGCCTCCGTGGCCGATGTCGAGCGCACGCTGATGATCTCCATCCTGCTGGTCATCGTCGTCGTCTTTATCTTTTTGCGCAATGGCCGCGCCACATTGATTCCCGCTGTCTCAGTTCCTGTATCGCTGATCGGCACCTTCGCCGTGATGTATCTGTTCGGATTCAGCATCGACAATCTATCGCTGATGGCCTTGACCATCTCGACAGGGTTCGTCGTCGACGACGCCATCGTCGTCATGGAGAACATCACCCGCCATCTCGAAGACGGCATGGACCCATTCGCAGCCAGTCTCCTGGGCGCAAAAGAGATCGGCTTCACCGTCTTTTCCATCAGCGTATCGCTCATCGCCGTCTTCATTCCAATTCTGCTGATGGGCGGCATCGTCGGCCGCTTGTTCCGCGAGTTCGCCGTCACACTCTCGACGGCCATCGTCGTCTCCATGGTCATTTCGCTTACGACAACGCCGATGATGTGCGCTTACCTCCTGAAGCACGACAAACAGGAAAAACACGGCCGCGTCTACAAGGCCATGGACCGTTTCTTCGATTGGGTTCTGTCGATCTACCGTCACACCCTGCATTGGGTTCTCGACAATTCATTCCTCACGCTCACGGTGCTTGTTCTCGTCATAGCGCTCAATGTCGTGCTGGTCATCAAGATCCCCAAGGGCTTCTTTCCGCAACAGGACACCGGCATCCTCGCCGGCGGCGTACAAGGACCGCAGGATTCTTCCTTCCCCGCCATGAACAGCGCCATCAAGCAGATTGGCGCAGTCATCAAATCCGACAAGGCCGTCCAGAACGTGATTGCATTTACTGGCGGCGGGGGCGCCACCAACACCGGCTTTGTGTTCATCTCTCTCAAGCCGCTCAATGAACGAAAAATCGGCGCTCCCGAAATCATCAACCGCATTCGCCCGAAATTAAATCGTCTTCCCGTGGCGTCGGCTTTCCTTCAAGCCGCACAGGATCTGCGCATCGGCGGCCGCTCCAGCAACGCCCTCTATCAATACACTATCCAGGCAGATAATCTTGCGGATCTCGCTACCTGGGGTCCGCGCCTGCTTGCCAACATGAAGAAGCTCCCCGGCTTACAGGATGTCAACTCCGATCAACAGAATGGCGGACTCGATGAGTTCGTCACCTTCGATCGCACCACGGCCGCAAAGCTCGGGCTCAACGCCCAATCCCTCGACACCGGACTTTACAGCGCCTTCGGCCAATCGGAAGTCTCGGTCATTTACACTCAACTCAATCAGTACTACGTTGTGCTTGAAGTCGCGCCCCAATACTGGCAAAGCCCTGAGGGATTGAAGAACATCTATTTCCATTCCTCCAGTGCCAACAGCGCGACCCCGTCCGGCAACACGCCGCTCTTCAGCATGGCCACCAACCATGAGACCACCACGCCACTTGCGTTGAATCACACTGGACTCTTTCCCTCCGTCACTGTGTCCTTCAATCTCGCGCCCGGCGTATCGATGAGCGACGCCACGCTGGCCATTGAGCAGATGGAACAGAACCTCGGCACTCCAACTACTATTCATGGCTTCTTCGCCGGCACCCTGCTTGCCTATCAGCAATCGTTCGCATCGGAAGGCTGGCTGGTGCTCACCGCATTGCTCGCTGTATACATTGTGCTAGGCATTCTCTACGAAAGCCTGGTCCATCCTCTCACCATCATCTCCACGCTGCCTTCCGCGAGCGTAGGCGCCATGCTGGCGCTGATGCTCTTCGGCGTCGATCTCAATATCATTTCCATCATCGGCATCGTGCTGCTCATCGGCATCGTCAAGAAGAACGCCATCATGATGATCGACTTCGCCCTGCAGCAGGAGCGCGAGCACGGCAAGTCCACTGAAGACGCGATCTTCGAAGCCTGCATGCTGCGCTTCCGCCCTATTCTCATGACCACCATGGCAGCTCTCTTCGGAGCATTGCCGCTTGCGTTTGGAACCGGCACAGGATCGGAACTTCGCCGACCGCTCGGCATCACGATCGTTGGCGGCTTGATCTTCAGCCAGCTACTCACGCTCTATACCACGCCCGTTGTCTATCTCACGTTCGACCGGCTCCGCTTGCGCATGCTCGGTAGAGAACGCGACACTTTCCATGTGGATGGCCCGGAGCCCTCCGCAGCAGACTGACTGGAACGTTACGGATGCAAATGTTATGAAAAGATATCGACTCAACATCGCGATCATCCCGGCCATGGCGGCTATCGTCTTCACAGGCTGCCGGGTCGGCCCCGCGTATCATGTGCCCGCTGCCGCGTCGCAAGCCCCGCCTGCCGCGTACAAAGAAACTCCCTCGCAATCCGCGGACTCCGGCGACTGGAAAGTGGCGCAACCGCAAGACGCGATGCTGCGCGGCAAATGGTGGGAGATCTACAACCAGCCGGAGTTGAACGATCTTGAAGACAAGCTGAACATCGACAACCAGAACATCAAGGTCGCATTCAACAACTACATGGAAGCGCGTACCCTCATTGCGCAAGCCCGCGCACAGCTCTATCCCACGCTGACCACCGCGCCGTCCTATGCGCGCAACAAGTCCTCCGCGAATCTGGGTCAGGCCACAGGCGCCAGTTCCGCAGGCGGCCAGAGTTCTTTGACTTCCCTGCCCCTGACCGCATCCTGGGAACCCGACCTCTGGGGCAAGGTTCGCAACGCGATTCGCGAAGAACAATACAACGCGCAAATCTCCGCCGCCGACCTTGAAAATGAACGTCTGACTGAACAAGCAACGTTGGCTGAAGTCTACTTCGAGATACGCGGGCAGGATGCGCTCGTGGACCTATTCAAAGCCACCGTAGACGCTGACAACAAGGCCTACGAAATCGCGAAATCCGGCCACGAAACAGGCGTTTCCGACGAGATCACCGAAGTACAAGCGCTAAACACTCTCCAAAATGCACAAGTAGCATTGACCAACCTCGGCGTGGCGCGCGCTCAGGATGAACACGCAATTGCTATGCTCATCGGCGCCAATCCATCTACGTTTGCCCTGGATCATAAAGCGATTGCGACAACACCACCAGCCATTCCAATCGGCTTGCCTTCGCAGTTGCTCGAGCGCCGTCCCGATATCGCCGGCTCCGAACGCGCATTGGCCGCGGCCAACGCGCAGATTGGCGTTGCGATCGCAGCGTTCTATCCCAACCTGACGCTGAGCGCCGAGGGCGGCTTTGACAGCTCTACGCTCCAGCATCTCTTCGACTGGCCCAGCCGCTTCTGGTCTGTCGGACCCTCGGTCAGTGAGACCATCTTCGACGCCGGCCTTCGACGCGCGACGGTAAACCAGTTCATTGCGACCTATAACTCCGATGTTGCGACCTATCGCCAAACAGTTCTTACAGCCTTCCAGCAAGTGGAAGACTCGCTCGCAGCGGTGCGCATCCTCTCCCAGCAAATTCAACAGCAACAAGCAGCCGTGGATTCGGCAAAGAAATACGTGGACCTGGAGACGGGCCGCTACGACACCGGCATCGATCCCTACGTCGATCTGATCACCGCGCAGACAACGCTCCTCTCAGACCAGCAGTCCCTTGCCAGTCTGCACATCCAGCAAATGACCGCATCGGTGCAACTGATTGAAGCCCTGGGCGGCGGATGGGATAAGTCGCAACTTCCAACGCCACAGCAGGTTTCGACGAAGACCGGTAAGATCGCTATCGAGAAGTAGCCGGCTCGTCGATCAGCGATCCAGTCCTGCTCCACGCTCGGCGATGCCGGGGATGGTCACAGGTGAACGGCCATGAATGGGAATCTCGCCAAACAACGCCTTGGCCAAGGCGATAGACGAGGTCGTTGTATTCGAGTAGATACACAGATATGTTCCAACGCCAGATAGCTGCGAACCGACATAAGGATTGCCGAATGCAACCACAACGGCCTTAGCCGAAGCAGCCTTTACGATCTCGGCCAGCAGTTGCGCCGAATCGACATCCAGGCTAACGGAACCGCCAGCCTGCGTCGCAGAGGCTCTGCGTGCGACCGGCACGGACTCGGCAACCGCAATCACCGTCTTTGCCGAAGTCACCGCCGCCATCACCTGAGGCGCAATGAAGCTCGAGTTCGCCTCATCCACATATAGAATCGTAGCGCCCGGCGAGCGTTGACGCAGTTGCCTTGCAAAGACACGCACGCCATCGCTAAGGCTTGCATTGTCTGTAAAGACGATTGCCACTACACCGTCCGATGCGGACTTCGCGACAAGCGGCACAAGACGATTTTCGTCCTCAAGCAAAGTAACTGATCGATCTGCGATCTGCTGTGCAATCGCCAGATTCTCCGGCTTTGCGATCACTTCACCGACCTTCGCCATATCCACATAGCGCGAACGATCTAGGCCGACAGAAGCCTTCGCGCGCAATATCTTCAACACGCTTGCATCGACGCGCTGGGGCGTGATCCTGCCCTGTTTTACTGCCTCAAGCAAGCCAGCGTATGCACCGCCAAGATCGCCGGGAATAATGACCATGTCGTTCCCTGCTTCAATCGCCGCAACTGCCTCAGATCCCGAAACCTGTGACGGAGAACCCGAGAAGACGCGCGTCAACGCACCCATATCCAGAGCATCTGTTATGACCAGCCCTTTGAATCCAAGCTTCTGCTTCAACAGCCCGGTCACTACGTTATAGGAAATACTCGCAGGCTTGTCTGGATCCGACTCAAGCGCGGGCGCCGTGATGTGCGCCAGCATCACCGAATCCACGCCCGCTGCAATCGCAGCACGAAATGGAACCAGTTCAACTTGATCAAGCCGGTCCATGCTGGCGTTCACGCGGGCCAGCGTCAAATGCGAATCGGTATCCGTGTCTCCATGCCCCGGAAAGTGCTTGGCAGTCGTTAGCATCCCCTCACTGCGCGCACCTTCAATGTAAGCCGCAACAAGTTGCCCCACCTGCACCGGGTCTTCACTGAAAGATCGCGTATTGATGATGGGATTCGCCGGATTCGAATTCACATCCGCCACAGGAAACCAGTTCCACTGAATGCCGATGGCGCGCGCTTCCTCTGCCGTGATGCTTCCAAACTCGCGCGCAAGGTTGGCATCCCCGGCTGCGCCAAAGGCCATCGCCGCAGGAAATGCAGTTGTGCCCTTCATGCGCATCGAAAGGCCGCGCTCAAAGTCCGCCGCAAACAGCAGCGGATATTTCGAGTCCCGCTGCAGGCTGTTCGTCAACTCGGCCGCTTCCAACGGCTCACTCTTCAGCAGCGAAGCTCCTTCCACAAAGACCGTCACGCCAAAGCCGCCCACATGGTACTTGCGCATCTCTTCGCGCAATTGCAAGTACTCCGGATCTCTGACATTCATGAACTCGATGCGAGCCCACGGCATAATCATCTGGCCAATCTTCTCTTCCAGAGACATCTTGCGCAGCGTTGCCGTTGCCCATCGTTCGCCGTTGCGATCCAGATGGACAGGAGGCGCAGCCACAGCCACCCAAGGCACCAGCATCGCCAGAAAAGTTGCAATTCGCATCTTCAACAATCGCTCCATCTCCACGCCAACCAGACTCAATACAACAGATACTTACTGCGAATCGCAGTGAAGCGATCCAATTCATCCTGCCATTGTTCCGTGATACGTCGCGGGTCTTCACGACGTGCAACCGCATCCAGACTCGCCTTGTTCACCATCAGCGTATCCAGCCCCGCGACCTTGTATTGCGCGGGATAGAGCTTCAGCAACGCCGCGGCAATCTCCAACCCCATCTCCGGCGCGTCCAGCGCATTGCGATCGGTCACAACGATGTTCACTCCGCCGCAAAGCTGGTTCATGTACATCGCGCTGCTCGGCGTAAAGCTCGTCGGAATAAACCGAACCCCCGCAATGTCTCTCGCATTGAGATAGAGAGCCAGACTCATTGCATCTATCCACGGCGCGCCCACAAGCTCAAACGGGGTATCCGTTCCCCGACCCACGGAGATGTTCGTCGTCTCAATCATACCGATACCCGGATAAAGAGCCGCTTCATTCATACTGCGCATATTTGGAGATGGATCGATCCACATCTGGCCCGTCGAGTCGAACCAGTCGCCGCGCATCCAGCCTTGCATCGGAACCACCGTCAGCTTCGCATCGATATGGCGCTCCGCGTTGAACATCTTCGCCAACTCGCCTACCGTCATGCCATGGCGCACCGGCGTCTGCCAGTAGCTCACAAACGATTCCCTGCCCGCGTCAGCCACCGGGCCTTGCACATACGCGCCATTGATGGGATTGGGGCGATCCAGCACAATCATTTCTTTGCCGGCCTTGGCAGCCGCTTCCACAAAGTATCCCAGCGTGCTCTCGTAGGTAAAGAACCGTACGCCAACGTCCTGTATGTCGTAAACAATCGCATCGAGGCCATCCATCGCTGCCGCAGAAGGACGCCGCTTCTCGTCGCTGTTCCCGTAGACGCTATAGATCTCTGCGCCCGTGGCAGCATCCTTCGAGTTGCCAATCTCCGTCGTATCCAGCTTGCCTTGAATGCCATGCTCCGGGCTGAAGATGGCAACCAGCTTCACGCCCGGAGCATGAGCCAGCACGTCCGCCGTGCGATGTCCCACCAAGTCGACACCCGTCTGATTGGTCACCAGCCCCACGCGAACCGGATGAGTCGCATCGCCATGCAATTCACGAAAGCCATCGGCCTCCAGCACATCGATGCCCAGCTTCACCTCGCCATTGCGCGCGCTCAACCGATGAGCCGCCATCAGCGACTCGTTATATCCTGTAATGCGCGCCAACCGCAGCTTGTTCTGCTCGGTCGCAGTCAGCGCCAACGATGGAGCTACCGCCGTGGCCACACGAGAACGCAGCGAGACCACCGATCCCTTGCCATTGGGATGCACAGCGTTGGTGAGCAGAATGATGTACGTATCGGTCACTGGATCGATCCACAACGAAGTGCCCGTGAAGCCAGTGTGGCCATACGAACCAACCGGCAGCAGATCGCCGCGATTGCTCGCGAAGGGCGAATCGATATCCCATCCAAGCCCACGCAAACTCGCCGCATTGGCCGGCTGCTGCGGTGTTGTCATCTTCTCAATCGACATCCGGCTCAGCACCTTGCCGCCATGCAGCATCTCTTCCGCAAACTTCGCAAGATCGTCCGCGGTCGAGAACAACCCCGCATGTCCCGCAACCCCGCCCATGCGGCGAGCCGTGGGATCATGCACCACCCCGCGCAGCATCTTGCCATGTTCATCGTATTGTGTCGGCGCAATGCGCGGCAGCCAGCTTGCAGGCGGAAGAAAGCGAGTATCGTTCATGCCCAGCGGCGCATAGATATTGGCTGCCGCAAATGCATCCAGCGACTCGCCTGTCACCTTCTCCACAAGAAAGCCAAGCGTTTCAAAATTGATGTCGCTATAGAGAAACCGCGAGCCCGGAGGATTCGCCAGCTTGGTTTCCATAACCATGCGAAACGCCGCATCGCGTCCCTGCCACGCACCCTTTGAATCAATGTCCGGAGGCAGACCCGAGTAATGCGTCAGTAACTCCCGCACGGTGATATCTTCTTTGCCGTTCTGCGCAAACTCCGGAAGATACGCGGCCACGGGGTCGTTCAATCGAACTCGCCCATCCTGAATCAGCTTCATCACCGATGTGGCCGTAGCAATGCACTTGGTAAGCGAAGCCAAGTCGAAGATCGTCTCCGCGGTCATCGGCTCTTTGGTCGGCTCAAGAGAGCGCGAACCGAAGGCCTTCCGATACACAACCTTGCCATCATGCCCAATCAGAACAACCCCGCCGGGGATGTCTCCTTTGTCCACCGCCTCTTCCATCAAGGCATCGATCTGCTTGAAATCGGCAGGTGCAGCTTCGCGACCGGCCGTAGTCTCGGCGGAAGCGCAAAGAAGCAATAAGCTATGAACGAGAACAAGGTTGGCGCAGAGGAGAAGCCAGCGAAATCGAAGAGGAATGATCATCCTTCGTTTAGCTTTAAGCTCTCAACTCATAACGTCAAGAGAAATAGAGCGCAGCCGAAACGATGCGAAACGGCTGCGCCAACAGCGACACTATGAACTGAGGCTCGCCCGCGCCTGACGAGCCGCCGGAACAAAACCCATATCCGACGAAATGCCGCGCACGCATTGCAACAGGTGCGTGGCGATCGAAGGCAGCTTCTGAGCGGTCACGCGAAACGATGGCCCTGAGATGCTCACCGCCGCCACCGGCTGCCGCTGCGCGTCCAGCACCGGCACAGCAATGCACCGCAACCCCTCTTCCAGCTCTTCATCGTCCACCGCGTAGCCGCGACGCCGGGTCTTCTCAATCTCCGTACGCAGCGCCTCGGGCGAACCGATAGTGCGATGGGTAAACCGCTCGAACTTCGTCCGCCGGATCACATCAGCAATCCGCTCCTCCGGCAAGAACGCAAGAATCGCCTTGCCCACCGAGGTGCAGTGAACTGGATTGCTCGCCCCCACGCGCGTAATCATGCGCACCGAGCGGGCCGGCTCAATCTTGTCGAGATAGATTACATGCGCCTGCTCCAGAATGCACAGATGCGCCGTCTCTTCCGTCTCCGTCACCAGTTTGCGCAAATGCGGCTGAGCGCGATCCCGCAAATCGTACTGCTCAATCGCCCGATTGCCAAAATCGAACAGCCGCAGCCCTAGGCGAAACTTCCCATTCAGCGTGCGCTCCACCATGCGATGCCGCTCCAGCACCATCAGGAAGCGATGCGCCGTGCTCTTGTGCAGCGCCAGCGAAGAAGCTACCTGCGCCAGACCAAGCGGCACATCGCTCTCACCCAGCAGATCCAGCACCGCAAAAGCGCGGTCCAAAGCCTGCACCTTATATGTTCCCTGATGGGGCGTGTCTCGCAATGTGAACCTCCATACCGCTAATTGAATCTAAACAAGTGTGCAATCTTGCGCTCCAACGTGTCAAATGTTAAGACGTCATCCCATCCAATGACGAAATAGAGATTTACGCGCTCGGGGTTTTACGACCGAGAGCCACGCAACGACCCGGCGTCAATGAACCCGAATTCAATCGCGTCCAGCGCCAACACCAGCAAACCGCCGCGCCTTTACATCCCGCATCGGCGGCTGGCCAAAGAACCGGCTGTACTCGCGGCTGAACTGGCTGGCCCTCTCATATCCCACCTCAAACGCCGCACTCGCGGCATCCAGTCCCGCGTTCAACATCCGCTCCCGCGCCACATGCAGCCGAAGCTGCTTCTGGTACTGCAAGGGACTCATCGCAGTCAGCATCCGAAACTGATGATGCAGCGTCGAGACGCCCAGGCTCGGCTCGTAGGCCGCCGAGTTGCAAGCGCTCGGCGCGCTCATCCGGTAAAGCCGCAAGCCAGGAACGTCCGTAGCGATATTTTCGTCCTCAACCGCGTGCGCGGCCACCTTGCGGGCCAGCGCCATCCGCCTCGCCACGCCCTCCAACTCTCCGCTCACCGCCAAATCCATCTCGTTGCGCACGCTGTCCTTCCCACAAAACCAGCCTAACTCCGATTCAAACCGGCAATACCTGAAAATCTGAGCCGCGGCAGAAATAGGCAAGAGATCGGCAGAATCGGGATACCGCTCACCCCCCTCCATTGCGTACCTTGAGATGGAGACGCAGATGGAAAAAGCAGGCAGCTTTCCGCGCCTTCCGTCGCTCTAACCAATTAACGAAGCCTACGAACGGCTCCTCAAGTCCGACGTAAAATACCGCTTCTCCATCGACATGGCCTCGCTCAAATCCGAGTAACTCAACACTCGGGAAGTGTTCCGGTCAACCGGCTAAGAAAGCAGGATCGACCTCCGGACCTTGAAAGCTCGATCGGCCTCCGGGCTTTGAAAGGGCGCGGATTTATCCGCGCCACCAAAGCACCAAAATCAAACGGGGCTTTAGCCCCTGAGGGCACAAATGCAAAAACGCAAATTAGGCAACAGCAACCTTGAAGTCTCCGCACTCGGCCTCGGCTGCATGGGACTGAGCTTTGGCTTAGGCCCTGCCTCCGAGAAAAATCACGCCATCAATCTCATCCGCGCCGCGCACGAAAACGGCGTCACATTCTTCGACACCGCGGAGGCCTACGGCCCTTATCTCAACGAAGAGGTAGTAGGCGAGGCGCTCGCGCCAATTCGCAGCGACGTCGTCATCGCCACGAAATTCGGATTCAAGAACGGCGTTCCCGCGAACGGGTTAGACAGCCGCCCGGAGAATATCCGCCAGATGACCGATGCCGCCCTCAAGCGCCTCAAGACCGGCTACATCGACCTGCTCTATCAGCATCGCGTCGACCCAAATGTTCCCATCGAAGACGTCGCCGGCGCCGTAAAGGAACTCATCGCAGCGGGTAAGGTAAGGCATTTCGGCATGTCCGAAGCCGGCGCCAAAACCATCCGGCAAGCGCACGCCGTTCAACCCGTCACCGCCTTGCAAAGTGAATACTCGCTCTGGTGGCGCGAGCCGGAAGAAGAAATCCTGCCCACGCTTGAGGAGTTGGGAATCGGCTTCGTCCCCTTCAGTCCCCTCGGCAAAGGCTTCCTCACGGGAACCATCGACGGGAGCACAACCTTCGACAAATCCGACTTCCGCAACATCGTCCCGCGTTTCAGCGAGGAGAATCGCAAGGCCAACCAGGAACTCATCGAAGTGCTCGGCAAAATCGCCGATGGAAAAGGTCTGACCCGCGCCCAGATCGCACTCGCCTGGCTGCTTGCCCAAAAGCCCTGGATCGTTCCGATTCCAGGCACGACAAAACTGCACCGGCTCAAGGAAAACCTTGACGCCGCGGCCGTCGAACTCGCCCCAAGTGACCTGGAATCCATCGAAAAAGCTCTAGCGAATATCGAAGTGAAAGGCGCTCGCTATCCGCAACATTTCCAGCAGATGGTGAACCGCTGATAGCCTTGAGAAATTCGACTCCCGAAAGGATTCACCCATGGAAATCACCCGAGCCGGCGCCAAACCATCCGCCAAAGGTCCGGCAGAATGGTTCACCGGCACAGTACGCATCGATCAGCCATTTCAAGGCAAAGAACCAGCCCGCGTAGCCGGCGCCCACGTCACCTTTGAGCCCGGCGCCCGCACCGCATGGCACACCCACCCGCTCGGCCAGACGCTCATCGTCACCGCCGGTTACGGGCGCGTTCAACGCGAAGGCGGCCCAATCGAAGAAATCCGCCCCGGCGACATCATCTGGTTCGCGCCCAATGAAAAGCACTGGCACGGAGCAGCCCCCACCACCGCCATGTCCCACATCGCCATCCAGGAGAAACTTGACGGCAAGAACGTAGACTGGCTCGAACACGTCACCGACGAGCAATACAGCGCGTAAATCCCGCTTAGGCCGCGCCGAAATTCAAAACGGCGCGGTCGCCGCGGCTTCTCGATCCGGAAGAAATCGCAACATCCAGCAGCCGAGGCTCACGGCAAACAGCCCGCCCGCCATCCAGCCGCCAAAGCGCGCCACTCCGTTCACCACCACCTCCCCAGAGCTATTCAGCCCCACCATCAGGTCGGCCAGCTCATAGCCCAAAGTCGCCTGCTTCCCCTGCCCGTCATCCAGCGCATTCAGCAACGCCAAAGCGTCCCGGTCGACATTCGCGTTCCCGTATCCAATCCAGATGAAAAACTCCGGCAGAGCCGGATGCCCGGCGCAGTTGCGCAGGGTGGTCTACTTTTGCTCCAGCGCGTGCGCGCGGGGTCGCGTTGAGCGAAAGGCGATAATCGTTTGAATCAAATACGACCAATAATTTGATCGTTTTAGCGTGAAATGAAAATAATTGCTGACAGAACTGCCGGGGTTCTCTATACTTCGTGCCGTTGGACATTTACTCAAGAAATGGGGATTATTCCTGTGAAGCAAGTACCTCTGTTGCGCAAGTCCTTCGCTGTGCTTGCAGGCCTGTCGTTGTTGTTGACAGGCAGCGCGGCCGCATTCGCCCAACCCGACAACCATCCCGGCAAGATCCTGGCCGGCTTCTTTGAAGAGTGGAGCATTTACTACGCGAACTATAACCTCGCCAACCTCGAGAGCAATGGCTCGGCCGCCAAGCTGTCGCATCTGATCTATGCCTTCGGCGACGTATCGGCCAGTGTCTCGGAGCCTTCGACCGACACCTGCGTTATCGCGGATGCCTTTGCGGACTTTGAGGACAACAACCTGCCCCCGGTGGGTGGAATTGCCGACACATGGCCCCTTTACGGCAATTTTGCCGAGATACTCAAGCTGAAGCAGCTACATCCGCAGTTAAAGACCTTGATTTCACTCGGCGGCGCGGGGGCTGCCGAGGCGCAGGCTTTTTCCACCGCAGCCAGCACGGATCAAGGGCGAAAGGCACTTGCCGCTTCGTGCATCAACATGTTCGTGGTCGGCAATGTCGGCAGCGACTGGAACGGAAATATCACCGCGCCGGGGCTCTTTGACGGACTCAACATCGATTGGGAGTTTCCGGCTGCCACCGACAAGACGAACTTCACGCTGCTGCTCCAGGAATTCCGTAACCAGCTCAACGCTCTGAGCGCTCAAACGGGAAAACAGTACGTACTAAGCTTCGATGGACCCGCCGGCGCGCAGAACTACTCCAATATCGACTTGAAGAGTGCTGCCGAGCAGGTCAATTTCATCACCATCGACGGCTATAACTATGCCGGGAGTTGGGACACAGCAACCAACCACGCCTCGCCGCTCTTTGATTCGCGCCAGGATCCAGACTTCGGCCAGGACCTCGACATCGCAGACACGGTGACGGCTTATTTGCGATCCGGGGTGCCCGCGGAGAAGTATGTGATGGGCGTGCCCCTCTACGGAGCCGGCTGGACGGGAGTGCCCAACAAAGAGCATGGTCTCTATCAGAGCTCTACAGGACCATCCGCGGTTCCCCTGGCGAACGGTACTGGAGTCTGCACTGACCTCAGTGGCAATACCGCGGGATGTGACACATTGCTGACACCGGGGCTTGCGACGTATTCCACCTTGGCGGCTCTGACTTCGAACGGCTACAAGAACTACGTTGATCCGTTCCGGATAGCAGCTTGGCTATACGACCCCAGCTCAGAGACCTTCTACAGCTATGACACTCCGGAGACAGCATTCGTGAAGACGCTCTTCATTCAGACGCGTGTCCCAGGCGGGCTGGGCGGCGCCTTTGTGTGGGCAGTGAAAGACGACGATGCAAAGGGCACGATGGTCAAGACGCTGGCGCAAGGGCTCGGTCGATAACTTGAACTTGTGCCCATGGGACCATCATCGTCTGGTCAAGGGCGCGGATGCCCTAAGGAACCTCTGATTAAGTCACCGCTTTGAAAGGGCGTGGCTTCAGCCACGCCGTAAAGCCAAACAAATCAACGCGGCTTTAGCCGCTGAGGGAATGTTGGCGACTTGTTCAGAGCTTCCCTAACAGCGAGTTGTCGGCCCTGTCGTCAGTCCTTCTCAATTGTTATGAACAGGCCCATGCACTCATCCACAAGCATTCAGCCGGCTCCGAATTTGAAGCCGGCTGAATGAGTAACAGCAAGCCGGCAGCCCATTGGCTTTACCGGAGCGTAACGATGGCCTCAACAGCCAGAACACCCCCAAGAAAAGCCGCAGGGAGATCTCGACCGAACAGTTTCGCAGCAAATCCCCGAGCCTTGGCGCCAGCAAGCGTTCCAACCACACTGCCGAAGACACCGCCACCGATATTTTTCCCCGACGCCCCTCCAGAGCGACGCTCTTGCTAACTAATCCATTAGTTGATAATCTAATCCAGTGCAAGCCGGAGATCCGTTCCGGAGGGAATCGCCCATGCCGCCAAAGAAGTCCATCACGCTCACCGAAGCTGAACTGAGGATCATGAAGCTCCTCTGGACCCACGGCGAATCCGTGGTCAGCGACCTGGTGGCCGCCATGCCCGACGGCGAAACCCTGGCCTACAACTCCGTCCTCACCACCGTCCGCATCCTCGAGCAAAAAGGCTACGTCGACCATCGCCAGGAGGGCCGTGCCTTCGTCTATCGCCACTGCGTAGCCGAGCACGAAGCCAGCCGCTCTGAAGTTCGCCACGTCCTCAGCCGCTTTTTCGGCAACTCCCGCGAGCGTTTGCTCCTCTCATTATTAGGAGACGACGAAATCTCCCCCGACGAGCTGAAGCGCCTCCGCGAAGCCATCCAAAGCGCATCCGAAGAAGGATTGGAGGGGGCATAAATCATGTTCATCACCGACCACGTCCTCGCCATCTTCTTCGCTACCTTCGAGCGCCTCACCAGTTCCCTGCCCGGCATCCCGGCCATCTCGGAAACCGCCGGCGCCCTCCTCATCACCGCCATCTGGCAGGGCGCAATCGTCGCCGCCTCACTCGCGCTGAGCCTGCGCCTCGCCAGCCGCATCTCCGCCGGCCTGCGCTTCACCCTCTGGATCGCGGGCTTTCTCGCCGTCGCCGGCCTCCCATTCCTGCCGCTGATTCTGCGCGCCTTCGCCCACGCAGCACCCGCCACCGCCCAAATCGTCGCCTCCAAGCCGCGCTTCAGCATCGACGCCCACTGGAGCATCGCCATCTGCCTGCTCTGGGCCGCAGTCTCGCTCTACCGCGCCATCGATCTCGCCACCCACACTCTCCGCCTGCGCACCCTCTGGATCACCGCCGCGCCCGTCGAAGGCATCGCGGCTCCGGCGAAGCTGCGCGGTCGGCGCGCCATCCAGATCTGCACCACAGACGAACTCGACCGCCCCAGCGTCATCGGCTTCCTCAGTCCGCGCATCCTCATCCCCGCCTGGCTCCTGCCCAGGCTCACCCCCGGCGAACTCGACCAGATCCTCCTGCATGAAACCGAGCATCTCCGCCGCGGCGACGACTGGACCAACCTGCTGCAAAAACTCAGCCTCATCCTCTTCCCGCTCAATCCCGTCCTCCTCTGGATGGAGCGCAAGCTCTGCCTCGAACGCGAAATGGCCTGCGACGAAGCCGTCATCCGCGTCACCCGCGCCCCGCGCGCCTACGCCGCCTGCCTCACCACGCTCGCCGAGCGCGGACTCGAATACCGCTCCCAGGCCACCGAAGCGCTCTCGCTAGGCGCATGGCAACGCCGCCCGGAACTCGTCCATCGCGTCCACAGCCTGTTACGAAGCAAGCCAGCGCTAGGCCCCTGGGGTGCGCGCGGCCTCACCGCTGCCCTCACCTGCGGCCTCGTTCTCGGCTCCGTAGAACTCGCCCACTGTCCGCAATTGGTCGCCTTCGTCCCGTCGCATCCCGCAGAATCGGCGCATGCGGCCCGGCAGGCAACCCGTATCCACAGCCGCAGTGCTCACGAAATCCTCACCGCCTGGAAGCCGTCGGCGAACCCTGAACGCGGCAACCACGCCTACATGACAAATCTGCGCGCAACCGTTCCAAGTAACCCCAATCCGCCCGCATACTCCGACGCCGGGGCAGCGGGCACGCCCCGAACAGCCACGCAGAAGCTAGCCTCCGCACCCGCACCCCGCTTAGCCCAGACGCCGCGCCAGACGCTGCTCAAAGCCGAAGTCCCCGCAACCAACCCCGCTCCCGAACAGAGCTGGGTCGTATTCACTACCTGGGAAGAAGTGGCCGTCTCCAATAATCCTCAAGCGGCCGCCGCAAATCCCAGTGAAACTCCGGTTGCCACGCCAACGGGTCAAGCCGCCACTCCGGCAACCGATCAGACCCAACAACCCAGCCAGATCCGGGTAACCCACATGATCTTCCGCGTCATCCCAGCAGGTTTCGTAACGTCCTCGCCAACCGCCATCCGCACACGCGATGGCTGGTTGGTCATCCAAATGTAAGCAGTCAATTCAACACTCGTTCAAGAGGTGCTCATGCCCGCATCAACTAATCAATTAGTCGCAAAAGCGAAGCGATTCGCTCTACCCCTCGGCCTCGCCGCCGCCCTGGTCGCGTCCGTGCCCTTCGCCATCAACCACGTACACGCCGCCAGCGGCCTCGCCGCGCCCATGGACGACGACAGCGTTTCCTCGCTCGTAGCCCTCGACAAAGCCGTCGAAGCCGTAGCCGCCCGCGTCACACCCGCCGTCGTCAACGTCTCCGTCACCGCCAAAGTGACCGGCGACCCAAACTCCGATCAGGATGACAACAGCGAGCAGGGCCAGAACGCACCCCAAGGCCAAATCCCTCAGGGAGCCATCCCGCCCGGACTGCGCCAGTTCTTCGGCTTCGGCGGCCAAGGCCCCCAGCAGCCGCAGATTGAGCACGGCATCGGCAGCGGCATCATCGTCACTCCCGACGGCTACATCGTCACCAACAACCACGTCATCCAGGGTGCCACGCAGATTCGCGTCACCCTCAACGACCGCCGCGTCCTGACCGCCAAGCTCATCGGCGCCGACAAGCTCAACGACCTCGCCGTCATCAAAATCGACGCCAAGAACCTGCCCATCATCGCCTGGGGAGACTCCACCAAACTGCGTCCCGGCCAGACCGTGCTCGCCTTCGGCAATCCCTTCGGCAACTTCCCCTTCACCGTCACCCGCGGCATCGTCAGCGCGCTTGACCGGCCCAATCCCTACTCCGAAGACCGCCGCAAGCCCGGCGACTTCATCCAGACCGACGCCGCCATCAATCCCGGCAACTCCGGCGGCCCCCTCGTTGACGCCCACGGCGAACTGATCGGCATCAACACCTTCATCATCTCCGGCAGCGGCTCCTTCGCCGGCGCCGGATTCGCCATCCCCTCGCAGATCGTCAAAGCCACGGCCGACGACCTCATCAAGAACGGCGTCGTCCACCACGGCTACCTCGGCATCAGCATGAACGACGTCACCCCGGAGAACGCCAGCTTCTTCAACCTCCCCGACGCCACTGGAGCCATCGTCAGCCAGGTTTCGCCCGACTCGCCCGCCAGCACCGCCGGACTTAAGAGTGGCGACGTCCTGCGCGACATCAACGGAAAAACAGTCCTCAACGGCAGCGCGCTCCAGGTTGTTGTCAGCCAGATCGCCCCCGGAAACAACATCACCCTAGGCATTCTGCGCGACGGCAAGCCGGAAACCCTCCACGTCAAGGTCGGCGAATTCCAAAACAAGACGGAAGTCGCCGGAAACTCCAGCGAAACCGGCCAGAAAGGCGCAAAACTTGGCGTCTCCGTCAGCAACATAACCCCCGACATTCGCCAGCAGCTCAACCTCCCAGCGGAAATCAACGGCGCGGCCATCCAGAGCGTCCGTCCCGCCAGTCCGGCGGAAGACGCAGGACTCGCCCCCGGCGACATCATCCTCGAAGTTGACCGTCACCCCGTAACCAGCGCCGATAAGTTCGTCGCCGAAGTCCACGCCGCCCCAGCAGGCAAAGACATCCTCCTCCTCGTCTGGTCCCGCGGAGGCACCACCTACCGCATAGTCCACACCGACCAAAACAACCAAAACGGTATGTAAACAGCATCAACTGAAGCACGAACAAAGGCCGCCACGTTGAACGACAGCGCGGCGGTCTTTCGTTTACTCCCAATCCGTATAATTCCGCAGTGGACAGACTGGAAGAACTTCGCGAGGACTTATGGAGCCGCTGGCGGGCGGCGCTCCTGGTCTCCAAACTCGCCCCCGAATCACTCAAGATTGCCGATTGCTTCATTGCCTACGCAATCGATTGGGAATTCGAATTCCACGACATGCTCAAGATCCTGAAGCAGTGTGGAGCCAGCGCCGCAACCCTGAGAAAACTGAAGAAAATCGGTTGCCTGCACTGAGCCTCAATATCCAACCTTCTTGCGCTAACAGAATTATGATCCTATTTGAAGGGTATGGGCTTTAGCCCGTACGTAAGGCCCGAAAAATCAACGGGGCTTTAGCCCCTGAGGAAAGGCCAGTCCACCGGACTCAGCCTTTTGGACCGCTCAAAATAGATTCAATTATTGAGCACTACACTAGCCTGCATTATTCGTGAAGACACGCTAGCCTGCATTATTCGTGAAGACACGCTAGAAGGTGGTTTTCGGTAAGCGTTCGGAGTTCCCATCTTGACTGGATGAGAGTGTCCAACAAGTGTCCGCTTATTTTTAGCGGACACCTGTTGAGTGGGTCTAAGCGGCATGGGAAGATTCGGTCTGGAGTGAGCGGGCGATGTTCCAGGGCAGGAGTTGTTCGATGCGGTTGATCGGATGCTCGGCGATCGTCGCCAGGACGGTCCGCAGGTAGAAGGCAGGATCGAGCCCGCTCAGCGTAAGCGTGTGGTGTTCCCATGTTGACGAAGGAGAAGGTGTTGCGAGTGGAATTTGTACTGTGACATGAAGTGTCCACTTATTTTTAAGTGGACACTTGAGAGAAGTACCGGTCAGGCGGCTTTGGA
>Ga0302325_10003479_pt1 | contig 37090 bp, 37 predicted proteins | sample Palsa_T0_2_FD_201948 | JGI IMG/M metagenome (GOLD analysis project Ga0302325, IMG submission 201948) | Peat permafrost microbial communities from Stordalen Mire near Abisko, Sweden - Palsa_T0_2 | ecosystem: Environmental > Terrestrial > Soil > Palsa > Peat permafrost | place: Sweden: Abisko...
ATCGCCGATCATCCCATCAATCGCATCGACGAACTTCTGCCATGGAACCTCAAATCCACGCCTGTCGAAGTGTCCACTTAATCGATTCGTGGACACTTAGCAAGACGGTTCTCTTCGGACGCTTACCGTCGCACCCACGTTTGCGGCAGTGAAAACCGAAAGCCTGGACCGCCCGCCCCGCGCCCACCGCAGGAAATTGTTGACTGTTGGATTTTGATTGTTGAATAAAATCTCCAGACCCCAAAGGCTTTTCAATCAACAATCAACAATCAAAATTCAACAATGCCTTACGCCGGCTGCTGCTGGGTCATGCAGTGCATGGCGCCGAAGCCCCAGATAAAGTCTCCGGAATAAATAGGAACGATTTCGCGGGAAGGGAAGAGTGCGGCGAGCGTGTTGAGTGCGATGCGGTCGTTGGGACGGTTGAACACCGGTGCGAGCACGACTCCGTTGGCGATGTAGAAGTTGGCGTAGCTGGCGGGAAGGCGCCGGCCTTCGAAGACGACCGGCTCTGGCATGGGGATTTCGGCCACGGTGAGTTGCTTGCCATCCTGATCGCGGGCCGATTGCAAGCGGCGCGAATTTTCGCGCAGAGGCATGTGGTTCACCTCTTTCTTATCCGGTTCGACCATGGTGACGACCGTGTCTGTCGCCACAAAGCGGGTGAGGTCGTCGACGTGGCCGTGAGTGTCGTCGCCGAAGATGCCGCGTCCCAGCCAGACGGTGTGCGGCGCGCCGAGATAGTCGGCGAAGGCGCGTTCGTAGTCGGTTCGCGTCATGTGCGGATTGCGCTGCTGCACCTTGCTCAGCAGGCATTCCTCGGTGGTGAGGAGGGTGCCGGCTCCGTTCACATCGATGGAGCCGCCTTCGAGAACGATGCGCTTGCTTTTCGATATCGGTTGAATTTCTTCCGTGTGAGCGGTGGACGTCATCAGGCTACCGATTTTGTTGTCATGTCTCCAGTTCGAATATTTGGCCCAGGCGTTGAAGCGGAACTTCAAAGCGACGTTGGCCTCAGGGGCTAAAGCCCTGGTTAATTCCATGCCGCCTACGCGGCCCTGAAGGGCCGCTCTTCCACGGTCGTCCACATTTTCATGAGTTCTAGCGAGGAAAATGCAGCCGGAGTCGCGCAGCCAGACCCGGTTTGTGGGCCAGTGGTGAAAACGGATGCTGCTGGAAAAAGCGTCGGCTCGTTCGAGAACTTTGCGGGCCTGGCGAGCCGAGGCCGCGTCGTTGACGATCAATTCCACGCGCTCATGCTTCGTCAGATGACGAATGATTTCGGCGTAGACCCACGGAATCGGTTCGAACTTACCGGGCCAGTCGGCACGATGGTGCGGCCAGGCCAGCCAGGTGGCGGCGTGCGGTTCCCACTCGGCGGGCATGCGGCAGCCCAGAGCGGCGGGACTCCCTTCGATTGCAGATGTCATTGCTGATGACTGCGCTGATGACTGCGCTTCACTTCTTTTTCTTTTCGATGGCGACATAGCATTCCATGCTCTTGATTTTGGCGGGAGGTTGGGTCTTGAAGGCGTCGGTCAGAAGGTAGGTTCCGGCGATTTTTTCGAGGCTCATCTCGGTTACGAACCTGGGTGCGCTCTCATCGCAGGAGTGGTCGCGAAATACGGATACTTCCAGCGGAAGTGTTCCATCGAAATATTGCGGTTCGATCTGAGTTGTGCCGAAGCTTGAGACCTTAACTTTTATATATCTGTCTTTCATCTTCGGGTTGCTTGTGTCGAGCACAACGACTTCCTGATTTTCCATGGAAGACGCTGATTTGGAAGAATGAAGCATCGGGTCATACGCGACTATCTTGCCGCTCATTTTTTGTGGTTTGGCAAAACAGGCGAGCGCGAAACTTACGATTATGGCGGCTGTGAGCAGGGCGTGTTTATAGTGTGACAATAGATTGTGTCCTAGTCGATCATGCGGTTGGTGATGGGCGCGTAGGCGTCGATCCTGCGATCACGCAGAAACGGCCAGTTGCGGCGAATGTCTTCCAGCGCCTTCAGATCAACTTCGCCGATCAGGATTTCTTCCTGGTTGTGCGAGCCTTCGGCCAGCACTCGGCCAAAGGGATCGCAGAAAAACGATCCTCCCCAGAATTCCAATCCCGCACCGGGAGCGGAATTGCCGCGGACGTTGCCGGTTTCAAATCCCACGCGATTCACTACGGCAACATAAACGCCGTTGGCGATGGCATGGGCGCGTTGAATGGTGCGCCACGCGTCGTGCTGCGCCACTCCAAACTCAGCTTTCTCCGCAGGATGCCATCCGATCGCGGTGGGATAAAACAGCACGTGCGCACCTTGCAATGCAGTCAGGCGCGCGCCCTCGGGATACCATTGGTCCCAGCAGATGAGTGTGCCCAGGCGTCCGGCGCTGGTATCGAGGGCGCGAAAGCCGAGATCGCCGGGCGTGAAGTAGAACTTTTCGTAATAAAGCGGGTCGTCGGGGATGTGCATCTTGCGGTAGATACCGCGCAGCGAGCCGTCGTTTTCAAAGATCGCGGCCGTGTTGTGATAGACGCCGGGGGCGCGCTTCTCGAACAAAGATGCGATCACCACGACATGATTGTTGCGGGCGGCGCCGGCGAGTCTTTCGGAGCTTGGTCCGGGAATTGGTTCGGCCAGATCAAAGAAGGCGTGTTCTTCGCGCTGGCAGAAGTATTGAGTCTGAAAAAGTTCAGGCAGACAGACGACTTGGGCGCCGCGAGCGGCAGCCTCAGCGATCCGGCTCAGAGCTTTGTCGAGATTTTGTTCCGGTTCCGGTCCGCACGACATCTGGACCAGCGCCACGCGAAATTTCTGCGGGGGCAACGGTCACCTCCGGGGATCAATATAGCACTGCAGTAGGCAGTCTCCAGAAGCCGCGATTGAATCCTGTCCTTATCGCAACGACTGGAAGTTGCGCTACGAAGCTAGTGTAGTGCGTCGAAAATCGTGATCGTTAGGTTGCGCCTTGATCCGGCGTGCGGTTTTGGGGTTCGACGGAGAAGTCAAGGGCTTTTACCACAGAGGGCACAGAGGATCACAGAGGAACACTTACGATAAATAAACGTCGATGTGTTTGACGCACTACACTAGCAGGCTGCTGAAAAAGGCTATTCGGCTCGCGCAAGACGAGCGCGGGGGCTAAAGCCCGGATTGATTTCGAAGAGGTTACGCGGCCCTGAAGGGCCGCTCTTCCACGGTCGCCCACACGTTTTGGAGTTTTTCAGCAGCCTGCTAGAGTCCTTCAGCATGTTGTGGGTCTTTCGTCTCCGTTACCGATAGTGCGAGATTCATGGTTCAGCGTGTGGAGACAGGATGATGAACGCCAAAACAGCGGCTTCGGGCTACTGGCGGGAGTTTTGACACAATTGTTACAAAACAATTCATCTTGCCAGCAGGCAAAACCGATATACAATGGACCCCGTCTTGTATAACGTCTCCCCCTGCAACAGAAGCTCGTCAACGCACCAAAAACAGTTAAGAGAAATCACAAGGAGAACGCATGCTTAGAAGGCTCAGTGCACATTTGCTCGCGGTGCTAACGGTTCTGTGCGTAGGGACCGCCGTTAGCAATGCCCAGTCAGCGGCCCTGCTGACACGTCACACACGCGATGTGGTGGTTAACAAGCTCGTTCCTCAAGTCGGCCGCCTTGCACCTGACAAGCAACTCGATATCGTGCTGGTTCTGCCGCAGCGCAATCAGGACGACCTCCAGCAGTTCCTGAAGGATGTACAGGATCGGAACAATCCTTCTTTCCACCGCTATTTGACCGTGGATCAATTCACGGAAAAGTACGGCCCCACAGTCGAAGACTATGAAGCGGTAAAGACCTGGGCGAGACAGAATGGGTTTCAGATTCGCAGCACGTCGCGCAATCGCATGATCCTGCCGGTCCGCGGAACGGTACAGAGCATCGAGAGCGCTCTGCACGTCAACCTGGGCGTCTACCAGCATCCCACGGAAGCCCGGACATTCTTTTCGCCTGACCGCGAACCGACGCCTGACCTGTCGGTACGCCTGTGGAGCATCGGCGGCCTGGACAATTTCTCCACTCCGCATTCCATGATCGTCAAGAATCCGCATCCGGAAACGTCGGACGTAAAATCCAACGCTACCACCGGATCCGGCCCGGGTAGCTCTTTCCTGGGTAGCGACATGCGCGCTGCCTACTACACGACATTGGGCGGAACCCTAACCGGCAGCGGCCAGTCCGTCGGCTTGTTCGAGTTCCTCGGCACCGATCTGACTGACCTCACCACTTACTACACCAACGTGGGTCAAACCAACCTGGTTCCGGTCACGCTCACCTCGGTGGATACGCAGAGCACCAGCTGTATTGATTCCAAGGGTTGCGATGACACCGAACAGACTATCGATATGACGCAGGCGCTCGGCATGGCTCCCGGCCTTTCCGGACTGACCATGTGGATCGGCACCGGCGGCTTGTCTGGACAAACTCTCGACGACCCCGGAATCCTCAACGGTATGGCTACGGCCAGCCCGCTGAACAATGCACTGAGCTGCTCGTGGGCATGGAAGCCGGCCGACAACACGACCGACGATCCTTTCTTCCTCGAGTTTCAAGCGCAGGGTCAGAGCTTTTTCACTGCCTCTGGCGACGACGGCAACTGGAAGAATGCTGAATTTGTTTGGCCGGCAGACGATCCCAACCTCATGACGGTAGGTGGAACCGATCTGGATACCTCCAGCGCGGGCGGTCCCTGGTCATCGGAGACCGGCTGGTCTGATTCCGGCGGCGGCATCTCGCCCAACAAGTTCGCCATTCCGACGTGGCAGGTGGCTGCGGCGGCGGGTTGTGCGAAGTGCTCGGCGACCTACCGCAACGGACCTGACGTCTCCGCGAACGCGAACTTCTCGTTCTACGTTTGCGCTGACCAGACGAAGTGCTCCGAGAACCTGTACGGCGGCACCAGCTTTGCGACACCGATGTGGGCTGCGCTGATTGCCCTCGCGGATGAGCAGGCCGCCGACAATGGAGCAGGCCCAGTTGCTTTCATCAACCCCACGCTGTATCAAACGATTTACGCGGATAGCACGTCGTACGCGAACGACTTCTGGGACGAAACCAGTGGCGGGAATAGCCTCGGCTGCACCGTGGGTTACGATGCCTCTTGCGGTATCGGCAGCCCGAAGGGTCCGAGCCTGATCAACGACCTGGTCCCTGTGATCGCCAACTTCACCATCAAGTCAGCTCCGACGAAAGTTACGGTTGCTCCGGGCGGACAGGGTGCAGTGAAAGTTACGACTGCGGCTACGGGCAGCTTCGATTCGTCGATTTCGTTGACGGCTTCGGGCGCGCCCTCTGGCGTGGTCATCCAGATCAAGCCGGCCACGATTTCGTCTCCGGGTAACGGAACCGCGGCGGTGCGCATCAGCGTATCGTCGAAGGCTAAGCCTGGCAGCTCCACCATCACCATCACTGGTACGGGCGGAGGAGTCACCAACACCACCACGTTTACGCTGACCATCAGCTAACGCGTAATGGTTTAGCAAGCCCGGGCCTTAGGGTCCGGGCTTTTTTTGTGTGCGTACGTAACAGTCGCTGCCACGACTTCAGAGAGTTTGCCGCGAAGGGTTGCAAATCGGTAGTGGCTCAACTGAGCCACTACCAAGAAAGGAAAATTGTTGAATTTTGATTGTTGAATGAAAACCCCGTGCCTTTAATTCAACAATCAACAATTCTCCAGACCCACAAGGCGTGAGCGAGGCAGATCCTTTGCCCCGCCGGAGAAACGGCTACGCTCAGGATGACGGCGGGGTTCAAACCGAGCCGCTACCTGCAAATCATTTCATGATTGCCATCCAGCGAAACGGATGTACAATTGGTGCCGCTCTGCTACGCCTCCCCCTGCGACAGACGCTTTTTAACGAACGAACCAGCCCAAGCGAAGAACATAAGGAGAATGCATGATTAGAAGGTTCAGTACACCGTTGCTCGCGGTCCTAACGGTTCTCTTCGTCGGGACAGCCATGAGCCATGCCGAATCGGCAACCCTGCTGACGCGTCATGTGCGGCAAGTCACCATCAGTGGAGTAGCGCCCAAAGTGGGGCACATGGAGGCAACCAAGTCCATGCGTCTGACGATGATTCTGCCGCTGCGTGATCGGGCAGGACTCGAGGGCTTCATCCATGAGCTCTACAACCCGGCCAGTTCGTCCTACCGCCACTTCCTTACGGTGGAACAGTTCACCGAAGCCTACGGTCCAACCCGGGAAGATTACGAAACCGTTAAGGATTGGGCGCGGAACAACGGGTTTACGATTGTGGGCACATCGCGCAACCGGCTGAACCTGGTGGTTGAGGGATCGGTGGATAGTGTAGAGAAAGCCCTGCACGTCACCATGAACAACTATCAGCATGACAGCGAGCCGCGCACGTTCTTCGCTCCTGATCGCGAGCCGACGCCAGATCTTCCGTTCCAGCTCTGGCACGTCAACGGTCTCGACAACTATTCCACCCCGCACACGATGCTGCAGAAGCGGGCCCAAGGCCAGCCCAGCGTGGGTTCCAACGCCACCACGGGATCCTGCCCCGGAAGTTCATTCTGCGGCAGCGACATGCGAGCTGCGTACTATGAGGGCACGGCGCTAACCGGCGCCGGCCAGTCGCTGGGTCTGCTGGAATACATCGGCACGGATTTGGCCGACCTGACCACCTACTTCACCAACGCAGGTCAAGTCAACAACGTTCCGATCACGCTGCTTTCGGTGGACACGCAGAGCACAAGCTGCACCGACAATTCCGCGGGCGGATTCTGCGACGACACCGAACAGACGATCGACATGACGCAGGCCATCGGTATGGCGCCGGGCTTGTCGAGCCTGGTGATGTACATCGGGACCGGCGGCAAATCTGGACAGAGCGTGGACGATGCCGGCATCTTTAATGCCATGGCGACGGCCAGTCCGCTGAACAATCAGTTGAGTTCCTCGTGGTACTGGAACCCGGCTGATCCCACTACCGACGACGTCTATTTCCTGGAATTCAACGCGCAGGGACAAAACCTGTTCGATGCTTCGGGCGACAGCGGCAAGTATGGCTCGTCGATTTGGCCGGCCGATGACCAGTACCTGACCGCGGTCGGCGGAACCGATCTTACGACGGCAAGCGCCGGCGGTGACTGGGCTTCGGAAACTGCCTGGTCCGACGGCGGCGGCGGAATTTCACCGAACAAAATTCCAATTCCGTCGTGGCAGGTAGCCACGGCGGCGGGCTGCACCAAGTGCTCGCAAGTCTACCGCAACGTTCCGGACGTTTCGGCCAACGCAAACTTTACTTTCTACGTGTGCGCCGATCAAGCGAAGTGCTCCGAGAATCTGTACGGCGGCACCAGCTTCGCGACTCCCATGTGGGCCGGTTATCTGGCGCTGGCCAACGAGCAAGCGCTGGAAGACGGGGATACGGTGTTGGGCTTCATCAATCCGACGATCTATACCATCGGCTTGGGAACCAGCTATGACACCGATTTCCACGACATCACCAGCGGCAGCAACGGCTACTCGGCCACGGTCGGCTACGACCTGGCAACGGGCTGGGGCAGTCCTAACGAGGGCAACCTGATCACCGGGCTGCTTGCCGCGAGCGGCAGTTTCACCATCACGTCAGCTCCGGGGACCACCAAGGTCGCTCCGGGTGGACAGGGTGCAGTGAAGGTTACGACCGCGGCTACGGGCACTTTCGATTCGTCGATTTCGTTGACGGCTTCGGGCGCGCCCTCGGGCGTGGTCATTATGATCAAGCCGTCCACGATCTCGGCTCCGGGAAATGGGACCGCCGCGGTGCGCATCAACGTTTCGTCCAAAGCCACGGCGGGCACTTCCACCATCACCATTACGGGCACGGGCGGAGGCGTCACCAACGTCACCACGTTTACGCTCACTATCAGTTAGCAGGGAATGCTTGAAACGGCCCGGGCCTTTAGCAGGCCCGGGCTTTTTTGTCTGCTTTATCTGCGAATTCCGCATGCAGGGAGTTCACTTCCAGCGTTCAGAACGCGCTTTTGTGGGCCTGGAGAATTGTTGATTGTTGAATGTTGAATTAAAGGCACAGGGTTTTCATTCAACCATCAATCAGAAATCTTCTTTTCTCGGGAGTGGCTCAGTTTGAATCCCGAGGTCATCCTGAGGGGCAGGGATGGCCACCATGCAAATCTTTTCATAGTGTTTGCCGTGCTCTGGTCGATGTACAATCATTCGGATTTTTGGCAAGCCACTCCCTCGCAATCCGGTTGCCTACAGGAAAACCCAGTCCTGATTCAAGGAGACAGTTATGCTTCGAAGACTCAGCCCAGCCCTGCTCACTGTGGTCGCATTGGTTTCGATTCTGAATCAGATTTCACACGCTCAGTCGAATGTAATTCAGAGCGTGGTCGCCACGCGCCACGTCCGCGAGGTGACGGTAAACGGACAGGCTCCCATGGTGGGGCGTTTGCCGGCTACGCAGTCGATGCGACTTGTGTTCGTGTTGCCGCTTCGCAATCAGGAAGGGCTGCAGAGTTTTCTGCAGGAAGTTTACGATCCTTCCAGCGCCAGCTACCGTCGCTTTCTTACGGTTGAGGAATTCACCTCAAGATTTGGTCCGACCCAGGAAGATTACGACGCGGTCATTCGATTCGTAGAGAGCAGTGGGTTGAGGGTGGTGGGAACTTCGCGCAATCGCGTGAACCTCGATGTGCGGGGATCGGTCTCGAACATCGAGCAGGCGCTTCATATTACGCTGGGCGTGTACCAGCATCCGACGGAAAGCCGCACTTTCTTCGCACCCGACCGCGAGCCTACGCCGAATGTCGGGTTGCAGTTGTGGCATATCACGGGGCTGGATAATTATTCGATTCCGCGGCCCATGTTGAAGAAGCGCGAAGACCCCGGTGCAGGTTCAAACGCCACCACCGGATCGTGCCCGCAACAATCCTTCTGCGGCAGCGATATGCGCGCGGCCTATTATGGCGGAACGCTGACGGGCAGTGGTCAATCTCTCGGATTGCTGGAGTATGCGGGAACGGATCTTACCGACCTGACCACGTATTTTACCAACGCGGGCCAGACCAATAATGTGCCGATCACGCTATTGTCGACGGACGGAACGAGCACCAGTTGTACCTACAATACCGCGGGCGGCTTCTGCGACGACACCGAACAGACGATCGACATGACCCAGGCGATCGGCATGGCCCCCGGCATGTCGAGCCTGGTGATGTATGTGGGATCGAGCGATACAGCGATTTTCAATGCCATGGCGACTGCCAAGCCACTGAATGCTCAGTTGAGCTGCTCATGGGGATGGACGCCGGCCGATCCCAGCGCCGACGATCCATATTTTGAGGAGTTTGCGGCCCAGGGGCAGAACTTGTTCTCGGCGGCGGGGGACAGTGGCAAATGGAGCAGCAGTCAAAATCCCTGGCCTGCCGATAGCGAGTACTTGACCAGCGTGGGCGGCACGGATTTGAACACCGGCAGCGCGGGCGGGCCGTGGGCTTCGGAAACGGCATGGTCCGATGGCGGCGGGGGCATTTCCCCGAATGACCGTCCGATTCCGTCCTGGCAAGTGGCCGCCGCGGCGGGCTGCGCGAAATGCTCGCAGAGCTATCGCAACGGTCCCGACGTTTCGGCCAATGCGAACTTCACGTTCTTTGTATGCGCCGACCAGAGCAGTTGCACCGCCAACTACTACGGCGGGACCAGCTTTGCCGCGCCTATGTGGGCCGGATTCATGGCTCTGGTCAACCAGCAGGCGGTGGCGAGCGGAGGTTCTGCGCTCGGCTTCATCAACCCGGGCCTGTATTCGATCGGCTTGAGTTCGAGCTACGACACAGACTTTCACGACATCAGCAGCGGCAACAACGGTTACTCAGCGACGGTGGGCTATGATCTGGCGACCGGATGGGGCAGCCCGAACGGGACCAACCTGGTTACGGCGCTGGCGAGCGCGGGTTCCGGATTCAGCCTTTCGGCTTCGCCGAGTGCGGTCTCGGTCGCTCAAGGCAGTTCAGGAACATCCACCATCACCAGCAGCGTGACCGGCGAATTTAACGGCTCAATCGCGTTGACCTCCAGCGGCGCGCCTTCCGGCGTAACGGTGAGTTTCGGTCCGACTTCCATCACCGGGGCTGGAACCTCGACCATGACCCTTACAGTCGGCGCCTCGGTTGCAACCGGGAAGCATACGATTACGGTGACCGGAACCTCGGGAACCACCACCGCCACGACGACCGTAACTTTGACCGTAACCAAGACGACTGCGAGCTTCACTGTCAGCGTTTCTCCGACGGCCATTACGATCGCGCAAGGCTCGAGCGGAACGGTGACGGTGACCACGACGGGCTCGGGCAGCTTCAACTCCGCGGTTACGCTGTCGTCTTCAGGCCAGGGAACGAAGCAGACCGTTAGCTTTAGCCCCAATCCGATCGCAGCGCCGGGCTCGGGGACCTCGACGATGACGATCAAGGTTGGTTCCACCGCCGCGGCCGGCAACAAGACCGTGACCATCACCGGCAAGGGCGGAGGCCTGACGAAAAAAACAACGCTGACTCTCACCATCGTCAAGTAGCGTTGGTCCTGCTTTTACGTGGCGCGAGCGCCCTCGCCCGCGTAGGCCAATCCCTGCACGCGGAAAAGCAGGTTCCTCACCGCGCCTTTGGCCCGGTTCGGAATGACATCGGCATGAAGATGCGCAGCCCAGGGGAGGGAGCCCGCGCCACACTCAGGATTGCTGCTTTCGCAATGTGGCAAAAGTCCGGACCAGACGGGGATTGCCGGAGACCAGCTTTTCGATGCGTTCGATGACTTCTGCAGACGGCCTGGTGCGGAGAAGAGCTTCCATCGCGGGCTCGGCATCGCGGGATTCGGTCTGGACCAGGCTCATCAGGAACTCGTGTGCCGCGTCCTGACGAGTGAGAGCGACGGCGGAAAGAAGAACGGAGCGGAACCACGGGTCGTTACTCTTTAGATCGAGACTGCGCAGATCGTGGCTACGGTCCAGTCGTTGTTGAAGGGCAATGAAGGCTTCGGGCGTATGAGTGCCGGCAATGGCGAGCGCCGCTTCGGCGGCCTTGTCGTCGGCTGATCCCAGGAAGCGGGCAACCCACGGAATCGCCTTAACGCCGTCGATTTGCAGAATGCCCGCAAAGCAAGCGCCCAGAACTTCCGGTTCGGCATCGCCGACAAGCGCCTTCAGGCGCAACAGCAGGGAAGCGGTGGATGAGTTCATCTGCTCGACGGCGCGCATCACTTCGGCCCTGACGGTCTTGTCGGAATCCCCGGCCAGATCAACGAGATGCCGGAGAACCTCCATTTCTCCGAGGCTGCGGCATTGCACCAGCGCGAGGGCGCAGGTGGCCCGCAACGTTCCCGCGGTGTCGGATTGTCCGCCCCAGACCGGCTCCATCTGGATGTGGCGCATGCCTCGCAGAAAAACGTCGGCATCCTGATGCTCGAATGCGGCCAAGGCACGGCTGATGGCATTTTTCGCCCAGCATTGCGGGTCAGACTTTTCAGGATTCTCCAGGAAATGGTCGAAGGCTTTGAGGAGATCTGGCGCTAATTGGGTCAGGCCAAATTCGCGTACCAGGTCGGCGGCCTTGGCGGCAATAAAGTTATTGCGATGCGTGAGCGCCTTGCGCAGAGGCACGACGCGTGTCTCTGCCGGCGCCTGCCGCAGCGCTTCCAGGGCGGCAATCTGCTCTTCGAATGCACGCTTGCCAGACATAGGGAACTTTAGCTCTTAGCTTTTAGCTTCGATTTTCTACCTTGGTCTTTGGACTTCAGTTCAATGTCATTCCGAACCGGGCCAGAGGCCCGGTGAGGAACCTGCTTTCCGCGGAACGCCGACGCAAACAGCAGGTTCCTCACCGCCGCTGCGCGCCGGTTCGGAATGACATCCGATAAGAGACCCACCAGGAAGCATACGGCAATCTTCGGGTAGTGGTGCAGTTTGAACAAACTGAACCACTACCAATCTTCGAGATGCGTGGCGTCGACCCCGCCGCTCCTGTAGAGTATCTTTTCGAGGTTATCAGGAGGCTGGACGTGAAACACGGCAATCATGGCAGTGCGAAGAATTCTACCCAGGCCGGAGGCGAAGGGGTCGACCGGCACCTGCACAATCCCATCGAGGACCGGCTGATTCCCCTGGAACCGCTCGATCTGGGCAAGATTACGTCGATCGACGGCCTGGTGCGGGCCATGTCCAAGACCGCGTTTACCGGTCGCCAATTGGGAGAAGCGGCCGACGTTTTGGAAGCCATGGCGCTCGATGAAGACGCTTTCATTGTGATGACGCTTGCCGGCGCGATGACCGTGGCCAAGCAGGGACTCATCATCGGGGAGCTGATCGACCGAGGCATCGTCAATGCCATTGTTTCCACCGGGGCGCTCATGTGCCACGGCCTGGTCGAGGCGACCGGCCGCGCGCATTTCCGTGCCAATCCCGCAGTTTCCGACGAAGAACTCTACGAACAAGGCTATAACCGCGTCTATGACACTCTGGAGCCGGAGCAGAATCTCGACGATGTCGAGGAAGTCATGTCAGCCGTGCTCGAAGCCTGGGACCACAACGAGATCATGTGTTCCTACAAGCTGAATCACGCCGTTGGCGCGTATTTGGCCAAGCATGCGCAAGGGCAGCGCGGAATTCTCAAGTCGGCGTATGAAAAGGGTGTGCCGGTCTTTGTGCCCGCGTTCAGCGATTCCGAACTGGGGCTCGATACCGCGCTGAATAATCGTCTGCGCGAATCCACCGGAAGGCACAAAATCCGCTTCGATCCTTTTGAAGACCTGGAGCACTTCGCCGCGACCCTGCTGCGGCAGAAAAAGCTCGGAATCTTTACCATCGGCGGGGGAGTGCCCCGCAATTGGTCGCAGCAATTTGGTCCGTTCTGCGAGCTGCGCCACCGGCGCCTGGGAGAAAACGTACCGCTGAAGCGTTATCACTACGGCCTGCGCATTTGTCCGGAGCCGGTCTATTGGGGCGGCTTGTCAGGCAGTCCCTACAGTGAAGCGATTTCCTGGGGCAAGTTCGTTCCTCCGTCGGAGGGTGGGATGTTTGGCGAGGTGTTCGTGGACGCGACTGTGGGCCTGCCGCTGATCGTGGCGGCAGTGATGGAACGGCTGGATAAAGCCAAGAAAGGCACACGTTCGAACAAGTCCGCAAAGGCCACCACGAAACGCTGACCCTGATTGAGGCTGGGAATCGTTAAAACGGGCCCACCATTTCCCAATCACGGACAAACCCTGATTGCGCGAACGGAGGAATTGAGATACCTGTAGCGCTCTCCCCCCAAGGAGGAAATTGTGAGCCCCATTTCGTCTTTCCGCCGAATTCTATTGCCACTTACGCTCTGTCTGACCGGGGTGGCTTTCGCTGGTTCAGCAGTCAACATCGCAGTGGGAGAATTTCCCACTGGAGTGGCCGTAAATCCAAAGACGAATACTATCTACACGGCAAATTCTGGTTACGCCAGCAACAGCGTCTCCGTCATCGACGGGTACACGAACACAGTCGTCGCCGCAATTCCGGTGGGCAGCAGTCCATGCTCTGTCGACGTTAACCTGAACACCAACATGGTTTATGTCGCCAACGACATTGAAGGAAGTGTCTCTGTAATCGACGGAAGCACGAACACGGTTGTCGCCACCATCGGCGGGATGGATGGTCCCCAGGCCCTGGCGGTCAATTCGCGGACCAACCTGATATACGTGGTGAACTATGGCTCCGGCCAAATCAGCGAGATCGACGGAAGAACCAATACAGTCATCGCGAACTTGACGTTCGACACCGAACCTGCTCAGGGAATTGCCATCAATACCGCGAGCAACCTGGTTTACGTCGCTACCGGCGCCACTATCTACGTGTTGAACGGCGAAACCGACACCATTACAGCCAGCTTTAACGTGGCTTCGTTAGGCATAGGCCAGTCGATCGCATACGATGCGACCAGCAATCGCATCTTTGCCGTGGGACTTTCCGAATCCGCTAGTAGCGTTGTATTTGTTCTCGACGCGACCACAGGAACACTACTAGGTACGATAACGGGTGGTCCCCTTCCATTCCAGAGTGCTTTTGGCGTGGCGGTCCTCGTCCCTGGCTCCTCAGTTGTCATCTCCGACTACTCCCGGAGCTTGATCTATGAGGCTAGCGAGACCACTTTTCAGACCCTGCGATCGGTCAAGGCAACCGAAACGCCAGAGATCATCGCCGTGAATCGCAACACCGGAATATTCTACGTAACTGAATACAATCCCTGGACGGTTACTGCCTACAGTTTGTAGGCGTCCAGGAAGGCAGGCTGCCGGATAGTCCTGGCAGACCTCGGCGAACTGTCGACTGGGACAGAGCTCCGGGGCTTATTGAGATTTGTGTGAGACTATGCGCCGCTTTCCGAGCAGGTGGGCTGCCCGGCGGGCTGGTGGGTGGGATATTCCAGCTTCTGATTTTCAGTTGTGCGCAAACGGCGGTAGAGCGGAGCAAGGATACTGTTGCCAAGGACTTCCGACTCAGCCTGCAACCAGTCCTGCAAGTCTTGCCCTTCCCTTTGGCCGCGCGACTCATAAAGCTGTTGAGCGCGCGAACGCACCTTGCGCTCGGCCATTTGCACCATCAATTCCTGTTGCTTCTTTCTGCGTGTTTCGCTATCCAAATCTTACTCCTTGATCCCTCTTGTGAGGCCTGGGTCCAGCGGCTTTGAGCCTTTCTTGATCCACCTCCATCATAACCCGCAGCTGTTAACGGAAGATTACATCTGACTCGGGCCATTGGTTACTAAGGTACTAGAATATTTGATGCCAAATAGGCAGGTAAGATTCATCAATTCAATGACTTAATCGCTAATCGGAAAGACGTCGAGTTCTGACGAAGAGCCTATTTTCCTTCGGTACAACTGAACGACGAAGCATCATTCGAATTGCCCGAGGCCTTGTACTTGGCAGACTGGGGATAAGGGCAGAGTGGGCGCGTCATTTCGGCCTCGGCCTTCCCCGGGCTGTGCCTGGTTGCGATGAGAGTCTCGGGAGCTTTGCCATCCTCTACCCATTGCACCAGCGCGGTGAAAACGTCATGTTCGGGATCGTCCAGGCGGGTCTCGTCGCCTTGCCCGAATGAAGTGGCTCCCGGACCGCCGCCGCAGTGCTGCATTCCGGGAACCATGTAAAGGCGAAGGGATTTTTCTGCGCTCTCCTTACCGATGGTCGACAGCACGCTGTCATAGTAGTTCACTGTGCTGAGGGCCGGAATGGCTGGATCGTTCCATCCGTGATACAGAATCAGCTTGCCGCCGTGCGCCAAGAACGGATGCAGATCGGGACTCATCGCATCCATCACATCGCCTGTCTTTTCGTATGCCAGCTTCATGGCGGCATCCAGATTTGCGTGCTTCCAATCCCAGCCCTTCTGGCCGTAGACCATGTTGGAGAAGTATCCGCTCACGAAAAACGTGGCGGCGCTTTTGCCCTCTCTCTCGCCGGTGATCCAGGGCTTCCAGCCTCCGTCGCCGTCTTCGGCTCCGGGCAGCGTGCCGGGGACAATCTGCTTTCCCGCCTCGTCTCGGGTGCCGGAGTAGAGCTGCTTGAGCGAAGCAACCTGCGGAGCGGTCAGGCAGGCATCTGATTCCTGGCCTTTGCAGAGCAGAGTGGCTGGGTCAAAGTGGCATTGCCGGGGATCGTTGAGAATGCCGTCCTTCACACCGTCGAGTTCATCGCACGCGGCGAGCACGGCGTGGCTGATGGCTGGGATCTTCGCCGGGGGAATGTAGGCGGCTCCGTCAAGCGTCTGCACGATCTTCAGGCCGCCGATGATCACCGGCACCCACGAGTTCGCGGGCGCGCCGGCGATGATGCCGTCGTAGTCCTTGGGGAAGCGCTGGGCCTCCATGAGAGCCTGACGGCCACCGTTGGAGCAACTCGCGAAATAAGAACGCGCGGGCGGGGTGCCGTAAAACTCCGTGGTGACCGTCTGAGCTGCGACGGTCATCAGATGGACTGCGCGGTATCCATAATCTGCAACCTTTTCCGAATGTCCCAGCGCCCAGTCGGCGCCTTCGGTGGAATGCCCGGTATCGGTGCTGGCAGCGGCATAGCCCAGCGTCAGCGCCGACGCCAAGCCCGTGTAATTGATATAGCCGGCGAATCCGCCGTTGCCGAGGCCGCGGAACTTTCCGTTCCAACCGCTTGTGGGCATCCAGATCTCGACTTTGATGTCGGAATCGGGGGTTGGAGTGAGCGTGGCGGCGACACGGCAAAAGGCAGGTGCGGATTTGTAGAGCGGCGGCACCTTCTGATCTGGCTGCAGGCTCGGAGGCACGAACATGCCCGCAGCGACCGGTCCGGCAAACGTGATCGTCGAATTCGGCAAAGCCAGTTGTTGCAGGCTGGCGCACGTGCGCGGGCGAGCGTCGGAAGCGAAACAGAAAGCCGAGAGCAGGAAACAGCAGGTCAGCAGCAAACATACCCGATTTTGCATGGCTGCTAGCCTCGCAGAACGGCGCCGATCTGGCAAGAGGATTTGGGTTCCGGCTTACTTGGATTGTACCTCGGGATCGGCCAAGCCTTCGGGTGCCCCTTGCTTAGTTCAGAGTGAGCGGGATGGCCAGGGTTGAGTCGGCAACTCCTGTGGAGTTGCTGACCGTGTAAGCGCTCACCGTGACTGTGTAATTCGTGGGCGGGGTGGTTCCGCCCGAAGGTGAAGATGCTCCGCAGGCGGCCATCAGGGCCAAGGCAAGCAAAGCTGCCGTGCCCATGATCACCCGGCACCGCGCTCCTCGAGAGAACCGCATTAATACGATTGCAATCAGGCACGCTAGATTAAATGCCATCCCAAGCTTGCCCGGGCTTCCGGCCAAGGTCGCTAACGCCGTTTTATTCGCAGCCGCGGTCACGCTTACGGTTGCGGTAGCAGTCGCACTGGTGCTGAAGTTGACGGTGTACTGGTTCAAAGGATCGCTGGAATTCACGGCGCAAGTCGCGCCGGGGGCGTTCGTCGAGCACGATAGATAGACGCGTCCAGCGCCCACGGTAGACGTCAAGCTCAGGCTCGTCGTGCCCGTCGCGCCCGCTGCAACGCTGATGGCGGGCGCCGTCATGGTTGGACCCGCGATCGCCGAAGGCGTATACCAGCGGACATAGTCGACTTTCATGACCGCCGGATTGGGTGTGGTGTTGTCCGGAGGGCCGGGCCAACTGCCGGTGCCGCCGACGGCAAGATTCAGCAGCAGAAAGAAAGGGTGATTGAACTCCCACGGTTGGCCGGACGGAACATCGCTGGCGGTGCGAACGAAAAACACGTTGGTGGGATCGTCCACGTAGAACTGCACCATGTTGGCCGACCAGATGGCGCCGTAGGCGTGAAACGAGGTTAATCCGGGCCGTTGGGATCATTGCTGGGAAAAGCGTAGCTCTGTCCCAGCCCGTTGCCGCCGCAGTAGCAGTTACTGGACGAGATGCCCCCGTGCAGCGTGGACCGGATTTCGGTCGGTCCCAGTCCGCTGGCGGCGGGAACGTTCTCCATGAAATCTGTCTCGCCGCAACTCGGCCAGCCCACAGTCGTGATGTTGGTTCCCAGCGCCCAGTATGCCGGCCAAAGGCCGGGGCCGATGGGCAGCGACATACTCGATTCCAGCCGCCCGTAAGAAAAACTCTGCAGGTTGTTGCCGGTGTTGAGCCGGGCCGAAGTCCAGCTTCCGCTGTAGGGCGCGACGCTGGAGTTGATCTCGATGGCCTGAATGACGAGATGACCATTGCCGTCGATGTAGGCGTTGGGATTCGCCGGATCGCAAGGCAGCGTTGAGCTGCCCGGCGCGCAGTAATACTCGGCCTCGTTGTTGACGTTCAGAATGCCGGTGTCAAACTGCCAATTGTTGGGGTCGATCGGGCTGTTTGCAGCGCCGTTGAATTCGTCACTCCAGGCAAGCGTCCAGGTTTGTGCGTAACCGCATGTGCATGCAGCTAAGAGAATCAGGACCAAGGTAAGAGTGCGATTGCGGCTTGACATCGGAAACATGATAGACCAACGCGTCGGCCGATTCCAGCAGAAGCGGTTCCGGTGGCAGCCTGGGTTCGCACCTTTAATCAAAGATCAGCACGGCCGAGGCGATTACGGTTGTCCACAACCCGCGCTTGTCGCCGACTGCCGATTGCGTCACATTCGCCGTGCGAACAATCTTGTTTGACAGGCGATAGATCTGTTTCTTCTCGTCCCAGGAACGGTCGGGATCGAATTCCACGTTTAGGGTCGTCGCCAGCATTTCGGCGGCGAGTTCCTCGGCGTATTCACCGGCGGCATCTTCGGTTTCGCCGAAGGAGTGGTGCTCACTCAGATATCCGTATGCATTTCGGTCCGACGGTATGGCCACGCCGATGGAGGATGCCAGCAGGCGGTGCGGTTCACGCGTGGAATTCTCGGCGACCACGGCAAAAGTGACTTCGCCCGGATGCAGGTAGGTCACGCCGTCTTTGCGGGGCAGCAGCTTGCAGTTTGGCGGAAAGATGGAGGAGACCCGCACCAGGTTCTGCGAGGCGATGCCGGCATCGCGCAACGCCAGCTCAAAAGAAGTCAGCCGGTCGCGATGTTTTCCTACCCCTTTGGTGAAAAACATCCGTTTCGGAACCATATCTTTACCCAATTCGCGATCCTCCAGAGGTCAAATGTGACAGAGAAGGCACAATCTATCACAACGCTTCGTAAAGGGAACATGAATTTGCAGTTAAGAGAGAAAAAATCTCGCGTTCGGCAAGTTATCTCGGTTTGTCAGCCGCGAGTCGCCCGGTTTCATGTTGACCGGCGAGATACTCCGCCAGTTCGGTGCGGCCGGCATGCTGAGCACATCCCGCGGGCGTGCCGTGCCAAATCACGTCTTTCAAGTCGAGCCGCGCACCGCGTTCCACGAGCAGGTGAACCACCGCTACGTGACCGGCAAAGGCAGCCTGATGGAGAGGGGTGGAGTGCGAATGGGCTCCGGGAGGGTTATAACGGTCGGGATTTTCTCCCGCGTCGAGCATGAGGCGCACGACCTCGACGTGACCGAATTGTGCCGACAGGGCGAGCGCGAGGTGGCGATCCAGGCTGTCGGCGGCAGGCAGCAGTCGCCGTGCATCCTCAAGGCCGCCTAAGGCCGCAGCGATCGGGAGATTCATGCGCACGCCACGGGCAAGCAGGGCCTGCACTGCTTCCATTTCTCCGTGTGCCGCGGCTGCCTGCAGCGCAGACGTGGGATCCGCTCCGTGATCGCACAGCAGGTCGATGAGAGGACGCTGCACCTGGCATTCGCGCGTGATCCTGCCCGTCACGACCAGCCCGAGGGTTTCGTGGATCGCGGCCGGTTCCGCGCCGGCCTCGAGAATCACCTTGGCAACATCGACAATATTGGCGAACGACGAGCCGCGGCGGATGGGATTCTCGGCAATGAACTCCAGCAGGGACGGATTCCGAAAATAATTTCCGCCTTCGAATAGAACGCGCTGCCTGGCTAGATTCGGATGCTGCCGAAGATGGTCGCGCAGGCCGGAAACGTCTCCGGCGTCGAGAAGATCGACGGCGCGGCGAAATATAGGGTCTTCGATTCGCTCATGATGCGGCAAGTTGAGTTGATCGGCGAGCGTGGGTCGTTCGATATGGCGTTTCAAGCGAGTCCAACTGGAGAATCCCGCCTCGCGAGCGATGGTCAATTGGGCGTCGCTCAGGCGAAACTGAGCGCCGAAAATTTCGGCGTCCGAGGCGCGCTCGAAGCGCGGGTGAAACTCACGAATCAGTTGAGCCGCGGCTGGATCGCGGGCGGTTTTCGCCTTCAGCAGATCTTTGGCTTGATACTTGAGATGGTTCAGACTGGGATCGGGAGGCAGCGGGCGTACCGGCATGGCGAACTTCCTTTCCTGAGCCCGAGGTCCGCATGTGCTGGGCAGAAAGTCAGTTCGTGAAGCTGAATGGTTGGATTCAGGTGGACTTCTGTCCTTCCCGCGGACCGGGTGCGCCCTGAGCGCTGCGAAAATAGTAGCACGAGGTCAACCTCACGTCCGCCAGTGAGGCTTGAGTGGTAAGGCCTTACTCCGCTTTGACCGAGCTTACCGTGATGGTGTTGTCCTTCTCAGTTCCGGTGACGGTGACTTTGGCGCCAGCCTGTTTGTCGAGCGTGGCCAGCGCAGCTTTGTCACTGGTGTCGAGCGTATAGACTTTGTCGCCGACGACCAGGGCATACTTGGATCCCTTGCCGACGCAGCCACGGGTGCAACTGGCGGCATCGCCCATGTGCTTGGCGCCACACATGGCATCGCTGACGGTTCCGGTGTAGCTATTGCCTTTCGCGAATGCGGAAGGAACTACCAGAGCCACTGCCAGCAGAACGGTCAGTAGCAGAAGTGCGGTCTTCCAGGTGCGAGCACTCATGGAATCATTCTCCTTTGGATCTTGACGATGGACCTTGTGGGCCGGCAACGTTCGGTACACAGATGCGCCGGTCGAAGAAAGGTTACAAGGTTCCGGCGAAATTGACAAAGAGAGAAACTGACAAAGAGAGAGGCGGGATGCGCTGGCGCACATCCCGCCCTATGCCCGGATCGATTGGGGGAGGGCCCGGGCAAACTTCACAGCAAAACGCCCACGGCTCAAATCATGGAGCCGCTACCGCAGTCTCAACCTGAATGGCAACCCCGTTAACGTTGCCGGAGACCGTGACGTTGCTGCCCGCCTGCCGATCAAGCAGAGAGAGTATACCTCTATCGGTAGTATTTAGCACATAAGTTTTGTCGGCTACGATCAGCGTATATTTGGCGCCGTTTTTAACGCAGGCGCGGGCACACTCGGCCGCAGGGCCGGGCATCATGGTGTGGCGAGCGCCGCAAGCGGCGTCACTCACCTCGCCGGTTAATGTTTGCTTGCCGGCGGCCTTGGCCCGGCCGCAGGCGATCAGGGTCGCCGCCAGGGCCAGCGCCCACAGCAACTGCCTGTAACTTCTGGTTGTGGTCAGCTTCATGCACATTCCCGCGCCGCGATTCGATGATGCCTAAGCGCCGGGACCCCAAGTCCTGCGGCACAGTTTATTCAGTCTTTCTTGATTTCGCAAGGCCGATTTCACAATTCCCCCAGTGGACGAAATACCGGGAGCCTCCGGCCCGAGACAGACTAACAAAGAAGGATCCGGCCGCGATCGGAAGCCGAAATTTGTTCCAAAATCCGAACGAGGCTTGCGCCTCCGCCAAACCTATTTGGGCGCCTTCACGGTATAGATCAGATCGACATCTACGGTCTTGTCCTTCGCGTTGGCCGTCACATGCGAGGACACCTCCCAGTCGAAGCGCCCGGGAAGCAGTTTGTGGGCTGCAGGTAGATACTCGCTGAGGTAGGTGGAGTCGTATACATCGCCGGGGCGAATCTTCCAGACGCTGCGCAGTTTCGCCATCAGACTGTTATCCAGGCCGCGAAACTCCAGTTCGCCCATGTGATACTCATAGCCTTCTTTCACCTCCAGGCGAATGGCGACCGTGCCGGCGGCTTCGTCGAAATCGGCGATGGACTTGATCGCCGCCGTGACGTATCCGCGCGATCCGTAGAGTTGTTGCAGGTCTTTCAGGTTATCCCCGAGCCGCACCGTGTTTGCCGGTTCGCCAAGCGGTGCGCGCACCATCTTCTGCAACTCCTCGGTGGAGAGCGCATGGTTGCCGGACCATTCGAGCGCCTTCAGCTTGTACTGTGTCCCCGGAGTCACGGCGAAGAAGACATCGACCACAGTGAGATTGCGCGGGCCGTCGGCGCTTTCGGGGGATGGCTTGGTCACGACCTTGGGCTGCGGATTGCCAATGGCGGCTTTCAAATAGCCGCGCGCGAAATAGACCGGCAGAAGCTGGTGCTGCACCAGGGCGCTCAAGACCGTCCGGGAGTATTCGGTATCGAAGACGCGCCGGGCGGCCGACTTCAACGCCGGAATCTCAGCGTCCGCGGCGCCGGTAAACTCGACGCTGCGAATCTCAATGGCGACGTCTTCCACCTTGTAGAGAATGGAATCCACGGGCCCAGGCTCTTTGCCAGATCGTTCATATTGCACGTTCCCGGGGATCCTGTTTTCGACCAGCATCGCCTGCAGCACGTCGGAGATTTGATCGGCCATGTGCCCGGTTAGCGGCAGTTCTCCGGTGAACAGCGGCACCGATTCCCTGATGCGGTGGAGTAGCTCCTCGTCGGTGAACCAGACAAAGTCCTCGAAGCGCGCAGGCACGAATTTCTCGGCCTCGGTAACATTCAGTTCGAGCTTAATACCCTCAGAAGAGTAGGAGTAGGTGTAGGCGACGTCGGTCAGGATTCCGGCTTCGGCGAGCCGCTGCGCCGCTTTCTTGAAGTCGTCGTCGTTGACGGTCATCCCGATCAGCAGGCTGGTGGTGGTGATGATCGCATCTTCGGAGAAGCGCTTATTGCCCTTCACTTTGATGGAAATCAGCCGCCGTTCGGAAACCGGCAGAGATGAGATTGGTTTCTGGCCCGCGGTAGTTTGTGCAAAACCTGCCGAACCCGCGACCACCAGGAACGTAACCAACAGCCTGCGGATCAGCTTGCTCATTAGCTATGGCTCTTAACCGATTCCTGCGTGGACTTGTGATGCACCGCGATGTCGATGAACGCAAGTGCGGCGCGGCTGAGCGCTTTATCTTTGCGGAAGACGAGGGCGAGATCGCGGCGGATCTGAACGTCGACGATGGGAATCGCCGCCAGAACCTTTGCCTGCACATCCTCTTCCACGTTCGACCGCGGAATGAAGCCAATGCCGACATCGGCCGCCACGAATCGCTTCAACAGTTCGCTGGAGTCGAGTTCCATTGAGATATTGGGCTTCAGTCGGCGCTCGTGAAAAAGCTCCTCAATTACGTCGCGCGTGTGTCCGGCAACCGGAACGATCAACGGAAACTTGCTGGCATCGGCAATGGTGGCGGACTTCATTTTTCCCAGCGGATGCTTCGGCGGCGCAATCAGAATCAGCTCATCCCGATGGATGAGCACCACGGTCAGGCGGTTGTCTGTAACCGGCAGGGAAACCACGCCAAAATCGACGGAGTTGTCCACAATCGATTCCAGCGTCTTGGCGTAATCGGCCCGCTTAATGTTGACCGAAACGTCGGGATACTGCTTTTTGAAATCGGCAAACACGTAGGGAAGGATGTGCAGGCAGGTGCCTTCATTGGCGCCCACAATGAGTTCTCCGCGCGGCACCCGCTCCATTTCCGCAATGGAGACCATCATGGCCTTGCGCGTGGCCAGCGTTTCCTCCACGTACTTCAGGAACGCCTTGCCCGCAGCCGTAAGCGAAACCTTGCCCCCGGAACGGTCGAACAGCTTGGCCCCGACTTCTTCCTCGACCCCGCGAATTTGCGACGAAATGGCGGGCTGCGTGCGGAATCGCTTTTCCGCCGCGCGCGAAAACGACGCGTGCCGCGCTACTTCGAGGAATGTTTCCAGCTGATCGAAATCCATAACTGCCAGTTGCCAGTCGTCAGGGGCTAGTGGCCAGCGTGCGCCCCGTTCCGCGACCGATTGTAGCAGCCTGAGTAGTGCAGTGTCGGCGGCTCGGGGTTAGAATAGGCGCATGGACAGCGAAGTGTCTGAACTGCTGAGAAAAGCGCTGACTCTACCTCCCGAAGGACGCGCCGCCCTGGCCGGTTCGCTGCTCGACAGCCTCGACGACCAGGTTGACGCCTCAGCGGAGGAAGAGTGGCGGCTGGAGATCGCAAAACGTATCGAAGAGTTGGACAGCGGCAAGGTCAAGGCCGTTCCTTGGGCGCAAGCGCGTCGTGAGATCGCTGCAATCCTCAATGGCCGCTAAGCCGCTGGATATCCATCCCGCTGCGCTGGAAGAAACGAAATCCGCGGTATCTTGGTATCTCGAACATAGCGAGTCCGCAGCTCAAAACTTTGCCGCTGAATTGGACCGAGCGGCCGAACTGATCCAGCAGACGCCAGAACGCTGGCCGCGCGGAGAACTCAAAACACGCCGATTCGTGCTACAGCGCTTTCCTTATGCCGTGATTTATCGCGAGAGAGAAGCGGACATCCAAATCCTCGCCATTGCCCACGGAAGCAGAAGACCGCAGTACTGGAAGAAACGACTACGGTCATGATCGCTTCCGACACCGGGCACCCCTTCCGGGCCAAGCCCAATTTCTGAAACGCCCTTCTGTGAACGCCTCTTTCGCGAGTCAGTATAAAGTCGCGCTATCCCGGCTATAACAACAATCGTGTTGCCTGCGCGGTCAGCGGGCATTAGACTCTTCCGTCCTGCTCAACGCGAGCGATTGCCAAGCGCTGTCAGAACTCACCGCGAAGGATATTCCATGTCCGATCCCAAAACCGTTCTTGAATTCGCCCGGCAGCATGACGCCAAGATTTTGGATCTGCGCTTCACCGACATTCCGGGGCTGTGGCATCACGTTTCCTATCCCATCGACCAGTTGACACAATCCTCGTTCGAAGATGGATTCGGCATTGATGGCTCCTCGATTCGCGGGTGGGCGGCCATTCACGAAAGCGACATGCTGCTCAAGCCCGATCCCGCCACTCATCTCCTCGACCCATTCACCGAAGCGCCGACGCTGGTGCTGGTCTGCGATGTGGTCGATCCCGTCACCAAGCAGCGCTACGACCGCGATCCGCGCTACATTGCGCGCAAGGCCGAGTTGTATCTCACCTCGACCGGCCTGGCCGATACCGCGTATTTCGGCGCTGAGGCCGAGTTCTTCATCTTCGACAACGTGCACTTCGATCAGCGGGAAAACTGCGGTTTCTACTACATCGACGCCGAAGAAGGACGCTGGAACTCAGGCCGGCCGGAGAACAATCTGGGCTATCGCCCGCGCTTTAGAGAAGGATATTTCCCCGTGCCTCCCACCGACCATTATCAGGACCTGCGCAGCGAAATGGTGCTGACCTTGCAAGCCTGCGGCATGGACGTGGAATGTCATCATCACGAAGTGGCGACCGGCGGGCAGACGGAAATCGACCTGAAGTTCGATTCGCTGGTGCGCTCGGCTGACAAGATGCTGCTCTACAAATATGTCGTGAAAAACGTCGCCAACCGCAACGGCAAGACCGTCACATTCATGCCGAAACCTATCTTCGGCGATAACGGCAGCGGCATGCACACCCATCAATCTCTGTGGAAAGATGGCGCTCCGCTGTTTGCCGGCGACGGATATTCCGGGCTCTCCCAGCTTTGCCTGTGGTACATCGGCGGGTTGATCAAGCATGGGCCGGCGCTTTCGGCGATCATTGCGCCGACTACGAATTCGTACAAGCGTCTGGTGCCCGGATTCGAAGCGCCGGTAAACCTGGCGTATTCGAGGCGGAACCGCTCGGCCGCCTGCCGCATTCCCATGTATTCGGCCGATCCCAAGGCAAAGCGCGTGGAATTCCGCCCGCCCGACCCGAGCTGCAATCCCTACATGGCCTTTGCCGCCATGCTGATGGCCGGTCTCGACGGCATCGCGCACAAAATGGACCCCGGCCTGCCCATGGACAAAGACATCTACGAACTCGATCCCGAAGAGCTGGCGAGCATACCGTCGATGCCCGGCTCACTCGAAGAGGCGCTGGACGCGCTCGAACGCGACCACGAGTTCTTGCTGCAGGGAGACGTATTCACCGAAGAACTGCTGCGGACGTATGTGGACTACAAGCGTTCGAAGGAAGTAGACGCGATAAGGCTGAGGCCGCATCCGTGGGAGTTTGAGATGTACTACGACATCTAGAACTTGGTCAATTTACTGTGCTGGTCAGATATGTAAGAGTCCCGTCGAAAGGGAGGCTATATGAAAATCAGCAGAGATCGCACTAATGATTCGTTTGCTCTTTTCGTATGTGTCATTGCATTTCTCTTCGTTGGATCCTCCGGAGTGGCCTCTGCGCAATCGAGTCTTGAATCTGAGGTTGACAACGCCAGGATCATTGAGATGACACAGAAGGGTCTTGGCAACGATGTGATTATCGCAAGGATTAAAGCTAGCCCCACAAAGTTCAGTCTTTCTGATGATGATCTGGCTAACTTGAAAAAGGCCGGGGTGTCGGATGCTGTTGTGGCTGCCATGATTGGGTCAACCCAGCTAACAATTCCAAAGGTTACGATCGACGGGAACCCTGTCGAAGTACGCACGATCGGCGAACAGAAAGTAGGTGGGCGTCTCGGACACGTTGTGACTCTGGGGATTAAGTCGATAAAGAACAAAGCCTACTTGCAGGGCCAACATGCTTCTGTGATCGCTTCCAGGAACCCGGTCATAAACGTCGAGCTTCCAGCGAATGAAAACATCGACAATTACATCGTGGTTGAGATGGACGATAAGGGCGACCGAAGAGAGATCGAAATGGGTTCGATCGGCGGAACAGTTGGCGAAAAAGTCGGAATTCGGGCCGACAGAATAGTTAACACTTCCGTAGTGCCGCAGGGTGGGCGCCGGTTTAAGATCACGCCAGTCAAGGAAATGAAGAAGGGCGAGTACATTTTATATTCGGTTGGGTCAGCTGATTTTCCTCACGGTATTTATGGGCAGGGCTTTGATTTCACTGTCCAGTAACACAGGCGACTATGAGAAGACGGCGGGAGCGCGCAGTAATGTGGTTTTCGGTCGCGACCATCGCCTTAGTATCCTTAACGGTCCCGGCGCCTGGCCGGCCCCAGGCGTCCGAGGCTGGCATGGGCGGCAGCATTGCGATTTCCGACGGGACGGCAGTGCATCTAGTGCTCATGGACGATCTTCAAGGACAAAAGCTCCAACCCAAGCAGACCATTCATTTCAAAGTCCGGGAAGACTTGCTTGTTGGCTCTCAAACCGTGTTGAAGACTGGGGCGGAGGCGGTTGGACATGTCGAATCTGTGTCTAAGAGCGGCCTTCTGGGCAAATCTGGAAAACTCGGCCTCCAGTTCGACTATGTAGAGAGTCTGTCAGGAATACTGATTCCGTTGCGGGGAGGAGCTCGAGTCAACGGAGGCAAGGGCGGTGCCCTCACATGGGAATCCGCCCTTTGGTACGGACCTAATGCAAGCCTGCGGGTGGGGACGGTGATAAATGCATTCGTCAATGGGGACCAACGAGTACCCGCCCACCCAGAAAAACCCTGAGTGCATATACTCCATGTATGCCAGTTCAGCGCAAAAACATCCGCAAGGAAGACAGCGACCTGATCCCGTCGCCGCGGCCAGCGGATTGGTCCGACTATCTGGCTGAGGGGCCGGTCGCCTCGCCCACCTTCATGGACAACGTGGAAGATCTGCCGGTGCAGGAGCGCAAGAGGTAATGCCGCGCTACATGCTCGATACGGACACCTGCTCCTACATCATGAAGCGCTCCAGCGATCGGGTTCTGAAGCGCCTGCAGAAAGTCCCTGTCGGCGATGTCTGCATTTCCGTAATCTCGAAGTCCGAGCTGCTTTATGGCGTCGAGACAGTCTCCGCGGCGCCAGCAGGATGAAGCAGCTCTAAGCGAATTTCTACGTTACGTCGAGGTTCTGGATTTCCTCGATGATGCCGCGATCCACTGTGCGAGCATTCGCGCGGACATAAAACGACTCGGCACAGTGCTCGGCGCCAATGATCTCTTCATCGCCGCTCACGCCTGTGCCCTCGGCTTGACGCTCGTGACCAACAACACGCGGGAGTTCCGCCGTGTGCGCAATCTGTCCCTTGAAAACTGGACGGTTAGCGCCTGAAAGTGAACCGATCGGACCCTGGACCTGCCTCGCGCTTTTCTTGCAGCGGTGAGCCCGTTTGAAAGGTACGATGAGTAGCTCGTGGGCCGAACCGGTGGCACAGGAATCCACTTCTGAGCCGTCACCGGCGGTTGCAGGTCCGTAGAGCGAAGGTTCATGACCATCCTCATCCGTTTAGCGCAGTGGAGGGAGCAGGGCGCAATATCGCCGGAGCAGCATGCCCGTCTGGCAGGCCTGGCTCGTGGAGAACCCTTCTCCGTGTTTCTCGAGCTGAACGTTCTGCTTTACGCGGGTGTGCTGGCGTTCGTTGCCGGACTTGGCTGGACGGTCAGTACATGGTCAAAGCAGATTGGTGACGTCCTTGTCCTGACCATCCTCTCTACTCTGCTGGCCGCTTGTTCTTGGTATTGCTTTTCCCGCGCGCCCGCCTGGTCCTTCGCCGAAACGCCTGCGCCGAGTCCGTTCTTCGACTATGTGCTTTACCTCGGCAGCCTCGTCTGGTGCGTAGAGCTCGGTTACCTCGAGAACCGCTTCCACGTGCTCTCCGGACAATGGGATTTCTATCTGCTGGCGACCGCCGGTCTGTTTGTCTTCCTGGCATATCGTTTCGACAATCGTTTCGTGCTGTCGCTCAGTTTGTCCTCACTCGCTGGATGGTTCGGGCTGACCATCTCGCACTGGCCGTCTCATCAGGACGCGACGTATCGCCAATATGCCCTTCTCTACTGCCTGCTGGTTGGCGTGGGCGGGACGATTCTTCAGCGTTGCGGCCTGAAGCCGCATTTCTTCGCCACTTATCTGAACATCGTGGCCAACATGCTGTTTTGGGCAGTACTCTCTGGCGTGTTCGAAGGGCAGGGCTACGGCCTATGGCTTCTCGCTCTGCTGATCGCTTGTGGAGCGTCTCTTGCCTGGGGCCTGGCGCGCCGGCAATTTGCCTTCGTTGCTTATGCCGCCGTCTATGGCTACGTAGGCGTGAGCTGGATGTTCCTGCGTGAGGTCCGTGACGCAACCGCAGCCCTTACCTATTTTGTTTTGACCGGAGTCGCGATGCTCGTTGCCCTGGTCCAGATTGGACGCCGCTTCGGAAGGCAGCCGTGAGACTTTACAGTGCATCCAGCGAAGAGACTCTGCGCGCCCGCAATCTCCTGAAGGATTGGGCCGGCGAGGGCTTCCTCACCGAGGAGCAGTACCGGCGCCTGCAACAGGAAACGCCCTCTGAGCTCCGCACCACCAACATTTTCCTGCGGCTGGTCTTATTCCTGTTCACCGTGATCAGCGTGGTCGCCGCGGTCGCGCTCTGTTTCACGGTTTTTCTTTCGGGGCCGTCGGAAGCAACCATTGGCTTTTTCCTGCTGATCTTCGCTGCCGTCTGCTACGCGGCTGCCGAAGTCGCCGTTTCGCAAGCCCGGCTCTACCGTTACGGCATTGAGGAAGCGCTGGCCGTCTGTTCAGTTGGGTTTCTCTGCGGGGGAATCGAGGCCACGTTTTTCACGGGTCACTCTAACTCTTCGGGCGAATTTCTTGTTCCCGCCGCCGGCGCCCTGTTTTCACTCTGGATATGGCGTCGCTTTGGATTCTCGTATGCATTTGTCGCCGCGATGATCTTCGCTGTCTTTCTGCCAGGCTACTGGACCGATTCTCCCGCGGCGGAACATGTGATCGTCGTCGGGTTCTATGCAGCCGCGCTCGCGGGAGTAGCAGCGGTACGCTCCCGCCACCGCTTCGACTATCTTGATGAGGGCTATTCGCTGGTTGAAGCGTTGCTCTGGCTCGGCATCTACCTGGCCCTCAATCTGCAGCTTTGGTCGCTAAGATTGCCCGCGGGGTGGTGGGACGGCGGCACTCGGGGCGCCTCTGAATTCGCACGGCCGTTTTACTGGACCACGTGGGTGCTGATCTGGTGCCTGCCGCCCGTCGTACTTGCACGCGGTCTGCGCCAGAAGGACCGCTTCGTCATCGCGGTAGGCGCCATAATCGGCATCCTGACCTTCGCCTGCAATAAACCTTATCTCGGCTGGCAGCGGCATACCTGGGACCCCATGCTTCTTGGCATTTTGTTAACAGGGGTCGCCGTCTTCATGGGGCGCTGGCTGGCCCGTGGCCAGGGCGGAGTTCGCCATGGCTTTACCGCCGCGCGCCTGTCGGGAAAAGACAAACACTGGGTGAACGCCAGCTCCGCTGTATTGGGCCTCGTATCACCCCAATCCATAACGCCAAGCCCGCAGACCAGCAGTGCCGACTTCCGCTTCGGAGGGGGAAGTTCAGGCGGCGGAGGCGCCAGCAGCGATTTTTGAACGGCCACAAGCTCGCAGCCGCGGCTACTTCAACTGCTTCTCAATCGCTGCCGTCACGTCCTTCGAATCCGGCGTTACGGCCGGCTCAAACCGCTGCACGACCTTGCCGTTGCGATCCACCAGAAACTTGGTGAAGTTCCACTTAATGTCGCCCGTAATTCCCGGACCGGTTTCTTTGGTCAGATACGAATACAGCGGCGCCTGATCGTCTCCCTTGACCGAAATCTTGGCGTACATGGGGAACGTCACGCTATATTTCCGCGTGCAGAAGGTTTTGATTTCCTCGTTGGTGCCGGGTTCCTGCGCTCCGAAATTATTGGCCGGGAAGCCGAGGATGACGAATCCCTGATCCTTATATTTCTCGTAAATCGATTCCAGCGCGCTGTACTGAGGCGTGTAGCCGCACTGGCTGGCCACATTCACGATCAGCACCACCTTGCCCTTGTACTCGGCCAGCGGTGCCGGTTTGCCGTCGATGGAGTTGAGAGTAAAGCTATACAAGCTCGATGCCGCATACAATGTCGTCGCCATAATCAGCAAAACTCCCGTCAGAAAAGTAAACTGCGCACCGCGGCTCAAACGACCAAACTTAGATTTCATATCACGGCTCCTTGGAGAGCAAATCTGGAAGAGCAAATCTGAAGACCAAATTCTACAACAGGCGACGGAAGTCGTTTGTCATGGCGTTGCAAACATGGCTTTGCAAAACAGAGCATGATCGGGGGTTAATCGGACAGGCGTTCGCGCCTTCTGCGCGGAAGTGGTTCGTTGGGATCCGGCGGGCGCTTGCTCTCTGACGGAAGCGGGTATTCTCACCTTCAACCCGCTGAATCAATAGCCAAGGCGGGAGAGCAGACTTAGTAAACCGCAGGGCGCGCCGAGCTTTCCTTGGCAGGCCGCTCGACAATGCGCAGGCGTCGCGCCATTTGTGCCGATTCGTTCGCTGAACCTTCTGCTTCGCCTCCGCTGACGGAAAGTAGTTCGGCTCCCATCGCGTATAAAGCAGAATTCGACCGGCCCAAAACCATCATCAAATACTTCTGCGCGATCGGCCGGTCCGCCGGGTGGATCAGCGCCCACCATCGCCGAACCGATTCCTGCACTTCGGCTTCGCTCTTTTCTCCTACTACCAGAGCATCGATCAGCCGATACACCTTGCTCTTGATTGCCTGATATGAGACGGAAATCTCTTGCGGCATAGCTATTCCTCGGAGAGACCAGTGCACGGGAAAGTGCAATCTGCGAACCAAAGCCATAAGCCTATGTTTTAGAGGGGTTTCGGGGATTCCCACACGCTGGAAATTACTATGAATGGGAGAATTCGTATGAGATATGAATTCTGGAAGCAATGCGCTCCACTCCGTCGAGCGGACTCCAGTTGCGCAATTACTTGCTGACTTCTGGGAAAAGAATGTCCACCACGACGACCGCATCCGCCCGAGTCACTCCTCCCGGGCGCACGCGTTACAATGTTCCACTCTGTCTAAACAGCCCTCGATTTTCTGCTCGTTCTGCAGAATAAGGGCGCGACGTCGTCTTGATCCTGCAACACACAGCTTGATTCGGAGGCCAAATGCGAAAGTGGGCGTGGATTCTTCTTGTTCCGGTATGCATCTCATTGGCGGGCGCGCAGAATTCTTCTTCCCTGACATTGGTTGGAAATGACGCCGGTGAACCTCAGCAAGCCGGGTGGCAGCAGCCCGCCGGCACCGAGCGCATGTTTTTTCCCCGCGATATGCTTTGGGGGTGGGCGCAGTTCGATTTGGCGCCTCCGCATAACGAAATCGATCCCAACCTGTGCGCCGGAAACGCCAGCCAGCTCGGTGGAATCAACGATCCCTGCACGATGTTTGCCCGCTACATGATCTCTGGAACCCTGGAAGTGCGCCCGTTCGGCCGCGGACCGCTGCGCCGGTTCATGGTGTGGGGAGCGCCGACGTTCCTGTTCGGCAAGAATATTCCGCAGACGCTCTATACGTGGTCGCCGGATGCGATCGGCATCGAGCATTCCTGGGGCGCAGGAATTTATCTCAATAAGGGCTTTGAGTTTCGCGTGACCCAGCATTTTCTCTTCGACCGTCTGGGGGCTCGCAGCGGAAATGTTGGCGCGGGAGATTTGGGAACCAACGGCCCCTGGGGCCGATATATGAGCGTAGGCGTGAGGAAGACCTTCGGGACGCGGAGGTGGTAGCAGATTCCATCAAGAATCTGCGTCCGAGCCGAAGTCGATTCTTTATAATGGTGGGTTTGCCAATCAGACAGAAAGTTTTCTGCTAGGCGGAGGCACTTTTATGGCGGGCTCTTATAACGGCGTTGCAGTACCGGCAGACGGCAAGAAGATCGGTTACGCGAATGGCAAGTACGATGTCCCCGACAATCCCATCATTCCCTTCATCGAAGGCGACGGCACGGGCCGCGACATTTGGAAGGCATCGTTGCGGGTGTTCAACGCCGCGGTAGAAAAAGCTTATAACGGTAAGCGTCGCGTCGCGTGGTATGAAGTATTCGCCGGAGAGAAGGCCAAAGCCAAGTTCGATAACTGGCTGCCCGACGACACCATCGAGGCCATCCGCGAATTTCGCGTGGCCATCAAGGGCCCGTTGACCACGCCGGTCGGTGGCGGAATCCGCTCGCTCAATGTAGCGCTGCGCCAGATTCTCGACCTCTACGGCTGCGTCCGCCCGGTCCGCTATTACAACGGTGTGCCTTCGCCGGTGAAGCATCCCGAGCGCATGAACGTGATCATCTTTCGCGAAAATACCGAGGACGTATACGCCGGCGTCGAATGGGAGCAGGGAACTGCCGACTGCGTGCGCCTCATTGAATTCCTCAACAAAGACATGCTGAAAGGCGGCAAGAAGCAGATTCGTCTCGATTCCGGCGTTGGCATCAAGCCTATCTCCATCACCGGAACCAAGCGCCTGGTGCGCATGGCCATCCAGCACGCCCTTGCCAACGGACTCAAGACTGTGACGCTTGTCCACAAAGGCAACATTCAGAAGTTCACCGAAGGCGCATTCCGCAAATGGGGATACGAAATCGCCGTGGAAGAATTCCGCGACAAGGTGATCACCGAGCGCGAGAGCTGGATTCTCGACAACAAAGACAAGAACCCGAATCTGTCAGTCGCGCAGAACGCCGAACTGGTTGAGCCCGGAATGGAATTCGCTCCACCGGCTTTCCGCGCCTCCGTCGAGAAGGAAGTGAAAGCCGTACTCGATGCGATCTACGCCACGCACGGCAACGGCGCATGGAAGAAACAACTGATGATCAATGACCGCATCGCCGACTCGATCTTCCAGCAGATTGTGACCCGGCCGGAAGAATATTCAGTGCTGGCGACGCCCAATCTGAACGGCGACTACATCTCCGACGCCGCCGCCGCGCAGGTGGGCGGACTCGGCATCGCTCCCGGCGCCAACATCGGCGACGGCTACGCCATCTTCGAAGCTACGCACGGCACCGCGCCCAAGTACGCCGACAAAGACGTCATCAATCCCGGCTCCGTCATTCTCTCCGGCGTCATGATGTTCCGCCATCTGGGCTGGAACGAAGCCGCCGACCTGATCGAACAGAGTATGGAACGCACCATCGAGCAGAAGAAAGTTACGTACGACTTCGAGCGCTTGATGCCCGGAGCGACGAAAGTCAAGACCAGCGAGTTCGCCGGCTTCATGATCGAGAACATGGGCGCAGGCGTGCTGGTGTAAGGCAATTGGGGAATTGGAAAATTGAGTAATTGGGGAATTTGGTAATTGAGTAATTGAACAGTGGGTTCGGCATTTGCTTGAGCGGAGGGTTCTCGAATTTCCCAATTTCTGAATTTCCCAATTACTCAATTTGGGAACTCGATTTATTAAATTCATCTTGAGGTTTTCATACATGCGCAAAAAAGTCACCATCGTCGGTTCCGGCAACGTGGGCGCAACGGCCGCTCACTGGATCGCCTCTAAAGAACTCGCCGACGTCGTTCTGATCGACATCATTGAAGGCGTTCCGCAGGGCAAAGGACTCGATCTGCTCGAGGCCATGCCCATCGAGAAACGCGACTCCTACGTCAGCGGCACCAACGACTACAAAGATACCGCCAATTCCGACATCGTTGTGATCACCGCCGGCATTCCACGCAAGCCGGGGATGAGCCGCGACGATCTGCTCAATACCAACTACAACATCATGAAGGCGGTGGTCGGCGAGGTGGTGAAGTATTCGCCGAACTGCATTCTGATCATTGTTTCGAATCCGCTCGACGCCATGGCGCAGACCGCATACAAGCTCAGCGGATTCCCTCGCGAACGCGTCATCGGCATGGCTGGCGTCCTCGATTCAGCCCGCTTCCGCGCCTTCATCGCCGAGGAATTGAAAGTCAGCGTGGAGAACGTAACGGCGTTCGTTCTCGGCGGCCACGGCGACACCATGGTGCCCCTTCCACGTTATTCCACGGTCGCTGGCATCCCAATTACCGAGTTGATCGAACCGACAAGGCTGGCTGCCATCGTCCAACGCACCCGCGACGGCGGAGCCGAAATCGTGAAGTATCTCAAAACCGGCTCGGCCTATTACGCGCCATCGGCCGCCACGACCGAAATGGTCGAAGCCATCCTGAAAGATAAAAAGAAAATCCTGCCCTGCGCCGCCTATCTGCAAGGCGAATACGGCATCGACGGACTCTACGTCGGCGTACCAGTAAAGTTAGGCGCAAAGGGCATCGAGCAGATCATCGAGATCAAGCTGACGGCAGAAGAAAAAGCGGGGCTGGATAAGAGCGCTGCGGCGGTGAAGGAGTTGTGCGCCGTGATCGGGGTATAGATTGTGCGTCTTCGCTCGTTCCTTGTGATCGGCACCATTACCGCGTTGCTTGCGACTGGGCTGTCCGCTAAAACTGGTTGGACCATGGTCATTGACCATAGTACAATTTGTCCATGAAGGAAATCGCCGTCTCCGAATTCAAGGCAAAATGCCTGGGCCTGATCGAAGAGGTCCGCAAGACACGCAAGCCTATCCGCTTGACACGTTTCGGTACTCCTGTCGCCCAACTTGTCCCCGAGCCGCCGAAAAAACCATCGGGCCGGCGGCTGGGCTGCGGGATTGGGACTGGAGAAATCCTCGGCGACATCGTAGGCTCCATCAGCCCTGAAAGCGAATGGGACGCCGCGCGGTGATGAATCTCCTGCTCGACACGCATATCTGGATTTGGCTCATTCTCGAACCAACGCGTCTTGCACGACGCGTGGCTCGTGCCTTGGATGATCCGGAGAACCAGCTTTGGATCTCGCCAGTCAGCGTGTGGGAACTATTGATGTTAAGCAGAAAGCAAAGAATTCGCCTGAACGAGGATCCGGTAAGCTGGGCGCGGCGAATGATCGAAAAATTAGCCTTGCACGAAGCGGCACTGACCACCGAAGTAGCGTTCGAGAGTGAATCTTTAGGACTCGAACACAGCGATCCTGCAGATCGCTGGCTCGCCGCATCGGCGAAAGTCTACAACCTGACATTAGTGACGGGCGATAAGAAGTTGATAGGCGCGCCTGGAATTAAAGTCTTGGCCAACCGGTGATTCGCTACACCTTCTCCACCGTCACCTTCTTCAACACCACATCCTTGCTGGGCTTGTCATTCCTGCCACGTGGCAGGCGCGTGATCTTATCCACCACATCCTGACCCTCGACCACTTCGCCGAAGATGGTGTGCTTGCCGGTCAGCCAGCTTGTTTCCACCACAGTGATGAAAAACTGCGATCCGTTCGTATTCGGACCGGCATTCGCCATGGCCAGCTTGCCCGGCTTGTCGAACCTGTGCGGCGAGCCTTTGGTCTCATCTTCAAACTGATATCCCGGACCGCCGGTGCCCGTGCCCTGCGGGTCTCCGCCCTGAACCATGAAGTCGGGAATCACGCGATGAAAAATCGTCCCGTCGTACAACCGGTCGTTCGATTTCTTTCCGGTCGAGGGATGCTTCCACTCGCGCTTGCCCTCGGCCAGATCCACAAAGTTGGCAACGGTCTTGGGCGCGTCTTTTTCAAATAGCCGGCAGACAATGGTTCCCTCCGAGGTTTCAAATGTTGCGTACATTCCTGGTTGACGAGTCATAGGGTCCTTTCTGAATTCGGTCGTCGGTTGTTAGTCGTTGGTTGTTAGTAGCCGGTCGCTGGCTCACAAAACCAGGACGGCTGTGGCGCTGCTTTGGGGAGCGCCTTGAACCCCAGGCTAATTCGAACTGGGAGCCGCCTTTGGAGCCGTGGCCGCCGGCTTCTTCGCCGGAGCCGCTGCCGCCGGTTTCGCTCCACCCCTCACAATCGTAATGTGATTGATCTTCACCGGACTGTACGGCTTGTCGTTAGGATCGCGCGCCATGCGCGCAATCTTTTTCACCAACTCCACGCTGGCATCGTCGCACTGGCCAAAAATCGTATAGTTGCCGTTTAAATACATAACAGGCACTTCGGTGACGAAGAACTGCGAGCCATTCGTATTAGGGCCCGCGTTCGCGTAAGCCAGCCGTCCCGGCTTGTCAAACACCACCTCCGAGGAAACCTCGTTCTTGAACTTGTAGCCGGGATCGCCCGATCCGTTGCCCGCAGGATCTCCGCCCTGAATCATGAAGCCCGGAATCACGCGATGAAAGATCGTGCCATCGTAGAGCGGCACGCCGTGCTTAGTGGCGCCGCTCACCGGATTCTTCCAGTCTTTCGTTCCCGAGGCCAGCCCGATGAAGTTCTCCACCCCGATCGGAGCGACATCGGGAAACAGCGTGCAGGTAAGCTTCCCCGCAGTCGTATCGATGATGGCGGTCGGCTTTGCCGCCGCTGGTTTAGCTGGAGTGCTGGACGATTGGGCAAACAGCGCAGAACTGAACAGCAGAATCAACCCCAAGATCGAACACATGAAGACCAGAAATATCTTCCGCATAAGTGCTCCTGAAAAATAAATGTGAATTAGGCGCAACGCAGCATTGTACGACATCGCATTACGCTATGGCTTGGCTCCGGCCTGCATCTCACGGCTCACGCGTTCCACGTCGCGAAACACGCGCATCAGGTTGCCGCCAAGAATTTTCCTAATGTCGTCGGCGCTGTAGCCGCGGTCGAGCAGGGCTTGCGTGATCTTCGGCAAAT
>Ga0302325_10003482_pt1 | contig 37078 bp, 40 predicted proteins | sample Palsa_T0_2_FD_201948 | JGI IMG/M metagenome (GOLD analysis project Ga0302325, IMG submission 201948) | Peat permafrost microbial communities from Stordalen Mire near Abisko, Sweden - Palsa_T0_2 | ecosystem: Environmental > Terrestrial > Soil > Palsa > Peat permafrost | place: Sweden: Abisko...
CCTTCGCCCTCTCTTCTCTCGAGGGCGACCGCCCCCCCGCACCGCGCGCAGGGCGTGTCCAGGCTGCGAGCCGGTACGGCGAAGCACCGCCGGCTCCTGCCGGCGGCTTGGCCTGGACACGCCCGAGCACGGTGCCACGATCGCGTTGCCCGAGGAGAGGAGACCCTCCAGCCCGCCCACGACTTGCAAGCCCGCCAGCCTCAGCGCATGGACAGGGCGCGGGCGTGGGCGCACACGCGGGCGCGGGCGTGGGCGCACACGCGGGCGCGGGCGCGGGCGCACACGCGGGCGCGGGCGCGGGCGCACACGCGGGCGCGGGCGCGGGCGCACACGCGGGCGCGGGCGCGGGCGCACACGCGGGCGCGGGCGCACACGCGGGCGGAAGCGCAAGCGTGGCTGGGCGCTGCCTTGACAATTCGGGGCGAGCCTTTAGATTCCGCCCTCCCCCGCTCTTTGCTGCGGGATTTTCGAGGGTTCCGTGGCCAACCATCCGTCGAGCGAAAAGCGCAACCGCCAGCGAATCAAGCGCACCCTGCGCAACCGCGCCGTCAAGAGCGCCGTGCGTACCGAGGTGAAGGCCGTGCGCACCGCGATCGAAGCGAAGGATCCGAAGGCGGCCGCCAAGGCGCTGTCGGAAGCGGCTGTCTCGCTGGCGAAGGCCGCGGGCAAGGGCGCGATCCCCAAGAAGACGGCGTCGCGCAAGGTGGCGAGGCTCGCCAAGAGCGTGCACGCCCTGGGCGCGGCGGCCAAGGGCTGAGCGGGAGGCGCCTCGGGCGCCCCGCAGGGTCGTGGCGAAGCGGTCGCGTTGGAGGCGGGGCGCGGTGAGGTTCGAGGGGTCGCCGGCGCTGGACTTTTCGGCAGGCTGGCGGCTAAGTACGGCGGCTTGGTTACGAGTCCCCATCGTCTAGAGGCCCAGGACCGCGGCTTTTCACGCCGCTAACAGGGGTTCGAATCCCCTTGGGGACGCCAATCGTTGGCTGCACGCATTTTGGCGAGCACGTCGAACGGCTTCTGCAAGTCATATCGCAGGGTTCGGCCAACGAGGCGCGGGTTACAAACCACCTCTGCGAGCAATTCGCGCTTTTGCTCGGGTGAACGACGATCCCAGTGCGTTTTCGCATGTTTCGCGAGTTCTAAAACGCGCTGCGCCGTAACGAGGTACGTGGAGTCGACCTCGGCGTCAGCTTCCCGGAGCTTCTCGAAGCAGTCGGCGCGCGCCTTGAACTCGGGCCACCTGGCTGTCGAACATTGCGCGGTCGATCTCGCCTCCGTCGAAGCGATCGAAGAGACGGTTCGCTGTGGTAGTGCGGCTCACCGTCCCCATCAACGACAGATCGTCGGAGGCCAGCTCCGACACGTCCGCCTTGCCGCCGCGTAGGACTATCTTGCCCACCCGAACGTAGCCCTTAGGGACGTAGCCTTCATCGTGTCGGACCCGCGCGTCGACCGGATGCAGATCGTCGTCAAGCCATGGACGCCGAGACCCAGGGATAGGTCATCGCTTGTTCCCTCCGCAATGACGGTCGCTCCGCATCGCCCTTGCGGCCCCTAGTTGACCCTGTCTCGGGGTCAACATGGCGCCAGCGGTCACTCGAGAAGAGTAGCGTCGGTCAGGAGACTGATCCCAGAATCATCACGCAAACGGCGATCCGGCGCAGACAGCGGCGCGGCCGCGTAGCCGCCGCATCTCTTCCCCTTTGCCATCATCGGAGCATTTTTGTGCTACGATGTGTCCATGAAGAAGCGACCCGGGGGCACGACTCACCTGTCGATCTCGCTTCCTACGGACGAGGCGAAGCTCCTCAAGCGGAGGGCCAAGCGTGTCTACGACGGCAACGTCTCGCGTGTCGTGAGTGATGCGATCCGATACATCGCCTACGAGGAAGGCCGAGACGCCCTCATCGCTTCCTTCGGCGGAAAGGGCGCGCCCGCACCGGAGGAGGCCGCCCGCCTCGATGCCGCTTGGGGTCTCGTCGCGAAGAAGTCTGCGTGACCGGTGCGGCGATCACGTTCGACACCGGCGCTCTCATCGCGCTGGAGCGTCGCAAAGACCGCGCGATGAAGGTCTACACGCACGCGAAAGATCGGGGCTTGATCGTCGCTACCCCGAACGTGACCCTCGCAGAGTGGTGGCGTGGACGTTCCGACCGGCGTGAAGTCGTCCTGCACGGACTACTCGTCGAGTCCGTCTCAGACGCGGTCATGAAGCTTGCGGGCATGGCGCTCGGCAAGGTACGCGCGGCGACGACTGTCGACGCGATCGTGGCGGCTTTCGCCGCCCAGCGTACCGGAATCGTTTACACGAGTGATGTCACTGACTTCGGAGCACTGCAAGGGTTCTTCCCCGCGCTTCGTGTCTTCGCCATCTGACCTGCGTGCGCATCTCCTTCGGGGACAAGGTCCTCGTCCGCGGTGCATCCGAGACGAACGCGTTGGGAGTCGCGGGCCTCGTGGGATTAGGAGACTGGCTAGCTTCAACTTCGCATTCTCGATTGCGGGCCTAAAAATTAGCTCATAGTGCTTACCCAACGGCTCGGCAAAAGGCATCATGACAAAGCACGAGTCGTCGGCCGACACATTGTCTGGATGCTCGCGGACAAACGCAGCCTTACTCTTGACGACCTTCTTACCTATGCTGCCTCTTCGCGCGATGCCGCCTGGCGGAGACTCGTCGGCCGGGATGGACGCGGGCGCGTCAACGACGACGAGCCATTCAGCAGTGCGAATGGCTTCGACGCCATCCGCGTCGGGCCGCCTCTCCTCGGTCAACCTGACGAAGGTGCTCCCGCTCACCCGAGCGGGACGGGAGGGACGCGTGTCACGATCAGGAGCTCGAGGTCGGTTCTCGGCAGGTACCAGACCCAAAGGCGGCGGCCCTTCACCCGACGCACCCAGGCACTCAGGACGCGCCTCCCGTCGAGGCGTTCCACGAGGTCCGCCTCCCTCGCGGACATGAGCGACTCGACGTCGCCCGGCGCGGGCAACGACTCTGCGCCCGCCAGCACTCCCGCTGTCGACCCCACAGCCGTCGCCTCCGCTTCGGTCAGATGCAGGTCGTTTCGAGTGCGCGCGAAGGCTTTGGTTACTCGGGGGATGCGGCCCAACGCCCGACGCGCTCCGGCAGCTCGCCCGTCCGGTAGTAGTGCTCGGCCTCGTCGGCCGTCAGCGCCATCGTCTCGCCTCGGAGGGCTGCCTCGACGGCGGCGCGGACCTTCTCCTCCACGTCCGGCGGCAGTTCCGCACGGACGGGCTCAGTCGGTCGGGGAAGCACGCGCGCGGTCACGTTCTATGCAGGACAAGCTACGTCTAGTTGCCATGCTTGGCAACTTGGTCCAAGTTCTCGTGCGAGCTTCCTTCATCGCCAAAGGCCTACAGAAACGCGGTGCTGTGGCCCATCCAAATTTGGACCTGCCGTAGCGAGATGTGCCCGCCACGAGGTTCGAGGCGAACGTATGGCGGCGGTCGTGCCATCGGAGCAGGCGAAGGTTCGCCCGCTTGGCGGCGCGCTCCAGGGCGCCATGGAGGTGCCAGATGGTGAGCGGCGATCCGTCCTCCTGACAGAAGACCAAGCTCCCCGGCGTGACCCGCTTGCTCGCCTTGAGGTCGGCCTCCACGTCGCCCATGAGCGGCACGAAGCCGGGATTGCCGCTCTTCGTCGAGGACGTGATCCCGTCCGTCGTGGACTTCGAGAACGCCAGGAGCTTCTTGCGTGTCCACGTCGGTCCACGTCAGCGCGAGCGACTCCTCTGCCCTCGCTCCCGTTGGCCGTCTTCGAGGGGACCGAGCACCTCATCTTGAACACCCAGCCGTTGCTCGTCGCCCCTCGCGTCGCCGAGTGGCTCGGTCGTCGCGTCTCGCAACGCCCGTGAGCTGGAGCGACGCGCCTGGGTCGCCTGCCTGAGGTCCGGGACGTGGAACGTCGAATGCACCAATCGCCTTCGATACCCCCCGCGGGGGCGGCCCGCACGAGGTTTACCAAATGCCGATCTATAGCGCCCGCAACATCCCCGAGAAGGTGAAGAGTGGCACCAAGGACCCGGAGATCGCGGCCTGGCTCTCCAAGGCGCCCGTCCTGGGCGCCCACCTGCCCATTTATGTCCAGCGGCGCGAGCACGACGCCTTCATCGATAAGGAAAAGCCCCCGATCGGCAAGATCGAGCACCTCGGGCTGAGAGGGCCGCACGGGACCATCCCGGTGCGCGTCTATCACCCTTCCAAGCGCGGGACGGCCGACGGGGGCGCCTTGATCTATCTCCACGGCGGCGGCTTCATCGTCGGCTCGCTGGATCAGTTCGAGACGGCGATGCGCCTGTTCGCGGAGCACAGCGGCGCCCAGGTCTACTGCGTGGATTACAAGCTTGCCCCTGAGTATCAGTGGCCGGTGCAAATCGAGGAGGGCGAGTTCGTCGTACGCTGGCTCGTCGAGCACGGCGCCGAGCGCGGTGTCGATGCGAACCGCATTGCGCTCGGCGGCGATTCCGCCGGCGGCAACATGACGTGCGCGATCACGCTGAAGTTACGCGACGAACGCGGCCCCAAGCTCGCCCTTCAAATGCCGATCTACCCGGAAGCCAAGATGCCCTTCGACACGGACGCAGGCGTGGAGAACCGGTCGGGCGGCTATGTGGACACCGCGGGCGTGCTGCTGTTCGTCTGGTCTCTGCTCAAACAGGGTGAAGACTACACCCAACCATACGTCACGCCGCTGAATGCGCCGAGCCACGCCGACTTGCCCAAGGCCTTGCTGGTGACCTGTGGCTTCGACATGCTGCGCGACGTGGCTCACGCCTACGCGCGCAAGCTGGCGGCAGCGGGCAACGATCTGACGTACGTTCACTACCCCGAGCTGCCCCACGGCTTCATCCAGATGACGGCGCACTCCAAGCGCTGCCTGGAGGCCACTCAAGAGCTTGGGCGCCTCTTGGGCGAAGGTCTGACAAAGAGCTGACTTTTTCGAGGAGACCACCATGATTTGCAAACCTGAGTGGGTGTTCGCTTTCGGAATCGCGATCCTTCCCGCATGCGCGGCCTCGCAACCTCGCCCTGCCGGCACGAGCGCGCCGGAGAAGCCCGATGAGGTCATCGAGACATCTCAGTCGGGCCAGGCTGGCCAGGCGAGCGTGGTCCCCCTCGACCACGTCCGGAATATCGTGCTCGTTCACGGCGCCTTCGTCGACGGCTCCGGTTGGAAGCCCGTCTACGAGATCCTGCTCCACCGCGGCTACAACGTCGACGTCGTTCAAGAGCCCCTGACCTCGCTCGAGAACGACGTCGCAGCGGTCAAGCGGGTCCTCGATCTCGCCCCAGGCCCCCGCATCCTCGTGGCCCACAGCTACGGCGGGACCGTCATCACCCAAGCCGGCGACGACCCGCGCGTTGCAGGACTCGTCTACATCGCGGCGCACGAACCAGACACCGGGGAAACCGAAGCTGCGAACGCCAAGCGCATGCCTGGCGCCGGCAAGCCGCCGCTCAAGACTCGAGACGGCTTTCTGTATCTCGATCCAGCCGCCTTCCCACACGAGTTCGCAGCCGATCTTCCGCGAGAGCAGGCGGAGTTCGAGGCGCGGTCGCAGATGCTCACGGCAGCCAGCGTCTTTACGACGCGAGTGACCGCTGCGGCCTGGAAGGTGAAGCCCAGCTGGGCCCTCGTGGCCGGAGGGGACAGGATCATCAATCCGAACCTCGAACGGATGTACGCGGAGCGCGCTCACAGCCAGGTCGTGGAGGTACCGGGCGCCAGCCACTCCGTCTACGAGTCGCACCCCGTCGAGGTCGTGGCCCTGATCGAGGAAGCGGCTCGGGCGGCCGCGAAGTAACGACGACCGCACCCCAGCAAACCTGGGGAGCACAGGACAACCAACGCTCAGGGTGGGCCACGTCAACGAGCGCCGACATGGCCGAGCAACTTCGTCAGGTCGCTCACCCTGATGCTCTCGAGCGAGCGCACGGCAGCCTTGATCTGGTTGCGCAGGCCCTCGTCCGCGCGGCCGCTCGCGAGCTCGTCGAACTTTGTCGAGACTTGTTCCCAAGAGAACGGGCGGGTAGCGAACCCGGGGTAGTCTTTAACCTCATGCGAGTACGACCTACCGCCCTCGACGTGGACCGTCACGCGGCTGGGAGCCTCGTTCGGGTAGCGCGCGGTGAAGGCGGCATCCGGCTTCACTTGCACCTTCTTCAGCAGCGCCTGCACGTCCGGTTTCGCGATGCGCGCGGGCTCGAGCTGCGCCGGCTGCACGCTCCCGTCGAGGAGGGCGACGGCCAGGAGGTAAGGCAAACTGTGGTCGGCCTCCTCCTTAGTCCGGACGTCGGTCTTCGGGCCGAAGCTCCCGCCGCCCATGAAGTCGTAGGCTTCTTGGAAGGCGTCGTTTTCGATTCGCTCGACCTTCGCCGCGTCGATTGCATTCGTCCGGCGCAGCTCGAGCATGCACTGGATCGACGACTGCCCGGGAACGGCGGTGTTGTAGCTCTTCAAGACGAGACGCTCGAAGACGTCCAGCTTTTCCCGCTCCCAATCGATTCGAATCGGCTCTCCGAGAACCTGGGCCAGACCGTGGGGCCCCTCGAAGACGTACCGCGGGCCGGTCACGCCGCGAGACGCCAGCAAGACCCCGTGGACGCTCGCGAACGCCAGCTGGGCCGACGAGAGTCCCTTCCACTGCGAAATCGGAGTCGTGCGCACGACGAGCAGCGGAATCACATCCCCGCAGATCCCGATCGCCGCGACCGTCTTCGCCTCGTCGAGGCCGAGCGCCTTCGACACCCCGGCTGCCAGCGAGTATGAGAGCTGCGTCGTCAGATCGAACCCGAGTGCCATGAACGGCACCGACGCGGTGAGCCGCGACTCAACTTGATAGGCCACCGCGAGGGCGACCAGGAAATCCTGTCCCGACAGGTTCGCGTACTCGCTCGCGGCGAGGACTGCTCCGGTGTTGTCCGAAGGGTGACAGAGCCCGCCTGCGGCGAGGTAGCTGTCCATGAAGTCCACGTAGCGAACCAGCGCGGTGTTGTAGAACGCTGCATCGATCGGGTTCGCGCGCCCGCCGCCGATCAGCGTGCAACGACCGTCCGGATTGCCAAACTCCTCGACCTGGGCGCGACAGGCCTCGGTCGGCTGCGCCCCGAGGGCATTAATGGCGCACCCCAGTGAATCGAGGACGCTCACCTTGAGCCGCTCACGCCGCTCCGCTGTCAGGTTTTCATACCTGGCGCCCGAGGCGAATCGTGAGATGCCCTCGGCCTGACTCGGGCCTGAAGTGAGCGCTTCCGGCACCTTCGTGTCCTTTGGGTCGGCCTTCGCGGTCGAGTGGCAACCGACGGTAGTTCTTGCCGCGACCACCGACGCGAAAAGGGCGCCGCTCCCTTTCAAGAACGTCCGCCGATCGCCCTGACTCATCGGTCCGAAGAGGGCCACCTCTCGTCGACCGATCACCGGACGGGATTCTCTTCGAACAATCGAGCGACGAGGGTCGAGTCGAGGTACGCGCGAACGCGAACGATAACGGCATCCCGGAAACTCACCACCCAGCAATAGCGGTTGTCGAAGCGCATGCCATTCTTCGCGGTAGCAAGCGAACGGAGCTCTACGACAGCCTCATCGTCCTTGACGATCAAATGCTCCACGACGAGCCGCGTGCCGTCCGTAAGAACCTGCCCCAACTTGGCGAACGTCCCCTCGATGAACCCCTTCTTGGTGAGATAATGACCGGCCAGCGGGTGCGTGCCCATGACCGTCCAGTCGACGTCGTCTGCCACGTGCTGGAAGAAGGCTGCGCCGTCGCCCTTCTCGAGCCCCCTGAAGATCTCGCGAACACGTTCGGATGTGACGCTCACGAACTCCGCTCCTTTCTCTCGTTGATTTGCCCCTGATGTCCGCCACGCGAAGCTCGCGTCCCACCTATTGCCAACGAGAACTATTGGCAGTCACACCAAGCCCCCGGAGGGCGTCAGTTTCTATATAGACGCGTGATTGAATAGCAAGCGAAGTGGAGCGACACATCTTGCCGTCAGCTCACTTCGGGTGGGGTACGGGGGCTTTAATCGAGCGGCCTCGCCCTCGAGCTTAGCCACCGCGACGAAGAGGTGGGCGTCGGGCGCGCCCTCGAGCTCGACGTAGAGACGGAGCCATGCGTGCTCCTCGCTAGGAGCGTTCGCGAGCAGGTCGGCCAAGTGCTCCAACGCTTTTACGACGCTCGCAGCTTCGTCGCACCGGCGCGAACTACTACACCCGTGCGAGGCGCAGCCCGCGCGGGCCGAGAAGCGCTAGGATTTGAGTCTTCCAGCGCACGCCGTCCATTGTGCGCGCGACACCGGGCACTCTTGGCGGATTTTTCGTATCGCGGTCCGGCGGCAGAACGTGTCTCATCGGCCGAGCGAGGACGGCCCCCCGTCTGCAAGAAAGGCCCATCGTGACCGACATTCGCTTTCTGATGAAAAGATTCTTCGTCGATGCGCACAGGGCCGGCACGGTCTTCGCCCTCGCGCTCACCGCGTGCAGCTCCGGCAGCAAGTCCGGCGGCGGACCGTCGCCGGGTGCGCTCGGAGCCGTCTGCAGCTCGCCGACGACCTGCACGAGCGGCGAGTGCGCCCCGTTCACGAGCAACACGCAGAACGTGCCCGGCTTCTGCTCCTTGCTTTGTTCGGCAACGACCAGCTGTGGCAGCGACGGCACGTGCATCACCGTGCCGACGACAGGACAGAACCTGTGCTTTCAGACGTGCGGATCAGCGTCGGACTGCGCCCAGGGCCTGTCGTGCATTTGGACCGAATCGGTCGACGCGGGGGTCTGCTCCGCGGTCCCGACCGCGACGTGCTCGGACTTGCAAGCGCAAGGCGGCTGCGACGCGTGCCTTGCCACCAACTGCTGCAACCAGCTCCTCGCGTGCACCGAAGACGTGGCCTGCGCCAAGATCGCCGCCAGCTGCGCCATGAGCATCACGTGCATGCAGACATCGACCAACGCCGCGGCCCAGGCCATCTCCACGTGCGCCGCGGCTTGCACGACGCAGTGCCCTTAAGGCTATGGGCGACGAGACGACTTTCAAGGCTGGAAGCGCTTGAGGGCCCGGCTCCGCACCTGCTCGTGATCCACGCCGTGGCCGGCTCGCAGCGATGCGAGGGGCTCGAGGGGCTCCGCGGCGAGTTCGCGGTCCCGGTCAGCCGCCGCATCGATGTCCCCGCGACGCAGCAGCGCGGAGTCTGTACTTCAAGCGGATCGGCGGGCGACACGCGTCGTCCATCCCATCACCCGCCGAGCTGCACGGCCTTGCCCACAAACGTCGTCGACTCGCACGCCTCGACCATGAAGTCGGCGACATCGGCGCGTGAGATCGTCGCAGGGACGCTGATCAACTCTGCCGTGCGCACGTATTTCCCCTTGGCGTTGCCGTTCGTGAGCCGCGTGGGGCGCGCGATGACGAAGTCGAGGCCGCTCTCCCGCGTCATGCGCTCCTGAACGTCGTGATCGCGGAAGAAGCCCTTCAAGAGAGCCGCGATGAGGAACGTCCTCTGGAACCAGCTCGCCGCGGGCTTGCTCTCTCCGACGCCGTGCGCGCTGAGGACCACCAAGCGCTTCACGCCGTGTTCCTTCATCGCGTCGATGCAGTGCTTCGTGCCGCGCGAGAAATAGTCGGGCGTCTCTTTGATTGCGCCCAGTGAGTTCGGCGACGCGCAGATGATGACGGCGTCGTGACCCGCCACGGCGCTGCGCACGGAGGCTGCGTCGTGGAAGTCGCCCGCGACCATCGTCAGCGCGGGGAGTGTGACGTCGAGCTTCGCGGGCGTGCGCGAGAAAGCCGTCACCGAGTGACCCTTCGCGAGCGCCGACTTGACGCAGATGGCGCCAGTTCCCCGCGAGGCGCCAAGGACGAGGATTTTCATGGGCGCACCGTACACCCGATGCCTGCGGCATTCGCGTCCGCTGGTCGCACCCACGCCCTGAGCCTCCTTGGCAGCAAGCCCGCGCACGTCCGCTCCCCCAGCTCGACCTGAACTTCGCGGTCACGTGCTTCGTTGGTGAGAACGGATCCGGCAAGTCCCTGGGCTCGTCGTCTCGCACTCCCGCCGATGCCTCGCTCCTCTCCCGCATGACTCCGCGCGCCAGCTCGGCTCCCACCGCGGCAGACGTCCCCGTCCCGGATGGTGCGTCCCGGTCTCCGTCCGGCGTTCCGTCAGATGGGAAAGGCTCGCGGAGTCGGGATACGCCGTGCTTGTGGTGAACCCGAGCCCCTCGTGTCGACCTTGGGCTGCGACTTAGGGCGAGCAGTCGTAAGGCGACTGGCTCTGAACGCCGCACGCGGTGATGCTGGCGTCCCCGGTACAAGTCTGCGTCGTGCATGGCTGGCCGTTCGTGCACTCGGACGTCACAGCGCAGAACTGCGCGCCCGCGCCCGCGTCGGCGCCGGGACACGACTCGCCCGCGGCCAACGTGGTGCAGGTCGTCTCGGCGCTGCCGAAGCTGCGGGCTGCGCAGCAGACCTGGCCGCTCGGGCAATCGCACGCCGAGACGCACCCGACAACGACGTTGTCGGCGCCGAGACAGCTACTGGCGCCGTCGGCGTCTCTGGCGATGCACGTCGAGGGGCCGGAGCAGAGCCCGGTGTTGCCGATCGCGGTGTCGCCCGAGGGGCAGTTGAAGCACTCCGAGGTGCCGGCGATCGGGATCGCGCCGCTGGCGGTGCACGAGACGGTCGTGCCGAGGACGATCGTGCCACAGCAGTCGTTGCTGCGAAGGTCGCACGTTCTCGAGCCACACTGCGGCGGGATGTAGGGAGTGCACGCGCCACCGCCGTCGCCACTGCTGTCGGACGACGACCCGCTGCCCGGGCCGCTCCCAGACGAACTCCCGGACGAAGACGTCGTACCCGACGACGAGCCGCTGACGGTGGCATCACCGCCGTCGTCACCCGTGGTGCCACTGGAGGAGCCGCCGCCGCTCGACGACCCGCTGACCGTCGAGTCGGCGACCTCCGCGTCCATGGACGCGTCGCCACCACTCGACGAGGCGCCCGCGCCACTGCTCGCGGACGTGCCACCTGCGCCGCTGGAAGACGTGCCGCTAGCCGAGGAGCTGGACGACGACGCGCCGCCCGATGAGCTCCCGCTCGACGACATGCCTGCGCCCGAAGAAGACGCGCTGGACGCGGGGCCGTCGCTCGATCCGCCGCCGCTGCTCGACGCGCCGCTGCTGCCGCCGTCGACCAGGTCGGGGACGTCGGTCGCGCCGTAGATGGCAGCGCACGCGGCGAGCGCCAAGGGCGAGAGAACGGCGACGCACCGGCCCGCACCGCTCATGGTCAGAACGCGCCGCGCAGGAGGACTGCGCCGCGGCCGCCGGGAGACAGCGCGGGCGTCGCGACGATGCCCGTAGTGGCTTCGGAGCGTGCGCCCATGAAGTAGATCGCGGTGCCGACTGCGATCAGCGCGCCGCCCGCGACGAAGGCGCCCGTCGCGATCGCGCTGTCCGTGGACATTGTCGCGTGATCCGATAGGGCCTGCGCGTGGTTCGGGCAATTGGTGGCGCTCGGGCAGTCGGTCTTCTGGGCGCTCCACGCCGATCCTGTCATCACGCCGAAGACGCTCCCGATGATCAGGCCCGCGACGCCGACGCCACCGGTGGCCAGACCTCCGAGCTGCAAAGGGCTCATGGAGGAGCTTGCGACAGGCGACGGCGGGGCCGACGGCGGCGCGGCCGCGAGCGGGCCCGCTTGGACCGGGCCTAGCACGATGATCTCCCGCCTCCCCTGGTCGTGCTCGGCCAGGACGAGCTTCTTCGTGACGGACGGCAGTCCCGCCGCTGTGAAGACGAAGAGATGCCTGCCGGGATCTACCTTCAGCGACGCGCCGTCGAGGCGTTGGGCCAACGGCGCCCCATCAATGGTCACCTGGACGTCCGTGAGATCGTTGCCGGCGCCATCTTTTGCCTGAAAGACGACGTGCGGCATGGCCGCGTCGACTTCGACCAGCCGCTGCACGCAGTCGTCCCGGACGATCGCGGGACACGCCGCGGCCGCGCACACGGCGAGCTTCTCGCGCGCCCGCCGCAGCTTGCCCGCCTGCCGCAGGTCTTGAGCATCGTCGTCTGCTTCAACGCATTGCTGCTTGGTGGGCTCCGCGGCGCGCGCCGGGTGCGGACCGAGCAAGACCGCCAACCCGACGGCGGAAAGGACGCATCGGTTCATCGGCACGCCACCTTGAAATATATTTCCCGGGCGGCGGGATCGATCCAACCACCGCCACCCCCGGACACGAACATGCACGCGATATTTATCACGTGGAGCGGCGGAGCACGCGATTCGCGTTCGTTCCGTGGCCGGCACGCTGGACGGCGCGCGTCCGGGAGAGCCGTCGCGTCATAGGCACTCGACCTTGAAGTGCTTCTTTCCCGTGGCGAGATCGATGAGATACGGGGGGTTGCAATCGGGGGCGGTCTTCGGGGGCGGTACCTGCGGCTCGACGGAGTTGCGCGGCACAGGGGCGGGCGAGGTCGTGGCTGCGGCGGCTGGCGCGGGCTTCGGCGGCGTGAGCCTGATTGGCTCGGTGATGACCTTTGCCGCCGGCTCATTGACCGGCAGCGGCGCTGGGCTCTCCGTCGCAGCCGATGGCAGATCGGTCGCAACGATGGCCGGAGCCGAAAGCGCGGTGGGTGCGGTTGCGACCGCCGGCGTGATGGACTCGGGCGCGCGAGGCACTGAGTTCGTCTGGGGCGCGACGGACGACGACGTCGGCAATGGTGCCGCCCCCACGCGCCGGTCATGGCGCGTGCCCGCAAAGGTCCAGGCCATGGCCCCGGCGACCAGCACGCCCGCGGCAACCTTGGCCGCGAAGCGTCCAGGGGCCACCGCGAACCCGCCGCCGAGAAGCGAACGCGCGACTGGGCGGCCCGTTGTCGCCGGGCGCGGCGCGCGGACGCTGCCGGGTGTCGACGTGGCGACGGTCCGATCGGGGACCGTCTCAGGCACCGTCACGCGCGGCGCGGTCGTGATCTCCGCGCCGTGCCGGTCGTAGTATGCGCGCCGCACCGCTTCCTGCATGCGCCGCGCGTCCAGCCATCGCTGCTCCCTCTCGAACGCGAGAGCGCGATCGACGACGCGCGCGACTGCCCGACTGAGCGTCGGCAGGACCGACTCGATCGGCGGCGCCGGTCGCGACATGGCGCTGAGGAGCTCCTCGTTAGTCGTCCGGCCGGCGTGGACGAACGTGCCTGTGATCGCCTGCCACATTGTCGCGCCGACCGACCAGATATCGCTCCGGCCGTCCACTTCACTCCAGAGCCCCCGAGCTTGCTCCGGCGACATGAACGCGGGCGTCCCCATCGCCGCACCAGCCTTGGTTACCATCGTGCCCGTCGAGAACTCGCGAAGGTGTGCGATCCCGAAGTCCAAAACCCTGAGCTTGCCCGAACGCGTGAGGAAGATGTTCGCGGGCTTGATGTCGCGGTGAAATACGCCCTTGGCATGAGCGGCGGCGAGGACGTCGAGGAGCAGATCCGCGACCGACAGTACCTCATCTTCGCCGAGACGCCCTCCGGTCCGCACGCGCCGGTCTTCGAGCGTCTCGCCGTCGAGCAGCTCAGTCACGAGGTAGCGCGACCCGTCCTCCGCAACGTCGTCGTCGAGGACCTTGACGACGCCATCGTGCCCAACGCTGTTCGCGGCGTAGCCCTCGCGCATGAATCGACCGAGGACCTCGTCGCTGGCCGAGAGCTCCGCGTGCAAGACCTTCACCGCCGCGCGGCTTCCGTTGCGGTGGGTCGCCGCGTAGACGGCTGCCATGCCGCCGACTCCGAGGAGCACGTCGAGCCGCCACTTGCCGTGGAGGATCTGACCGCGTCGCGCCTTTGCCCGGATGACCAGAGGGTCCAGGAACTCAGTCACGGCCGCGTCGTCGTCGATATCGGTCACGGACGGCCCCGAGGCGCCCGCCCGGCCTCCCCATGCCGAGAATGCGGCCAGCCCGCAGTCCTGCAGCCATCAGCTGTCGTGCTCGCGGGAATCTCCGCGGTTGGGACACGCCGCGCTCCTCGACAGCCGCAGCACCTGGACATGTGCGCGAAATTTATCACGTAGAGGCGCGAGCCGGGCAATCGCATTCGTTTGCGTTGTGCGGCAGACGCTCGAAACGCGCTCTCTAGGAGCCCAAGCAGGAAGCTCAGTTGCAGTTCGCTGCGGTCGCACAGGTGTCGCACCAATACAGCCCCGCAACCCCGAGCAAACGTGAGACCACAGCCGCGCTTGGCGTCGATGAGAAAACCGTGAGATGCATGGCCTCCGACACCGGACCGACGCGCGAGACATCTCCGTGTACGCCACGCCGATCCCCGCCTCGATCTCGCGCGCGTAGACGTAGCCCGTCTTCACTTTGCAGCCCTGCAGAGCGACCGCGCCCTTACAGCACCACGACCTTTCCGTATTCCAGAAAGTGCCGGTCGAATGCGACGGCCTCGGTGACGCCGAGCCGGTGCATCACGACAAAGCTGTACGCATCGCACAACGAGTACGCCTTGTCCTTGTGTGCTCGCACGAGCGATTGAGCCTGCTGCTCGTCCGATGCGCGCACGCGTTCGACCCGCACCCCCGGCGCGGCGAGGCCATCAAGAAACGCAATCGCTATCGCTCGGCGCTCACGCGTCCGAACGAGCAGGAGAGCGTAGGTTTCGGTGACCACGGCGTTCGTCGTGACCAAGCGCCAACGTTCCCGCGTACTCCTGGCGAACAGCTCGCGCGCTCGAACATGATTCGAGTCCTCCGCGGTGAGCAGGGCGAAGAAGCCGCCGGTATCGACGAAGACACGCCTCACGTGTCGCGAGCGTACGCAGCCGCGACGTGCGCGTATTGTTCGACGACACATCGTCAACATCCGCATGAGCGGCGCCAGCGAGCGCGAGGAGCGCGTCATACGATCCGCCAGCGCGGCGGCTACCGCGCGCAGCCGGCGACTTGGCGAGCGATGCCTCGAGCGCGGAGACGACGCGCCTCCGATCCCGGGGGGGGAGCCGCTTAGCCTGCTCGATGAGCTTCTTCGCCACGGGAACGGTCACGGCGAGCGAAAGTCTAGGCTGGTTGGTCGGCACCTGACCAGTCGCGTGGCACCCGCCCCATCCATGGCCGTGCAGTTCGCGCACGCCGCCCGATTGCCGTCAGCTTGCCCAGACCCTGCTCCGCGCGCCGGAACGCCACGGAACCCGACCGCAACGGCTTCCGGAGCGAGATCCGCGACTTCTCAGCCAAGCCCGCGCCCGGTTTTCCCAGCAACCGTTGCCGCTTTCGAATCCCCTTGGGGACGCATGGTTCCCAGGTGCCTCTTTTCACTCGGTTTGCGACCGGCGCCAGCCGCGAGATTTGGAGCCGCAGCAGCGCGACAAGTTGGGCTTGCGCCCCCCGAGGGTCGCGCTTATCGCTCGACTCCGAGGGCCACCCAAGATGCCGAAGCTACGCGTGGACGCGTTCTCAGTCTCTATCGACGGCTATGGCGCCGGACCAAACCAGCGCAAGGACCATCCGCTCGGTGAGAACGGCATGGAGCTGCACGAGTGGTTCTTCGAGACCCTGACGTTTCGCAAAATGCATGGCCAGGAAGGTGGCCGCGACGGTTTGGACGAAACTTTCGCCGCGCGCGCCATGCAAGACGTTGGAGCCTGGATTCTCGGCCGAAACATGTTCGGTCCCGTGCGCGGCCCTTGGCCCGATGAATCGTGGCGCGGCTGGTGGGGTGAGACGCCACCGTATCACGTGCCCGTCTTCGTCCTGACCCACTACGCGCGGCCGCCTCTTCCAATGAACGGCGGCACCACCTTCTACTTCGTCACGGGTGGGATTCGCGAAGCACTGGCGCGCGCCCGCGAAGCGGCCAACGGCAAGGACGTGCGCGTGGGCGGCGGGGTATCGACGATCCGGCAATACCTGCGTGAGGGGCTCATCGACGAGTTGCACCTAGCGCTATCGCCGGTGCTGCTCGGACGAGGCGAAGCCCTGTTCGAGGGAATGGATTGGCGGGCGTTGGGCTATCGCTGCGTCGAGAGGATAGCGGGCGAGAAGGCGATCCACATCGTCCTCGCGAAGCAAGTTGGATCGAACGTGACGTAGGGACGCCGCGGCTGGATACCGCCGCTGGCGTCGGGAAGCGGTACCCGATCCTGGTGCCCGTCCCCGGGCCGCTCGTCACTGAGAGGCTCGTGCTCGAGGTTCCGGAGAAGACGAACTCGGGCCCTATGCCGAGCGACAGCCGCCCCGGCGGGCCCGGAACGCCTTCAGAGCCACTTCCGGAGCGTCCTGCCGTTGCCGGTTTGAGCGGCATCCGCCACGCTGGCCCGACGAGCGCCTTCCGCGCCCCAACCTCTCGGAACCACTTAGGTTCGCCATGCAGGGCGTCCCCGAGAAACGCTGCCGAGCGGCAAGTTTTTCGGCTCGCGGTGAATCCCGCTACGGACGATCAGCTCCTCAACCTCGCGAGATGTTGCGATGCTTCGAGGCCATGGCGCAGCAACCCCCGAGTCTTCCGCCGCAGCGGCCACGGGCGCCTATGGCGACGCTCCTCGACGAAGCCGAGGTCCGCGAGCCGCAGCCCCCCACGACCGGGCGCGAGGTTCACGCGATCCTCACGCAGATGACGGGGCTCGAGGCGGGCCGCGTCCATGGACTGGACGGTACCGACACCTCCTTCGGGCGGGAGGCGACATGCACCCATACGTTCGACGAGGGCAGCCTCTCGCGCGTCCACGCGCACGTTCTCCGAGTGGGCGCCGAGTATCACATCGAGGACGCAGCCTCGAGCAACGGGGTCTTCGTCAACGACGAGAGAGTCGCACGAGCACCACTTCGTGACGGTGACCGCGTCAGGTTGGGCTCCGCCGTGACACTTCGGTTTCAGGTGGTGACGAAGCAGGAGCACCAGGCGCTCGTGCGCGTCTTCGAGTCGAGCGTGAAGGATGGCCTGACCGGCGTCTGGAATCGCCGGTATCTCGACGAACGTCTTCTGGGTGAGGTCGGCTTTGCCAAGAGGCACGGCTCGGCGCTCGCCGTAGTGCTCGTCGACATCGATCACTTCAAGAAGGTCAACGACACGCACGGACACCAAGTCGGTGACGCCGTGCTCAAAGCGACCGCAGAGACGATGCGTTCGACCATCCGCGTCGAAGACGTTTTGGCCCGCTATGGCGGTGAGGAGTTTCTGGTCATCGCGCGCGGCCTCGACCTCACTCGCGGCGTTCAACTCGGGGAGCGGCTGCGCATCATCGCAGAAAGACAGCCCGTCGTGATCGACGGCTCCAGCATCCCGCGGACGATCAGCGCTGGTGTCGCGACCGTCCTTTGCTGCGGGGAGGACCGGACCCCGCAGTGTTTGCTGAAGGTCGCCGACGAAAGGCTCTATCGAGCCAAGGCGGACGGGCGGAACCGCGTCTGCGGGGGATGATTGCCCGTGACGCTCGCCGTGACTTCCCTCACGATCCGCACAGTCGCTCGAGGTTCGAGATCGCCGGACGAATGTTGACGCCAAAGCGCATGAACGCCTGCTGCACGTGAGGCTCGCTGCCGTGCTGCTCAAGACCGCGCAACATGTTGAGCCTTGCCCGGTCGAGCCAGTCCGCGATGTCGCGCTCCTTCGACCAGCGGTTGGCGGCCTTCATGCCGATGAGCATTCCACGCGCCCAGTCCTCCGGGAGGTTCGGCTGGCGGCTGGGCGGGCAGAGGCGGTTCTGCGCTTCGAGATCGTCGCGCGTGGCCTCGACGTACGCGATGAGCGCCGAAGCGAACGGGAGCAGCCCGATTCGTATCGACTGCAGGGTGATGCGCCCGGCGCTGAAGATGGGCCTTTCGGGGGCAGGGTTCAGGCCCTCGGCCGCACAGTGCACGTGAAGGTGCCCTGGGCTCGTGGGGATCGTTCCTCCGTCAAGGACGATTCGATCCGACTCGATGCGCTGAACCTTGCCGAGCCGCACGACCTCATCGATGCGCCGGAGCTGCTCGATCTCGCCGAAGCTGATCGTCGGCCCCCGGAACATCGTCGGCTGGACGCGCGCGTCGACCCGGAAGAGCTGCTCCGACGCTTCGAGCCGCGCGAACAGATCGTCCATCGACGTCGCCTGGGCGGCTGCCTCGAGCTGCAGCGAGATGCCCTCGAACATGGTGCCCACAAGCTCTCCGCCCTGTAGATACTTGCGGTTGATGAACCAGCCTTCGCGCGGCTTGATCCAGCGGATGTCGCTCGGCGCCACGCCGCCATCGAGGAGCCACGTGCACGCGTCGAGCGCCGTCTTCCCCGCCCCGATGACGACGTAGCCCGCCGGCTTCTCACGAACGCTCGCGAGGGCGCCGACCGGTACGCAATGTGCGCCTGCGGCGACCTCGAAAGGAGGCGCCGAACTCGCCGGCACGCGCCCTTCGAGGTAGGTCGCATCGACAAGCTTCTTGCGTACCTTGACCTCGACCTCCTCGGCGGAGACGGCGGAGACGAACCGGTGCTCGCCGAGGTAGCTCGACATCGGGAAGTAGCGGACCCGACCCGACGGCAGCAGGCGCTCCCGCATGACGCGGTCGTAGTACCCGCAGATCTCGGCAGCGCCCGCGCGCTCGTAGAACCCCTCGTTCGGTCCGTGGCGATCGATCGTCTCGCTGCCGAGAGGCAGCGAGTTCACTCCGTAGAACGCGGAGGGCTGGTGCAGACGCACGAAGGGATAAGCCTCGAGCCAGTGCCCGCCCGGCGCGTGTCGCCGGTCGACCATGACGATTTGGGCGCTGGACGCGTCGATCAGCGAGTCGGCGAACGCCATCCCCGCTGCGCCGCATCCGACGACGAGGTAGTCGGTTTCGATGGTCTGCTTCGGCACGACCCTAGATTTCACCACGTGCGCGAGGGAATCAAGGCAGCAGTCGCCCGCGGCACGTCACCGGCGGCCGGCGAGCCTCGGACACCAGCAACCAGTCCGGCCGCCGAGAAGGCCCGGCGTCGGTTACGCTCTGCGGCAAGGAGGTCGCGACATGGGTGGAGTGATCGTGATCGTCGCCGCGAAGACCGATGTCGGTCGGGTCCGGACCAGCAACGAGGACTCTTTCGCCGTAACCGAAGTGGCGTCCGGCAACCTCATCGACGCGACATCGCAAGAGCGTCGGCTGCCGCTGCCCGACCGAGGCCTCCTGCTCGCGCTCTCGGATGGAATGGGCGGGCATCAAGCCGGCGAGGTCGCGAGTGCCCTGGTGCTCGAGTCGTTGCGGTCCGCCCTCCGCGAAGACGACGGCACGCCGACGGCAAGCCGCATCGAGCTCGCGATTCAACGCGCCAACGCGGACGTCGTCGAGGCAGCGAAGAGCGCGGACAAGAAGGGCATGGGGGCCACACTCACCGCCCTCCTGGTCCAGGATGCCGATGCTTACCTTGCGCAGGTGGGCGATTCGCGGGCCTACCTCTTGAGGGACGGCCGACTGCGGCAGCTCAGTCGTGATCAGAGCCTGGTCCAGCTCCTGGTGGACGGGGGAGTCATGACGCAGGAGGAGGCGAAGCACGCGCCGCAGAAGAACGTCATCTTGCAGGCGATGGGCCTCGCGAGCGACGTACGGGCGGCCGTGGCGCGGCTTCAACTCCGGCGCGGAGACACGGTCCTGCTCTGCTGCGACGGCCTCTCGAACGCCGTGTCGGACGACGAGCTTCGATCCCTGCTCGTCAGCTCGCCGCCCGGCGACGCGTGCACGAAGGCCATCGCGCTCGCGAACGAGCGCGGGGGCGAGGACAACCTCACCGCCATCGTGGCGCGCTTCGAAGGCTCGGCCCTCCTGCCGCCCGAAGGCAAGATCACCGCGACGTTCGATGAGCTCACAGCCTTCATCGGCGCTCCGAAGGCAAAAGCTCCGGCGCCGTCCCCCGCGCCGAAGGCTGTTGACGTTCTCAAGCAGCCGAGGGCCGTTGACGCTCCCAAAGCGGCACCCGCGCCCCCCGAGTCGCCCGGCGGTCCATCCGCCAAACGTCCGCCGCCAAGCTACGCGCGAACCGCGTCGATCGTGGTCGTCGCCGTGGTGATCGCGGTGGTCGTCGCCGTGCTGGCGATGCACGCTCGTTGAGTGCGGGAGGTTCAGTTTGACGGCTTTGATCTGGGCTCATGAGCGGTGACCCTCGACATGAAAGCCGGCGTCATTTCAGTGACCGCCAGAGAGGAGGTGTGGACGTTGAGAGCGCGGTTGTGGCCCGGTTCTTTTTCTTGAAACACGGTTCGGTCGTCGAAGACCCGGGGACCGCGGAAGACACCGCCCGCGGCGGTCGCCCACGTCCTCGAGGTCTCCGACGGCAAGATCGTCCGCTTCGATCAGTACGTCGACAGCGCCACCGTCAACCCGATCATCGGCGCGTAGTTCGACCTGTCGGTCAGCGCGCGAGCGAAACGGGTTGCCCTGCCTTCGGCGGGATGAGTCCTTCCTTGGCGAGCGTGGGTATCACGCTGCTCGTGAGTCTCGAGACGAAGTTCGACGTGGACATCGGGTTCTCCGTCTGCGCAATGGCCGACCAGACCATCTTGCCGCTGCTCGGGCTCCAGAGGCTCGTCTCGAATTTCACGAATTGATCGGTCTCGACGTATGCAGGAGTGGCGCCCCAATAGGCGCCATAGAAGCCCTCGGCCTAGCCCGCGCCCGGCTCAGGCCGCGAGAGCGACCACCACCACGGTGCCCGGCGCCTTCGCGCGAAAACTCCGCAACCGCGAAGCGAAAGCGACCGAGGTAGGTTCGGGGCCGCCGCTCGGCGTGCTTCGGGAGGGTGCCGCCTGTGAAGAAGACGCAAACGTTTGGAATCGCCGTGCTCGGCACCTGCCTCGCGTGCCAGCACCCGTCAGCCCTGCGGTCGGTTCCTGATGCACCGGCGGGCGACGCCGCCTCTGCCCCGCTAACGACGTCGTCGTTCTCCCAAGCGACACCGGCGGCGCCCGCGGTGAGCGCGCCGCAAGACGTCGACACAGGAGCCGCATCCCCGCTCGAGCTCGTGAGCGAGGGGTGGGAAGGCGGGCCCGAGATCGGCTCGCAGTTTCAAATTTGTCCGGTCGAGGGCGCGCTGTTCGCGTGCGGTGACAGGAAGCCGGCCATCCTGCGGCCCGAAGGCTTCGTCGAGGATGACGCGATCGCGACGGGCCTGCCCAACAAGATGGTGCTCGCGATGACGGGCCGGTGGCCAGAAGCGACCTGGCTTCTCGCCGCAGACCCCGACCTGGGCAACTGGAGCTTCGGGGTCTACCGCTGGCGGCCGCCTCGCTGGGTCCAGGTGCTCGACGTTCCCAGCGGAAGCGTCGGGCTGCAAGCCACGATTGGGACCGTGCGCGGCGTGCCCTATGTTCGCATCGAAGATTCGTTCGACCCGTCGCGGCGCAAGCTGATGCGCCTCGACGGCCCCGGAAGCGTGCCCACGCTGCCGCGCGCGCCGGCGCCTCCGAAACGACCGGGGTGCGACTATCTCGTCAAAGCGAAGGAGATCTCCACGGGCAGCGCCGCCATGGGGTGGTGCGGGGCCGACGGCCAACCCAAGCCTTTCGTCCTGGTGCTGGAGGGCTCGACGTGGACCGAGGTCGATCCGCCGCCTGCGGACGGCTGCGCTCTCGACTACGAGATCGACGACGCGGGGGACTGGATGATCGTCGGCAGCTCCCCACGCACGCAGCAGCGCCCGGCGCAGCTCTTTCACCGGCTGCGGGGGGCCACATGGGCTGTCGTGCCGCTCCCGCCGCGGACGGCGAAGGCGCCGCGTCCCAAGCCCCCGATCACTCCATACATCTTCGAAGCGGGGCCGGATGGAGGGCAGGCTCCTTACGCGCCGCTGCCCGATCCAAGGCCCCTCGAGCCGGTTGGCGTGCAATCTGTCGGCGGCGACCTCTGGGTGTGGGGCTTCAAGGAGAGCGACGTTGACCCCGAGGGCAACATGGCAGTGGTGATGCGGGCGCGCCGCTAGAACGATGACGGCTGGACGGTCGTGACGGCTGACGCCCGCATGCCACGTCGGAGGCGTACTACGTCACAGGCCCGACACGAGCACGGGCGTCTTGGAGCTGCGCCTAGTGCACCGCCGTCGAGATGAGGTGACTTACCATGCCACGCGTCCCATTCGGCGAAGTGTGCCCTTCAACTGCGGCGAAACGGCCGGTCCATTCCGCGCCATGCGCGGTCCATTCGATGCCACGCGTTTCATACGGCGAATGAAGGCGGCTTACGCTTCGCGGATTGGGGGCACTACGAGACCGGGGGCTCCTCGAGGCTGAGGCGTCCAAGCGCGCCGCCGCGGAAATCGTGAATCAGGACGTCCGCCGCCTTGTGCAGGTCGACCGTGCCGCCTGTCCGCAGGCCGCCGCGTCGACGTCCGATCTCGAGAAGCAGCCCCTCAGCGCCCGCGGGGAGGTGGTCGAGCTTGTACCGGTCTACGAGGGCCTGCGGGTAGCGCCCGAGCAGGTACTCTGCGCCGAACACCGCGACGCGCTCGTACTCGATCGCCCGGTCCGGCAGCGCGCCCCCGAGGGCGAGCCGGATCGTGGCCGCGTCTTCTTCGATCTTCGGCCAGAGCACGCCCGGGTGGTCGGAAAGCACGGTCCCGTCCGCGAGGATGACCTGCTGTCTGGCCTTGGTGACCGCCGGCTCGTCGCCGACCTTGGCCACCTTGCGGTTCGCGAGCGTGTTGACGAGCGTCGACTTCCCGACGTTCGGAATGCCCACGATCATCGCGCGGGCCGCGGTTCTCTGCCGGGTCGGCCGAGCGAGGCGAGCGGTTAGCTCCGCGATCCGCGTCCTCGCCTCCCCCGGCCGGTCCATGCTGAGCGCGATCGCCACGACTTCGCCGGGAGCCGGGCCTTTAGCGGTCTCGGGGCGCCGCTCCGCGAAGTGACGCAGCCACGACTTCGTGACCTCCGGATCGGCGAGGTCGCTCTTGGCGAGGACCTTGATGCACGGCTTCTGTTTGCGAAGCTCGGTGATGACCGGGTTCTCGCTGGACCGCGGCATGCGGGCATCGAGGACCTCGATGACCACGTCGGTCGCCGCGATCGATTCGGCGATCTTTCGCCGGGCCGTGGCCATATGGCCGGGGTACCACTGGGTCGGCATGAGGGGCGTCAAGGCGATCGTCACGCCTGTTCCGAGGCGCAGCCTACTCCAGCCACGCGAGGCGCGGCGCGAGCCCACACACTCCGTGATGCGAAACGGCTCTGCCGGTGGTAGGAAGGGCGCCCCATGAACAGCACCGCCGCCGTCGCCGACGTGGAAAGCAAGACCGTCACCTTCGCGGGGACCACCTACGCCATTCAGGATCTCGGGGAGGACACCTTCACGGTGCTGGTCAAGGGCGTCCCGGTGGGACGCATCGTCTACACGTTCGGCGCAGCCAATGGCGTGCCCGAGGGCGATGCGGCCAGCGAGGACACGCTCTACGCGATCGCCGAGGCCTGGTTCGGCGCGACGATCGAGTAAGGGGCCGCTCCCACGCTCCCGGAATCGCGACACGGTCGTCGTAGCTGGCACACATTGGCGCTTCGTTCGACGAGCGGCGCCGGGGAATTCGAATCCTTCTCCGGGGATAGCGTCGCCCAGCGAATGGGCACGACGCGTGCTCTGCGGATGGACGATGACGCTCCGTCAGAACCCCCCTCCCTTCGTAAGGTCCCAATACCTCGTTCCCGCGTGGAGCAACGGCGGCGGAGCCAGTGTGAACGGCGTGGGCGCTCCGACCTTCGGCAACGACGTCGACGAAGCGGTCGTCTTTGGCTGCGCCTCCGAAGCGGCGACAAGCGCGGGCTGCACGACGACCGTCGTGAGCCCGAGCAATACGGCATACAACTACGACATGACGGTCTGGTATCCGTGCACCAGCCCCACCCCCGCAGGCACGAACTGCTGCTTCTTGCCGGCTGTGGGCTACCCGACGCCCTTCGATGATTGGTGCACCTCCGTTGGTTCGAATTCGTTCATCATCGCCGCTGAGATGACGCTACAGCCGGGTGAGTCGCTCGACGGGGGAACGTACGCTGACGACGGTGGTCTGCCTTAGCAGCCTGCGGAAAAGCCGCCGCAGAGCTCGTGGTAAGATGACTGATCGGGGGTTCTCATGAGGGCGCGACTCGTCCTACGCCGTGGGCTCGGGATCGTTCCGTTCGTAGGGTTTGCGGGCCTCGTCAGCGCTTTGGGCGGGAGCTCCTGCGGAGGCGCGATTGTCCTCACACCCGGTGACGGCGGCGACGGTCCCGGCGACGCTTCGTCCCATGTTTCTTCGTCGAGCTCCCCGAACAGTTCGAGCGGCGGTTCGTCCAGCGGGTCGGTCGGCACCGGCTCGAGCTCCGGGATGTTCGGGACGGGCTCGTCGAGCGGGTCCGGCTCCGAGGGCACGACGATGGTCACCGTCGCACTTCTCTCGGGCGCGGACTGGCCCTGGTTTCCGGGGGGACTCGGCGGCGCGGACGGGGGCGCGCTCGGTCCGGCGGCCCTCGTGTGCGTCGACGAGGGCGTCCCGGCGAACTGCCCGGCCGGAGCGATCTACGAAATACCAGGCGCTTCTTCGGCCACCGGCTGGTCCGCGTCGTATCCGGGCGCGTATTGGATCTGGCGCGGCGACGTGACCCCCAGCGGGGACGCCGACCTGGCGATCGCCGTCTTCCAGAAGACGTTCCTGCTCGGGTCGAACCCAACCGGCCAGCTCCAGATGGCAGCGGACGACTTCGTCGAGGTCCTCGTTAACGGCCGGCTCGCGGGCAGCTCGGGCAGCATCACCGACGAATCGGTCGCCTGGCAGAGTCAGAACAACCTAACGACGGTGGATCTCACCCCGTATCTCACGAGCGGCTCGAACACGCTGACCATCGTGGGGCAGAACGGGCCCGGGAGCTACGCCGGGTGCTCGCCGTGCCCCTATTCGTCGAACACGGCCGGCGTCATCTTCGGCGGATCGATCACGTCGGGTGGGATGGGCTCCGTCGCGCAGTGACGTGACGATCGCGGCTCGACGCGGGGCAGCTCGAGCAGTTGAGCGACACGATGAGCCAGCGGTGCGTCGGCCCTCGTTGCAGCCTTCGCGTGGTAAGGAGATGCCGTGACCGCGAGGCTCGCCCTTCTCGTCGCACTGGCGTTGGTGGGCGGGATCTTCGCGGTCCGGTGGACGGCGTCGTTGCGGGTCGCGTCGGGGGCGCTTCGGCCGACGGCCTACGAAGTCTTCGTCGGCGTGTTGACCGACTTCTTCGACACGCTGGGGATCGGATCGTTCGCGCCGACGACGGCGCTTTTCAAGGCGCGCGGCAGGGTGTCCGACGAGCTGATTCCGGGCACGCTCAACATCGGCCACACGGTGCCCACGTTGATCCAGGCGTTCATCTACATCGTGATCGTGCGCGTCGAGCCGGTGACGCTGGCGCTGATGATCGGGGCATCGGTCGCGGGGGCCTGGATCGGCGCGGGGGTCGTGGCGTCGTGGTCGAAGCGTCGCATCCAGGGGGGGCTCGGCGCGGCGCTCGTCGTCGCCGCGGGGTTGCTCGTGGCGCAGCAGCTTGGGGTGCTGCCACCGGGCGGCGACGCACTCGCGCTTCACGGGGCGCGCCTGGCGGTGGCGGTGGCGTGCAACGCGGTCCTCGGTGCATGGATGACGCTCGGGATCGGGCTCTACGGGCCGTGCATGATGCTCGTCTGCGCGCTGGGAATGAACGCGACGGCCGCGTTCCCGATCATGATGGGGTCGTGCGCATTCCTGATGCCGGTGGCGAGCGTGCGCTTCCTCTCCCGCCAGGCCTATGTTCCGCGCGCGGCGCTCGGGTTGACCCTCGGGGGATCTCCGGCGGTCCTCGTCGCGGCGTTCCTGGTCCGCGCGCTGCCGCTCGTCGCGGTGCGGTGGATCGTGATCGCCGCGGTCCTCGCGGCCGCGTGGTCGATGCTGCGAACGCGCTAGATTGCCCTGTGGGTTCCGGGATGAAGTACCAAACCAACCTATTCGGTCGCGCCGAGGCCGCGATCGACACGATGTTCCGGTCCCTTCGGCGCGTCCACCTCGACGCCGACGCGTGGCTCGACATCGCCCCGGGGTGGCTCGCGAACGACACCGCCCTCTTCGAGGAGCTCGAACGCACCCGCGACTGGGGGCAGCGCAAGCGATGGCTCTACGAGCAGGAGAGGATCGAGCCGCGGCTCACGTCGTCGTGGTCGGTCACGTCCGGCGCGCCGCTCGAGCCCGCGATCCTCGAGGCGATGCGCCGCGTGCTGTCCCAGCGCTACGACGTCTCGTTCGACTCTGTCGGCTTCAATCTCTATCGCGACGGCCAGGACAGCGTCGCGTGGCACCGCGACAAGATCCGCAAGGAAGTCGAGACCCCGATCGTCCCACTCGTCTCGCTCGGCGAACCTCGCAAGCTCCTCTTTCGCCCCCTCGGCGGCGGCCAGTCACGCGCCTTCCCCGCCGGCCGAGGGGATCTCCTCGTGACCGGCGGCACCACCCAGCGGACCTGGGAGCACGCCGTCCTCAAGGTCGCCCACGCCGGCCCACGGATCAGCATTGCGTTCCGCTACGGCATGCGCACGGGCGCGTACCGCGCGTAGATCCCAGCCGACGCGACAGAGTCCTCTTGCGCCGACGGCGCGTTCGATAGCGGCGTAGACTCGATCGGCCATGAAAGTCGAAGCGAAGAGCGAGTTGAAGAAGATCATCGGCGACTACGACGACAAGCTCGCCGAAGCCGAGCGCGTGGGGGCCGCCAGGCGTGCCGACCACGCGGCGTTTCCCGAGCGGTTTGTGACCCTCAGGAGGGAGGTCATCAAGCCCACGGCTCAAGAGATCGCCGACATGCTGAACGAGCGCGGGCACAGCGCATCCGTCCGCGAGCAAGACGAGTCGCCGACCGTCGAGGGCATGGTCAAGTATGCCTCCGCGACGCTCCGCATCGTCCCGAAGCCGTTCGCCCAAAAGGCGGCCGAGGCCAGCGCGATCTCCATCGAGATCACCTTTTCGGCAAATCGCAGCGAGCGAAAGGTCACCGTGTCGTCGACGAATACGATGCTCAATCACGGCGGGACGGTAGGAAAGCTGGGCGAATACGAGATCAACGCCGTGACGGCGGACATTGTCGCCCAGCACGTGATCCAGACCCTGAACGACGCCTTCAGGGTGGCACGGTAGCGCGCGATCGTTGCTCCAAAGCATGGTTGCCCATCAGCAACTCGTCGAGGAGCTGCGCGTCGGCCTGAGCCAGGTGCTGCGCGGCAAGGGCCCCGTCATCGATCTCGCCCTGATCGGCATCTTCGCAGGCGGACACGTGCTCCTCGAGGACGTGCCCGGCGTGGGCAAGACGACGCTCGCGAAGGCGCTGGCCAGGGTGTTCGGCGTGCGATTCACCCGCGTGCAGTTCACGCCCGATCTGCTGCCAGGCGACATCACCGGCTCGCTGGTCCTCGATCCGGAGAAGGGTACCTTCTCGTTTCACCGAGGCCCTGTCTTCACGAACATCCTGCTCGCCGACGAGATCAACCGCGCTTCCCCCCGGACACAGGCCGCGCTCCTCGAGGCCATGAACGAATCCCAGGTGACCGTCGAGGGCGAAACGCATCCACTCGTGGCGCCGTTCTTCGTCGTCGCGACGCAGAACCCGGCAGACTACCAAGGGACTTACCCTCTCCCCGAGGCGCAGCTCGACCGGTTCCTCGTTCGCATCTCGATCGGATACCCGAGCCCGCAGGACGAGCTCGCGATGCTCTTCGCGCGTCAGACGCGGGACCCGCTCGACGAGCTGACGACGCTGTGCACGCAGCAGAATCTCCTGACCATCCAGGAGGCCGTACGCAACATCGAGGTGAAGCCTCTCGTGGCTCGCTACCTCCTGGCGATCGTCGAGGCCACGCGCAGCGATCCCGAGCTAAGCCTCGGCGTCAGCCCGCGCGGATCGCTGTCTTTCTTCCGCGCGGCGCAGGCGCACGCGTTCATGTGCGACCGCGACTATGTGAGCCCCGAGGACGTCAAGGCGATCGCCGTCGCGACACTCTCCCATCGCGTCGGCCTTCGCGACGAGGTCCGCTATGGGGGCGGTGATGGCGCCGGCATCGTGACGCGGATCGTCTCCACCGTCCGCGTGCCCACGTGAGCGTCGCACCTTCGTGGCTGGCGCGGCTGCGCGCGGTCAACTGGCAGCGGCTGAACTACGTCCTCATCCCCGCGGCGCGCTCGCGCAGGCCCACCTCGGAGCCGTTCGGCGAACCGGCGTCGCGTGGCGGAAGGTGGCTTTTGCGCCTGTACCGCGCATTCACACGCGAGGGGCGCTGGCTCTTCGTGGTCGCGCTCGTGACGGGCGCCTTCGCGGTCGATGTCACGCACACCCAGGTCTACCTGCTGTTCTCGCTGCTCGTATCGGTGATCCTGGCCTCGCTGATCGTGAGCGCATCGCTCCGCCCGCCCGAGCTGTCGCTGCGGGTGCACGCTCCTCCGCGAGTGTTCGTAGGGGCCGAGGTGTCGTTCGTCGTGGAGTGCGCGCGCACCGCTCCCGGCCCGAGCACCGCGTGGCTCCGCGTCGAGGGCCCATTCCTGCCGTACTTCGGTCGCTGGCTCTCGCGACCCGCGCCCGTGGTCGACGTCGGGTTCGGCGCGAGCTCGAGCGCGACGCTGAAGGCTCGCTTTTCCGAGCGCGGCGACCTGACGCTCGGGCGCTTCCGCGTGAGCGCGCTCGTGCCGCTCGGCATCGCCTCGGGGCCGCCGCTGCAGAGCGCTCCGGTCCGCCTGCGCGTGGTGCCCCGACCCGCGAACGTGCTGCGCCTCGGCATGGCGCTCGCGACCCGGCACCAGCCCGGAGGCGTCGCGCTGGCCTCGAAGACGGGCGAGTCGATGGATCTGCGGGGGGTACGACCGTATCGAAAGGGTGACCGCGTCCGCGATCTGTCCGCGCGCACGTGGGCGCGCACCGGCAAGCCGGCGGTGCGCGAGTACCAGGAGGAGTACTTCACGCGCGTGGGGGTCGTGCTCGACTGCGTCGCGCCCCGGAAGCGCTCGGCGCGGACCGAGGAGGCGTTCGAGGCCGCGGTCTCGCTCACCGGCGGCGTGGTCGCCCACCTTGGCCGCGGGGACGCGCTCGTGGATCTGCTGGTGACGGGCAGCGAGATCCACGCGCTCACGCTGGGGCGGAGCCTGGGCTTTCTGGAGCAGGCGCTGGATCACCTCGCCGCGGCCGACCAGGAGGCAAACGTCGACCGCAGCCGGCTCCTCGAGCGGCTCGCGCCCTACCTCGCGCGCCTGTCGGCCGTGGTGATGATCGTCGATGGCTGGGACGAGGCCCGCGAGGCGTTCGTCCGGGGCATGGAGAAGAGCGGCGTGCGCGTGCACGCCGTTGCCGTCGGGGCTCCCGCGAGCACGGGCGCGCCCGTGAAGGTCGTCTCGGTCGCCTCGATCCTCGAGGGAAAGGGACTCGTTCTGTGACGCGGCGCTTGCTCGCGGTGCTGCCGCTCGGCTGCGCCACTCTGCTGCTCGCCGCGGGTGGGGCTCCCTTCTACTGGCCGCTCGGGCTCGCGGCGCTCGCCCTTGGGTCGGTCATCGTGCCCTGGCGTGCCTCTCTCACCACGTTCGGCGCGCTGCTCTGGATGATCGCGGGCGCGGCGGTGCCGGTGCTGTGGGTCAGAAACACGACGACCGAGCCCGCCCCTGGCCTATCCTCGGCGCTCTTCCTTTCGAGCATCGCCGCAGTGCGGCTGTTCTTCGAAAGGCCTCTCTTCGGGCGCAGCTTCGATCGCGCGCTCGTGCTCCTCGCGTGCGTCGCCGAAGGGATTGGCGCCCCGAGCGCGGCGTACCCATATGGGGCCCTGATGCTCGGCGCTTCGGTCCTCGTCGACCTCGGCGGCGGCCTCGACGCGCTTCGCAGCTGGGGACGCATTCCGCGGACGGCGGCGGGCGTCCTGGCGCTCAGCGTGTTGCTGGCCACCTGCGTGTCGCTCTCGCTGCCCATCCTCGACCGCGCCACCAACCGGCGATTCCAGGCGCTCTTCGCGGGCAGGATGGCCCGCACGAGCTTCACGCCGCACGTCCGCCTCGACAAGTCGGGGTTCATCCGCACGAGCGAGGACATCGTGCTGCGCTTGCACGGCGCACCGGCCGACTACCTGCGCGGCGCCGTGTTCGACTCCTTCGACGGGACATACTGGGCCACGTCGACGCGACGCGCCCCGGAACTGCCGGGACCCGCGACTTCCGCCCGAACCGAGGTCGACTCGGTCGACGCCACCCACTGGCTCTTCGCGCCGCGCGGTTCCCGCATCGTGAGCGACACGGAGTGGGAGGCCGACGCGCTCGGCGCGCTCCACCCGGTGGCGCGCGGCGTGAAGCAGTGGGCGTTCGCTCCGTCGACGGGCGAGGTCGACGCCCCGACGGAGTTCGATAGGACGGTTCCACCGAGCCTGGCTCCAAAGCTGAAAGCGCTCGCGCTCGAATGGACCGCAGGGGCCGGCGACGATCGCGCGCGCGTCGGGGCTCTGGTTCGGCACCTGCGCGAGGATTTCACCTACACACTCGACCGGCCGGTGATGCCGCGCGGCCAGTCGGCGCTGCTCGACTTTCTCCTGGTGCACCGCGAGGGCCACTGCGAGTTCTTTGCATCGGCCTTCGTGGCGCTAGCGCGCGTCCTGGGGATCCCCGCGCGCCTCGTGGCGGGCTACCGGGTCGTGGAGCACAACGGCTTCGGAGGCTATGCCGTGGTGCGCGCCAAGCACGCCCACACCTGGGGCGAAGGGTACCTGCCCGTCGCATCCGACCCGACGCGCTCGGCCTTCGAGGTCTTCGACCCGACGCCGGCGGCGCCGACGCTGGCCGAGTCCAGCGACCGCACCGTCTCGGCGTTCTTCGACTACGCGTGGACTTCGGTCGTCGCGTTCTACGACACGGCCCTCGCGACCCCGGAGCGAACGATACCCGTGCTCGGTGGCGCCGCGCTCGTCGCGCTCGTGGTGCGGGCGCTACGCAATCGACGCCGGAGGGGCCGCCAGACCGAGGACGACGTCGACGCACCGCCCGACGCCTTCGTGCAGTTCGAGGCGCGACTCGCGCAGGAAGGCTTCGTGCGTGACCGGGCCGAGACGCTCGAGTCGCTCGCCGTACGACTCAAAGTCGGCGGGCGCGAACCCCTGTCGCGCGCACTCCGTCGCTACGCGAGAGCGCGTTACGGGGTGGGCGAGGCATCGGAGCGTGACCTCGCACAGGCGCTCGAACCGGGCGGAGACTAGCCTTCGGGGTGCCTGTGTGCGTCAGGAGATCGCGGCGATCGCTTCCGTGAGCCAGCGCGCGAACCGCGTCGCCCAGCCGTGAAGCTCGCCAGGGTCGACCAGGAGGTCCTGGCGGAACTCGACCTCGAGATAGGGCAACTCGTTCTCGTAGGCGTGACGCGGGACGGTGTAGTCCATGCCGTCCATTTGATAGGGCTCGTTGTCCCCCACCTTGAAGCTGCCGTCTTGCCTCAGCCGCGCAAGCGTCGCGTGGCTCAGGCTCGTATCGCCCAGATGGTGGAGAATCCCGAGCTGCCAGGGGCGAGGGGTTGCCCCGAGCACCGGCGTGAAGCTGTGAAGCGCGACAAGGACGGGCCGGGCGCCGTGGCCTCGGCGCCTCGCCATCTCCCACGCGATCCTCGCGTGGTAGGGCTCGTGGATCGCCGTGCGACGCGCTTCGCGGGCCTCCGCACCAAGGCCGATGTTGCCAGGGACGGGTGTCCCGTCGGAGGCCTCCATGATCGAAGTCGGCGACCGTGGGTCGCGGTTGCAGTCGATCACCAATCGCGAAAAGGGCTGATGGATGAACGTCGCGTCGAGCAGAGGCGACAGGTGCTCGCCGAGCGCCCGTACGCCGAGGTCCCAAGCGATGTGGCGATGGCGGTCCGCCGGAGAGAGACCGAGGTCGCCGAGCGCCGACGGGATCGCATTGCCCGCGTGGTCACCGACGAGGATGATGTTGGTCCGAGCGTCTTCGTTGAGGACCTGCACCGGCGCCGGGTCCCGTTCGCCGAGGAGCGGTTGACTCGGCACCGGCTTCACCACCTACCCCGTAGCATGACGCGCTTCTTGTCGGATTCCGGCGCGAGGACTGCCGACTCTTCACGGGTCGGGGGCCATCGTCCACGGCTCACCTTCGCCCGAAGGTTACGGTAGACTCGCCGCGAACTGGGCTAGCGCCACCCGCAGGGTAGAAGAAACCTTCGCCGGATTGCGCAGGAGGCACTCGAACCAGTCCGGACGTCCGGCCATGAGCAGGTCCAAGGCGCGCTTGTCCTTTCGCGTCAGGACGGCTCCGAGGCCGCGCGCTCCATCCATCGCGTAGTTGATGTCGTCGATTTCACTCTGGGTGAGCCCGGCCTCACGAAAGACCGCGTGCAGCTTCGCACGACGGGCGAGTTCCAAGCGAAGCACCTCGACTGGATCGCGCGGCCCGTTCGCCTCTGGTCCGCCGGACTTCTTGTCTTTCACGTTTCGACGCTCCGACCTCGCCCACCAGCCGCCTTCTTTAAGAGGTAGCGAGCGGGGCCGTCGAGTCAAGGAAAGTCACGCCGGTCCTCCCTGTTAGATCGGCTTGACCTTCTCGGCCCTCGGTCCCTTTGGGCCCTGGCCCGCGGTGAACGAGACGCGCTGTCCCTCCTGGAGATCCTCGAACCGGGCGCCCTCGACGGCGGACTGGTGGAAGAAGAGATCCTTCCCACCGCCGATGTCGATGAACCCGAAGCCCTTGTCGGCCAGCTTCTTCTTGATGACGCCTTCAGCCATTCGATCCGTTCCGTTCTGAAGAGGCCGCGCCCCTCCGCCCGTGAGCATAGCCGCCGTGGTGGCCGGATGCGACATGCGGACCGCCGTCGGCGGTCGTGCGATCTCGGCCTTTGGTCGGAAATGGCCGACGGCTGGTCCCGCCAAGGTTGCTACGAGAGCGCGCCGACCGGTACCGTGGACGAATGGCATTTTCTTGGTCGCGGCTCGGGGCCGCAGTCGTCGGCACCACGATACTCGCTGTAGGCGGAACACTGGTGGCATGTGGTTCTTCGGCCAACACCGAGACGGGGGACGACGCCGGCGAAGGGGCGCCCGATGCGTCTTCGACGTTCGACTCCTCCTTCTCCGTCGATTCGGCGACCGTCGACGCGCCCACATCGGACTCGCTCGCGGACGGGCCGGTCGACGATGCCCTCGCCACGAGCGACGCGCCCGCCGCGACCGATTCCGCGACGAGCGATGCGCTCGCGGAGGCGGGCCCGGGAATGACGGCCGAAGACGCCGCGGCCGACTCGTCCAACGACGCTGCCAGCGCCGAGGCATCCACCAGCGACGAAGGCGACGCGACGCTCACCGACGGCGCGGCGACGCCCGACGCCACGGTGACCGGCACGGGCTCGAACGACGCCGCCTCGGAAGCCGCGATCACAAGCCAGAGTGACGCCGGCGCCGACGTCGAGGCGCAGGACGCCGGTCCCGAGACCGAGGACGCAGGCCCCGCCAGCGACGCCGGAGCGGGCGCCGGAGACGCGGCAGCCAACGACGCCCAAGCGAACGACAGCGCCGCAGCGGAGGCCGCCACGCCGCCCCTGACGTGCCTGCAGATCCTGCAGGCAAACCCCTCGTCCACGAGCGGGACGTATTCGGTGACCGTCGGTGGCAGCAGCCTGACGGTGTATTGCGATATGACCTTCGCGGGAGGCGGATGGACGCTGGTCCAGTCCACGAACGGAGGAACCTGCGGGCCCAGCAACGAGACCCAGGGAGCGGTCGCCCAAGGATCCTGCGCGTACCTCCCGACCGCCACCGTGGAGGCACTGGCGCTGGCCGCGCAGCAAGTGCACATCCGAGCGGCGAGCGGGTCTTCCGCGCCGACCCAGTACATCACGAGCTCGGCTGGCTCGGTTCCCATCACGAACCTGCAGTCCGGGCTCGAACTCAATGCCAATATCTCCGTCGCCACGAGCTGCGGCTACGCCGGCGATCCCACGGAATACGAGGACAACTGCCCCACGGAGGCGGCCGCCGAAGAGGCACCGTGGACCGTCGTCGGCGACCCAGGCGACGTCGAGGCGGAGTACGGAGCACCGCCGCAGACCATCCTCGACTTCGGCTGCTCGATCGCGGGCGAGACCTGGCCGGACGTGTACCATGCATGCGACAACGGAGCCGACGGCTTCCACATGACCGGGAGCCTCTCGGTGTGGAACTACAGTCTGCAGTCGACGCAGCAGGCGATCGAAGTCTACGTGCGCTGACACGACCCCTGCCGGCGACGGCGGCGGCAAACCGCGGCCAGCGCATCGAGTTTCCCGCCGTCCCCCTGGACTGCCCCCGTACGTCGCGCCGGAGACGACGGTTCCCGGTGTTGATCGGTCAGGACAGCATCTGGTCGCCCCAGTCCTTGACCTGGTACTCCCTCACCAGGCCCTCCAGAAGGAACGGATCCCCCTTTGCAAACGCTTCCGCGGCGTCGCGGGTCCGGAAGAGGGCCATGTTGCCGCCGCCCGCGTCGGTGAACGGGCCCACGCCCACCACCTCGCCTCTGGCCACGAACTCGTCCAAGAACGCCTTGTGCCGGGGATAGACAGCCATGATTTCGGCTCGGCTCTTCCCGGCGCTGCTCCCGATTACCGCGAACAACATGCTTCCTCCGGCGCGACTTGTGGCCGCGATGCTAACGCCGGAGCGACCGGGGTCTCAATCCTTTGAAGCAGAGAGCAAGCCGCCGAGCCTGCCAGCGCCGAAGCTACTCGGACGAAGCACACAGAAAGGGCAGGCACGGACCGCCCTCGGGCGTAAGCTTCGTTTCCGCGAATGGCCTTCCACATCCACCTGGTGGCGCCCTCGAACGAAGACTCGACGTACATCAAGCCGCTCTGGGTCGCGACGCTGGCCGCGCACACGCCGGACGACGTCGAGCTCACGTTCCGGGACGACGGGTTGAATCCGATCGACCTCGAGACAGAGATCGACGCGCCAGACCTCGTCGGGATCAGCGTCAACTCCAAGACGGCGGCCCGCGCCTATGCCATCGCGGACGGCTATCGTCGGCGCGGCAGCAAAGTCGTCCTCGGCGGAATCCACGTGACGGCCCTTCCGGACGAGGGACTGCAGCACGCCGACGCCGTCGTCGCCGGCGAGGCCGAATGGCTCTGGGGTGACGTCGTCCGCGACGCGCGCGCGAGCCGCCTCGGGTCGAGCCGATCGCTGCTCCGCCGCGCGATCTACAAGGACGACGAGTACCGGCCGCTCGTCGGCCTCGCGCTCCCTCGGCGAGACCTCTTGCGTTCGGTGCGGTACGTCCCCTTCGACGTCGTCCAGACCACGCGCGGCTGCCCATTTCCGTGCGAGTTCTGCAGCGTGTCGACCTACAACGGCTCGAAGTTTCGATTTCGCCCCGTCCCTGAAGTCATCGCCGATCTCGAGGCGTGCGGTCCGCGCATCCTCTTCGGCGACGACAATGTCATGATTCATCAGAAATACAGCCATGAGCTCTTCGAGGCGATGGTCCCCATGCGAAAGCACTGGGTCGCCCAGGCATCGCTCGCGGGCCTCGGCAGGACCGAGAACATCGACGTCATGGCCCGCGCCGGCTGCCGGGCGCTCTTCATCGGCTTCGAGTCGGTGGACGACGGCGTCGTCCGCCACGCCGGCAAGCGCCAGAACAAGCCGCAGAAGTACACCGAGGTCGTGCGCCGCCTGGCCGATCAGGGCATCGCGGTATGGGGAAGCTTCATCTTCGGACTGGACGAGGACACGCCCGACGCGTTCGAAAGAACGGTCGAGTTCTGCGTGGAGGCCAAACTAACGATGGCGCTCTTCGCCCTGCTCACGCCGTACCCGGGGACGGCGCTCTACAAGCGCCTCAAGGCGGAGAATCGGCTCACGAAGGACCGCTGGTGGCTGAGCTCCGACCACGACACGGACGCGCCCTTCTACGAGCCGGCCACGATGTCCCGTGAAGCGCTTCGCGCCGGCTGGGTGCGCGCCTGGCGATCGATGTACGGCCTGGACTCAATCCGGCGTCGTTACGACTTCGGGACGCGGCACTCGTGGGTCCAGAACGTGGCTTACTGGCCGCTCAACCTCCTCATGCGCGAACTGGCAGACAAGAAGATCGCCGGCGGCGATCGCGCGTGGCGCAAGCACCGCCTGCTCGATCTGCCGATGGGGCTCTGACGGCGGGACGGGTGCTTCGAGGAAGCGACACCCGCGTCGCTTTCGCCTACTCGTACCACCTACTCGCTGATAGAGAGCGTCGCTCGTGACAGGCAGCGGGTGCCGAGCGTGCTTACCTATTGTGCTCGATGCTTCGACTTCGCAAGAAACTCGATGCGAGCCCCGGGGACTCGCACGACGGGTCGCCGCCCTCGAGCATGCTCGACATCGCGGATGGCTTGGCGACCGACGCGCAAAAGGTCAACGTGTACATGGTGATCAACGAGGGCGCGTATCTCTTCGATCCGCAGCGGAACCTACGGTCGCCGATCACCTCGGAGGATTTCCGAACGCTCGGCTTTGCTTTGGACCGGCCGTCCATCCCCCCGGGGGCGCTCATTCAGCTCGTTTTCGTCGCCGACGACGGATATGGCGAGTCGAGCGAGCAGGCCCACCAAGTCGCCGCGTCGTGCTCCGGAGCAGACACCGGGACGATCGCCGCCAACGTCTACCTCCTTGCGGCTTCGCGAGGGCTCGCGTGCTGGATTGACGACTGCGACCCGGTCGCCCTCGCGCAGAGGCTGAAGCTGAGCCGTGCTCAACGTATCCTCTTCGTGCAAACGCTGGGCTATCCGGCGGATTGGGAGAGTGCGGCCTGCTCGACCGAGAGACCGACGACGCGGGTGACGGAGTAGGTGCTTCACCAACTTGGGACCACGAACCCTCGCTCGGGCCTCGCAAACAGGTAGCCCTGGAGAAGGTCGCAGCCGAGCTCTGCGAGCATGTCTCGTTCGGCCGCCGTCTCGACTCCCTCCGCAATGACGAGCATGCCCAGTTCGTCGCACAGCTTCTTCATCAAGCGAACGATGCTTTGGCGCCGCGGGTCCGTATCGACGCCGCGAATGAGAGACATGTCGAGCTTCGCGAACTCGGGCTCGAGCTGCGTGAAGCTACTGAGCCCGGCGTAGCCGGCGCCGAGATCGTCGATGGCGACTCGAAAG
>Ga0302325_10003484_pt1 | contig 37069 bp, 33 predicted proteins | sample Palsa_T0_2_FD_201948 | JGI IMG/M metagenome (GOLD analysis project Ga0302325, IMG submission 201948) | Peat permafrost microbial communities from Stordalen Mire near Abisko, Sweden - Palsa_T0_2 | ecosystem: Environmental > Terrestrial > Soil > Palsa > Peat permafrost | place: Sweden: Abisko...
GCGATGCCGGCATCGCGCATCGCGACATCCTCGCCGTGCATCGCACGCCGCAAGCCACCAATGGCCAGATCGTGGTCGCGCGCCTGGGCGAGGAGGCCACGGTCAAGTACTACCGCCGCCGGGGATCGCTGCTGCGGCTGGAGCCCGCCAATCCCGAGTTCGCGCCGCTCGAGATCGATCTGCGCCGCGAGGCCTGTGAGATCGAAGGCATCGTCGTCGGCATCGTGCGCACCGAACTGCTGCGCCGGGGCTAGGAGCATTGCGCGTGACCATTGTCTTCCCCATGGGTTCGCGGCGCGCGCAGACGCTCGAGCAGCTCGCGCAGCTCTGCCGCGATGGTGCGCCCGGCCGCATGGCGTCCCGGCTCGCCGCCCCCTCGGGCTTTCCCGAGCTCGATGCGAGTCTGCCGGGCGGCGGCTGGCCGGTCGGCGCTATCGCCGAACTGATGAGCGATGCGATCGGCATCGGTGAGCTGAGTTTATTAGTACCGCTCTTGTCGAGGCTGGCGCGCGCCGGTCGCTATATCGCATGGATTGCTCCCCCTTATCTGCCGTACGCCCCGGCGCTCGCGCAACGCGGCTTGCCGCTCGAGCGCATGCTGCTCGTCCGGACCCGCAGCCTGCAGGAATCCTTATGGGCCACGGAGCAGGCGCTGCGCTGTCCGGCGGTCGGCGCCGTGCTCGGTTGGCCGGCGTATATCGTCGACAAGAACGTGCGCCGCCTGCAGCTTGCGGCCGAGGCTGGCGGCAGCCTCGGCATCCTCTATCGGCCGCCCGAGGCGGCGCGCGAGTCTTCGCCGGCAGCCTTGCGGCTGCGGCTGCACGCCGCGCCCGATGGCCTTGCGGTCGAGATCCACAAGTCGCGCGGCGGCCGTGCGGGACTTACGCTGCGGGTGGGGGTCGCATCGACGGTAGCCGCATGAACGCGGGACTGTGGCTGTGCATACGCTTACCGCGGCTGGCGCATGAGGCGTTGGCAGTGGCCGCGGACCCCAGTGCGAGCACTGATGAACGTGCCGCCGCACATCACGCGGCGATCGAACCCACCGCGATCGAACACACGGCCATGGAACGTCTGGCCGCCTGGGCCTATCAGTGGAGCAGCCTGGTCAGCTATCGCCTGCCCGAGGGGCCGCTGCTGTGGCTCGAGGTCGGTGCGAGCCGCGCTCTGTTTGGCGGTCATGCCGCGCTGCTCGCGAAGCTGGAGGCTGAGCTGACGCAGCTGGGCTACAGCCACGTGTGCGCGCTCGCGCCCTCGCCCACCGGCGCGGCCTTGTTGACGCATGTCGGACAGGAGCGCTGTGTGACCACGCGCGCGCAGCTGCGCTCGCGGCTCGAGCCGCTGCCGCTGTCGCTACTGGCCCTGCCGCAAGCCGTCCTGGCCGCATTGCAATCGGCCGGATTGCGCCGCATTGGACAGGTGCTGCTGCTGCCCGCCGCTGCGATCGCGCGGCGCTTCGGGCCGCAGACCTGCCTCTATTTGCGGCGGCTGTGCGGCACGGCGAGTGATCCGCGGCCGGCCTGGCGCCTGCCTGCGACCTATCGCGCGCGTTTCGAATTCGGCAGCGAAGTGCACGCGGCGACCGCGCTGCTGTTTCCGCTGCGACGACTATTGCTGGAATTCCAGGGTTATCTGCGCGGCCGCGATTGCGCGGTGCTGCGCTTCACGCTTGAATTCGAGCACTACCGCCATGCCGCCAGCGGCCTGACGATCGGCATGTCCGCGCCCACCCGCGATGCGGCGCAGTTTCTGCTGCTCGCGCGCGAGCGCCTGCAGGCCGCGGTGCTGCCGGCACCGGTGAGCGCCTTGAGTCTGGCAGCGCTCGAATTCACCGCGGCAACCGTGGTGCAGTCGGATCTCTTCGGCAGCGATGCGCAGCAGCTGCAGCAGCTGCAGCTGCTGCTCGATCGGCTGCAGGCGCGTCTTGGCGCTGAGCAGGTGCGCGGTCTTGCGCTTACGGCCGATCACCGGCCGGAGCAGGCCTGGCGCTTCGTGACGCCGGCGCGGTCGGCGCCGACCTCGGACACGCCAGCGCCGGCGCGGCCCTGCGCACTGCTGCACAGCCCGCGACGCATCGAGCCGCCGGCCCGGCTGCTGAGCGGACCGGAGCGCATCGAGAGCGGCTGGTGGGACGGCGGCGATGCCACGCGCGACTATTATGTCGCGGGCACCGAGGATGGTGCGCGGCTGTGGGTGTTTCAGGATCTGGCCGAGGGCGGCTGGTATCTGCAGGGACTGTGGAGCTGAAATGGCCGCCTACGCCGAACTCCATGCCCTGAGCAACTTCAGCTTCCTGCGCGGCGCCTCGCATCCGGCCGAGCTCATCGCGCAGGCGCATGCGCTCGGCTACCGCGCGCTGGCGCTGACCGATGAATGTTCGTTCGCCGGCGTGGTGCGCGCCCACGAGGCGCTGCGCGATGTTCGCCTCAGCCTCATCATCGGCGCCGAATTTCGCGCGCCCTGCGGCCTGAAGCTGGTGCTGCTGGCGCCCTCGCAGCGCGCCTATGGGCAGATTTGCCGGCTTATAACGCTCGGCCGGAGACGCTCGAAGAAAGGCGAGTATCGCCTGGCGCGTTCGGATTTCGAATCCGGGCTCGAGGACTGCCTGGCGCTGTGGATAGCGCCGGCCGACGCGACGGCGCGGCAGGCCGCGTGGCTGCGCGAATTCTTTCCGGGACGCGGCTGGCTGGCCGTGGAACTGCATCGCGCCGGCGACGACGCCGGCCGTCTCGCCGCCTGCCTGGCGCTCGCCCGCAGCAGCGGTGTGCCCGCGGTCGCCAGCGGCGATGTGCATATGCATACGCGCGCCCGTCGCGCGTTGCAGGACGTGCTCACCGCGATCCGCCATGGCTGCACCATCGATCGGGCCGGATGGCGGCTGCACCCGAATGCCGAGCGGCGCCTGCGCTCATTGCGGGAACTGGAGAGCCTGTATCCGCCGGCGCTGCTCGCTGAGAGCGTCGCCATCGCCGAGCGCTGCAGCTTCTCGCTCTCGCAGTTGCGTTACGAGTATCCGCCCGAGCTGGTGCCGGACGGACTCACGGCCAGCGAGCATCTGCGCGCCCTGACCGAGGCGGGTCTTGCGCGCCGCTGGCCGCAGGGCGTTCCCGCATCGATACGTGAAACCATCGAGCGGGAGCTGGCGCTGATCGTGGAACTGCGCTACGAGCATTTTTTTCTGACCGTGCACGATGTGGTGGAATACGCGCGCCGGGAGAACATCCTTTGCCAGGGCCGCGGCTCGGCCGCCAATTCCGCAGTCTGTTACGCGCTCGGCATCACCGAGATCGATCCCGCGCGCATGCAGCTGCTGTTCGAGCGTTTCATCAGCCGCGAGCGCAACGAACCCCCGGACATCGATGTCGACTTCGAGCACGAGCGGCGCGAGGAAGTGGTGCAGTACATCTACCGCAAGTACGGGCGCGAGCGCGCCGCGCTGGCGGCGACGGTAATCTGCTATCGCACGCGCAGCGCGGTGCGCGATGTCGGTCGCGCGCTGGGCATTGCCGACGGCGATATCGACCGGCTGACGCGGCTGCACGTGTGGTGGGACGCTCCGGGCGAGATACAACGCAAATTTGCCGCCGATGAGCTGGGCATCGAACCGGCGCGCCTGTATCGGCTCATGCGGCTGGTGCGCGAACTGATCGGCTTCCCGCGTCACCTGTCGCAGCATGTCGGCGGCTTCGTGATTTCCGGCGAATCCCTGAGCGCCCTGGTGCCGGTGGAGAACGCGGCCATGCCGGACCGCACCGTCATCCAGTGGGACAAGGACGATCTGGAGTCGCTCGGCCTGCTCAAGGTCGACGTGCTCGCGCTCGGCATGCTGACGGCGATGCATCGCTGCTTCGATCTGATCGCGGGCTATCGCGGTGCGAAGCTGCGCATGCAGGACATTCCGCCGAAGGATGCGGCCACCTTCGATATGATCTGCCGCGCCGAGACCGTGGGTGTCTTTCAGATCGAATCGCGCGCGCAGATGAGCATGCTGCCGCGCCTGCGGCCGCGCAATTTCTATGATCTGGTGATCGAAGTGGCGATCGTGCGGCCCGGTCCGATCCAGGGCGATATGGTGCATCCCTATCTGCAGCGCCGCGAACATCCGCAGACTGTCACCTACCCGAGCGAGGCGCTCAAAACCGTGCTGGAGAGAACACTCGGCGTGCCCATCTTTCAGGAACAGGTGATGCAGATCGCGGTGGTCGCCGCGGATTTCACCCCCGGCGACGCCGATGGCCTGCGCCGTGCGATGGCCGCCTGGAAACGCCGCGGCGGACTCGAACCCTACCGCGAACGATTGCTGTCGGGCATGGCGAACAATGGCTACCCACCCGAATTTGCCGAGCAGATCTACAAGCAGATCCTGGGCTTCGGCGAATATGGTTTTCCCGAGTCACACGCCGCTTCGTTCGCGCTGCTGACCTACATCTCCTCCTGGCTCAAGTGCCACGAGCCGGCGGCCTTTGCCGCAGCGCTGATCAACAGCCAGCCGATGGGCTTCTACGCCCCGGCGCAGATCACGCAGGATGCGCGCCGCAACGGCGTGCCGGTGCTGCCGGTCGATGTCGGCATCAGCGATTGGGACTGCACGCTGGAAATCGCTGATGCGGCCACGACTGCGCCCGCCAGCGGCCCCGCCGCGCGGTCGCATCAACCCGCCCTGCGTTTGGGATTGCGGCTGGTGCGCGGCCTGCCTCGCGCCGATGCCGGGCGCATCGTGGCCGAACGCGCGCTGCACGGCTTCGCCAGCATAGATGAGCTCGCCGCGCGTGCGCGGCTGTCGCGGCGCTCGATTCAGGCCTTGGCCGCCGCCGGCGCGCTCAGCGCCTTGAGTTGGCACCGGCACGATGCCAATTGGCAGGCGCTGGGCGTTGAACGGCTGCCCGGTCTCATGGCCACGCTCTCGGCCAGTGAGCCGCCGGCGGCGCTGCCGGCGCCGACCGAAAGCCAGGATATCCTCGCCGACTACCGCCATCTGGGCCTGACCACCGGCCGCCATCCGCTGGCTCTGCTGCGTCCGCTGCTGACGCGTCAGGGGTTTCGCAGCAGCAGCGATCTGCAGCAACTCGCCGACGGCAGCTACGTGCGGGTCGGGGGCTTGGTGACGCACATGCAACAGCCGGCGACCGCCTCGGGCGTGGTGTTCGCGTCACTGGAAGATGAGACCGGCATCGTCAATATCATTCTCTGGCCGAAGATATTCGCGGCGCAGCGCCGCTGCGCGCTCGAATCGAGCCTACTGGTGGTCGAAGGCATGCTGCAAAGGCGTGATCGCGTCGCGCACGTGATCGCACAGCGCCTGCACAACCGCTCGGCATGGCTGGGGGGATTGCGCAGGGACTCGAGGGATTTTCATTAGGCTCCATCAATGGAACGGGTTAGCCCCACGGCATCGCCCCTGTCGCCAGCGCTCGCGCCGATATCATCTTATTTGCTGGTTTCGCCCCTTTTTTTATGTTGGGCAGCGCTCGAGCGCGAAGCGCGGAAGGTGTCATATCGCTTCCTCACGACCGCGTAACATTCACACGATGCGTCTTCCAGAGCGGAGCGGTTGAGAACCCGCATCATGCCCCGACGATAGGTGATGAGGCCAGCCGATTGTATTGATTGAGCCGCCAGCGTTACCGATTTGCGGTTGGCGCCCAAGATATGTGCGAGAAACTCGTGGGTGTACTTCAGAGAGTCGCCTTCCACCCGATCATGCATCATCAAGAGCCAGCGGCAAATTCTCTGCCTCGTTGTATGCAGGGCATTGCAAGCGGCAGTCTGCTGAAGCTGCGACATCAGCGTCTCTGAATAGCTTACGAAGAGCGCGCGCACTTGTTCGCTCCTCCTGAATTCGCTATGTAACACTTCAATCGGGCATCGAACCATGCGGCCTTCCATTTGCACGATGCATCGATTAAACGACACGTGGCTGTACATAGCCTCGAACAAGCCGAAAGCCCCCTCGTACCCGACGTTTGCGGTCTCGATTGCTGAGCCGTTCTCCAAAACGGTAAGTAGCGACAGGACGCTTCCCTGCGGGAAGTAAGCATGCTCGAGGACGCCGGCCGCCTCGCACACCACTGCACCGAGCTTGAGCGTGACGGGCTGAAGATGGGGCTGGATCCGTTTGCGAGTGGCAGGCTCCAAAGCTCCGAATAATTGATTGCTGCGCAGATCATCCTTTTGGGATTTCGGCATACCTTCCCTCCAACACTTTGCGCGCGCTCAACATATCCGAACCGCAAGGAATGCGCTTGCCAGCCGGCTCTGTGGCGTAGACCACCGACGCCTTGACCATTATGTGCAAGCATACGCTGATATAAAAATGGTCAATCCGGCTCCGTGACGGCGCGGATCACATTCTTTGACATGGACAATTCAGATGCCGCAACAACGCGTCGAGTGGCGGCAGTACCGCGCACGTCGGTAGTTCGGAAGCCGAGAACATGAGACTAGGCGATTTTATCGAGCGTGATATGGAACGAATCCTCGCCGAATGGGAGACGTTCGCGGCATCCCATCTGCCTGCAGCGGCGAGCATGGACTCGCTGGCCCTGCGCGATCATGCTCCCGAGATTCTTCACTCGATCGTCCTCGATCTGAATTCTTCCCGGGGCACGTACGAGCCGGACCAGAACGCAACAGGGCACGCTCAGGTGCTGCGTGACGCCTCGCACACTGCAGCTCAAACTCACGCACTGCTTCGGGCACAAGTGGGCTTCAGTGTCGTCCAGCTGGCGTCGGAGTACCGCGCGCTGCGCGCCAGTGTTCTGAGGCTCTGGACCGAAGCGTCGCGACACTCGGCCCCAGAGCTGATCGCGCTACTGCAAGACACGCAGCGATTCAACGAGGCAATTGATCACGCCCTCGTGGAATCAATAGCCTTTTTCACGCAAGAGGTTGAACGAACCCGAAATCTGCTTCTCGCGGTAGTTGGGCACGATCTGCGTAATCCACTCGATACGATCATGGTAACCGCTCATTACTTGTCGAAGCTGCGCATTGAGGGCGTCGGACCGGAGGTTATAGCGCGCCTAAGTCGAAGTGGTGCGAGAATTAAGCACTTACTGGACGACTTGTTGGACTACAACCGTGCGACGCTCGGCAATGGAATACCTATTGCTGTTGCCGACATTGATCTGGCCGAAGTATGTGCGCTCGAAATTGATGGACTCCAAACTGCCCATCCGGACAGAGTGATTAGCTTCATTGCCAAGGGCAATCTGCGCGGCGTCTGGGACGCAGCCCGCATTCAACAAATCCTGTCGAATCTTTTGAAGAATGCGCTCGATTACGGCGCACGGGATGCCGCTATCGAAGTGCAAGCGACGGAATTGGAGCGGGAAGTGCTGCTGTCAGTACGCAATCGAGGCGCCCCGATTCCGCCGGCGACGCTGAGAAACATCTTTGAACCGCTGCGGCGGGGCGCAGGCGGCCATGATCGGCCGGAGACCGGCAGCAACTTGGGGCTCGGTTTATTCATCGCCCAGGAGATTGCACGGGCTCACGGCGGCACTATTCATGTGAGCTCCGACGAGCACGAGACCACTTTTACCGTGAATTTGCCGCGCGGAACCTAGCCTACAACGAGGGACCAGTGGCCGCGGTGGACGTCCTGGCCTCACTGCGCCGCACCTTGGCCCGCAGCTTTCATGACCGGAGCGCTCACAGAGCCCCGCCGTGTCCGACCGCCGCCGCACCGGCATGATGCGGTCGGAACAATCGCCACTGCTCCGCCAGCAACACGAACAGCAGGCTCGACAGGCCGCACAGGAACGCGCCCCTGGCCAGGGGCAAGGTCGAGCCATCGAATGCCCGGCCGATGAGCGCACCCACCACGGCACCGCCGAAGGTACTGATGAACCCCTGCAGCGAGGCACCGATTCCCGCTACCGAGCCCACCGGCTCCATCGCCATCGCACCGAAGTTCGCTGCCGTCAGGCCAATGCATGCCATGGTCGCCGACTGCAGGATCACGAAGGTCCACAGGCGCTCCAGGCCGAGCGTGGCGATCAGCACGTGCGCGCCGGTGATCGAAATGAACACCAGCAATCCCAGGTGCGAGATGACGCGCATCCCCACGCGTTCCACGATCCTGGAATTCAGAAATGCGGTGACGCCCATCGACGATGCGCACAGCGCAAACATGGTCGGCATCAGGCCCGGACGGTGAAATGCGTCCTCGAAGATCTGCTGCACCATGCCGACATAGGCCAGGATGGAACCGAACATGACCGTCAGTGCCAGCGTGTAGCACAGCGAGGTGCGATTGCCGAGCACCAGCGTGGCCGCATGCACGATGTGGCTGCGGGTCAACGTCATCCGGAATTCCGGATGCAAGGTCTCCGGCAGCCGCAGCAGCACCCACAGGAATACGGCGGCGGCGTAGACGCCGAATATCAGGAATATCCATCGCCACGGCGCCAGCCACAGGATCAGTTGGCCGAGGCTCGGAGCGAGCACCGGCACCATCAGGAACACGATGAACGTCAAAGACATGACCCGTGCCATGTGGCGGCCCGAGTAGAGATCACGGATCACCGAGCGCGACACCACCACACTGGCGGCGGCCAGACCGTGCGCGAAGCGCCACGCCAGGAGCGTGACGAAGCTTACCGACAGGCCGGTCAGCACCGCGGCGAGTGCGTACACGCCCAGGCCGATCAGCAGCACCGGCCGCCGGCCGTAGCGGTCGGAGAACAGGCCCCAGAACAACTGTCCGCAGCCGACTCCCACCACGTAGGCGGTTACGATCCACTGGCTGTGATTCTCGTTGAGTAGGCCCAGTGCCGCGGCGATGGTCGGCAGCGCCGGCAACATCGTGTCCACGGCGATGGCCTGTGTTGCCATGAGCGCCGCGGCCATGGCGACGAATTCCCGAAAACCGATGGCGTTGGAAGCGGCGCCGGAAGAATCAAATTGCATCGCCCAGCCCTTTCGCGGCGGCACCCCAGGAACTCGGCATCCTACCCGAAAGGGCGCGTGGACTTGGGCGATCGGGTGGCGGGCTGCCGAGAACCGCTACGGGATGTCGTGGGGAGTGGCGGAGCCTTGCGGCCGATCAATGGCCGAGGGCATGGCGCAGCGCGGCGAGTTCCTCGGCCGACTCGCCTACCAATGCCTGGCAGATATCGACATCGAGGCCCAGATGCGCGGCCGCCTTGCGGTCAGCCAGGCGGGCGCGAATGAGTTCCGGCGAATCCTTGCACATCGACAGCATGTCGGCGATTTCCAGTACGTCGGCCAGAGCCGCACTGGTGCCGCGCAGTTCCCGGGCACTGTCCTCGTAGCTGTGTACCGCGGTGACGATTTCCTCGGCCAGATACCAGCTCTCGAGCAGCGCCTTGGCGATATTGCCGTGCCAATCGCGCACGATGCGCTGGTACATGGTCTGATCGCCGAACAGCGCCGGATGCCGCATCGAATGCGTCAGGATATAAAGCTTGCCGACGCCGTGCACCAGACCGGTGAGCATCGCCATGTCGGGGCTGACCTTGGCCGAGCGGCGGCCCACCACGAAGCACAATGATGCCACCAGCACGCTGTGCTGCCACAGCACGTTGAGGTGACGCTCGATGCCGGCGAACGCCTTGGCACGGCGCAGCTGCGCCATGGCAAAGCCGACCGCGGCGGAGCGCAGGGCGTCGAAGCCCAGGCGAGTGACAGCGGCCCGCAGCTCCGTGACCGGCTTGCCGCCTGGATTGAGCGCTGCGGAATTGGCCATCGACAGCACCCGGGTGGCAAGTACGGGCTCCGCGCCCAACACCCGCACCACCCGCTCGGCGCTGGCTCCGTCTTCCGACAGCACCTTCTGCACGCGCAGGGCAACCTCCGGGAAGCTCGGCAACTCGATGGTACTGGAGGACAGTTCGGTCGCGAGCTCGCGCACGAACTCGAACGCATCCATGCTCGCATCGCGCTGCATGGGCTGGTTCGACGCCGTATCAGTATTCTGCGCGGCAGTCATCGATTCGTCTCATGGGCGGTCAATCCTAGAACTCGCTCCAGTCGTTGCTCGCGGCCGCATCGGCGGCCGGCTTTGGCGCCACCGCGGGCGCCGGCGCGGCTTTCGTCCAGGGTCGCGCGGCGGCGCGCCGTTCGGTGCGCGCCCGCGTCTCGTTCTTGCGGGCACTGCCGAGGGCCGCACTCGGCGCAACTGGAGCACTCGGCGTACGCCCCGAGCTGGTGCTGCTGGGCGCGTTCGCCGCGACCACTGCACGTGGCGCACTCGGTGCACTCGGCGTGGCGAAGAACTCCGCGCTGCCCGGTACGCCGGCGTAGCCATCCCTTAGCTTGAAGAACGCCGTGAGCTGGGAGAGGCGCGCAGCCTGATCGTTCATCGAAGCGGCCGCGGCACTGGCCTCCTCCACCATGGCGGCATTCTGCTGCGTGCTCTCATCCATCTGCAGTACCGCACGGCTGATCTCTTCGGCGCTCGCCGCCTGTTCCTGGCTGGCGTTCGATATCTCGCCCACCACGTCGCTGACCTTCTTGACCGCGGCCACGATTTCGCCGAGGTGCTGGCCGGATTCGCTTACCATACGGCTGCCCTCGCTGACCTTGCTGACGCTGTCCTGAATGAGGTCCTTGATCTCCTTCGCCGCCGAGGCGCTCCGCTGGGCGAGACTGCGCACTTCACTGGCGACGACCGCGAAGCCACGCCCCTGATCACCGGCGCGTGCCGCTTCCACCGCGGCGTTGAGCGCCAGGAGATTAGTCTGGAATGCGATTTCATCGATGACCGAGATGATGTCGGCAATCTTCTTGCTGGCGACGTCGATTGCGCCCATCGCCGCGACCGCTCGCTCCACGATGGAGCCACCCTGCTCTGCCTGATCGCGCGCCGCCTGCGCCAGCTTGTTGGCGAGCTTGGCGTTGTCTGCGTTCTGCTTCACCGTGGAGGTCATCGCCTCCATCGAAGAGGCCGTCTCCTCGAGGTTGGCAGCCTGCTGCTCGGTGCGTGCCGACAGGTCCGATGTACCGGCGTTGATCTGGCGTGCGGCGGTCGCTACCGTCAGCGAACTCTCCTTTACGCCGCCCAGAACCCCGCTGAGCTTGCTTTGCATAGTCTGCAATGCCCGCATGGTGCGCGCCAGCTCGTCGCTGCCTTGCACCGTAATGTCGTGGGTATAGTCGCCCTCCGCGAGGCGCGACACCACCGTCACGGCCTCGTTCATGCCGCCGACAGTGGTCAGGATGACCACGCTCAGCGCGCCGAGCCCGACCAGCATCGCGGCGGCCACCAGCAGTAGCATGTGATTTCGCGTGACGCGCAACTCGTCGGCGCTGGACTGCAGTTGCTTTTGCGCCGTCTGTTGCATCGAGGCATGGAAGCTGCTGATCGCCGCGGTCAACTGCGAGGCGTTCTTGACCACCTCGTCGAGCGGCGCGCTGTTGCCGCCGCCGGTCACGTTCTGCCTAACGTACCTTTGAAACGCCTCGAAGTCACTCTTGACCTGCGGCATCGATTGCTCGGCGGCGGCCCGCATGTCGGCGCCGGCCCGCATGTCGGCGCCGGCCCGCATGGCAGCACCGATCCGCATGGCAGCACCGGGTGCGCCGCCTTCCAGGGCGCGCCGGATGTCCGCGTCAACGCTGTCGAGCGCGCTCTGCGCCAGGACCTCGGTGCGGGTGAGCTCCTGCAGATCGGCAATCGTCGGCTTGCCGGCTGCGCCGACCGCCGCGGCACGCGAGCGCATCTCGGTCAGATAGCTCTCATAGTCCGGAATGCGCATGACCGCGGCGTCGATGACGAATGAGGTCACCGCGTCGCCGTCGTGAGCCAGCCCCGAGGTGGTTGCAATGTAGTCGCGATAGTCGAGAATTTCCTGCCGTAGTGCAGTGTGCATGTACTCGACGTCGGCGCTCGAAGTGGGCTTGGTCGTGGCGAGCGCGTTCCAGGCGTCTTTGATATCGTTCCAGCGCCGCGAGTCTTCCCCTGCCGGCGCGCCATAGTCAGCGGTGCTGGCATCCTGAAGATTCATGGCGCGGGTCACATCGGCGCTGGCGGCCTGCAGCTTGTCGGACACGCCCCCACCGGCAGCCGCCGCGAGGCTCCCGACCTCGTGCATGCCCAGAGGCAGCAGCATCGCCTCAAGGTTCTGGTAGCGGTGCAAGCCCGACAGCTCACGTGCGACACTGTTGATGCTGTGCTGCTTCTCCAACAGGAACAGCACAGTCATGATCACCGCCGGTACCATCGCCGCAATGGCAATCACCACCAGTTTGGTGGAGAAGTTCAGGCTGCGGATCCAACGGGCCATGGATGCATCTCCAACTGAAAATCAGTCGCGTTTGGCGTGCGAACTACGTCACATTGCGGCGCTGCGCGCACGGCATACGCCGCAATCCGGGCGATGCCTGATCAAAGTTTCGGCCGCGCCGGGTAAAACTTGATGCCGCGGCGGGGGATTTGTTCAGCTTCCGGCCGCAAGTCTCTCTTCCCCCTCTTCGTTCAGCCCTGCCAGACCTTCGGCGATCCGCTCGATCGGCAGAATGCAATCGACCGCCCCGAGCGCCACTGCGGCCCCTGGCATGCCCCAAACCACGCTGCTCTTCTCGTCCTGGGCGATGGTATGCGCGCCTCTGCTACGCATTTCCTTCAGTCCACGGGCGCCGTCGGCCCCCATGCCCGTCAGAATGACGCCCACGGCATTCCGGCCGACCTGCTCGGCCACCGATCGGAACAGAACATCCACGCTCGGGCGGTGCCGGTTGACCGGGGCATCGTCGCGCAGACGGCAGCGATAGCGCGCGCCGTCGCGCTCGACCGTCAGGTGCCGGTCGCCTGGAGCGATATAGGCTTGCCCGGGGAGAATCAACGCCCCGTCCTGGGCCTCCTGCACGCTCAGCTGGGAGCAGGCATTCAGACGAGCCGCAAACGGGGCGCTGAATGCGCGCGGGATGTGCTGGGTGATCACCATGCCGGGGGAGTCCGCCGGCATGCGTCGCAGCACCTCGCGGACGGCCTCGGTACCGCCGGTCGAGGCGCCGATGGCAACGATCTGATCGGTGGTGCGGAAGCGCAGCTCGGGGCGGACTATGGGCGCGATGTCGGTCTGATTGGGCGCCACGGACCGGGCAAACACCGGCCGCACGCGCGCCACTGCGGCGACTTTTACCTTGTTGATCAGTTCGGCGGCGTAAGCCTCGAGTGCATGGGCGACGTCGACCTTTGGCTTGGTGACGAAGTCGATGGCACCGAGTTCCAACGCCGCCAGCGTCACATCGGCGCCTCGCTCGGTCAGGGACGAGCACATGACCACTGGCATCGGCCGCAGACGCATCAGGTTGCGCAGGAACTGCAGGCCGTCCATGCGCGGCATTTCGACGTCGAGTGTCAGGACGTCCGGATTGAGCGTCTTGATTTTCTCGCGCGCGATGAAGGCATCGGGCGCGGTACCGATGACCTGCAGCGCCGGATCGGCCCCGAGAATCCTGGTCAGCAGGGCACGCACCAATGCCGAATCGTCGATGATGAGCACCTTGATGCGTCGATTTGAGAGAGCTTCGTGGTCCATAGATATCTTCCCTGTTATCCGTGGTGTTCAGAACAGCTCGATGTCGCCGCCAACCGGAGTGCCATCGATATCGCGCATGTAGCGCGTCTCGTCGGCGACCACCCGGCCGTCGCTGCGCGCCAGGCGCTTGACCTGAGCGCTACCGCTCGCCGGGTCGTACAGCACCTTGCGCGGATAGAGGTCGCCGAGATCCTCGCCGACGACCCTGAAGCCTTCAGCCTGCACGTATTCCTTCACGAACCGGATGTTGCGCGCGCCGACATCGGTCAGGGCGTCGAGCACCTTGCCGCCGCCGACCAGCTTCACCTCGAGGTCGGCTCGGCGGCCGCCCAGCTTGAGGATCTCGTTGATCAGCCGCTCCATGGCGACGTTGCCGAATCGAGTGGCGGCGCTCGCGGCGCTGCCCCAGCCGCCGCCGCCCTCCGAACGATCCACCGGCAGCATGAAATGATTCATGCCGCCGATGCACAGACGCCCGTCGCGGATGCAGGCGGACACGCAGGAGCCGAGCACGGTGCTGATCAGCTCACCTTCGGTGGCGACATAGTAGTCACCGGGATGCAGCGTCGCGACCACGGCATCGACGCGCGCATCGAAACGACGCTGGATGTGACTGAAGTATTCGGGCCGCGCAGAGCCGGCTTGAGGTTTCGGCGGACGCGATGATGAGTTCATCAGGCCAGCCTGCGGTGGATGGTGTCGCCCACCAGCCGATACTTCTTGCTGACCTGGAACAGCGATTCGGCGTGTCCGAGGATTAGATGATCACCCGGACGTTGCAGTGCCGCCATGCGAGCCACGATCCGGCGCTGGGTCTCGCGATCAAAATAGATGATGACATTACGGCAGAAGATAACGTCGATCGGACCCCTCATGGGCCACTCATCCATCAGATTGAGCGTCTTGAAGCTGATCAGTTGCTTGAGCTCGTCCCGCACCATTAATTGACCGCCGTCCTGCGTCGGTTCGAACCAGCGCGACAGCCGGCCACTCTCCATCCTCTCCAGCCGCTCGCTGCTGTAGAGTCCGATGCGCGCATGGCTCAGAACACTGGTATCAATATCGGTCGCCAGAATCCGGACATCCCAGCCGCGCAGGCCGCGCATGCTCTCCAGCAGCGCCATGGCGATCGAGTATGGCTCCTCGCCGGTCGAGCAACCGGCGGACCAGATGCGCAGCCGCCGCGCGCCACCATTGCCCCGCTCGAGCGCCGGCAGCAGCTGCTGGGCGATAAAATCGAAATGATGGCTCTCGCGAAAGAACGACGTCAGGTGCGTGGTGATGGCGTTGCAGAAATGCTGCAGCTCCTCGGCATCGCCCGATTCGATAAGCTGCAAATAGCCGCGGAAGTCGCGCAACTTGAGTGCGCGCAGGCGGCGGCTCAGGCGCCCATAGACCAGCTCGCGCTTGGACTGCGCGAGTGCAATACCGAGTCGCTCGCGCACCAGGTGGCGAATGCGCTGGAAGTCGTCGTCGGACAATTCATATTCGCGAAGCAGCGCGCTGTCAGCCAGTGCGGCCACGGCTAGTTTCTCTCCGGCCATGGCGGTCGGCTTCAGAACACTTCGAGTTCGCCGGGAGCAGCCGCCGCTCGCAGACCGGTCAGGGCCTTGAGCATCTGATCTGCGCTCAAGCCGCGCATCATGAAGTCGAACAGTACCCGCTCCTCGACCATGCTGTAGCGCGAGCGCACCTGCTCGAGCATCGAGTTCCAGTCGGAACGGGCCGGATCCAGGGCGGAGACGGTGGAATCGGACGGGATCGCCAGCCCGTCGCGCACGTGGGTCAGGCGCTGAATCAGCTTGTCGTAGAACTGCAGCGAGGTGACGGTGGCCTGCACATCGGCGTCGAGCTGCATGACGAGCTGGCGAATGCGCTGGCGCGCCTGCTGCACTTCAGCCGCATCCGCCGAATCCAGCGCCTGCACCTGGGTCTCGAGTTCGCGCGCATCGGTGGCCACCGCGGTCACCGCGCCGGCAAGCTTATCGACCCGCGCGTCGCTCTCGCGGATGGCCGCGTCGAGCTGCGCGGCGCCCAGCTCAAGAAATCGCCGCAGCTCGCCGGCAAATTTGACGTTGGCGCTGACCTCGGACTGGCTGCCGACGTCACTCACGCTACGCGCCGAGCTCTCCGGTGCGCTCACGGCAGTATCTCCGCCGTCGCCGCCAGCTGCTCGGCCAGGCCCAAGGCGTCTGCGGCTCCGGTGTGCAAGCCACCGGCGCCCAGTAGTTTCAGCGTCAGGCCACGTCGGCGTGCCGCCGCCGCCGCCGCCAGCAGCAATTGCAGGCCGGCCGTATCTACGCTCTCCAGCTCGCCCGCATCGACCACGGCCGAACCGGCGGTGAACAGGGCTTTTAGCTGCGCTGCGCGTTCGCCCACCTCTCGAATCGACAGTGACGAGCCCAACCGCAGCTTGCCGGCGGCCCTCGCCGCTGTGGCCGCCGGCTTGGCCGTCGCCGCAGCGGGCACCGGGGCGCCAGCGGCGGCGACAAGCGCTGCGGCGGCCTGCGGCCGCGCCGACCTGCGACTTGCCGGCTTGGCCGCCACGCGACTGCCGGCAGGGGGTTTCTTCTTCGCCATATGTTCGCCTATGACGCCGCTTTCGGCGTATTCGCCTGATCGCCCAGAGTGCTTGCGACCAGCCGTACTACATCGAGCAGGACCAGCATGCCGTCACCGACCATGGCCAGTCCGCGCACGAAGTCCGAATCGATCGCCGATCCGACTTCCGGCGGCGGCCTTAGGTCCTCGGCGCCGATGTTGCAGACCTCGCAGACGGCATCGACCACGATGCCTGCCGTCAACTCGCCGCGTGCGCTGTCTATTTTCACCACGATCACCACCGTGGTGCGCCCGTATTCGGTCTCACCCAAACCAAAGCGTCGCCGCAGGTCCAGGATCGGCACCACCGCGCCGCGCAGGTTGATCACGCCCTGCACGTGCTCGGGTGAATGCGGCAGCCGCGTCGGCTTCTCCCAACCCTTGATCTCCTGCACCCGCAGTATCTCGACGCCATAGGTTTGGCCAGCGAGCTGGAAGGTCAGGTACTGCTCGGCACTGGTCGCGACCAGCGGCTTGCGATTCGCCTTGCCGGCGCTGACTTCCATGATCATCGCCCTCAGCTGCGCACTGCCGACTGATTGCCGAGCACGCGCTCGAGCGTTGCCAGCAACTGATCGGGATTGAACGGCTTCACCATCCAGCCGGTCGCCCCCGCCTGTTTGCCCTGAATCTTGCGGTCCGGGCTCGACTCGGTGGTCAACAGCAGCAACGGGGTAAAGTGATAGTTCGGCAGCGTCCGCAGCTGCGCAATCAGCGTGATGCCATCCATGCGCGGCATGTTCACGTCGGTCAGCACCAGGTCCACCCGATGCTTGCGGGCGTACTCCAGTGCCTCGTCGCCGTCGGAAGCTTCGATCACCTCGTAGCCTGCCGCCCGCAGTGTCACACCGACCATCTGCCGCATCGAAGCCGAATCATCGACCGCGAGAATTGTCTTAGACATTGACTGATGCTCCACCCGTCGTTACGTCAAATCCGGGCAGCCGCCCTTGAGCCCGCAGGCAGCGGCCGATAACCGGTGTATCGGCGAACGACGGCAATGATTAACCCCGGGGCGGCGACCTGTCGTCGGAATGCGTCGCAATTCACGTTCTTGCGCCGGCTACGCCGCGGTGGCGCGAGCTCAGGCTGCAAGGCACTCGGATACCGAGCGGGTCAAACCCGCGATATCGAGAATCAGCGCCACCGAGCCGTCGCCCAGGATGGTTGCGCCGGCGATGCCATGGACGTGACCGTAATTCGCCTCCAGCGTCTTGACCACGACCTGCTGCTGACCGAGCAGCTCATCGACGCACAGCCCGACCCGTTTGCCGTCGCCTTCCACCACCATGATCAGGCCGTCGGCGGGCTCGCGCAGGCGCTCGGAGCGCGCCTCGAATACCCTCTCCAGACGCACCACCGGCAGGTACTCGCCGCGGAACGACAGCACTTCGCCATGGCCGACCACGTGATTGACCGCCGCGGTGCGCATCTGCAGCGATTCCACGATGGCGGTGAGCGGCACAATATATGATTCGTCGCCGACCGCGACCGTCTGGCCGTCGACGATCGCCAGTGTCAGCGGCAAGGTGATGATGAAACGTGTTCCTTTGCCGCTCTCCGAGTGCACCTCGATGCTACCTCCGAGCTCATCGACATTGCGCCTGACGACGTCCATGCCGACGCCCCGACCCGAAATGTCCGTGGCCTGATCTTGGGTGGAGAAGCCGGCCACGAAGATCAGGTTGTCGACCGCTTCGTCGGACAGCTGCTGGTCGGCATCGACCAGGCCGCGCTCGCGCGCCTTGGCGAGAATGCGCTCGCGCTTGAGCCCCCCGCCGTCGTCGCTCACCTCCACTGTGATGCTGCTGCCGCGGTGATAGGCGTGCAGATGCACGGTGCCGCGCGCATCCTTGCCGCTCGCCAGGCGCTGTTCCTGCGACTCGATGCCGTGATCGACGCTGTTTCGCACCAGATGCACCAGAGGATCGCCGATTTTCTCGAGCACGGTTTTGTCGAGCTCGGTCTCACCGCCGGTCATCTTGAGCTCGACCTGCTTGCCGAGGCGCTGGCTCAGGTCACGTACCATGCGCGGAAAGCGGCTGAACACAAAGCTGATCGGCACCATGCGCACGCGCATGACACTCTCCTGCAGCTCGCGCACATTGCGTTCGAGTTGCGCCAGTCCGGTGCGCAAGCGCTCGCCGAGACCACCATCGAGCTGCGCACCGAACTGCCCGAGCATCGATTGCGTGATCACCAGCTCGCCGACGCTGTTCATGAGGTCATCGATCTTCTCGATGCTCACGCGGATCGAGCTGGCATCGCTGCTCTTGGCGGCATCGCCCGGCTTCGCGGCCTCCGCGGCCTTGGCAGGTCGAATCTCGGCTTCCTCCGATTGCGCGGCCAGCGGCACCCGCTCCGGCGCGCCGCCGCCAGTGACCGGGGCGATGGCAGCGACGGGGGCGGCAGATGCGCCCGCCGCCGCGCCCGCGCCCGGTTCGAATTCGAGCGCCGTGACTTCCAGCACGCAATCGCCCTCGGCCCAGTCGAACACTTCCACAATCGACTGGCGCGGAGCTTCGGTGCGCAGCCGCAGCAGCCAGGACAGATAACAGTTCTCCGGGTCGAACTCCTCGAACGCCGGTAACGCCGAGACGTCGGCGGTCACCTGCAGATCGCCGAGCTCGCGCAGTTCGCGGAACATGCGCAGCGGATCGTTGCCACGGGCCAGCAGGTGCAGGAAGGGGCGGAAGCTGATCTGATAGAGCGTGCCGCGCGCCGCCTCGGCGGCCGCGACCCCGGGCCCGGTCACGGCGATGGCCGCAGCCGGGGCTGGAGGTGGCACCACGGCCGCGGCGGGGCCGGCGCCTTTCTGCACCACCGTGAGTTCCAGGTCAAACTGCAGGTCGGCGACGCGCTGGACGTCCAGCGGCTGCTTGCCCTGCTGGGCGCGCAACATATCGCGCAGCACATCGACCGAGCGCAGCAGCAGGTCCGACAGCGCGGCCGTCACCTTCATGCGCTGGCCGCGCAACTCGTCGAGCAAAGTCTCGAGCGTGTGGGTGAACGAGGTGATCTGGCCGAAGCCGAAGGTCGCAGCGCCGCCCTTGATCGAATGCGCGACACGAAAGATGGTATTGATCAGCTCGAGATCGGGAGTGCCTGCGTCCAGGCGCAGCAGCGCCTCTTCCATCTGCCCGATGGCTTCGAAGCTCTCCTCGTAGAAGGCGTCGTGAAATTGCGTCAGATCGATCGTCATCGATTACATTCCCAGATCCGACAGCAGGGCGTCGACATCCTGCTGGCCGCCCACGGCAGGTCCGTGGCTGACACCAGGCACCACCGGGCCATGGCCGCGCAGCGAATTGCCCGCGCTGCATCGCCCGCCGCCGTCCGCGCCGGCGATGCGCGCCAACTCGCCCAATGCCTCTTCCAGCTCATCGACCAGCGTCATGACACCGCGGATGATCTGTCCGCTCAGATCCTGATAGCCCTGCGCCAGCAGCACCTCCGCGAGATTGCTGCGTACCCCCGCCATGCTGGTCCCGGCCTGCTTCAGGAATGCCGTGATCCGCGGCTGGAGCTCGTGCGGTGATGCGTCGGCCTGCTGCAAGCCGATCAGGCATTCGGCCTCCCGCGCCAATTGATCGGCCAGCGGGCAACACTGCTCGACCAGGTCCATGGTCCGGTGCGCGGCGTCGTCGGTCAGCCGCAGCACGTGCGCCAGACGGTGGCGCGCGTCCGGAACCTGGTGCTGGTTGAGATCGATCAGTTTGGACTCGACCCGAAAGCGATCGAGCGCGGTCTGCAGTTCGGTGGCGACCCGGCGCACTTGCAGCGCGACCTCGGAGTTGCGCGCCAGGTCGAAACCCGCCAGCGCGGCGCGAAAGCCGTCGCTATCCCCGCCCTCCAGCGCCCGCGACATGGCGCGCACCCATGGGGCGTAATCCTCATTCTGCTGCGTGGCTGTGCTCATCGGCCGTCACGCCGCCGCACGCGCTGCCAGAATCTTGTCGATCTTTTCCTTCAGCGTCGCCGCCGTAAAGGGCTTGATCACATAGCCGCTGACGCCGGCCTGCGCCGCTTCGACGATCTGCTCGCGCTTGGCTTCGGCGGTGAGCATCAATACAGGCAGCTTGCCCAGGCGCGCATCGGCGCGCACCTGCTTGAGCAGCTCCAGACCCGGCATGCCGGGCATGTTCCAGTCGGTGATCAGGAAATCGAAATTGCCATCCTTGAGCAGCGGCAACGCCGTGGTACCGTCGTCGGCCTCCGTGACGTTGTGGTAGCCCAGATCGTGCAGCAGGTTCTTGATGATCCGGCGCATCGTGGAGAAGTCGTCGACCACGAGAAAATTCAGGTTCTGCTGCACTCGCGTTACTCCAATACGTCGCGATCGGATGCGACTCGGTTTATCGGCTTATATACCGGGATTCTTTAACAAAGTCGTGCCAGCGGCAGGCCGACTTCGAACCCGCGCGACGCGGTTCACAGATTACGCAGCGTGAAGGCACGCGGCGGCCGTCGGTTGCCGCCGCGGCGAGGATTCAGGCCTGGGCCGATGGCCTTTAGGGCTGCGCCGACAAGTGCGGCCAGGCGGCGCGCAGATACAGCGCCATCGAGATCAGCGTCAGTGCCGCCGCAATTACGGTCAGCCAGATGCCGATCTGATAGATCGGCAAGCCGAGCAGATCGGCCCGGAACAGCAGCATGGTCAGTCCGGTCATCTGCAGGATGGTCTTGTACTTGCCGATGCGCGACACGGCGACGGCGGTGCGCTGGCCGATACCGGCCATCCACTCGCGCAGCGCCGAGATCGCGATCTCCCGGCCGATGATCACGGCCGCCGTCAGCACCATGAGCGCACGCGGATCCCGGCTGACGATCAGCACCAGCGCGACCGCGACCATCAGTTTGTCCGCCACCGGATCCAGAAAGGTACCCAGGCGTGTGGTCTGCCCCAGGCGCCGCGCCAGATAGCCGTCGAGCGAATCGGTGATCGCTGCCGCGGCGAACAGCAGGCCGGCGATCGGATATGCCGGGCTCGAAGTATTCCTGCCGCCCACTAAAAACAGCAGCACCACCAGTGGAATGGCGAGAATGCGCAGCCAGGTCAGGATATTGGGCAGGTTCCAGATCATCTAGGCCCCCGGGTGCAGATGATCATAAATCGAACGAGCCATCGCCGCGCCAACGCCGGCAACTTTTTCCAGATCCGCGACGCCGGCCCGCATCACCCCCTGCAGCCCGCCGAAATGCGTCAACAGCGCCCGCCGCCGCGCCGGCCCGAGGCCGGCCACGGTCTCGAGGATCGACTCGCGGTAGCGGCGCGCGCGCCGCCGCCGGTGTCCGGTGATTGCGAATCGGTGCGCCTCGTCGCGCACCCGTTGGATGAAATGCAGCGCTGCGCTGTCGGCCTCGAGCACAATCGGTATCGGTTCGCCAGGGCGGAACAGCCGCTCCTGACCCGGGCGCCGGTCCGCGCCCTTGGCCACACCGACCACAGCAAGGCCCTGGCAGCCGGCCTCGGCCAACGCGCTGACCGCCGCGTCAACCTGGCCGGCGCCGCCGTCGATCAGCAGCAGATCGGGACGCGGCCGCTCGCCGCTGGCAATGCGCGCCCCGTGGCGCAGCAGCGCCTGATGCATGGCGCCGTAATCATCTCCGGGCGTGACACCCTCGATGTTGTAGCGCCGGTATTGGTTCTTGCGCGCCCCTTCCGGGGTGAACACGACGCAGGATGCCACCGTGCCCTCGCCTGCGGTATGGCTGACGTCGAAACACTCGACGCGCTCGGGCGGCTTGGGCAGATCAAGTACGCGCGCGAGCAACTGCATGCCCTCGAGCGCGAGCTCGGCGCGCAGCGAGCGCATGCGCAGCGCGTTGCGGGCGTTCTCCAGCGCGAGTTCCAGCCACTGGCGCTTCAGACCGCGTTGCGGCACGCGCAGTTGCAGCGCCCGCCCTGCGGCGCTCTCGAGCGCCTGCGCGAGCGGCTCGTGATCCGGCAGCTCGATGTTGATAAGGATCTCCGGCGGCGCGGGCTCGCGGCTATAGTAGAGCAGCAGGAAGTCCGCCAGCGTTGCCGCCGGCTCACTGAGCGCGCTGGCCGGAAAATGGCTGGCGGTGCCCAGATTCTGTCCCTCGCGCACTGGCAGCACACAGATCGCGTACTGTCCCGGCTCGCCGGCAATCGCTATGACATCGGTGTCGGCCTCGCGCTGCGCGTTGGCCAGCTGCTGCGAGCGGATTTCCTGCAGCTCGCGCAGCTGATCGCGCAGCCGCGCTGCGTCCTCGAACTTCAGCTCGGCCGCGGCTGACTCCATGCGAGCCTGCAGTTCGCCGATCACCTCGGCATTGCGGCCCTCGAGCACACCGATCGCCCCCGCCAGATCGCGCGCGTAATCCGCGCGCCCGATCAATGCCACGCACGGCGCCGAGCAGCGGCCGATCTGGTACTGCAGGCACGGCCGGCTGCGATTGGCGAAGAACGAGTCACGGCAGTTGCGGATCTTGAACACCTTCTGCAGGTGCAGCAGGACTTCCTTGACGGCGTGGGCACTGGCAAACGGACCGAACAGCCGCGCGTTGCGCGGCTGCGGACCGCGGTAGAACACCAGCCGCGGAAATTCGTGACCGGCCTGGCACAGGATGTACGGGAACGACTTGTCGTCGCGCAACATGATGTTGTAGCGCGGACGATGCGCCTTGATCAGGTTGCATTCGAGCAGCAGCGCGTCCTGCTCGCTGTTGACCACTGTCACTTCGATGCGCGTGATCCGCCGCACCATCGCCGCGACCTTCGGCGCCTGGCCCTGGTTGCCGAAATAGCTGCCGACCCGGTCGCGCAGGCGCGCGGCCTTGCCGACATACAGCAGTTCGCCGTCCGCGGCGTACATGCGGTACACGCCGGGACGCTGCGGCAGCGTCGCAACGTAACCCCTGAGATCCGGCTCGTGCTCGCTCATGGCGTCCGGGCGCCGAACGCCTTACCGGTGCGCGCGCTGCGCGTTCGGCGCTACGCGGTGTGATTCCTTATAGGCGGCGAGCCCTGCGTGCGAACTCATGCTCAGGCCCAGATTGCGCAGAATGCCGTCATCGAGCCCGTAGATCAGGCCATGCACCGCAAGTTCCTGGCCGCGCCGCCACGCGTCCTGCACTACCGTGGTCTCACCGACATGCACCGTCTGCGCCAGCACGTGCAGTTCGCACAGGCGGCGCAGCTGCGCCTCGCTCGAGCCGGCCGCCGCAAGCTCGGCGGCGTGGCGATGGCGCACGTCCTGCACGTGCCGCAGCCAGTTGTCGATCAGGCCAAGTTTCTGCTCCTGAAACGCCGCACTCACGCCGCCGCAGCCATAGTGGCCGCAGACGATGATGTCGCGTACCCGCAGTACCTCCACCGCGTACTGGATTACCGACAGGCAGTTCAGATCGCTGTGCACCACCACGTTGGCGACGTTGCGATGCACGAAGATTTCCCCGGGCATCAGTCCCAGGATCTGATTGGCCGGGACACGGCTGTCTGAGCAGCCGATCCACAGATAACGTGGCAGCTGCTGGTGCGCCAGGCGCGCGAAGTACTGCGGATCCGAATGGGTCAGGCTGCCGGCCCACTGCCGGTTGCGCTCGAGCAGTGAGTCGAGATCGTCGGTCCCGCTCACGGCTTCTGTGTGCTGCGCTCGGCAATCAGCATCGCGAGCTCGAGTGCCTGCTCGTAGTTCAGGCGCGGATCGACCTGCGAGCGATAGGTGCGCTGCAGATCGGCATCGGTCAGGCCGCGGGCGCCGCCGGTGCATTCGGTAACGTCCTCGCCGGTGAGCTCGATGTGCGCACCACCAAGATAAGTTCCGAGCTGCGAATGAATGCGGAACGCCAGATCGAGCTCCTTGAGAATATTCTCGAAGCGGCGCGTCTTCAGCCCGCCGGTACTGGTCTCGGTGTTGCCGTGCATCGGATCGCAGCACCACAGCACCGTGTGGCCGGTGCGGCGCACGGCCTCGATGACGCGCGGCAGTGACTTCTCGATGTCCTTGGCGCCGAAGCGGTGAATCAGCGTCAGCCGTCCGGGCTGATTCTGCGGGTTGAGCGTCGTGACCAACTCCTGCAGCCACTGATCATCCATGGCGGCGCCGATCTTGACGCCGATCGGATTGGCAATGCCGCGGAAATATTCGACGTGCGCGCCCTCGACCTGCGCCGTGCGCATCCCGATCCAGGGCATGTGGGTAGACAGGTTATACCAGTGATTCTGGCGCGCGATGAAGCGCGTCTGCGCCTGCTCGTACAGCAAGTGCAGGCCTTCGTGGCTGGCGAAGAAATCCACCCGGGTGGCATCGTGCACCGCCCGGCCGGTCAGTGACTGGAAGAAATCCAGCGCATCGCCGATCGAGCGCGCGATGCGCTCGTAGGCCTCGCGCAATTCGGCGTGGCGCACAAAGCCCAGGTCCCAATACTCCGGATGATGCAGGTCGGCGAAGCCGCCATCGACCAGCGCGCGGACGAAGTTCAGGGTCAGGGCCGCCCGCTCGTAGCCGCGCAGCAGCAGCTGCGGGTCGGCGCGCCGGGCTTCGGCCGTGAACTCCACGCGATTGACCAGGTCACCGCGATAGGCCGGCAGCGTCACGCCGTCGCGCGTTTCCATATCGGCGGAGCGCGGCTTCGCATACTGGCCGGCCATGCGGCCGATGCGTACCACCGGGCGCTTCATGCCGGACAGCAGCACCAGGCTCATCTGCAGCAATACCTTGAGCTGCTTTGCAATGCGATCCGACTCGCATTCGGCAAAGCTCTCGGCGCAATCGCCGCCCTGCAGAAGGAAGCCTTCGCCGCGCTGCACGGCGGCGAGCCGCTCGCGCAGATTCTCGATCTCCCACGAGACCACGATCGGCGGCAGCCGCGCCAGTTCGGCGACCACGCGGCCCAGGGCGGTGGGGTCGTCGTAGCTCGGCTGCTGCGCGGCTTTGCGCGTCTGCCAGCTCGCCGGGTGCCAGGAGGTGCTGTCGGTGGATCGCATGCACTAATGCTAACATGGGCACTTTGCCGGGGAATATGAATGAATAAGGTGCTGGTCCTGGGCGCCGGCAAAATCGGCGCGCTGATTTCCGGCCTGTTGGCCGAATCCGGTGGCTACCAGGTGCAGCTTGCCGACCTCGACGAGACCGCGGCGGCCGGCGTCGCGCGCGCGCATGGCTTGCAGAGCATCCAGGCGGTGCGGCTCGATGCCACCGATGCCGCCGCCATACGCTCGCATCTGCAGGCGCACCCGGTGCAGGCGGTGGTCTCGAGCCTGCCGTATCACTGCAATGCACTGGTGGCGGGCGCGGCACGCGAGAGTGGCATCCACTACTTCGACCTGACCGAGGACGTGGAGGTGACGCGTCGCGTCAGCACGCTGGCGCGCGGCGCTGCGGCGGCCTTCGTGCCGCAGTGCGGCCTGGCGCCGGGCTTCATCAGCATTGCCGGCGGCGAGCTGATCCGGCACTTCGACACCCTGCGCAGCGTGCGGCTGCGCGTCGGTGCGCTGCCGCAGCACCCGCACAATGTCCTGAAGTATTCGCTGACCTGGTCCACCGAGGGCCTGATCAACGAGTACGGCAACCCCTGCGAGGCCATCGTCGACGGCCGGGCGGTGGAAGTGCGGCCGCTCGAGGGCATGGAGGAAATCGAGATCGACGGCACGCTGTACGAAGCCTTCAATACCTCGGGCGGCCTGGGATCGCTCGCCCAGAGCTTCGGCAGCAGCTGCGAGAGCATGGATTACAAGACCATCCGCTATCCGGGCCATTGCGAGCAGATGCGATTGCTGATGAATGACCTGAAACTCAATCAGGATCGCGGCACGCTCAAGCGCATCCTCGAGAACGCCGTGCCGCAGACGCTGCAGGACGTGGTCATCGTCTACGCCGCAGTCACCGGCATTCAGAACGGCGAGCTGCGCGAGGAAAACTACGTCAGCAAGATCTATCCGCAGATCATCGCCGGCCGGTTGTGGTCGGCCATTCAGGTCAGCACTGCCGCGGGACTGTGCGCCGTGCTCGACCTGGTGTTGTCGCATCCCGAGCGCCGAGCGGGCCTGGTGACGCAGGAATCCTTCCGCCTGCCCGATATCCTCGCCAACCGCTTCGGCCGCCATCTGGCCGCCGGCGGCAGCAAGGACATCTCGGGCGACGTAGTGGTGAGCGGGGCGCCGGGCCGGCAACGCTCGCGGGCGGGTTGACCCGTGGCGGCTACCAACGTCAGCGCGCTGCTGCAGCATTTTCAATTGCCGCCGGCCGCATCCGGCACCTCGGCTGACTGGCTCGACAGCTTCAACCCCAGCGACGGCAGCCTGCTCGGCCGCGCCCACACCACCAGCGCGGCAGGCTACGACACCATCATGAGCCAGGCGGTCGCGGCCGCGCGCAGCTGGGCGGATGTGCCCGCGCCGCAGCGCGGGGATCTGGTGCGCCAGCTCGGTGATGAGTTGCGTCATCACAAGCGCGAGCTCGCGGAACTGGTCGCGCTCGAGAACGGCAAGATCATCGCCGAAGGCCTGGGCGAGGTGCAGGAGATGATCGACATGGCGGATCTGGCGATCGGCCAGTCGCGCATGCTCTACGGCAACACCATGCACTCCGAGCGCCGCCAGCACCGCATGTACGAGCAGTGGCATCCGCTCGGCGTGGTCGGCGTCATCACCGCGTTCAATTTTCCGGTCGCAGTATGGTCGTGGAACGCATTGCTGGCTGCGGTATGCGGCAACGCCACGGTCTGGAAGCCCTCGCCCAAGACCCCGCTGTGCGCGCTGGCGGTGCAACGTCTGTGCGACCAGGTGCTCAAGCGCCACGGCGCGCCTGCGATATTTCAGCTGCTGATCGACAGCGGCGCCGAACATGGCGCGCGTCTGGCCGCCGATCGGCGCGTCAACCTGCTGTCGTTCACCGGCTCCACGGCGATCGGGCGCCAGATCGCGCAGACCGTGGCGGCGCGGCTGGGCCGCAGCCTGCTCGAGCTCGGCGGCAACAACGCCATCATCGTCGATGAGACCGCCGACCTGGATCTCGCCGCGCGCGCCATCGTGTTCGGCGCGCTTGGCACCGCCGGCCAGCGCTGCACCAGCACGCGCCGCGTGCTGGTGCAGCGCTCGCAGCTGGCTGAGCTGCAGCGCCGCCTGGTTCACGCCTACCGGCAGGTGCGGATCGGCGATCCGCTCGACCCCTCGACGCTGGTCGGGCCACTGATCGACCTCAATGCGGTGCGCAGTTTCGAGCGCGCCATTGCCGCCGCCCAGACCGCCGGCGGCCGGCTGCTGGTCGGCGGCAAGGTGCTGCCGCGTCCGGGGCACTTCGTGGAACCGGCGATCGTGCTGGCGCGCAACGATTGGGAGATCGTGCAACACGAGACCTTCGGGCCGATCCTGTACCTGATACCGGTGGATTCGATCGATGAGGCGATCCGGCTGCAGAACGAGTCGGCGTACGGACTGTCCTCGGGCCTGTTCACCCAGCGGCTGCAGCACGCCGAACTGTATCTGAGCCATCTGGGCAGCGACTGCGGCATCGCCAACGTCAACATCGGCACTTCGGGCGCCGAGATCGGCGGCGCCTTCGGCGGCGAGAAGGATACCGGCGGCGGCCGCGAGGCCGGCTCCGACGCCTGGAAAGCCTACATGCGCCGGCAGACCAATACCGTCAACTGGAGCTCGGCGCTGCCGCTCGCGCAGGGCATCGAATTCGATATCGCGCCGTGAAGCTGATTTCGCAATGAAACTGATCGCAAAGCGGTGAGCGCGATTCTGACCGCCGCGGATCGGGAATCCGATCATTCCTTCGTCGGCCATCCGCGCGGACTTGCCTATCTTGCGTTCGCCGAAGGCTGGGAGCGATTCTCCTATTACGGCATGCAGACACTGCTGGTGCTGTACATGGTGCGCCAGCTGCTGCATCCGGGGCACATCGAGCGCATCGCCGGATTCAGCCCGTTCCGTGCCGCCTTGGAGCGCGCCTACGGCACACCGTTATCGACGGTCGCACTGGCCTCGGCAATCTTCGGCCTCTACACCGGCCTCGTGTATCTGACCCCGATCGCCGGCGGTATCATCGCCGATCGCTGGCTCGGCAGGACGCGAACGATCACGATCGGCGCGCTGCTGATGGCAAGCGGTCATTTTCTGATGGCCTTCGACCAGTCGTTCCTGATTGCGCTGCTGTGCCTTCTGACCGGCGTCGGCTGCTTCAAGGGCAACATCGCCACCCAGGTCGGCTCGCTGTACGCGCCGGCCGATCTGCGGCGCGCCGATGCGTTTCAGATCTATTTTTTGTTCATCAATGGCGCCGTCATCATCTCGCCGCTGATCACCGGCACCCTCGGCGAGGTCTATGGCTGGCACTACGGATTCGGCGCCGCCGGTGTCGGCATGCTGATCTCGCTCGTAGTCTACCTGTCCGGACGCAAATGGCTGCCGCCGGAACCGGCAGCGAAGCGCGCCGCAACGGCCGCGCGGCCGCGCCTGAGCCGCGACGAGCGCACCACCGTCGTGGTGTTGATCCTGCTGTTGCCGATTCTCGCGATCGGTGCCGTCGGCAATCAGCAGATCTTCAATGCCTACCTGTTGTGGGTACCGGCCAACGTCAACCTGGTGTTCTTTGGTCGGATTCTGCCGACCACATGGCTGATTACCCTTGACGCAACCGTTTCGGTCACCTCCCTGGTCGCAGTGGTGGCGTTCTGGCGGCTGTGGTCGAGACGCTTCCAGGAGCCCAGTGAGGTCGTCAAAATCATCATCGGCCTTGCCATCAGCGCCGCGGCGCTGCTGTCGCTTACCGTGGCAGCGACGATCAGTGCAGCGGGCCACAAGGCCGGCATCGGTTGGGTGCTGCTGTTCGAGATCTTGAACAGCATTGGCTTCGCGAACGTGTTCCCGGTCGGGCTGGCGCTGTACGCGCGCGCATCGCCGAAGGCGATCGCCGGCACCATGATCGGTGTGTATTACCTGCACCTGTTCATGGGTAACAACCTTGTCGGCTGGCTCGGTGGATTGCTCGAGCGCATGCCGGGGGTGCAGTTCTGGCTGATGCATGCTGCACTGGTCGGCGGTGCCGGCGTGGCGATGCTGCTCGCGTGGCGCCTATCCGGACATCTGCTCGCGCCCACCGGGGCACCCCTGAGTCAATGACGCGCGGAGATGCACCGAGTGACGCGACGCTACCTGTATCTGCTGGCCTGATAGGTCTAGCGGCCGGGCAGCCGCAGCTCGACGCGTGCCCCGCCGAGCGCCGCCGAAGCATCGATGAAGAACTGGCCGCCATAGATGGCCACGGTCTCGCGCACCATCGCCAGCCCCAGGCCATGGCCGGGCACATGCTCGTCGGCGCGCACGCCGCGCTCGATGACCCGGGTGCGCAGCTCCTGCGGGATGCCCGGCCCATCGTCCTCGACCACGATCGACAAGCGCCGCGGCAAGCCGCGATCCGGATCCAGCCGCGCGCTCACCAGCACGCGCGCGCGGCACCATTTGCAGGCGTTGTCCACCACGTTGCCCAGCAGCTCGAGAATATCGCCGCTGTCGCCGAGAAAACCCAGTGCCGGGGGCGCATCGATGTCGATGCGCAGATCCTTGTTCGCGTGCACTTTCATCAGCGCGGCGCGCAGATCGCTCAGCAGCGGCAACACCGGCACCGGCGCCTGGCCCAGCGTGGCGCCGCCGCCGGCCGCGGCGCGCTTGAGCTGGTGCTCGACGATCTGCGCGATGCGGTCTATTTCCAGCTGGATGGCCGCCTCCGATCGTCGTGCCTCGGTCTCGGCGCTGCCAAGGCTGGCGCGGATCACGGCCAGCGGCGTCTTCAGGCTGTGCGCCAGGTTGCCGAGGGTATCGCGGTAGCGCACGATGCGATTGCGCTCGGATTCGAGCAGCGCGTTGAGACTGCTGCTCACGCCGGCGAGTTCGCGCGGATAACCCTCCCCGAGCTGCGACGCACGACCGCTTTCCAGTGCCGTGATCTCCTGCTCGAGCCGCCGCACCGGGGCGAGCGCGCGCCGCATCATCCACGCCATGGTCGCCAGCAGCACCAGATCCAGCGCGCCGAACCAGCCGGCCATGCGCTGGCGGAACAGCCACAGCTCGCGCATCTGTGGCGCGGTGCTGTCGGCCGCCGTGAATACCAGCTTCTTCGACAGACCCGAGCCGTAGGCCCATTGCAGCCCGCGGCTCAGCTCCGCGACGGTAGTGCCGTCACGCGCGAGTTGATAACGAAAATCCACTCCACCGACGGGCAATTTGCTGCCGAGCACGAGATCGGTACCGGCCAGCGAGGGCGAACTCCACAGGATCTTGCCGCTCTCGTCGCGCAGGGCGGCGTACTGTCCGGAACCCGGCACGTCGAGGCGCGACTCCGGGTCGAGCAGGTTGACCACCAGCTTGCCCTCGAAATCCAGATCCACCGCCGTGATCAGCGCTACGACCTGCTCCTCGAGCCGGTCGCGCAGCGCCGCGGTGCTCTGCTCGCGGAACACGTAGTCGATCGCCGACGCGGTGAGGACGAAGAACAGCAGCAACGGCAACGCCACCGCGATCAGCAGTCTGCGGCTGACCGACGGCGGTCCGCGCATCATCGGCCGGTGCCTTCGTTCAGGCCGGCCGGCGCGGCAGACTCAGGCGATAGCCGCGGCCGCGCAGGGTTTCGATCGGTTTGATGTGCTCGTCGGGATCGAGCTTGCGCCGCAGCCTGCCGATGAGCACTTCCACGACGTTGCTGTCGCGATCAAAGTCCTGTTCATACAGCCGTTCGGTGAGGTCGGTCTTGGAGATCACCTCGCCGGCGCGCAGCATGAGATGTTCCAGGATGCGATATTCGAAACTGGTCAGCTCCACTGCCGCGCCGCTCACGCTCACTTCCTGGGTACGCGTGTCGAGTTCCACCGGCCCGCAGGCGAGCTTGGGGCTGGCCCAGCCACCGGTGCGCCGCAGCAGCGCTGACAGGCGCGCCTGCACTTCGGCGAAATGAAATGGTTTGGCGACGTAGTCATCGGCCCCGGCACTCAGTCCCTCGACCTTGTCCTGCCAGCGATCGCGCGCAGTGAGTATCAGCACACCGTAGGTTTTGCCGCGGGCGCGCAATCGGCGTATCAGCTCGAAACCGGACAGCTTCGGCAGGCCGAGATCGATGATCGCGACGTCGATCGGATATTCCGTCGCCGCGTACAGACCTTCCTCGCCATCGGTCGCCAGATCGACGCTGTACCCGGCGGCCGACAGATCGGCTTTCAGTACTTCGCGGATTGCCGCTTCATCTTCCACCACGAGCACGCGCACTCACGACCCCTCGATGCCGCTGCTCACGGCACTTCCGTTCCACTGCGCGCGTCCACGCGCACGATCCATACCTTGCCGCCGCTCGACAGCAGGCGAAACACGTACAGCCGCCGGCCGCCCTGATCGGCGATATCGGTGCGCACCACGCGCGCACCATAGCGCTTTTGCACCAGCGCCATCGCCTGCTCGCGCGACAATTCGGCCTCGGCGCGGGTCTCGACCGGCGCCACCGGCCCCTGCGGGCCGGCAGCACTCAGGGCCGCGGCGCCCAGCGCCGTGGCGGCGTACAGCACGCCCGGCAGCTGCCGCGTCCATCGCACCAGCCGCAACCGCCGATGGGCGGCCACTGGCCGCGCGACGCCGGCCGTGCCTGAGTTCGCTGACATCGCTTCGCCGCCCCATGCGCCCGCACGCGCAACTTAATGAATGGGGGGAGCCTAGGCGGAGCGCTCTGAACCGGGCCTGAATCGGCATTTAATCCTCTTTGGTCAAAGACTTGGCATCACGCCAGAGTTCATCCCACTGCACCGGGTCGAGTGCATTGAGCGCCAGACCGCCGCGCTCGGCGGCGCGTTCCATGCATTCGAATCGTCGTTCGAATTTTAGCGCCGCAACGCGCAACGCGTCCTCGGCGTCCACCTCCAGATGGCGCGCCCAATTGGCCAGGGTGAACAGCAGATCACCGATCTCCTCCGCCACCTGGCGCTGGTCGCCGGCGGCCAGCGCGGCGTCCACTTCCGCGAGTTCCTCATCCATCTTGACGCGTACATCGGCGGCGGCCGGCCAATCGAAGCCGACGCGGCGCGCACGACGGCCGAGCTTGGCGGCGCGCGCCAGCGCCGGCAATGCCCGCGGTACATCCGACAGCACGCCATGCACGCCCGCGGCCGCTCGCTCGCGCGCCTTCTGCGCCTCCCACGAGACATGCAGTTGCGCCACGCCGATGGCCCTGGGCTCGGCGAAAACATGCGGGTGGCGCCGGATCAGCTTGTCGCGGATGCCGCGCGCCACGGCGGCGAAATCAAAGCGCCCGGCCTCCTCGCCCAGCAGCGCGTGAAACACCACCTGGAACAGCAGGTCGCCCAGCTCATCGCGCAGGCGATCCAGATCGCCGCGTCCGATGGCGTCGGCGACCTCGTATGCCTCCTCGATGGTAAAGGGCGCAATGCTGAGAAAATTCTGTTCGCGGTCCCACGGGCAGCCGGCTGCCGGGTCCCGCAGCGTGCGCATGAGCGCCAGCAGCGCCTCGAGTTCCTCGCCGGCGCCGCTCAATCCGACTCCTCGGCGAACACTTCGCGTAGATTCGCCAGAATGCCGGCGGTCGCGCCCCAGATATTGTACTGACCGAAGGACAGCTCCCAGGTGTCCACGTCGACGGCGCCGATGGCGCGGCGCCCGACGCGGTAATTGGCCGCGCTCAGTGCGAACGCCAGCGGCAGCTCGAATACTTCGGCCACTTCGGTGCCATTGGGTTCGACCGTAAGGCCGGGCTGCAGTAAGGCTACCACCGGCGTGATGCGATAGCCGGTTTGCACCACGTGGTCGGCCAGGAAGCCGATCGGCTCGACGGCGGCGCCGGCAACGCCGATCTCCTCCTCGGTCTCGCGCACGGCAGCGGCCGCGACGTCGGCGTCGCGCGCTTCGAGCCGGCCGCCGGGAAAGCTGATCTGGCCCGCATGCCGCCGCAGATGGCTCGCCCGTACCGTCAGCAGCAGCGTCGGCGCATCCGGCCGATCGACGATCGGCACCAGCACCGCTGCGACCTTCAGCGGCGCGGGCCAGCCCGCGCGCAGCCGCGCCCGCACGCCGGCGGACTCACCGGCCATGCCGGCCGGCCTGCAATGCTCGAGCCGATGATCGGGGACCGGCAGCACGCGCCGGCGCAGGCGCGCGCGCCAGTCGGCTGGCAGCTCATGCGCAAGGGTGGGCGCCGGCGCAGCCATAAATCGATGCTCAGCCCCCGCCGCTGCTGCCGCCCTTGATGCCGCCGCGGGTCAGTTCGCCCGGATCGAGCAACCGATCGAGCTCCTCGCGCGCAAGGTCGGTCATGTCGGCCGCGACCTCGCGGATCGGGCGGCCTTCCGCATAGGCTGTCTTGGCGATCGCCGCGCCCTTCTCATAGCCGATCACGGGATTGAGTGCGGTTACCAGGATCGGATTGCGCTCGAGCGCTTCCGCCACGCGCGCGCGATTGACCGTGAAGCCGGCGATCGCCCGATCGGCCAGCGCGCGTGCACCGTTGGCGAGCAGCCCGATGCTCTCGAGCAGGTTGTAGGCGATCACCGGCAGCATCACATTGAGTTGGAAATTGCCGGACTGCCCGGCGATCGTGATGGCCGCGTCGTTGCCGATCACCTGCGCCGCGACCATGGTCGCGGCCTCGGGAATCACCGGATTGACCTTACCGGGCATGATGCTGCTGCCGGGCTGCAGCGCCGGCAATGCAATCTCTCCCAGGCCGGCGAGCGGGCCGCTGTTCATCCAGCGCAGGTCGTTGGCGATCTTCATCAGGCTCACGGCGATGACCTTGAGTTGCCCCGAGAGCTCGACCGCGGCGTCCTGTGCCGACAGCGCCTCGAAGAAGTTGCGGTTCGGCTCGAAGGCGAGACCGGTCAGGCGCCTGAGCTCGGCGCAGAAGGTGGCGCTGAACTGCGGGTGGGCGTTGATGCCGGTACCGACGGCGGTGCCGCCCTGCGCCAGGCACAGCAGGCGCGGCTCGGTCGCGGCCACGCGCGCCGCGCCGTTCTCGATCTGGGTACGCCAGCCGGAGAGCTCCTGGGCGAGCGTGACCGGCATCGCGTCCATCAGGTGCGTGCGGCCGGTGGTCACGATGCCCTCGAGCTCGCGCTCCTTGGCGGCAATCACCTGCGCCAGATGCGCCAGTGCCGGCGACAGCTGTTCGTGCAGCAGCAGCATCGCACTGACGTGGATCGCGGTCGGTATCACATCGTTGCTGCTCTGGCTCATGTTGACGTGATCGTTGGCGTGCACCGCAGCGCCCGCGTTGCCCGCCAGATGCGCAATCACCTCGTTGGCGTTCATATTGCTGCTGGTGCCCGAGCCGGTCTGGAAGACATCGATCGGAAATCCGGCGTCGTGCGCACCGCTCGCGACCGCCGCCGCGGCCGCCTCGATGGCGCCGGCGATGCGCCGATCGAGCAGCCCGAGACGCGCGTTGGCCGCGGCTGCGGCCTGCTTGATCAGCGCCAGAGCGCGGATGAAGCCGCGTGGCAGCCGCAGACCGCTGATCGGAAAATTATCGACTGCGCGCTGCGTCTGCGCGCCCCAGAGCGCGTCCGCGGGCACTCGCAGCTCGCCCATGCTGTCGCGTTCGATGCGATACGATGCTGAGGACATGATCGGTGTGGCTCCGGCACGGTACGGCCAATGCGCTATGATGACTAGTCTAGCATTTCGATGACTCGCGGCATCCTCATGGACCCTTCAGCTCTGACTGCGCTCTCGCCCGTCGATGGTCGCTACGCCGCAGCGGCCGCCCCGCTGCGCGAATTCTTCTCCGAAGCCGCGCTGATCCGCGAGCGCATCCGTATCGAGGCGCTATGGTTCGAACAGCTCATGGCGCCGCGGCTGCGTCTGCTGGCGGCGGTTCTGCCCGCCGCGGTGCTCGAGCGCGCCGCGGCCCTGGCGCGCGATCCGGGGGCCAGCGCGGCCGGCACGGTCAAGGCAATCGAGCAGCGCATCAATCACGACGTCAAGGCGGTGGAATATTTCGTGCGCGATGAGCTGGCCGCGGCCGGCGCGCCGCCCGCGGCCCTCGAGCTGGTGCATTTCGGCTGTACCTCGGAGGACATCAACAACCTCAGCTACGCGCGGCTGCTGCGCGCGGCGCGCGGCAAAGTGCTGCTGCCGGAGCTGAGCTCGCTGGTAGCGACGCTGCGGGCACTGGCGCGAGAGCATGCGGAGCTGCCGATGCTCGCGCGCACCCACGGCCAGAGCGCCAGTCCCACCACCTTCGGCAAGGAAATGGCCAACGTCGGGGCGCGCCTGCGGCGCGCGCAGCGGCGCCTGCAGTCGGTCGAGATTCTCGCCAAATGGAATGGCGCGGTCGGCAACTACAATGCGCATCACAGCGCGCGGCCGGAAGTCGACTGGCCGGCAGTGAGTCGCGAGTTCATCGTCTCGCAGCAGCTCATCTGGAATCCCTACAGCACCCAGATCGAACCGCACGACTGGATCGCGGAATACTGCGATGCCTGTGCGGCGGTCAACGTGATCCTGATCGACCTGTGTCGCGATCTGTGGGGTTACATCTCCCTCGGCTACCTGCGCCAGCGCGCCGTGGCCGGAGAAGTCAGCTCCTCGACCATGCCGCACAAGGTCAATCCGATCGACTTTGAAAACGCCGAGGGCAACTTCGGCATGGCCAACGCCATGCTGCGCTTCTTCGCCGACAAGCTGCCGGTCTCGCGTTGGCAGCGCGACCTGACCGACTCGACGGTGCTGCGCAATCTCGGTGTCGCGCTGGCGCACGGCCTGGTCGGCTGGAAAGCGCTGCAGCGTGGCCTCGCCAGGATCAGCCCCGATCCGGCGCGCATGGCACAGGATCTGGACGGTGCTTATGAAATCCTCGCCGAGGCGATCCAGAGCGTGTTGCGCGCGGCCGGCATCGCCAACGGCTACGAGTTGCTCAAGGACTTCACGCGCGGACAGAGCATCGACGCCGCGGCGATGCGACGCTTCGTGGCCACGTTGCCGTTGCCCGAGGCCGAGCGCAACCGGCTCGCGGCCCTGGCGCCACCGCAATATCTGGGCCTGGCGGCCAGCCTGGCGCGCCGTTTCGCGGACGAGGACGAATGACATAATCCGACTATCCCCGGAATAGAGGCCAATCCGATATCCGGCTCACACAGCATGCCCATGCAACTGTGACCCGGTTGGCGATCGATCCCCTGCCGCTGTCTCTACCATCGTCCTGCATAAAGCTCACAAAGCTTGAGCAAAGCAGGCGAGCCAGTGACTGGGACCAGGGAAAGCCGCACGACGACTTCGGCGCGCCTGTCGAGCTTCGGGCTCGAAGACGGCCCGCTGGTCGCGGCTGTGCTCGCCGAAAAGCCGCCGACGAGCGAAACCCTGCACGTGCTCACCAGCCTGGACGAAGTGCGCGCGGCAACTGAAACCGTCGCGACCAGCGGCCAGCGGCTGATCTCCATCATGACGCCGGATCTGGAACCGGAAATCTACGATCAGCCGGCAATGCTCGAGATCATCAAGCGCTTCGTTCTCGGCCGCAGCTTCGCCAAGGTGCGCGTACTGATGCGCGACCAGGCGCGCCTGAGCGGCGGCGCCAATCGCTTCATTGCCATGGCGCATCGGCTCACCAGTTATCTGGAAATCCGGATTCGCGCCCCGCAGTACCGCGAGCTGACCGCCGCCTACTGCATCGCCGACGACCGGGCGATTGTTTATCGCCTGCGCGCCGATCGTCCCGAGGGCATCGCCGGCTTCAACAATCCCCCGATCGCACGCCAGTACCTGCAGGAATTCGATGCCGTCTGGCAGGCGAGCATGATCGAGGAGCGCGAAGTCCGGGTCGCCCGCAGCTGACGCCCGGTCCTTCGGCGGCCTGCGGGCGCCTGCCGCCGCGCCGCGCCGCGCGGTATCCTTCCCCATGGTCTGGAAACCCGACGTCACGGTTGCCGCCGTCATCGAGCGCAACGGCCGCTTTCTGCTGGTCGAGGAGCGCATCCGCGGCCGCCTGGTGCTCAACCAG
>Ga0302325_10003485_pt1 | contig 37068 bp, 40 predicted proteins | sample Palsa_T0_2_FD_201948 | JGI IMG/M metagenome (GOLD analysis project Ga0302325, IMG submission 201948) | Peat permafrost microbial communities from Stordalen Mire near Abisko, Sweden - Palsa_T0_2 | ecosystem: Environmental > Terrestrial > Soil > Palsa > Peat permafrost | place: Sweden: Abisko...
AAGGCTCCGAGGAGTGCGTGCGAGGGCTTTCACCATACGCTGCGGGCCGCACTCTATCCCTTCGGGGGGCGTCATTGCGCCGCCGCCCAGTGCAGCCGGTGACCCATCGACGTCCGAGCCGCTGGTAGGATGGCGAGAGATGAGGACGCGCCAGAAGTACCGGATGCGGACGCCCTCGACCGGTCGCGAAGTGGTCATCGAAGCCGAGCCGGGGCGCGTATACGTCGATCAGGAGACCGGCGAGACGCTGGAGGTGGTCGCGGAGCTGCTCCCGCTGGCCCCGACCCCCTCTGAGCTGCCCTGGGCAGTCGAGAATCTCCGCTTCTGCAATTGGTGCGATCAGCTCTCCCAGAAGGATCTCAACGACTGCCCGGTGTGCGGGCGGCGTATGGAACCGCTCGGTTCCTGAGGGCTCCGGCCATGAGGGATATAGGTCCCGGTGTTCGCCGGCCGAGACGCATCACCGCGTTCGCCGCCGCGATCGTTCTCGCGGTCGGCATCTCGGCGTGCGGCAGCGGTGGCTCTGGGACCCCGGACACGTCTGGGGCCCCCCCGTTCACCGTTCCAACCTCTGCCCCAACCGCTGCGGCGGCGGCGAGCACCACGAGCAGTAGCACCTCAAGTACGACCAGCTCGACGACCTCGACCACGGACACCAATGCGGGCGGGGGTGCGACCACGCCCGCGTCCGCCGGGACCGCGACCAACGGCGGCGCGGGCCCGACCGGTGGCACCGGCACTTCCGCGGCACCCGCTACTGGCGGCGCAGGCACGGGCGGGGGCGGGGGCGGAACAGCCGGTGGCACGGGCACATCGGGCGGCACCGGCGCGGCCAGCGGTGGCGCAGGCCTCGGCTCCGCCTTCTGCCAGCAGAACCCGGGCGCCTGCTAAGGCCCGTAGGACCAAAACCCCCCAAGCGCCTGGCTCTCAGGGGGCTTGACCTCAGTCACAGAATCAGGGCTTGCGCGGCCCGTGGACGTACGACTTGGGGTACGGCTGGTTGGTGACCTCGGTCGCGCTGTACTCGACCCTCGTGCCGGTGTAGTTGCACTGGTAGTTCATGAACGCGCCCACGGTCAACTGCGCCGTCTGGGCGGCGGCCGCGTTCTTGCAGTTCGCCATCCGGCTCTGCCGATAGGCGAACTTGCTGGCGCTGAGGTTGTAGGACAGGATCGGCGCCCATGTGGGCACGGTCAGACCGATCACCTCGCCGGACGTGACCGGCAGCGGAGTAAACGCGCTAAAGGTCGGCGGAAGCGCGAGCGGGGTCTGGAACACTTGGCCGAGGTATGGCTCGACGTGGAAGAGCGGGCTCTCGGCGGCGACGGTGTACTTATTGTTGGGACCCGGCTTGAGCACCGTCAGGGCGACCTGAGGCGTACCGCCATAGGCCTGATCGAGGACGTGAAGGTAGTTCTTCTCGGTCTTCGCGTTGGTGGACAGCTTCGACAGGCCGACGGTGAACGCGACGAGCCAACCCGCCTTCTTCACTTTGGTGGGGAAGACGACGGAGTCGCTGACCGTCTGGACCGCGGTCGTCCGGGTCAGGATGATGAAGCAGTTCGCCGGCGAGACTCCGGCCGGGCACGTGGGCGAAACCACCGGCGTGGCGGTCGCCCCAACTTCGACGATCTGCGCGGACGCCGATCCCGCGGCGAGGGCCGTTGCGAGCGCGATTACGGCTCCGATGACCAAAAAGGTGCGTTTCATGTTCACCATTGAACACGACAGAACGGCAGCAGTTGCGTCCGAGAACGCGAAACGACGGACCGGTCGCGACCGTTCAGCCGCGACCGAACCGCATATCAGCGCTGGTCGAAGGGCTCCGAACCCTAGATCTTGGTGACGTCGACCGCCTTCGGCCCCTTCGGGCCGGCCTCCTCTTCGTAGGAGACCTTCGATCCCTCGGGCAGCGACCGGTAGCCGTCGCCGTTGATGCCTGTGAAGTGGACGAACAGATCGCGGCCGCCATCATCGGGCGTGATGAAGCCGAAACCCTTGTCGTCGCTGAACCACTTGACGGTACCCGTTGCCATGTACTTCCCCTCCGGCGCCACGCGCGTTGAACAAATTCGGGCACCAGACGGCCCCGACTAAACGCGGGAAACCTAGCAAGTCAGGCGACGAACCGACTGGTCGATTGCGCTGCGGACCTCATCGGCCTGAGAACTCGGCCTGGCCGGGGCCCTGATCGAGGAACGAGCGGAGCGCGCGCTGCAGTCTGAGTCACTCATCGGCGGCAGCTTAGGGCACCCAGCGCTTACCCGGCGCGGTCCAGCAGCTCTCTCGCCCGCTCGATCGCCTCCTCGGGCGTGGCGATCTCCCCGGTGAAGCTTGCCTCCTCGAGCGCCTGCAGGACGCGCCCGATGGTGGGACCGGGGCGGATGCCCAAGGCCCGCGCCAGCTGGTCGCCGCGCAGCGGCGGTCGCGGCGGATCCGCGACCCACGAGAGCGCCTCGCCCAGCAACTGACGCGCCAAGTCGAGGTGCTTGGCGATCGCCGGCGACGAGCCCGAGCCCCGGGTGGCGAGGCGATCGGCGACGCTCAGCACGGTGACGTCGACCGGCACGGGCGCGCAGGCCCGCAGATATCCGTAGATGGCCCGGCGGCTGAGCGGCATCTCGTGGACGAGGAACCCCAGCCGGAGGTGGTGGCGAGTGAGTGCGGCCACGTACTCGCACAACCGCTCGCTCGCTCGCAGCCGTCCCAGGACCGCGCTGGCGATGTTCGCGCCGGCCTCATCGTGGCCGATGAAGGTGACCCGGCCCTCAGGCGTGGTATGCCGCGTCTGCGGCTTGGCCACGTCGTGAAACAGGGCGCCGAAGCGCAGCGCCTGACCACGGGTCAGCTCGTTGGCGAGCGGCTGGGCGAGCAGCTCGCGGACAGCGCCGCCGTGCTCGGCGAAGGTCAAGGCGGGATCGCGCTCGAGCTCGATCGTCTCCGCGAGCACGGCCCGCGTGTGGTCGTACACGTCGAGGTGGTGAAAGCGGCTCTGCTCGATCCCGCGCAGCGCGCTGAGCTCCGGCAGCACCGCCTCGGTGACGGCGATCGCGCTCATCAGATCGAGGCCCGTGACCGCGCGCTCTGAGCTGAGAATCCGCTTCAGCTCGCTGAACACTCGCTCCGGGGCCACGCGGTTCAACCCGGACGCGCTGGCCCGCGCGACGCGCGCCGTATCGCCCTCGACCGAGAAGTCCAGCTCGCAGGCGAGACGAACGAGCCGCAGCGTCCGCAACGGGTCGTCCGTGAACGCCTGCGGCGAGACCATGCGCAGGCGGCGTGCCTGCAGATCCGCGAGCCCGCCGAATGGATCGACGTACGCGCCGCCGCCCAGCGGCTCGGCGATCGCGTTCACGGTCAGATCGCGCCGGGCGAGGTCGGCCTCGATCGTCTCGCCGCACAGGGGGAGGAGATCGACCTGCCAGGTGCGCCGGTGCGCGAGCACACGCCAGGCGCCGAATCCCTCGGAGAGGGCGAATGCGTGGCCGTCCGCCGTGCTGCCCAGCGCACGCGCGACGCGCTCCGGATCGCCTGCGAGCGCGACGTCAAAGTCGGCGGTCGGGCGACCCAGCAGCCGATCGCGCAGCGCCCCCCCGACCAGCCACGCATCGTCGATCAGACCCGCCAGCGCGTGGAGCGGTTCGGTCACAGCCATTGACCGTCGTGGTGGTAGCGCCGCGGCACGCGGCCGGAGATCCCACAGACGATTTCGTAGTTGATCGTCCCGATCCGCTGGGCCAGATCTTCGGCGGTCTGGCGCTGTGCGCCATCGCGCCCGATGATGGTCGCGGGCTGGCCGGGTCCCAGGCTCGTCGCGGGCCCCAGGTCGATCGTGATGTTGTCCATGCTCACGGTCCCGACCAGCGGATAGCGAGTGCCGCCGACGAGCACGTCGCAGTTGTTGCTCAGCGCGCGCCGGACGCCGTCGGCGTACCCGATCGGCAGGGTCGCGGTCCACGTGTCTCGCTGCGCGATGAAGCGCCGGCCGTACCCGGCGCTGTCGCCCGCCCGGGCCCGTTTGACCGCCGCGACGTACGAGGTCAACTCCAGCGCGGGCTCGAGGCCGTACCGGTCGGGGTTCTCGTTCATCGGGTCACAACCGTAGATCGCGATCCCGCACCGGACCATGTCGAAGTGGCTGGCCGGCTCTCGCAACGTCGCGGCGCTGTTGGCGGCGTGGACGAGGACCCCGGGATGGCGGCGGCGCACCTCCCGGGCGAACTCGTCGAAGGCGGCGAGTTGGTGGGCCAGAAACTCGGCGTCCCCGTCGGCGGTCGCGAAATGCGTCATCGCCCCGACGAGCTGGAGCCCGGGGAGGGCATCGATCGCCTGCCCGACACGCAACGCCTCGGCGACGTCCCGGGTCCCCAGCCGCCCCATGCCGGTGTCGAGCTTGACGTGTACGCGCACCGGAGCCGCCGCGGCGGCGGCCAGATCCGCCACGAAGGGCTCGCTCCAGGCCACCACCTCGGCGCGCGCCTGCAGCGCGATGGGCAGCTCCTCAGTGCTGATCGCCCCCATCACGAGCACCGGCTCGGAGATCTCTCCCGCTCGCAGCCTGGCCGCCTCGGCCACGGTGGCGACCGCCAACCGGCTGGCTCCTCCGGCCAGCGCGGCGCGGGCGCTGCGCACCGCCCCGTGCCCGTAGCCGTCGGCTTTGACGACCGCGCACAGCTCGGCACCACCGGTCAGCCGACCCCGCAGCAGCGCGACGTTGCGCTCGATCGCCGCCACGTTCACGCGGGCCAGCGCGCGCAACGCCATCTCAGTCGCGTGCGGGCAGGGCCCGCGGCAGCGCCTCGATCACGTCGCGGGCGATCACGCCTTCAGGCCCGATCTCCTGGGCCGCGATGCGCCCGGCGCCCGCGTGCACGAACACGCCCGCGCAGGCGGCATGGAACGGGTCCATGCGCTTGGCCAGGTAGGCCCCGATCACGCCCGAGAGAACATCGCCGGTGCCGGCCGTGGCCAGCGCGGGAGCGCCTCCGCGACTGATCGCCGCGCGGCCATCGGGGTCAGCCACGATCGTGTCATCGCCCTTGAGCACGACGATCGCACCGGCCTGCGAGGCTGCGCTGCGGACCGACTCGAGCCGGCGCGCCTCCACCTCGGAGCTGTCGCAGCCCAACAGCCGCGCCAGCTCGCCGGCGTGCGGCGTCAGCACGGTCGGAGCCGAACGCTCGCGCAGCGATGGGAGCTCGCCGACATGGGCGCCCAGCCCGTCCGCATCGAGCAACAACGGCAACTCGGCCGCGCGCGCCAGCGTCCTGGCCAGCTGCGCGGCTTCCGGCTGGCGGCCCAAGCCCGGGCCCAACACCAGCGCGCCCGCTCGGCTCACCCGGTCGAGCACCAGCCCGACGTCGTCGGGCCTCAGCGAGCCATCCTGGTCGAGCAGCGGAACCGTCATCACCTCGAGCAGCCGGGTCTCGAAGATCAGGTTCAGCGACGCGGGCACGAACGCTGTCACGTAGCCGGCTCCGGCGCGCATCGCCGATTCGGAGGCCAGGCAGGGGGCCCCCGTCAGCCCCAGCGAGCCGCCGCATACGAGCACACTGCCGGCGGCGAACTTGTTCGACGCGCTGCCCCGGCGCGGGATTCCCTGAGTGACCCGAGTTTCGATCAGCCCGATCTGGGGCTCCACAGGCCCGTCGGGCGGGATCCCGATGTCGATCACCCTGACCTCGCCCGCGTGTGCCTTGCCCGGCGCGATCCACAACCCGGGCTTGGCAGCGTGGAACGTCGCCGTCGCCGCCGCCCGAACCGCCACGCCGGCGATTTCGCCGTTTGACCCGTCGACGCCGCTGGGTATATCGCAGGCCACCACCTCCGCGTGATCGGCGGCCGCGTTGATCGCGGTGATCGCGCCGAGGGCCGGCTCGCGCGGCTCCCCCGCGAAGCCGGTCCCGAAGATCGCATCGACGATGGCTCCCGCGTGACTCAGCGCCGAGGGGTCAAACGGCTCGGGCGCCGGGCCGGGGAGACGCTCGAGGTTCCGCCCCGCGTCCCCGCCGGGCTCTGCCCCGGGCCACAGCCGGAGTACGTCCACGTCCCGCCCGCGCTCACGCAACAGCCGCGCCGCCACGAAACCATCCCCGCCATTGTTGCCCTTCCCGCACACCACGACGATCCGACCGGAAGGGGATCGCTCAGCCACCAGGTCGGCCAAGCCGGCCCCGGCGCGCTCCATCAGCTCAATCCCGGCAATCCCCTTCGCGCCGATCGCCCACTGGTCGAGCGCTTGCTGCTGCCGGGCGTCGAGCAACGGCTCGAGCCACTCTGCCAGCGCGGTCATCGCTCGCACCACCATTCTCCCGGCATCTCAATCATCCTGCGCGAGGATCGCCACCGCGCCGGCATCCCGGCGCGTGTGCGTGAGCGAGACCTCGACGTGCACTCCGAGCGCCGCCGCGCGCTGCGCCGCCGCTCCGTGAAGCGCGACCAGCGGTGCTCCCTGGGTGGAGATCACTTCGACGTCGAGAAAGCTCCATGCGGTCAATCCGAGCGCCTTCGCCACCGCCTCCTTGGCGCAGAACCGCGCCGCCAGATGCTGACCGGGCCGGGCCCGAGCAGCGGCGTACGCCTGCTCGCCGTCGGTGAACAGGCGCGCGGCCAGCCGCGGCCGGCGGGCCAGAGCTTGCTCGAGGCGCTCGATCTCGAGCAGGTCGACTCCGATCGCGGCCCTCACTCGACCGTGACGGTCTTGGCGAGGTTTCGCGGCTGGTCCACGTTGAGGCCGCGCAGGCGGGCGATGTGGTAGGCCAGCAGCTGGAGTGGGATCACCGCCAGCAGCGGCGCGAGCATCCAATCCGTGTGCGGGATCCAGATGACTTCCTCGGCGTGTTGGCTGATCTGCTCATCGCCGATGGTCGCCACCGCGATCACGCGCGCGCCGCGGGCCCGCACCTCCTGCATGTTCGAGACCACCTTCTCGAGCACGGGAGATTCCGTCGCCACCACCACCACGGGGGTGCTCTCGTCCAGAAGCGCGATCGGCCCGTGCTTCATCTCACCGGCGGCATAGGCGTCGGTCGCGATGTAGGAGATCTCCTTCAGCTTGAGCGCTCCTTCGAGCGCCACGGGAAGCCCCACGTGCCGGCCCAGATAGAGGAAGAAATCGGCGGTGTAGTTGTCCTGCGCGATCGCCTCCAGCCCGTTGACGTCGTGTCCGAGCAGCTCGGCGATCAGGTGCGGAAGCCGCTTGAGGTCCGAGATCGTCGCGGTGAGCACGTCTGGTTCGAGTGTGCCCCGGAGCTCGGCCAGCCGCAGGGCCAGCAGGTACATGGCGACCATCTGGCAGACGAACGTCTTGGTCGCGGCGACTCCGACCTCGAGCCCGGCTCGCGTGTAGAGAACGCCGTCGGCCTCGCGGGTCGCCTGCGCACCCATGATGTTGGTGACCGCGAGCACGGTCGCGCCGCGGGCCCGGGCCGTCCGCATCGCGGCCAGCGTGTCCGCCGTCTCGCCGGATTGGGAGATCCCGATCACCAGGTCCTCGGGACCGACGATCGGATTGCGGTACCGGTACTCAGAGGCGATGTCGACGTCGACGGGCACTCGCGCCCACTGTTCGATGGCGTAGCGGCCGATCAACCCCGCGTGGTAGGCGGTGCCACAGGCCACGATCACGATCCGCTTGATGCGCCGCAGCAGATCGTCGTCGATCGCGCCGAGATCCCCGAGGTCGATCCCGACTCCCCGCGCCGCCCGCTCGCCGATCGTCTCGGCGACGGCATCGGCCTGCTCGTTGATCTCTTTGAGCATGAAGGTCTCATAGCCCTGCTTCTCGGCCGTATCGGCGTCCCAGTCGATCTCGACGATCTCCCGCTCCACCGGCTCGCCGGCCGCGGTGAAGAACTCGACTCCGTCGGGCCTGAGCACGACGATCTCGTCGTCGCCGATGTATTGAACCCGACGGGTCTCGCGCAGGAACGCCGGGATCGCCGAGCCAACGAACTGCTCGCCGTCCCCGCGGCCGATGATCAGCGGGCACTCCTTGCGCGCGCCAACGAGCAGGCCGGGTTCGTCGGCGCTCATGGCGACGAACGCATAGTGCCCGCGCAACTCCGCGTACGCGTTGCGCACGGCGTCCACGAGGTCGCCATCGTTGTGCCGCGCGACCAGGTGCGCGATCACCTCGGCGTCGGTCTCGGAGGTGAACACCGCGCCCTCCTCGATCAGGCCGTCTTTGAGCGCGACATAGTTCTCCACGATTCCGTTGACGACGATGTGGACGCGGTCGCTGGTGTCGTAGTGCGGGTGCGCGTTCTCCTCGGTGACCCGGCCGTGAGTCGCCCAGCGCGTGTGCCCGATCCCGGTCCCCGGCTGCGGTCGCTCGGCCACCGCGACCGGCGCCGCGGTTGCACCAGCGTCGAGTTCGGCTCGCGCGGCCAGTGCTCTGCGCAGCGCGCTCAGGTTCCCCACGGCGCGGACAGCGTCGATGCGATCGCCGTCGAGGATGGAGATGCCGGCGCTGTCATAGCCGCGATACTCAAGCTTCTCGAGCCCGGCCAGCAGCAGTGGAAGCACCTTTCTGGGACCGACGTAGCCGACGATGCCGCACATAGGGCAGGACTCCTCGTTCGCGGGGAAAGATCAGACCAGCGGCACGTCCGCCGCTACAGACTCATCGGCGAACCAGCCGTTTGATGTTAACGGTCGTCGAAATCGGGCCGGCCCGTTCGGTGCGCGAGCCCGATCGGACGCGGCCTCACGTGCCCGCGATCGCGGTCTTCACGACTGCGGTCAACCGCCCGCACACGTCGTCGGTCTCCTGTTCGGTCGGTGCCTCGACCATCACGCGGATCAGCGGCTCGGTCCCCGAGGCTCGGACCAGCACCCGACCGCGGCCATCGAGGCCCGCCTGCTCACGCTCGATCGCGTTGCCGACGTGGGCATCGCGCATCGCGGTGCTGACCGCGAAGCGATCCGCGGCACGGATGTTGACCAGCCGCTGCGGCAGCTTCTCCATCGCATCGCGATCGCACAGGTTGCGCGGGCCGAGCGCCTCGAGCGTCAGCAGGGCGCTGGCGATGCCGTCCCCAGAGGGTCCGAAGCCGAGCTCGATGATGTGCCCCGACTGTTCGCCGCCCAGCGCCCAACCTCGTCGGCGCAACTCGTCCAGGACATAGCGGTCCCCCACCGCCGTGATCGCGACGTTGACCCCGGCCGTGGCCATCGCGGTGTGAAAGCCAAAGTTGGTCATCACGGTGACCGCGACCCCGTTTCCGACCAGGCGATCGCGCTGGCGCAGATCGATCGCCGCCAGTGCGATCAGCTCGTCTCCATCGACGACCGCGCCGGTGCTGTCGACGGCGAGCACGCGATCGCCGTCACCGTCGAAGGCAAAGGCAAGATCGTAGGTTCCCTTCGCCATCTGCTCGATCACCGACTCGAGATGCGTCGACCCGCACCGTTCGTTGATGTTGCGCCCGTCGGGCTGATCGGCGATCACGTCGAGATCGGCGCCCAGTCGCCGAAACATCTCGGGGGCCGCCCGATACGTGGCACCGTTCGCGCAGTCGAGCAGGATCCGACGCCCGCTGAGGTCCAAGCCCGAGAAACGGGAGTGCAACTCGCGGAGATAGTCCTCGAGCGCGCCGTGCAGGCGACGCACCCGGCCGATCCTGGAGGGAGCGACGATCGGCTGGTCGAGTTCGGCCTCGATCGCGTGCTCCTTGTCGTCATCGAGCTTGAACCCGTCGGCGGCGAATAGCTTGATCCCGTTGTCCTCGTAGAGATTGTGCGAGGCGGAGATCACCGCCGCCATGTCGAGGCCGTGGCGGAGCACCAGCAGCGGCGCCGCGGGCGTCGGCAGCACACCGGCCAGCAGGGCGTCGCCCCCGGCCGCGGTCACACCGGCCGCAATGGCTGACTCGAGCATCTCGCCTGACTCGCGGGTGTCGCGGACGATCAGCACCTGCGGGTGCTCTTGCGGCGCCTGGGCGACCGCCGCGCGGGCCAGGGCTAGCGCAAGGTCGGCGGTGAGAAAATCGCCGGCGCGACCCCGGACTCCGTCCGTGCCGAAAAGCTGGCGGGGCATGCGGCCCAGAAGTGGATTAGCGCTTGGAGAACTGCGGCCGCTTGCGGGCCTTCTTCAGGCCTGCCTTCTTGCGCTCCTTGACCCGCGGATCGCGGGTCAGGAACCCGCGTCGCTTCAGCTCCCCGCGGAGGTTGGGGTCCGCTTCGAGCAACGCTCGCGAAATGCCGTGCCGCAGCGCGCCGGCCTGCGCCGCCACGCCACCACCGTGCATCCTCGCGACCACGTCCATCCGAGACTCGTAGCCCACTGTCTCCAGCGGGTGCCGGATCACGCGTCGTAGCGTGTCACGCGGGAAAAAGACTTCCAGCGGCTTGCCGTTGATCGAGTACGTGCCGGTCCCCGGCTTGAGGATCACGCGCGCGACGGCGGTCTTGCGCTTGCCCGTCGCGGTGTAGCGAGCGCCCGCGGCGAGGTCGATCGCGGCGTCGGCAATCGGCTGGGCCACCGCATCGGGGTCCTCCTCCTGCTCGCGCGCGGCCGCCGCCTCGGCCTCGGCCTCGGCGGCAGCGCGAGACTCGGCATCCAGGAACTCATCGCTCTCCGAGACGAGGTCAGGGACGAGGTCGGCGCCGGGGATCTCCGGGCGGGCCCGGGGGGCGATCTCGACCTCCTCGACCTCGACCTCGACCACTTCGGGGGCCGGTTCGGGTGCGGGCTCCCCGCCGGCAGCATCGGCAGCCGGCGCGGGCGGCTCGGGCGGCCCGGGCGCGGCGTCGGCCACGGGCCCGGGCGCGGCGTCGGGGGCCGATTCGGGTGCGGCGTCAGCAGCGAGCTGTGGCTCTGGCGCGGTGGAATCGGCGCCAGCCGATTCCACGTTTTCGTCTTCGGTCACTGCTCAATCTCCATCGGTTGCGGCTGCTGGGCGACGTGCGGATGCTCGGGACCGGCGTACACCTTGAGCTTGGTCAGCTGCTTTCGGGCCAGGCGGTTGCGCGGCAGCATGCCCTTGACAGCAAGGCGGATGACCTCCTCGGGCCGACGTTCGAGCATCTCGGCGAGGGTGCGGGACTTCAGCCCGCCCGGATAGCCAGAATGGCGGTAGTAGCGCTTGCCGGTGAGCTTGTTCCCGGTGACCGAGATTTTTTCGGCGTTGATGACGATCACGAAGTCGCCCGTGTCGACGTGCGGGGTGTAGGTCGGCTTCCGCTTGCCGCGCAGCGCATCCGCGATTTGCGTGGCCAGCCGGCCGAGCGTTCGCCCGGAAGCGTCGACGAGCAGCCAGTTTCGCTCTCGATCTGCTGGTGTGGCAACGTATGTCTTCATGGCATGGACAAGCCGCGCGTTACTCGCGCGGCTTGAGGCAATGATAGGGAATCGCCACGGCGTGAGGGCTTAGGCTGCTTGTGTGCAGCTCCCGGTCGCTCTTCGTCGGCTCGCCTACCGCGCCGCTTACCGCGGGCTCCAGCTCGCCTGGGCGGTCAAGCCGCCGACCAAGAGCGGGGTCAAATGCATCCTGACCGACGGGGATCAGATCCTCCTGGTGCGCCACACCTACGGCAACCGGAGATGGGATCTGCCAGGGGGGTCGCCCAAACGCCGCGAGCCTCCGCTGAGCGCCGCCCGACGCGAGATGCGCGAGGAGCTCGGGATCGAAATCGCCGAGTTCTCGGAATTGGGGCTGGTGCACGGCAGCCGGCGGGGCCGCCGGGCCCCGGTCCACTGCATGCAGGCGGAGCTCTCAGCGCCCGCGATCACGATCGATCGAGGCGAGCTTTCGGCGGCACGATGGTTCCTCCGCACCGGGCTCCCGTCCGACCTGGGGCCCTACGTCCTCCCGATTCTGTCGCGCATGGCTGCCCGCCCGGCCGAGTAGACGGCGCCGTGGCGCCCGGGACTTGGGGCACCGCGGGAGCCCTTACTCCCACTCGATCGTGCCCGGCGGCTTGCTCGTGATGTCGAGCACCACGCGTCCCACGGGCCGGATCTCATTGATCATCCGTGAGGCGATCTGCTCCAGCAGGTCGTAGGGCAGCCGGGCCCAGTCGGCGGTCATGGCGTCGTCACTGGTGACCGCACGGATCACGATCACGTTTCCGTACGTGCGCGAGTCTCCTTGAACACCGACGGTACGAATGTCCGGAAGCACGCAGAAGGACTGCCAGAGCTCGCGGTACAGGCCGGCCTGACGGATCTCATCCTGGAGGATCGCGTCCGCCTCGCGCAGAATCCCGAGCCGTTCGCGGGTCGCCTCGCCTCCGACGATCCTGATCGCCAGACCAGGCCCTGGGAAGGGCTGTCGCCACACCAACCGCTCGGGTAGTCCCAACTCCGCCCCCACCGCTCGGACCTCATCCTTGAACAGCTCTCGCAGGGGTTCCACGAGCTCGAACTCCAGATCCTCAGGCAGGCCGCCGACGTTGTGGTGGGATTTGATCGTCGCCGCCCCGGTTCCCCCGCCGGACTCGATCACGTCCGAGTACAGGGTGCCCTGGACGAGATAGTTGACGTTCTGCAGCTTGGCCGCTTCCTCCTCGAACACGCGGATGAACTCGGCGCCGATCCGCTTGCGCTTCTGCTCCGGATCACTGATGCCGCGCAGTCGGGTCAGGAAGCGCTCCGAGGCGTCGACGGCAACGAGTGGCACGTGGAAGGTGTCGCGAAACGCCGCGATCACCTGCTCGCCCTCGTTCTTGCGCATCAGCCCGTGGTCGACGAACACACAGGTGAGGCGGTCCCCGATCGCGCGGTACACGAGCAGCGCAGCCACGCTCGAGTCGACCCCACCCGAGAGGCCGCAGATCGCCCTCCCGTCGCCGATCTGAGCGCGGATCCGCTCGATCTGGTCCTCGATCACCGAAGCGGCGCTCCAGGTCTGTTCACAGCCGCAGGCGTCCTGCAGGAAGTTGGTCAGCACCTGCTGTCCATAGGGCGTGTGCACGACCTCGGGGTGGAACTGGATTCCGTAGACACCGCGCGGCTGGGACTCGAACGCAGCCACGGGCGAGGCCGTGGAGGACGCCAGCGCAGAGAAACCTGGCGGCGCCGAGAACACCGTGTCGCGGTGCGACATCCAGCAGGTCTGCTCGTGCGGGGTTCCGGCCAGCAGGCGCCCGGGCTGGTGCACCGTGAGCTGGGAGCGCCCGAACTCCCCCACTTCGGCTGCCTCGACGCTCCCGCCCAGCTCGCGGGCCAACAATTGCATGCCGTAGCAGATCCCCAGGACCGGAATCCCCAGCTCGAGCAGCTCGGGCTCCAGCGGCGGAGCGCCGTCGGCATACACCGAAGCGGGTCCGCCGGACAGGATCACTCCCTTGGGCCGCCGCCGTGCCACCTCTCGCGCGCCCACATGATGGGGCAGCAGCTCGGAGAACACCCCGGCTTCACGAACCCGGCGCGCGATCAGCTGCGAGTACTGACCGCCGTAGTCAAGGACGACGATCTCCTCGACCGCGCTGGCCGGAGCCACGGGCGACGAGGATCCCGACGCCTCGCTCGCGGCATCCTGGCCGACCGGAATCTCGACGTCCGACGTCGTGGAGCGGCCGCTAGTCGGCGACACCGACTGTGGCTGCTCGACCGCTCGCACCCATACCGACGCCCTGCTCGCGTTGGAGCTGCTTGCCCTCGGTCTGCAACGAGGGCGCGACCATCAACTCGGCGCGATTGAACTCGGCGATATCCCGATAGCCGCAGGTCGCCATTGAGGTTCGCAGCCCGCCCATCAGATTGAAGGTCCCGTCGTTCTCACGCGCGGGCCCCTTGATGATCTCCTCGAGGGTGCCGTTCTGCTTGGTGGCGACGCGCGCTCCGCGCGGTAGGGTCGGGTGGAAGGTCGCCATGCCCCAGTTGTAGCCGCGGCCGGGGGCTTCGTAGGCGCGAGCCAGCGCTGACCCGAGCATCACCGCGTCCGCCCCGCACGCGATCGCCTTGGCAATGTCGCCACCGTTGCGCATTCCGCCATCCGCGATCACCTTGACGTAGTCACCGGTCTCGAGCATGTGCTGGGAGCGGGCGGCAGCCACGTCAGCGATCGCCGTCGCCTGGGGCACGCCGATACCGAGCACGCCGCGGGTGGTGCAGATCGCGCCCGGCCCGACTCCGACCAGGACTCCGGCGGCACCGGTCCGCATCAGGTGAAGACCGGTGTGGTAGGACGCGCAGCCGCCGACGATCACCGGTGTCGGGGCGAGCTCACGAATAAATTCCTTCAAATTCAGCGGTGGGCGGCTCTCGTCCCTGGACACGTGTTCGGCTGAGACGACGGTCCCCTGGATGACGAGGATGTCGAGCCCGGCCTCGAGCGCTCCTTCGTAGTGCGTGCGCACCTTCTGAGGCGTGAGCGACGCGGCGGTCACGACGCCTTGGGCTTTGATCTCGGCGATCCGTTGCGCGATCAGCTCCGGCTTGACCGGCTCCCGATAGATGTCCTGCATCTCTCGGGTCGCGATGTCGCGCGAGAAGCTCGCGATCCGCTCCAGCTGAGTCTCAGCGTCCTCGTAGCGGCAGAAGATGCCCTCGAGATTGAGGACCGCGAGGCCGCCGAGGCCGCCGATCAGACCAGCCGTCCCCGGCGAGACCACCCCGTCGAGCGCGGCAGCCAGAAACGGCTGCTCAAATCGGTAGGGCCCGAGCGTCCAGGAGATGTCGACGTCGTCGGGGTCCCGCGTGCGGCGTGAGGGAACGATCGCAATATCGTCGAACCCATATGCCCTGCGCGCCTTCTTGCCGCGTCCGATCTCTACTTCCATTGACGCATCTTAGGCAGTGCTGCGGACAGGTTCGAGGCGGCAACCATCGGTCAAACGATGCTAGCAGCGGGTGGAATCCGCTCAAGCGGCTGTTGATCGGCTGGCGCCGATTCCATTGAAGTCCCGTGCGTGGTCTGACCGCGAACGGTTTTTAGCCGATCTCCGCGGCAATCTCCAGACGTTCGGCCTCGACCTCGCCCAGCAGTCGATCGACGCGGGCTGGATCGATGATGCCGGCGCCGAAATGCAGCGTCGATTCCGCGCCGCAGGCGACACCGAAGCGAAGGCACTCGACCGGCGAGCGACCCGCGTAGCGAGCCGCCACATAGCCGGCCAGGAACGCATCGCCAGAGCCCACGGTCGAACGCGCCTCCTGCTCCTGGATCCGGACTCGATACAACGTCGCGGCTCCCTCATCGAACACGCGCGCGTAGCAACCGTCGGCCACGGTCATGATCGCCTCGGCCGCACCGAGCCGGGTCATCTCGGTCACCGCTTGCGCACGGTCGGCGACGTCGTTGAACTCATGCCCGACCAGCTCCTCGGCTTCGAGCTCGTTCGGCGATACCAGGTCTGGCTCAGAGCGCATCGCGAGCCGGAGGGGGTCGCCGTCGGTGTCGATCATCGTCGTCACCCCGAGCTTGCGTACGTCACGGATCAGCGAGGAGTAGATCGCCGGCTCGATGCCGCGGGGGAGGCTGCCGGCGAACACGCAGATACTCGCGCCCTTGGCCAGGTAGAGGAGGTTCTCACGGAACAGCTCCAGCTCCTGCGCCGAGACGGAGGGGCCGCGCTCGTTGATCTCGGTATGGAACCCGGTGGTCGGATCGAGCACCGCGGTGTTCGTCCGGGACTCCTCACGGATCCTGACGAAGCCGTTGAGGATCGACTCGTCGTTGAGCCCCTCGACGATCCTGGTCCCGGTCGCGCCACCCGCGAGACCGGTGGCGATCACGGGCTGGCCCAGCCGCTTGATGGCCCGCGCGATATTGACGCCCTTACCCCCCGGCATCGTCTTCTGGTCGACTGTCCGGTGCCGTCGCCCCGGTGTAAAGCTAGGGACTTCCAGCGTCTTGTCGAGCGCCGAGTTCAGCGTGACGGTGATGATCATGCCGCCTCCCGACGGACTCTGTTGGCCCGGGCCCGGGCCCGCGTCCGGGTCCGGATCCGCGTTCGCACGATGACGGTGATTCCAATGCCGAGGACGGCGACGAGGAGCAGCAACATGAGGGGTTGAGTGATGAAGCCAGCCGCAATCGTCAGCGGGCTGACCGCGGGCAAGGCGCTCGCGAGCAGCAGTGGGATGCGAGCCATCGTACGCCCGTCAGCCAGCACCAACAAGGTCCCGACGACCGCGTGGCTGCGCAGCGGCCCGGCCAGCTGGTGGGGAACCTCGACCCGCGTGGTCAGGTCGGTGCTCCGCGACACCACCTGCCGGTATGTCCTCGCGGCGATGACATCGGCCCGCACACCGGCGCGGTAGCGAACCGTCGGCCTGGCGCGGACGCTCCCCGCGCGGACGGGGGTGACGAGGTGAAAGTTCGCAAACCCCCAGTTGAGCAGTGTGAGCGTGTTCGCGTCGCGGGCTGACTCACTCGAGGTTCCGAGCACCGCGCTGATCAGCGTCATCCCGTCCTTGTGCCCCGATCCGACCAGCACGTAACCGGCGTCGAGCGTGTGTCCGGTCTTCACGCCGGTGATCCACGGGACCCTGCCGACGAGGTCATTGGTGCTGATGACGTAGCGGACATGGTCGCCCGTGCGCAGGACCGCGCTGGGCAGTGCCACGACCCGCGCGAAGAACGGGTGATGCGCGAGCAGGTAGCGCGCGAGCTTGACGAGGTCAGAGGCACTCGAATAGTTGCCCGGCGTGTCGAGCCCGGCCGGCGTCGAGTAGTGCGTGTGATTGAGCCCGAGCGCTCGTGCGCGAGCGTTCATCATCCCGATGAAGCGCGCCACCGAGCCGTGGCCGATGTTGTAGGCCAAATCCTCCGCAGCGTCGTCCGCGCTCGGCAGCAGCAGCGCCAGCAGCAGATCGTGGACGCTCATCCGTTCGCCCGGCACGAGCCCGATCTGCGAGTCGACCGCGGCCGGCTCGTAGTCGTTCTGCGTGAATACCTGGTCTAACCGCACGTGCTCGAGCGCGAGCAGCGCGGTCATCAGCTTCGTCGTGCTGGCGATCGGGAGCTCTTGATTGGCGTGATCGCCGTACAGCGGCTGACCGGTGTCTTGGTCGACCAGGATCGCCGAGCGAACGCTGAGCTGGGGTGGGGATACGGCGAGCGCGCGCCCCGGCAGCATGCAGGCCCCAGCCGCCGCGCACAGCGCAACCGTCAGGGCGAGCGGGCGGCGTCGCACGCCGCCCATCACCGCCTCAGCCTCAGTCGCTGTCCGGTCTGGAGGCTATTGGGGGAGAGCGTCGGGTTGAGCGCCTGCAGCGTGGCCTGCGAGACGCCGGTTTTCACCGCGATCGCACTCAGGCTGTCGCCGGAGCGCACGACGTAGAACATGGGCTTGGGCTTGCCGTGCGCTTTGCGTCGGCTGTGCACCACCGGGGACTGAGTCGCCGTCGCCGAGTGGTCGGCGAGATCGGAATGCACGACGACGTAAGTCCCTGCAGCAACCGCGACGAGAGCGATCGGCGCTAGCCAGCGCGCCCATTTGGAAGCCACCATCGCCGCCCGATCATACAAGCGGCCCGAAGCCCGACCCGGCCGAGGCAGCTCGAGCCTGCTGTGCCGGCACCGGAACCAACGATCTCAGCTCGACAGCCCCCAGGCCAGTTCGCGCAGCCGTGCGGCCTCGCGTGCGGCACTGGCGGCCGGGTCGCCGCGACCATGCTCGTAGGCGTACACGATCCCGCGCGAGACCGCGATCAGACCGCCCGCTGGGCCGGGCGCAAACGCCGGCGCGAGGTCCTCCACCCGGCCTCCCTGAGCGCCGACCCCAGGGAGCAGGAACACCGCGTGAGGCATGGACTCACGGAGGGTCGCGAGCCGCTGCGGCGCCGTCGCGCCGGTGACGGCCCCAACGTCGCTCAAGCCCCGCGCTCCGACCCCCGGCCCCCCGAGCTCAGCCACCATCTCGGCCAGCCGGTCGCTCACCGATCCGCCCCGCTCCAGGGACTGCTCCTGCACATCGGCCGCACCGGGGTTGGAGGTCCGAACCAGCACGAATACCCCGCCGGAACGCTCGCGCGCGGCCTCCACGATCGGCAGCAGCGAATCGATGCCGAGCAGCGGACTCACGGTCAGGGCATCGGCACCGAGTCCCGGCACGGGGCCGAACGGCGTCGGCGTCTCGCCGAAGAACGCCTGCCCGTAGGCGGCAGCTGAGATGTCAATATCGCCGCGCTTGGCGTCTGCGATCACCAGCAGGCCGCGGTCGTGCGCGCCTTGCCTCACAGCGCGCAGGGCGGCCCAGCCAGGCGCTCCGAGACGCTCAAAGCATGCGAGTTGGAGCTTGACCGCCACGCAATATTCGCCCACCGCCTCGATGGCCAGCGCGCAATGCGCCGCCACGGCGAGTGCAGCGCGAGTATCGGCCGGGGCGCCGGGCCCGCCCGCGAGCTCGAGTGCACGAGGCCACAGGCGGGCGGGATCCGGATCCAACCCCAGCACGAGTTGCGAGCAACGCTCAGAGACGAGACCGGCGAGCCGGTCGCCAAACCCCTCCAGCGTCGGACCCCTCGCCGACGCCACCCGCTCCGCTGACCGCGGCACCGAATCGGGACGAGATCCCGCGAACGCGAGTGAGCGCAGCAGAGCTACTTGACTGCCTTTTTGAGCGCCGCGCCGGCGGTGAACTTGGGCACCCGCGACGCGGCGATCTGAATCTTCTCGCCGGTGGCGGGGTTGCGGCCCTCGCGGGCGCTGCGATCCGAGACGCTGAACTTGCCGAAGCCGGAGAAGACCACCTCGCTACCGCGCTTGAGTGCGCCCTCGATGGTCTCCAGCATCGCGTCCACCGCGTCCGCGGCATCTTTCTTACTCAACCCGGCGCGATCCGCGACCTGGTCGACAAACTCGGACTTCGTCACTTGCCCCTCCTTAGAGGTGGTAGGAAATTCGACGCTAACACGGCCGGCGGACGGCTGCGAGCCACGCCCGCCACGCCCGCCACGCCAATTGCATTCTGTCCAGGGTTAGCAACCTACTGGGAAGAATGCGACGGCACATTGACGCAATTTGCGGACATCGATCCAGGTCGCCATCAACCTGACAGGTGAATAACGTCCTTCCGACCTTGACCTATGTACCGCGTCCACCGACCGCTCGAACGTGAGCTGGGTGCTCGCCGTGACCAGGAATTTATCCGATCTTACGTTCGAGCCGCAGGCAGCCCCGCCCGTTGACGGCCAGAATAGAGCCGTGGACCTCGCCCGCATCGGATGGCTCTCGGTCGTCATCGCCTGCGTGATCGCCGTGGTGATCCTGTTGCTGCAGGGGTATTACGGCTACGCCGGCGTGACGTTCGCGGTCGCCGCGTCCGCTGGGATCAACCTGCGCTAACCGGCGGCTGGAGCAGCCAGGCCACGAGCGAGCGGACGGCACGCCCGCGGTGGCTGATCTCGTCCTTCTCACGGTCGCTCAGCTCGGACATCGTGCGCCGCTTGGAGTCCTCGTCGGGGAGAAACACCGGGTCATAACCGAATCCGCGCGATCCTCGGCGGGAGCCGGTGAGCCGTCCGCGACAGTCGCCGAAGAACAACCGCTGCAGCGCCGGGGTATGCGGATCCACGTACGCGAGCGCGCAGACGTATCTCAGCTCGCTGCCAGCCGGCGCGTCGTGCATCAGCTTGGCCAGATTCTGCTCGTCACTCGCGCGCGGTCCGGCAAAGCGCGCGGAGCGTACCCCGGGAGCGCCGCCGAGCGCCGCCGCTTCGATGCCGGAGTCATCAGCGATGGCGACGCGGCCGGTGGCCGCAGCCGCCGTCAGGGCCTTCGGCATCGCGTTCTCGGCATAGGTGACGCCCTCCTCAGGGGGGAGCTGGACGCCCGCCGGCAACGGCTCGATGGCAATGCCCGCGGGCGCCAACAGCCGCCGGAACTCGCCCAGCTTATGAGGGTTGCGAGTCGCGAGCAGCAGCGTCGCGGGTGCGGCCATTGTTCAGGTCTTCGCGCCTGCGACGGCCTCGTCCTGGAATCTGCGCAGGGCTTCGATGCCCTGCGCCGCCAGCGCGAGCAGATCGTCCAGGTGGGCACGTGACAGTGGCATGCGCTCCGCGGTGGCCTGAACCTCGACCAAGCCACCCTCGCCGGTCATGACGACGTTGGCGTCGACCTCGGCGGTCGAGTCCTCGGCGTAGTCGAGATCGAGTAGCGGCACGCCGCGCACGATCCCGCACGAGATGGCCGCGACGGTGCCGTTCAGAGGCGATTGCGTCAACCGGCCCTGCGTGACCAACCGCTCGCAGGCGAGCCTCAGCGCCACCATGGCGCCCGTGATCGACGCGCACCGCGTGCCGCCGTCGGCCTGAAGCACGTCACAATCGAGGTAGATCGTGCGCTCGCCGAGGGCACTGAAGTTGACCACGCCCCGGAGGGAACGGCCGATCAGACGCTGGATCTCGACCGACCGCCCGTCGGGTCGCCCCTTGTTGATGTCGCGCTGCTTGCGCTCCCCGGTCGACGCCGGGAGCATGCCGTACTCGGCCGTCACCCAGCCGCGGCCGGACCCGCTCAACCAGCGCGGCACGTTCTCTTGCGCCGATGCCGTGCAGATCACTCGCGTCTCGCCCATCGAGATCAACGCCGAGCCCGTCGCGGTGCGGACGAACCCGGGTTCGATCACCGTGGGTCGCAACTCGTCGGCTGCCCGGCCATAGCTGCGGTCGGGCACCGGGGCGCTCACGCGGCCACCCTCGTTCCCAGCTCGACATGCATGACTTCTCCCAGCGGCATCTGCAGAAAGCGCGTGCCGAGGGCATGAAAGGACCCCACGTCTCCGGTGCAGCGGAATCGGTAGCTGCCCTCCCCGCGCCGGGGGTTCAGCAGCCCACGTGACGCGAGCGCACGCTCGACGCTGCGGGCGACGCCCGGACCCGAGGTGACCAGCGTCACGCCGCGCCCCAGCGTCCGCTGGAGCATCGGCGCGATCAGCGGGAAATGGGTGCAGCCGAGGATCACCGTATCCACGTCCGCCCGGCGCAGCGGCGCGCAATACTCCCGCACGGTCTCGACCAGATGCTCGTCGAACGGGAACCCGGCCTCGATGATCGAAGCCAGGTCGCGGCAGGCCACGCTCTCGAGATGGACGTGCGGGTCTGCCGCGGTCACGGTGCGCTCGTACGCGCCGCTGGCCACCGTCGCAGGCGTCGCCAGCAGCCCGATGCGGCCGTTACGGCTGGCGGCGACCGCGAGTTGGGCGGCGGGCCGCAGGACTCCGATCAGATCGACGTCGTCACCGCGCTCGTCGAGATACCGCTGCACGGCCGGCAGCGCGGCAGCGCTGGCGGAGTTGCAGGCCACCACCAACACCTTTGCACCCTCCTGGAGGAGGTGATCGGCGATCTCGATCGAGAAGGCGGACAACTCCTCCGGAGACCGATTGCCGTACGGCAGGCGAGCCGTATCGCCGAGGTAGAGGTAGTCCTCGGCCGGCAGCGAGACCAGCAGCTCATGCAGGACGGTCAACCCGCCGACGCCGGAATCGAACACGGCCACAGGGAGCTCGGCGAGTGCGGACACGGGTTCCATGGTGCCAGAGCGGGCGGCCGCGCCAATCGCTCCCGGCGCAAGTACGCTCGCCGGGGCGATGCGCGCCCTGATCGTCACCAACATGTATCCGACGCCGCGGCGACCGGCGCTCGGCAGCTTCGTTCGCGATCAGATCGACGCACTGAGACGGATACCCGACGTGGAACTCGACGTGTTCGCGTTCGCGCCCGGTGGTCCTGGGGCCTACGCGCGCGCCGGGGTCGAGCTCGCTCGCCGCCATCGTCGCCGGCCATTCGACGTCGTCCACGCTCACTTCGGGCTCACGGTGTGGCCGGCACTCGCCGCACGCGGCGGCGCGCGGGCGGTGACGCTGCACGGCACCGACCTCGCCCACCCCCGTTCCCGGGTGATCACGCTGGGGGGGTTGCGCCTCGTGGACCTGGTCGGGGTGGTATCCGAGCCGCTGGCGCACGACGTGCCGCGCTGGGCCACTCGCGATCCGGTCGCGGTGCTGCCCTGCGGGGTCGACATGCGCCGCTTCCGGCCGATCCCCCGGGCCGACGCGCGAGCGCACCTGGGGCTCGATCGAGACCGGCCGTACCTGCTGTTTCCAGCCGATCCGAGGCGCGCGGAGAAGCGTCACGATCGCGCGCTGGCGCTCGCGGAGAGCGAGGGAGTGAGCCTGCTCACCCTGGGCGATGTCGCTCCGTTCGAAGTTCCTTTCTGGGTCAACTCCGCCACCGCGGTGCTCGTGCCCTCCGAGCGGGAGGGCTTCGGGCTCGCGGTGCTCGAGGCGCTGGCCTGCGACGTGCCGGTGCTCGCCACGCCCGTTGGCATCGCGCCAGAGGCGCTCGAGGGGGTTTCAGGCACCTACTGCGCCGCGTTCGACCTGAAGGCGTGGCGGGAGGCGCTCGCCCCCCATCTCGTCGCCGACGATCCACGCGTGCCCGGCCGTGCGCGTGCCGAACCATTCTCCAGCGATCGGATGGCCGCTCGGCTGCTCGACGCCTGGCGCGGGCTCGCGCCAGACCGATCCCGCAGACGAGCCCGCTGAGGGGCGACAAAGCTGGCCGTCAGCTGCCGACGGCCAGCCGCCGACCTGCACCACATCCCAAATCACGTCGCGCCCGCCCGATTTGTTGCAATCGCGCATGGACCACATGCCCAATCCCCCAAATCGTGCCGCAGATGACGGATTTGGGATCTCATACAGGTGAGACCGCATCACTCCGCCCCACCAAGACTGGATCCTTCCTCCCCTGCCGCCGCGGCGGGGCCGGGCGACACCCCCGCTCACCCCAAGCCGGGCCACCATGGAGTCAGGCGGGCGAGAGCCTCGCGCGCGATCGGAGCCACCGCGACGCCGTCGGCAGCGGATGACCCGGCGCGCCGCTCGGGCGCACCCAGTGCTTCGAGCGTGACGGCCACCGAGCGCGCTAGCGCCTCCAGCGCGTAGCCACCCTCGAGGACGGCTCCGACCGGCACCTCGAGCTCGTCGCTGACCCGGCGCATCGACCGTGCCATCGCCGCGAATCCCTCGTCGGTCACATCGCAGTCCGCCAGCGGATCTTCGCGGTGGGCGTCGTAGCCGGCCGAGATCAACACCAGCTGGGGGGCGAACGCGCGCGCCAGGGGCACCGCCAGGTGGTCAATCAGCGAACGGTAGACCGCATCGCCGGAGCCAACCGGCACCGGCAGGTTGACGGTGAATGCTCGTCCGCCGCCCTCGCCGACATCGGCAGCCGAACCGGTCCCCGGGTACAGCGGCGACTGGTGAATAGAGAGGAACAGGACGCGGTCGCTGGCGGAGAAGGCGTCGTTGGTGCCGTTGCCGTGGTGCACGTCCCAGTCGAGGATCATCACCCGCTCCAATCCGTGGGCGTCGAGCGCGTGCTGGGCCGCAACCGCGATGTTGTTGAACAGGCAGAAGCCCATCCCCCGCGCCCTCAGCGCGTGATGACCGGGTGGTCGATGCGCGCTGAAGCCAGACGGAGCCGATCCGTCGAGCAGCAGATCGACGAGCCGCACGGCACCGCCGGCGGCATGCTGTGCCGCCTCGAACGATCCCCGGCTGACGACCGTGTCGAGGTCGAGCTGCGCGCCGCCCCGGGCGGAAGCGGCCTCGATCGATGCGACGTATGCCTCGCTATGGACCGCGGTCAGAACGGCGCGATCCACCGCCGGCGAGCTCAGGCGGGCGAATCCGATCCAGTCACGGCGTTCGAGCTCGCGCTCGATGGCAATGATCCGCGCCGGCTGTTCGGGGTGTGACCCCGTGTCGTGGGCGAGCGAGGAAGGATGGGCAAGAAACACAGGCAGCGAGGCCATCGCGAGTACCGTACCTCTCGGTGGATCCACTCGAGACTCAGGTTGTGATCGTGGGCGCCGGAGCCGCCGGGTTGTACACCGCGCTGTGTGCGGCCCGCGATGGCGCCGACGTCGTGCTCGTGTCGGCGACACCGCTGGCGGAGTCCTCGAGCTATTGGGCCCAGGGCGGCCTGGCCGCTGCGCTGTCGAGTGATGACAGCCCCGAGCAACATCTCGCTGACACGGTCACAGCGGGCCGGGGGGCAGTGCGGGAATCGGCGGCGAGAGTTCTGTGCGACGAGGCGCCCGGAGCGGTGGACGACCTGGCGTCGCTGGGGGTTCGCTTCGACGCCGACCGTCACGGGCGGTTCGCGCTCGGGCTCGAGGGGGGACACTCGGTCCGGCGCGTGGTGCATGCCGGAGGCGCAGCGACGGGCCGGCGCGTGGTCCGCCAGCTCTCGGCGCTGGTGGCGCAGGACAGGCGGATCGAAGTGCTCGAGCGTCGCCGCGTGGTCGCCATCCTGGGCGTGGACGGGCGCTGCGTTGGGGTCCGGCTCGACGACGGTCGTGCCATGACCAGCGCCGCGGTCGTGCTCGCCACCGGCGGCGCGGCGGCGCTGTGGTCACGCACGACCAATCCCCCGGGCGCGACCGGTGGCGGGCTGCTGCTGGCGTCTGCCGCCGGTGCCACGCTCGCCGATCTCGAGCTGATGCAGTTCCATCCGACCGCGGTCGTCGGCGGTAACGGGGCCGATGGGTTCCTCGTCACCGAGGCGGTCCGAGGCGAGGGAGCGCAGTTGCTCGACGCGGCCGGACACCGCTTCGTCGACGAGCTCGCCCCCCGGGATGAGGTGGCCAGGGCCGTCCAGCGCCAGATGATCCTTTCCGGCGCCCGCTCGGTCGACCTTGACATGCGCGCGATCGATCCCGCGCTGTTCCCGAATGTGGTCAGTGCTCTGCGTCGGGCCGGGATCGATCCCGAGCGCGAACTCGTGCCGGTGGCTCCGGCCGCCCATTACATGATGGGGGGGGTCGCCACCGACCTCGATGGCCGCAGCACCCTCCCGGGGCTGTACGCGGTCGGAGAGTGCTCCTGCACCGGTCTGCACGGAGCCAACCGACTCGCGTCCAACTCGTTGACCGAATGCTTCGTGTTCGGTGCCCGGGCGGCGCGGGCGGCTGCCGCCGAGCCGCAGCCCGATCCTGTGAAACTGGGCCAAGCCGAATCCGAATCCGACTCCCAAGCGCCGCCCGGGGTGCCTTCAGAGCACAGCCGCGCGGCCCTGTGGCGGTGTGCCGGCCTCGAGCGCGATGCGTCGGGCTTGCGCGAACTGAGCGCCGATCCGCATCCGCTCGTGCGCCTGATCGCGACATCGGCGCTGGCTCGGGCCGAGAGCCGCGGCGCCCACCAGCGCAGGGACTTCCCGCAGCGCGAACCAGCGCTCGATGGCCATCACGTGACGCTCCGATCAGGCCGCGACCCGGTGCTCGAATCGTGGTCCTGAGACGCGAGACGAGCGCAGTTTCCGATTAACGCACCGTTAATACGGAGAACCTCGTTAGCTACACAAGCAGGCGGGATACTCGCGCGCAGCGAAGGGGCGGCCGGCACGGAATCGAAAGGAGTGTCCACATGTATCGGTTTAGCCGAGCCATTTATCGGGAGCTTGCGCGGGACATCATCGAGGATCCGCGCGGCGTGCACCCACATGCCAATCACGAGCGCGTGCTGCGCGCGTGTGAGTCGGCGGTCGATCGTCTGGCCACAGATCGCCACTACTTTGCCCGGCCGGCGCGGACGTTGTTCTGCGACATCAGAGCGTATTTCCCGATGCACGCGCAAGAGCGCGTGTTGCGAGTGATTGAGCGCTACCTGGGCTTCGCCGACGCGTTCCTGCGCACCCAACCGCAGAACGGCTATGACGTCTACGGCAACCCACTGCAATGCCGCGCCAGCACGCGAAAGGGGACGCCCTGTCAGCGAATGCCGCTGCCTCACAACGGCTACTGCCCCTCGCACCAGCATCTGGGCGACACCGAAGAGCTGGAGGGTGCGCTCGCGGCGTAACTGCGATCACCACGCGTCGGTCTGACGCGGGACGGTTTCGGTTACCGTCGCGTCATGCTGCTGGGCGTCGACGTGGGCGGGACCTTCACCGACGCCGTGCTCGCACTCGACGGTCGGATCGTCACCGCCAAGGCGCCGACCACCCCGGACGACCAGTCAGAAGGCGTGATGGCAGCGGTCACGGCCGCGCTGCAGCGCGCGGGCCGGAGCGCCGATGAGATTCGCGGCTTCTCGCACGGGATGACCGTCGCGACCAACGCCCTGCTCGAAGGTCGCGGCGCGCGAACCGCGTTCGTGGCCACCGACGGGTTCACCGACATCGTGGCCCTCGGCCGCCAGAATCGGGCCGAGCTGTATCGCCTCTGTGCGTCGCGGCCGGCGCCACTCGCGCCGCCGGGGCTCAGGTTCGGAGCGGCTGAGCGCATGACCCCCGACGGGCCGCTGCGCGAGCTGAGTCGCGACGACGCTCATGCGCTGGCGCGCGAGGTGGCCCAGGCCGCGCCGGAGTCGGTCGCCGTCGCACTGCTGCATTCCTACCGCCACCCCGAACACGAGCTGGCGATCGCGCAGGCGCTGGCGGCCGAGCTCCCCGGCACCCATGTGTCGCTCTCCCACGAGGTGGTGGGGACGTTTCGCGAGTTCGAGCGCGCCAGCACGACCGAGGTTGACGCCGCACTCTCACCGCTTCTGGCCCGCTACCTGCGTCGACTGGTGGAGCGCTGCGAAGCCCGGCAGATGCCAGAGCCCTCAATCATGCAGTCCAATGGCGGCCTGATCGACATCGCGGCAGCCGCCGGCCACGCGGCCTGGACGGTGCTGTCCGGACCGGCGGGCGGAGCCGCCGGCGCCGCGCTCGTCGCCCGGGCGTCCGACGCTGCGGACGCGCTGTGCTTCGACATGGGCGGCACGTCGTGCGATGTCTGCGTGGTCGACGGCGGGGCCGTGCAGGAAGCGAGCTCCGGGACGATCGCGGGACGGCCGCTGGCGCTGCCGATGGTCGCGGTGCACACCGTCGGCGCGGGCGGGGGCTCGATTGCCTGGCGCGACCCCGGCGGCGCGCTGCGGGTCGGGCCCCGCTCGGCGGGCGCCGATCCCGGCCCCGCCTGCTACGACCGGGGTGGCCGCGAGCCGACCGTCACGGACGCGAACCTGCTGCTCGGCTATCTCGCCGCCGACGCCCCGCTGGCGGGCGGAGTCACGCTGAACCGGGCGGCGGCCCAGCGCGCCATCGAGCCGCTCGCCGGCGAACTCGGACTCGAGCCGCTCGCCTGCGCGGAGGGGATCGTCCGGGTCGCCAACGCCGAAATGATTCGTGCCCTGCGGGTCGTCACCGTCGAGCGAGGGGTCGACCCGCGCGGCTACGCGCTGCTCGCGTTTGGTGGGGCCGGGCCGTTGCACGCAGCTCAGATCGCCGAGGAGCTCGGGATCACGACGATCGTGTGCCCGCGCGCCTCGGGCGTACTGGCCGCACTCGGGCTGGTCATCTCTCCGCGCCGGCGCGACGTGCAGCGCAGCGTGTTCCTCCGGGGCGAGCAGCTGTCGCGCGCTGCGATTGCCGGTCTCGTCGCCGAACTGGGCCACCAGGCGCGCCGAGCCCTGCGGGAGCCGAAGGCTGAACTGAAGGCCGTCTACGAACTGCGCTACCGCGGTCAGGCGTTTGAACTGGCGATCGCCGGCGCCACGGAGCCCGACCCGAAGCGGCTGCGCGAAGCATTCGAGGCCCAACACGAGGACCTCTATGGCTACTCCGATTCACAGCAGGAGCTGGAGCTGGTCACGATCCGGGTCAGCGCGAGCGTTCCCGGAGTGGACGTCGAGCTCGCCCGGGCCGACGAATCGACGACGATCGAGCGCGGACGCCGGACCGCCAGGCTCGCCGGTTCGTCGGTCGAGATCGACGTCCTGCGCGGGGCCCCGGCCGCGGGCACCACAATCGCCGGCCCAGCGGTCGTCGAGCTCCCCGAGTCGACCCTGCTCGTGCCAGCGGGGTGGTCGGGACAGGTCGACCGATCCGGGACGATCCGCGTGAAATCCGCTGACGCGGTGGAATCCGCTGGCGCGGATTCCATTGGAGAATCGCCCGGGGGGCGATTCTCCGGGGTGGTTCAAGGATGATTGATGCGATGATCGATCCGGTCCAGCTCCAGGTGTTGAACGGCGCGCTGCGAGCGATCGGCGAGGAGATGGGAGCTGTGCTGATCCGTTCGGCCCATTCGGCCAACATCAAGGAGCGCCGTGATGCATCGACGGCGCTGTTCACACCGGGCGGCGAGATGGTCATGCAGGCCGAGCACATCCCCGTGCACCTGGGGGCGATGCCAGCGGCGGTCGCGGCCGTGCTCGATCAAGCTCACGCGCCCGGCCGGTCGTGGGTCCTCAACGATCCCTACCGTGGCGGCACGCACCTACCGGATATCACGGTCATCACCCCGGTCTTCGCCGGAGGATCGCCCGACGGGATCGGCACCGGCCGATCCCATCTGATCGGATTCGCGGCCAACCGGGCCCACCACGCCGACGTGGGCGGACCGACCCCCGGCTCGATGCCGGCCGACAGCCGCACACTCGCTGAGGAGGGGGTCGTGATCGAGCCCCGGATCCTGGATGAGCACGCGATCGATGAGCTGAGCCGGCAGATGCGCCAACCTGACCAGCGACGCGCTGACCTGCGAGCCCAGCTCGCGGCCGGCCGGGTCGGTGCGCGGCGCTTGACCGAGCTGCATGACCGCGTCGGCGCGCACCTGCTTCAGGACGCGTTTGCGGAGGTGCTCGACTACGCCGAGCGACGCACCAGGGCCTGCATCAGGGAGCTGCCGGACGGCGTCCGCTCCGCCCACGACGTGCTCGAGGCACGCGAGGGCGAGCTGGCAATCACCCTCCGCGCGACCGTGCGGGGCGAGCGACTGACGCTCGATTTCACGGGCACCGACCCGCAGCACGACGGCAACCTCAATTGTCCTTTGGCGGTCACCCGATCGGCGTGCTATTTCGCCATCCGCGTGCTGACCGATCCCGACATCCCCGCCAACGCGGGGGCGTACCGTCCCATCGACGTGCAGGCGCCGGAGGGTTGCCTGCTGAACGCCCGCGCACCGGCGGCCGTCGTCGGCGGCAACGTCGAGACCTCTTCGCGAATCGCCGACGTCGTCCTGCAGGCGTTCGGTCGAGCGCTCGGCCAAGGCACGATGAACAACCTGACGTTGGGAAATGATCGCGTCGTCTACTACGAGACGATCGGTGGCGGGCAGGGCGCATGTCCCACCGCGGACGGCCCGAGTGGTGTGCACGTCGCGATGAGTAACACGCTCAACACGCCGATCGAGGCGCTCGAACTCGAGTTCCCCCTGCGCATGGTGCGCTATGCGCTGCGGTACGGGTCGGGCGGTCGGGGCAGGTATCACGGCGGCGACGGCGTGATCCGCGAGCTCGAGGCGCTCGAGCCGTTGCACTACTCACTCCTCACCGAACGCCGCCGCCACGCCCCCCCGGGCGCCGACGGTGGTCAACCTGGCCAGCCGGGGCGCAACCTGCTCGACGGCGAGGAACTGCCACCCAAGGCGATGGGCGAGCTGGCGCCAGGCCAGCGGCTGCGGATCGAGACACCCGGCGGTGGTGGCTTTGGTCAATCGCCTGGCGGCAATGGCCAATCGCCTGGCGGCAATGGCCAATCGCCTGGCGGCAATGGCCAATCGCCTGGCGGCAATGGCCAATCGCCTGGCGGCGATTGACTTGGAGAATCGCCCGGGGGCGATTCTCCGGGCCAGTCCTCGCCAACCGCTCGTCGAGAGAATCGCCCGGGGGGCGATTCTCCGGGCCAGTCCTCACCGATCTCGCCCGGGAGGTGATTCTTCGGCATCATGTGGGGGGTGAGTCAGCGCGTGGCCTTCCTGGGTTTGGGGATCATGGGCTCGCGGATGGCCGCGAACCTGGTCCGGGGCGGGTTTGAGGTGACGGTCTGGAACCGCACGACCGAGAAGGCGGAGCAATTCGCCGCCGAGCACGGCGTACGATCCGCGCCGTCGGCCGCACAGGCGGCGGCGGACTGCGACGTCGTCATCACGATGGTGGTCGACGGGCCGCAGGTGGAGCACGTGCTGCTGGGCGAGGATGGTGCCGCCGCCGGAGCGCGCCAGGGCACGCTGTTCGTCGATTGCTCGACGATTGGACCGACGATCACGCGCTCGATCGGTGCCACGCTGGCCCAGCAGGAGTTCCGGATGCTGGACGCGCCGGTGACCGGCTCGTCCCCCCGGGCCCAGGACGGCACGCTCACGATCATGGTGGGAGGGGAGCGCGCCGACTACGACTTCGCGGAGCCACTGCTGGAGACGATGGGCGCGATGATCGTCTACGCGGGGCCGTTGGGCCAGGGCCAGATGGTCAAGCTGATCAACAACGCGGTTGCCGCGGTCAACGCGACGGTGGTCGGTGAGGCGCTGTTGGTCGGCGCGCGGGCCGGGGTCGACCTCGACGCGCTGGTGACGGTGATGGGCAACGGCTCCGGGGCCTCGACAATGCTCGAGCTCAAAGCCGACCCGATGCGCAAGCACGACTACAGGACGCTGTTCAAGCTCGAGCACATGCTCAAGGACGTCAGGCTCTGCCTCGAGGAAGGACAGGCGGTCGGCGCGCCGTTTGCCTCGGCAGCGTTCACGCGGGAGATCCTCATCGCGGGGATGGGCCGCGGACACGGTGAGGACGATTTCGCGGCGCTGATCGAGGTGCTGGAGGGCGCCGCAGGGACCAAGCTCTGACCCGTGCAGGCGTGAGCCGCAAACGGTCTGCCGCGACCGCTTGTAGCATTAGTTGACCGCTTGGAAGGTGTGACTTAGCAGGAACATTTTGCGTTTTCGCGCTTCTCGCCTACAATCATCGTGTCCTGGCGTTGCCGTTCTGTCTCAGCTGCGCACGCGGGACTGACTGGAAAGCCCCCTTCCTCCTTCCCCCCTACTCCTACATGCCGATTGCTTTCAAAGAATGGGCCGTGACCGTGCGGGCGCTCGCCGAAGGCGAGCAGCTCCTGACCCTTCGCAAGGGCGGTATTCGCGAGCCCGATAAACATTTCAAACTCGATTACGAGCGCTTCTTCCTCTACCCGACGTTTGACCACCAACGCTCCGATCTGGTGCGTGAGTCCCACCGTCCCGAGCTTGCTCGTGCGCTCGAGGAGGGCGTGTGGAGCGACGGGGAGCCGCACCCGAATGCTCTGCACCGCGGTGAGGAAATCACTCAGCCGGACCGGGTTCGGATTCGCGCTTGGGCCGAGGCGGCTGCGCATTACACGATCACGGATCGACGGGCGGTCGACGCACTGTCGCCCTTCTACGTCTGGACCACCGATTACGCCGAGAAGCGGTTGGCCTGGAAGCGCCGTCACCCGTTGCACGTCATTCTGCTTCGGACCTACCGGATCCCGCGGCCGGTGACGGTGAAGGTCCGAGACGAGTACGGTGGTTGCCGCTCGTGGCTCGAGTTGACGCGTGAGCTTCCGTTCGAGGGCACCCCCGTGCTCTCCGATGAGGAGTTCGAGCGGGCCTCTGAGGAGATCGCCGCGATCGCCTCGGATCGCCAGCCGGTACTCGTCTGAGCGCCCTCGGCGCGCGGCCGCGCAACCAGCCTGTGATGTGGCCCAGCCGCTCGGTTCAGTGCGCGCGTCCGCGCCGGCACCGGTTCTAGCTCGTGGCATGGGTCGAGTCGGCCTCGCCCTTCTTTCGTGCCCGCCACGAGTCGGCCGACGCTGACGACGCCGAGCGCGTGCTCCATTCGCTCGAGACCACGCGCGAGCGACTGTCGGATCTGTTCACGCGCCCGGTGGGGGAGCTGACCGTCGTACTGCACCGCAGCACGACGTCGCTCGTGCTGACCAATCCGCTGCTCCCCCTCGCGTGGCTGGCCACCGCTCCGGCCGCGCGTCGGTACATCGCCGGCTGGGCCGGCGCACACGAGCTTCACGTCCTGGCGCCCGCCGTACTGCAAGCGCGCGCCTCGAGGGTCCCCGGCTCGCGCGAGATGCTGGCGCTGTCGGCCGCCGCCCTGTACACCCGCCGCGTCGTGGAGGAGAACAACCACGACCTGCAGCACACGCTGGCCCCGGCTCGGATCGGGCGAGAGCTGCGCTGGGCATGGCTGCTGGAAGGTGGTGCGCGATGGTTTGCCGGTCAGACAGAGCATTCGCGCCCGGCCATCGCCCGCCGATTGCGTGAGGGCAAGCCACCCAGCTTCCCGCCCGGCCTGCGCGACGCTCCCCTGATCGGCGGAACCGTGATCGACCTGCTCGCGCGCGAGGAAGGGGAGATCGCGGCCGCGCAGTTCGTCTCCCGTTTGCATCCCCAGGGTGGGCGCGCTGCGATCTCCAAGGCCTTTCGTGGCCGCTCGTTCGCGCACACCGAAGATGCGTGGCGCTCCCACCTGGCTCGTATGGCCCGGACGAGCTGAATGGTCTCCGTCGTCAGTACGGTCGGTCGCACCGAGGGCGCGCGAGCCGCCAGCGCCGCTCAGCGCAAAAGCTCGACGCCCAGCCACACGATCAGTGCCCCGACCGCGAGCGCCGCGAGCAGACCGGCCAGCAGCCGGACCGGCGCCACCGGCAATCCGACCGGCTCGGCTTCGATCAGCTCCGCCTGCAGCAGGATCTCGCGCGCAGTGCTCACCCCGGACTGGGGTACGAGAATGTCTCGAGGCCCCGCGGCGAGAAAGTCGGGCACGTCGAATCCGGCGCTGCGGCGCAGCAGGCTCGGCACACCCTCTTCGAGCAGCAGCGCCTGGATGAACTCGGCCTCGGCCTGGTTACGTCCTCCGGCCACCCGGATCAGCGCACCCTCGGCCAGCTGAGGCTTGATCTTCCTAGCCTGCCGTTGTCGCTCGGAGATCGGCTGCGACGACGCGGAGGCAGCGTCGTGAACGAGCGGCAGCTGGCACTCGGGGCAGAACCGCTCATCAACGCCGAAGCGCGAGCCGCAGGTCGGGCAGACGAGCGCCGCAGTGCTCACTACTCCACGACCAGTTCGGCTTTCGCTACCTGTCCGCCATCGCTGATCGTGAAGGCGCGCACATCCGCCGGGGCGTCCCCGGCCACGCCCACGATGATCCACACCACTCCGGGCCACCATAGCCCGAAGTTGATGTCGGTCTGAGAAGGCTCGGGTGCGCTACGGGTGTGAGAGTGATAGATCGCACCCAACTCGAACCCGGACGCCTCGATTTCCTGGGTGAGCTCGATCGCCTCCTGGCCGTCGATCTCGAAGCGAAGCGGACTCGCCGCGGCGTTCGTGGCCCGGTACACCTTGACTGCGTGTCCCTCGCGCGATGCCACGATCCCGCAGCATTCGTTCGGCGCGTCGGCGCGCGCATGAGCCACCATCTCGTCGTAGAGCTCACGATCAATCCGCATCCGGGCCGAGGCTAGCAGCGCTCTCAGCGCCTGCCCTGGACGAGCCCATAGGGAACTGCCTGCGTGAGGTCAACCGGATGCAGCAGCACGGTCAGGACCGTCGCGTGCTGCGCCTCACTGGCCATGATCTCGGCGCCGAGGCGCAGCAGAGTGGGACCGCTCAGCTCAGACATGGCAACGTAGTAAGCGCCCTCGGCCACGTGCTCGATGGCCAGCAACAGCCGCAGCGCATCCTTTCCCCCGCGAAGTTGGCCGAGGCGCTGGGACACGTTCCGATGCGAGAGGTCCTTATCCGCGGCAGCGAGGTTCACCGGGCCCGCCGGCGAGGTGCCGCCTAGGACGCTCAAAGCGGCGCTCAGCGCGTGGATATGCGCTTGCTCCTGATTACGCAGGCCTGCGACCACCGGTTGCGCAGATGAGGGGAGCAGCGACGAGGCGAGCACATGCTGGTAGGCGTACAGAATCAGCTCCTCCAGGCGCACCAGCCGGCCGAGCACCGCGATGTTCGACGGAGGAGCCGACGCTGCCGCCGTTGCCGCCGCCGCCTCAGCGGGCAGGAGAACCGTCGCGCCGGCCAGGCCGAGACCACCGGCCAGGACACCACGGCCCAGCAGCTCGCGTCGGGTTCTCTGGGAGGGCACCGGGCCGCGCCTACTCGCGTCCGGTGACAAAGGCCGCCGGCGCCGGAGAGTCACCTAGCTCGAGGCGCAGGATCGACACGTGCTGCGCGTCATTGGCGAGGATCGACGCGACCGCGGCTCGGACCGGACCCGGTGAGAGACGCGGGATCGCATTCAGATAGGTGGCGATCTGATTGGCCTCGAGCCCGTGCAGGATCGTGAAGACCTCTCGGGCATCGCGAGGGTGCCCGATGTCGTAGCTCGGGGCGCGCGGGATCGGCTTGCCCCCGGCCGCGGCGATCAGCCCGAGCAGCTCACCGGCGTGCTCGAGTTCCTGATTGAGGAACTGCTTGGCCACCTTGGCCTCTGACATGTTTAGCAACGGGATTCCGGCCACATACGCCGCGATCGCCTGGCGCTCGAGGTACAGCGAACGGTTGAAGATCGTCACGTCCGCCTGACGGACGACGAGCGGGACCTTCTTCACCGACGCGCGTCCTGCGCTCGACGTGCCACATCCCAGGAGCACTCCGCATGCACTGAGCGCCAGCGTCGTTCCCGCGCCGCGCAGGAGCGCTCGGCGGGAAGCGCACTCTTCCGGACTCACCACCAGACGGTGGAGTCCAGGTTCTCGATCTCCTCGACGGGGCGGGTGTAGATACCCGACGACAGGTACTTCCACCCGTCATCGGCGACGATGAAGACGACGTTCCCCTCGTCGAGCTCGCCGGCGATCCGCAGTGCGACGCGAGCGATCGCACCGGAGGAGACGCCGGCGAACAGGCGCTCTTCGTCCAGCAGCTTGCGCGTGAACACGATCGCATCGTGGTTGGTGACAAAGATCTTCCGGTCCAGCAGCGAGAGGTCGATGATCGGCGGGATGAAGCCGTCGTCGAGCGAGCGTAAACCCTGGACCGGCTCGCCCTGCATCGGCTCCGCGGCGACGATCTTGACGCGATCGCCGAGCTCCTCCTTGAGCCGACGCGCGTTGCCCATCAACGTTCCCCCAGTTCCCAGCCCGGCGACGAACGCCGCCACTTCGTCGAGCTCCTCGAGGATCTCGAGCGCTGTCCCGTTGTAGTGCGCGAGCGGATTCGCCTGGTTGCCGTACTGATACGGCATGTAGTACGAGGCATCCCGCTCCGCCATGTCGAGCGCCAACTCGACCGCGCCATTGGACCCCTTGGACCCTTCGGAGTACACGATCTCGGCGCCGTACATGCGCAGCAGTTGGGTGCGCTCGGGGGTCACGTTCTCCGGCATCACGACCTTCAGCGGGTAGCCCTTGAGGCCGCAGATCATCGCCAACGAGATCCCCGTGTTGCCCGAGGTCGGCTCCAGGATCGTCTGACCCGGTGAGATGAGTCCCTTCTCCTCAGCGTCCTCGATCATCGACCGCGCCACGCGGTCCTTGACCGAGCCGGTGGGGTTGCGCGATTCGAGCTTGGCCCACATTCTCACCCCGGGCTTGGGATTTAGGCGCTTGAGCTCGACCAGCGGGGTGTGACCGATCGCCTGGACGATGTCTCCGTACCGCCCCCCGCAGGGCTTGTTCTGGAGGCTCTCGGCAGCCATTGCTTTACGAAGTATAGCGTCGCGCCGCCGCTGCGGCGAGGACGACGGGGGCGGGCGGGCCCGCGCGCGCAGCGCTCGCGCGCGCGGGCTCGGCCCGCGAGCTGCGCCCCAGGATCAGTAGCCGGTGGGCAGGCCCGGCGTCGTCGGAGGCGAGGTCGGAGCGACCTTTTTGCCCTTACTGCTCGACCCTGCCGGAAGCACATGCCAGATTCCGCCGAACCCCTTGACCAAGTCGCCCATCGCGATCCCCGGCTTGTTCTTGTCCAGCGAGAAGGTGTACAGCGGGTGGCCGGCAAGCGTCACCTGAAAGAAGCCGTGACGGTGCCAGACGCCGAGCTTCCCCTTGACGCCGGCGGCCGCGGTCAGCTTGGCCTGGGCGGAGGAAACGGTCACCGGGGGCCAGAACTGGAGGCACTGGGTGCTGGTGCAGAGCGGGTGGTGGATCGTCTCCGGCAGCAGTTCGTACACCGCGACTCCATGCCCGTTGACCGTGATCTCCTCGGTCTTGGCCGCCTGCTGGGGATTCGTCGCGTTCGTCACCTTGACGTGTTTGGCGGCACCCAGCGTGAACGAATTCGCCAGCGCGACCCCCGTCACGGCCGCAGCGGCCAAGCCGGCGGCGATCGTGGCCACAAGCGCCACCGACTGCAAGCGGCGCCGCGAGCCGGCGGACTTCAGTGGACGGGACATCGGACTCCCTTCGATGGTGGACACTCCCCCGTATAGACGCCGCGGGGCGCCAACCCTTCCCGAACCGGCATGGATCCGGGACTGGTCAGGCTAGCCGACGCCGCCCGCCATGGCGGGCAGGATGACCAGGACATCGCCCTCGCCGACTGCCGTATCGAGTCCGTCCAGCACGCGCACATCCTCGTCGTTGAGGTACACGTTGACGTAGCGATTGAGACCGCCGTCGGCGGCAAACAACTGCGATTGCGTGTCAGGGTGGCTTTCCACCACTGAACGCAGAATCTGCCCGACCGAGGATCCCTCGGCGCTCAGCTCCTTCTCGCCACCCACCGAAGCACGCAAGACGGGCGGGATACGGACCGTGGCCATGACGACAACCCTAGTGGGCGCCGGCGCAGAACGCCTCGTAGTCAGGGAACACGCCCATTTCCTCGTCGGTGATCGAGTCTGGATCACGCGAGCAGATCGGGCAATCCGGGTCGCGGCGCACCTTGACCTCGGTCACCGTCGCGGCGAGCGCGTCGTACATCAGCAGCCGGCCGATCAGCGGCTCACCCTCGTCCAAAATCAGCTTGATCACCTCAGTCGCCTGCAGCAGGCCCATCGTCCCGGGCAGCACGCCGAGAACCCCATTGGCGCCGCAGGACGGAGCCAGCTCGGCCGGCGGCGGGACCGGGAACAGGCAGCGATAGCACGGCCCGTCATAGGGCTTGAACACCGACAGCTGGCCCTCGAAGCCGAGGATCGCCGCCGACACGACCGGAATCTGAAGCCGGACTGACGCGTCGTTGAGCAGATAGCGGGTCGGGAAGTTGTCGAGCCCGTCGACCACGATGTCATATCCGGGCAGGATCTCCATGATGTTCTCGGGTCCCAGCCGGAGCTGGTGCTTCTCGACCTTGACGTCAGGGTTGAGCGCGGTGATCGTCTGCTCGGCGGAGTCGACCTTCGATACACCGATCCGATCGGTCGAGTGGATCACCTGGCGTTGGAGGTTGGACAGGTCGACCACGTCGTCGTCGACGATCCCCA
>Ga0302325_10003486_pt1 | contig 37068 bp, 27 predicted proteins | sample Palsa_T0_2_FD_201948 | JGI IMG/M metagenome (GOLD analysis project Ga0302325, IMG submission 201948) | Peat permafrost microbial communities from Stordalen Mire near Abisko, Sweden - Palsa_T0_2 | ecosystem: Environmental > Terrestrial > Soil > Palsa > Peat permafrost | place: Sweden: Abisko...
GCGGCACACCGGACTGCTCAAACGGATGCGTGTCGCCGAGTCGGGTTCGTCCAGTTTCCCGTAGTCCACCTGCGCTTGTACGATCGTGTTCATCGATTGTTGACCCGGGATCGCCGAGGGAATCAGTCGGTTCACCAGCAAGCGCGCAATGGAAGCATTGCCGTCCGGGAAATGGAAAAGGTAAGAGCCTTCGCTGAACCGCTCCTCCAGTTTCAATCCGAGACCGTTGAATCCGGCCTGGCCATGTTCGGCTGCTTCCAGCGCAGGCATCGTGTCGACGTGTTTGTTGTTACGGCCGCCTTCGCCGATAAAGAACGGCAAGGCGTCGGGACTGACCTTCGCGACGTTGAGCAGATAGTCCTGATAGCTCATCTTCGCCAGCTTGGCTTTCTTCTCTTCGACGCTCATGCCGGCCATGTAGTCGGGATTCTTGCCGTGCAGCCGGATCATGTCCCGGCGCGCGGTGTCGGAAAAAGGTGCCTTCGCGAAAAACTCCGGCCGGCGCGGGTTGCCGGTCACCAGCCGGTCTTCGCCGAAATGCTCTTTGTCGAAGAACGTGCCCGCGCGCAGGTCGTGCTTTTCCTCCAGTTCATGATTGAGAAACTCGGTGTTGCGTTCCACTTCGATGCCGAGGTCCTTCACCAACTGCCGGGCCGTGTAGCTGTACGGATACGGCGTTTCGATGCCCATGGTGCCGCCGAAGCCGATGTAAGTCCGGCCCTGGTAGTGGAACTCGTTGCGCTTGGCATGGCCGCCAAAATCGTCATGATTATCGAGAATCAGAATCTTCTCGTTCGGCCCCAGCGCGGTGCGATAGAAGTAAGCGGCCGACAGACCGGAGATTCCGCCGCCGACGATCACCAGATCGTACTCCTCCTTGATGTCGCTGTCCGCGACGGGAAACTTGGAGTATTCTCCTTGACGGATGCGATCCAGCTCGCCGACCGACGAAGGGTATTCGCCCCGGAGTCCCGTGCGTAGAGGCGGATAGTTGGCGGCTTCCACCGGCGAGGTCTGGGCCGCGAGCGCCTCCGCCCCTTGGAACGCGGCCGCGCCGGTGATTCCTACAGCGATCCCATTTAAGAAATCGCGTCGCGCAATAGGCCGGTCCATTCCCAGATCGCGAGCCTCGTTGGTCATACTTGCCTCCTGACTCCTCCCAGTATTCTACTCGTTAGCGCCGCACCGGCTCTTCGGCCTATTCCGCGCGGTAGACCATTTTGCCGCCGACCATGGTCCACAGGACTTTGGTATCTCTCAGCTCTTCGGCGGGGACGGTGAGGACGTCGCGATCCAAGAGAACAAAATCCGCCTGCTTGCCGGCCGCGATCGAACCGACGGTATCCTGCAGATTCATGGCGCGGGCCGAGTTCCTGGTGTAGGCGTACAGCATCGCTTCGCGAGGCATTCTTTGCGAAGCGTCCAGAACACCCTCCGTACCTTTGCGCGTTTCGGCCTGATAAATCGCGAGGAACACGTTGGCGGTGGAGACGGGCCAATCGCTCGCTCCGGAGATGATGGCGCCGTTATCCAGCAAGGACCTGGCTGGATACTGCCACTCATATATTTCGGGATCGACGTAAGGTTTGACGATCTCGATCGAATCCGGGCCGGCGCTGGCCCACAAAAGCTGGAACGCCGCGATGACGCCGAGCTGGTGAAAGCGCGGGAAGTCCTCCGGGTCCGCGAATTGAATGTGCGTGATGGTGTGCGGCAGGCGGCTGTCGCCATTCGCCCTGCGCGCGGCCGCGATGCCGTTCAGCGCTTCCTTCACCGCTTGATCGCCGATCGCGTGAACGTGCACGATGAGGCCCTGCTTATCCGCCGCGATGGCGAGCCGCGCAAACAGCGCCGGATCGAACAGCAACTCGCCGTTCTTCCCCGAGTTGCGGTACGGCTTGGATAGCGTAGCGGTCTGCGATGGAAATTCCACAACTCCGTCGGCGAAAATCTTAACGCCGGGAACCGTCAGATTCGGTACGCCTTTGAATTTCTCGCGGAGTTTCTGGACGTTCGCCAGCTCCTCGGCGGGCTTGCGGGCGTAGACCTGAACGAAACCGGCGACGTGGGCGGTCAGTTCACCGCGCTCCGCCAGTTTCCTATACGTCGACAACGCGGGCTCATCCACAATTGGATCCAGCCACGAGGTGATTCCGAGGCTATGGTTATACTGAAGCGCGGCGTGACCCGCTTCGAGTAGTTGATCATTATCAGGCAGCGGAAGGTGCGCTTCCACTTTTCTTACTCCGGCGTCCACCACGAAACCATTCGGATCGAGGTTCGAGTCGGCGCCGTAGTATTTGCGGTCCGCTTCCGGGATACGGCTCAGAAAATCCTTACTGATTTCCGCCCGACGAAGCAGCGTGCGATTCGCCCAGCCGGTATGATAATCCATCCCGGCAAGAAAGACCGGCTGATCCGCATAGGTTCCGGTGCTGAATCGGCTGTTGAGTTCGTCAAGCTTGGACCAGAAAATCAAGGGGATGCCGGTGATCGATAGCGTGTCGCCCCGCATCCCTCGCCCGCTTTTCCTGGCCTCGGTGGCGAATGCGACCAGCTCATCCACGGTCTGAACTTTGTCGCTGACGTCGGCCGAGATGAGCGAAACTCCGCCGGAAAGGGAATGGCTATGGCTATCAATGAAGCCCGGAAGCAGCCATTTCCCGTGGAGGTCGACGGATTCCGCCTTCTTGCCGGCCGCCCTTGCCACGTCGCCTCGATTTCCGACGGCGAGAATCTTGTCGCCGCGGATGGCCACGGCTTCGGCGTAAGGACGATTCGGCTCCGCGGTGAAAATCCTGGCGTTGTAGAAAATGCGTTCCGCCGCGTCCTGTGCGGCGGCCGGTGTCGCAATAGCGCTGACGGCAGCCAGCGTAAACGGCAAAAGATGCCTGTTAAATTTCATTCAACACCTCTCGTTTCTTTTGATGGTACGTTACTGTCGCTTCGCTTCGAGTTCGCTCCAGCGCTCGAACAGTCGCTGCACCTCCGCATCAGCCTGCTCGATTTGTTCGGCGAGGGCGACCAGCCTTTCCGGATTCGAGACTACCTCAGGCAACAGCAGCTCTTGCCGTTTCTCTTGCAGTGACGCTTCGGCGTGCGAGATGAGCTCTTCGATTTGTTCCCACTCCCGAGCCTCTTTGTAGGAGAGCTTCTTCCTCGGCGCTGTGGAAGCCGCTTCCGGCTTGGGGATCGCGGCATCCTTTGGCGGCTTGCTCTTCTTCGACGAGTTCGCTTGTTCCCACTGCGCGAGTTCGGCGTAGAATTGCGTTCCGCCATCGCCGTCGAGGGCCACCAGAATGGTCGAGAGGCGGTCGAGCAGAAAACGGTCGTGCGTGACCAGGACCAGCGCGCCGGGAAACTCCGCCAGATTCGCTTCGAGCACTTCCAGCGTGGGAATGTCGAGATCGTTGGTGGGTTCGTCGAGAATCAAAACATCCGCCGCTTCCAGCATGAGCCTGGCGATATGGACCCGCGCGCGTTCGCCGCCGGAGAGGCGGCCCACCGGAAGATCGAGCTGCTCCTGCTGAAATAGAAAGCGCGCGGCCCATCCGGCCACATGCTGCGGGCGATCGCGAAAAATCACAGTATCGCCGGCGGGGGCCAAAGCGCGCCGCAGCGGCAGTTCGGGATCGAGAGAATCCCGTTGCTGCTCGAAATAGGAAATGCGCAGTCCCGTGGCTTTTATCACCGTGCCCGCATCCGGCTCGATTTGTCCGGTCAGCACTCGCAGCAGCGTCGTCTTGCCGCTTCCGTTCGCCCCGAGAATGCCGAGCCTCGTGCCCGGTCCGAGGACGAAGCTGAGATCGCGAAAAAGCTCGCGCCCGCCCAGCGATTTCGACACGTGCTCGCACACAATCAGCCGCTTCGTCTCTCGCCCGGTGGCGCTGAAATCGACCGTCGCTGTTCCGGTCCGAGTACGAGAGTTTACGTCGGCCAACTGCTGCTGCAAGCTCATCGCATCCTGAATGCGCGCCTTCGACTTGGAGGTTCTTGCCTTCGCGCCTCGCCGCAGCCACTCAATCTCGCGAGTGACCAGGTTTTCAAGCGCGGCCTGCTGCTTCTGCTGCGCGCGGAGGAACTCCGAGCGTTTCTCCAGAAAATTGCTGTAAGTTCCCGGCGCCGTAAAAACGCCCAGGGGATAGGCGCGATTGATCTCCGCCACGCGCGTCGAGCAGTCTTCCAGGAAATATCGATCGTGCGTGACGAAAACGGACGCAAAGGGCGCGTCGTTCAACAGCTTTTCGAGCCACAGGATTCCTTCCACGTCCAGATGATTGGTCGGCTCATCCAGCAGCAGAATGTCGGGTTCCATGGCGAGCGCGGCTGCAATCGCGAGCCGTTTCTTCCAGCCTCCCGACAACATTCCGACGCTCACGCCTGGATCGAGAAATCCAGTGCGGCTGAGGACCTTCGACACGGCCAGGCTCATATCTTCGCTCTCACGCGCTACGGCTATGACGATGTCGCGAACGGAAGCCGCCGGCTCGAAAACCGGATCTTGCGCCACCATCGCCAGGCGCACGCCTTTTCGCAGCGACACAGTGCCGCTATCGGGCGTCATGTCGCCCCCCAGTATCCGCAGGAAGGTAGATTTGCCCGCCCCGTTCGGGCCCACGATGCCCAGCCTGTCGCCATCGTGCAGGCTGAGCGAGATCCCGTTGAATACGGTTCGCGAGCCGAACGACTTCTCGATCGCTTCGCAGGTCAGCAGAACAGCCATGTTTTATTTGGTAGATCCCCGTGCGGGCTCTGAGCGGATTGTAACGCCCCGCGAGATCTCTCGGCGGCCGATTGGGCAGACGTACCGTGATATCATTCCTCCTTACCAGGAGACCTACCGATGACCAATCGTCCAAAAAGAGGACTCGCATTTCAGCCGACTGGATACTGCTGCTTTGCGCTACTGCTGGCTACCTCCGCCTGTAACCAAGCTCCGGCGGACACGCATGCCGCGGATGAAAGCGCGATTCGCGATCAGGATGCGCAATGGGGAAAGACCGCCGCGGCTAGGGACTTGGATGGCACGGTTGCATATTACACTGACGACGCCTATCTGTTGCCTCCCAACGCTCCCGTCGCCACCGGCAAGCAGGCGATTCGCGCCGTATGGGCCTCTCTTCTGGCTCCGGACGTCACACTTCCGCCTTGGGAAGTCACGAAAGTGGAGGTCGCTCGCTCCGGCGATTTGGGCTATGTCATCGGCACTTATCAGATGACGACGAAAGATTCCCACGGTGGCCCGCCGGTGACGGATCGCGGCAAGCTGGTTGAAGTTTGGAAAAAGCAGGCGGACGGCAAATGGAAAACCGTTGCCGACATTTTTAATTCCGACCTGCCTCTGCCGGCGCCTCCTGAACCAAAGAAGAAGTAGAGTGGAGCCTCCGGGGATACGCGTGCTGCGCTAAGCTTTCTGCTTCAACTCGGCCGCGCTCATGGAATCCATTTTGTGAATCACTTTGGCGAAGACCTCGATCTCGCTGTGAAGACGTTCGGGACTGAGTTTTTCGATGCAGCCGTCGGCGGGGCCGGCGAGTAGATAATTCGGCTGCGGGATGTAACCGATGGTCGGGACTCCGGCGCGCGCCAGCGATCCGCCTTTGCCGAGCCATCCGCCATGCACCGGATTCACCACCGCGGTTTTACGGTCGCCGCTGCCTTGTAAAGCTTCCACCAGGATCTTTCCAGGCGACGGGAGTTCGGTGATGGCCACCGCCCATTCGTTTTCCCCGGTGGGCTTGTAATTGAGCCTGGCATCGTCGTCCAACCACTCGCGGCAGCCGAGATGCTCCACCGTGAGAGCGGCCACGGCATTGTGGATCAGGTCGGGATATTTCTGAATCACGCCGCGAATGGAAGGAACCCAGGGACCGGCGAAGTGACCGGTGGTGAGCGGAAAGACGAGCGTGCGCTTCCGGTCCGCCTTGGGTATTCGGGAAAAATATTTGGCCAAAGCGAGAATCCCGAGGCCGCCGTTCTCTTCGGTGGCGTTAGGTCCGTCGGTGTGCGTGTTGACGAGGATGACTTCGTTCGAGCTAACGCCGGGAAGCGTGGCGATCAATGTATCGGTGGAGGTATCGGGAAACGTTTCGGCCTCCAGCACTAGCGTGGCCTTCGCACCGCTGCGTAACATTTCTTTCAGCTTCGCTCCCGTTTCCCGGCCGACGTAAAGTCCCGGAACGCCCTGCGGGGGTCTGGAAAACGGCGTGTACTGGTCCATGGCGTTGGCGTCGGAAACGTCCGTCCAGACCAGGATCACTCCCACGGCGCCCGCCTTTTGGAATGGCGTGAGATCGCTGATCGCGGCTCGGGCCGGATGAACTTCGGCCGGGAAATGCGCGTCGGACGGATAAATTCCCCAAGGCTTGTATATTTCACCGAATTGGCGCGTATTTACCGCGAAATCGACCAAAGCGATTTTGCCTTGGAGCCCGCCAAGATCGAAGGAGGGATTGTGTCCGGCATAAACCAAGTCGCCCGAAACGCCTCCCGCGGGAGTCTGGCCGGAATAAGGAAAATAGGATGTCACCGGCGCCTGAAAGCTCTGGCCGGAAGCTGGATTGACCGTGAGCGCCCAGCGGCGCGCCTCCCAGCGCGGAAAGCTGTAATGCTCGCGCGCCACGTCCAAGCCCAGTTCTTGGAGGTGCGACGCCAGGAAATCGACGAAAGTCGCGTGGGCTTTGTTGCCGGTGTATTTGGGCCCGAGCTTGGCCATCCAGACTTGCCAATCCCAAACTTCCTTTTGCGACGGCAGCAAGTTCGGACGGTAGTCAGGCACGGTTGCGCCGCGGGCGACGGGCAGCAGAGCATCGCGCCCGAGAACGCCGAGCGTCGAGGCCGAAACGGCTGTTTCCATGAAGTGGCGGCGTGAGACTGGCATCGTTGACCTCCCGTGGCGTTGCCTTCCAACGGTCTTTACCATATCGCATTTGTGCGCCTTCTGGCTCAAAGCACGCACTATTCGATATCCTGGAACCCAGCGGTGAAATCCGCCGTATCAAGTTTGTAGCCAAAATCCATGGATCTTCGCATCGAGCACCTTTCCAAAACCTATCCCAACGGCGTGCGCGCGCTGGACGACGTTTCGTTGACCATTCCTCTCGGCATGTACGGATTGCTGGGGCCGAACGGCGCGGGCAAGTCGACGCTGATGCGCACCATCGCGACGCTGCAGGAGCCGGACAGCGGCCAAGTGTGGCTGGGCGACATCGACGTGTTGCGCCAGAAGGACGAGGTGCGCAAGAGGCTGGGATATCTGCCGCAAGACTTCGGCGTGTACCCGAGAATTTCGGCGCAGGATATGCTGGATCACCTGGCGCTGCTCAAGGGCTTCGTGAATCGCCGGGAGCGCAAGGAACTGGTGGAGTCGCTGCTGGTTCGGACCAATCTTCAACAAGTCCGCAGGAAGGCTTTATCGGGATTTTCCGGCGGGATGCGGCAACGGTTCGGAATCGCGCAGGCGCTGATCGGGAATCCGCAATTACTCATTGTAGATGAGCCGACCGCGGGCCTCGATCCGGGCGAGCGCAACCGCTTCTACAACCTGCTTTCCGAGGTGGGCGAGAACGTCATCGTGATTCTTTCCACGCATATCGTTCAGGACGTGATGGAGCTGTGCACCAACATGGCAATCATCCACGAAGGCCGCGTTCTGTTCGCGGGCGTTCCCGAGGATGCGGTGGGCGAGCTAGGCGGAAAAATCTGGCAGAAGTCCATTCAAAAGCTCGAAATGAAAGACTACGAGGAGCGCTACCGTGTGATTTCGAGCAAGCTCATCGCTGGCCGGCCGCTTATCCATGTATATAGCGGCGAGGCGCCCGGAGACGGATTCCGCCCGGTGCCGGCGGACCTCGAGGACGTCTTTTTCGCTCGCATCGCCGGGTTGCAATAAGAAGGCCGCATGCTGACCCACTTTTTCGGCTTCGAAATCCGCTACTGGCTGCGCGGGTGGATGCTGTGGATCTTTCTGCTGATCGTGGCCCTGATGATTTTCGGCGCAACGTCGACCGACCAGATCCAGGTGGGCGGGGCGCTCGAAAACACCTACCGAAATGCGCCGTTCGTCGTGGAGAACTATTACGCCATCATGTGCCTGCTAACGCTGCTGATGACGGTGGCGTTCGTGAACTCGGCAGCGTCCCGGGATTTCGCTTCCAACACCTACCAACTGGTGTTCACCACGCCGGTGAAGAAGTTCGATTACCTGACGGGGCGCTATTTGGGTTCGGCGCTGATCGCCGTGATTCCCATGATCGGCGTGTCCATCGGAATTATCGTCGGCAAGTGGATGCCGTGGGTGGATCCGGAGCGGTGGGGCGCGGTGAACTGGATGGCGCATCTCTACGGGATTCTGGTCTTCGCGATTCCGAACACGCTGTTCATCGCCGCCATCATCTTCGCCATCGCGGTTCTGACGCGCAGTACGGTGACTTCCTTCATAGGCGGTCTGGTGTTGCTCACCGCTTATGGAGTGGGCCAGGCGCTGGCGTCGGACATCCAGCACGAAACCTGGGCGGCGCTGCTGGATCCGTTTGCCATCCGCACCTACGCGCTGGCGACGAAGTATTGGACCGTGGCCGAGAAGAACAGGCTGGCCATGGGGTACGGCGGCCTGCTGCTGTGGAATCGGCTGATCTGGGTGACGGTGGGAGTCGGGATCTACGCCTTTGCGTATTCGAGGTTCCGGTTCGAGGAACGGGCGGGGCGCAGCAAGAAAGTCACCCATCACGAAGAGCGGACCGCTGTAGTGGCCGTAGCGCCCCACGAGGCGCGGCAGGAATTCGGATTCGGCGCGCAATGGGCGCAGTTCTGGGGCGGCCTCAAGGTAGAGTTTTTCGGATTAGTAAAGTCCACCTCGTTCATCGTCATCACCTGCGCGGCCTTGCTGAACACAATTCCAAGCCTGGTTCTCAGCGCGACTGAGGGTTATGGCAACACATTTTTCCCGGTAACGTATCGGCTAGTGGAAATCATTCAGGGCACGCTTTATATTTTTCTTCTTGCAATGGTGACTTACTACGCCGGGGTCCTGGTCTGGAAAGAGCGCGACGCGGGCATGGACGAAATCCACGACGCCCTTCCGCACCGCGAATGGCCGTCCTACGCTTCCAAGCTGGTCGCGTTGCTGGGCGCGGTGTTTCTAATTGTTTGCGCGGCGTTGGCGATGGGCATCTTGACACAGGTGTTCAGCGGCTATCACCGCTACCAGTTCGGGCTTTGGCTTACCGAGTTGTTGGGGATGGATTTCACGACATTCGTGTTCTTCGCGGTGCTGGCGTACTTCCTGCACGTGGTTTCGCCCAACAAGTATATCGGCTACTTCATCTTCATCACCTTCGCGATCGCCAACCTGTTTGTGTGGCGGCCGCTGCACATCGCGACTCTTCTGGTGCAGTTCGGCACTCAGCCGAACACGACCTACTCCGACTTTTTCGGCTTCGCTCCGTATTGGACGAGTTGGCTGTGGTTTACGGCGTACTGGCTGGCCTTTTGCGGAATGCTCGCCGTGGCCAGCGTTCTGCTATGGCAGCGTGGCCGGGATCATGGGTGGAAGTTGCGATTGCGGAAAGCGCGGCTGCGTTTCCACGGGCCTGCTCGCGTGCTGGCTTTTGTCCTGCTGACCGCATTCGTGGGAACGGGCGCGTGGATCTACTACAACACCGAGGTGCTGAATACCATCCTAAGCGAGGATGATCGCGATCGGCTGTCGGTCGATTACGAGAAGGCCTACAAGAAATACGAGAAGCTTCCGCAGCCGCGCATCATCGATCTGAAATACGCCATCGATCTGTATCCGGAGAGGCGCGCGGCGACGATGCGCGGGGACGCCGTTATCCAAAACAAGACGGACAAGCCGATTTCCGTGCTGCACGTGAATTATTCCGATCGCGATTATCGAACCGAGATGCAGATCGACGGAGCTCGGGTGAAGCAGGACGACCCTCGCCTCGAATATCGGATCTACGAACTCGCATCCTCCATGCAGCCCGGCGAAAAGCGTCACATGCGGTTCACCGTCACGCGGGAGCCGCTCGGGTTTGAGAATACGGTCAGCGTGTTGCAAGTGGTTCAGAACGGCACTTTTTTCAATAACCAGGACGTGTCGCCGCAGATCGGATATCAAGTCACGCGCGAACTCACGAACAAGAACAAGCGCAAGAAATTCGGACTCAAGGAAAAAGATCTGATGCCGGAACTGGAACGGAACTGCACTGCCGACTGCATGGACACCTACCTCAGCAACAACTCCGATTGGGTGAATGTGGAAACTGTGATCAGCACGTCGCCCAGCCAGATCGCCATAGCTCCCGGATCGTTGGAGCGCGAGTGGACCGAAAACGGCCGGCGATTCTTTCAATACAAGCTGGATCATTTCTCGCTCAATTTCTATTCGTTCCTTTCCGCGGACTACGAGGTGGCGCGGAAGGAATGGAATGGAATCAAGATCGAGGTTTACTATCTGAAGGAACAGCCGTGGAACGTGCCAAAAATGTTGCGGTCGGTGGAGAAGTCGCTCGAATACTATACAACGAACTTCGGACCTTACCCGCACAAAGAGGCGCGTATCATCGAATTCCCGCGCATCGCGCAGTTCGCTCAGGCCTTCCCTGGGACGATGCCTTATTCGGAGAGCATTGGCTTCATCGCGAATCTCAAGAACCCGGATGACATCGACATGGTCTATTACGTGGTGGCCCACGAAATGGGGCATCAATGGTGGGCGCACCAGGTGATGGGGGCGAATATGCAAGGCGCCACGCTGCTTTCGGAAACCTTGGCGCAATATTCGGCTCTCATGGTGATGGAAAAAGAATACGGCCGCGACATGATGCGGAAGTTCTTGAAATACGAGATGGACAACTATCTGCGGTCGCGGGGCAGGGAATTGCTGAAGGAGCGTCCGCTGCTCAAAGTGGATTCGAATCAAGGCTACGTGCACTACCGCAAAGGCAGCGTGGTGATGTTCTACCTGAAAGAAATGATCGGAGAGGAAGCGGTGAACCGGGCCTTGCGAAAAGTATTGCACGAGTACGGCTACGCTCCGCCTCCGTATCCGGTTTCGTACGCCCTGGTGGACGCGTTTCGCGATGAGACGCCCCCGCAGTATCGATACCTGATCCAGGATCTGTTCTACGACATCACTCTGTTCTCGAATCGAACGCTGTCGGCGACCGCCAAGAAGCGCGCGGACGGCAAATACGACGTGACCATTCATGTGGACGCGAAGAAGTTCAAAGCCGACGAGAAAGGCGAAGAGCGCGAGGTGCCGGTGAACGACTGGATCGAAATCGGCGCGTTCGCCAAGCCGCCCAAGGGGAAGAAGTACGGGAAGACGCTGTACCGCGATCGTGTTTTGATGAAAAGCGGGGAAGGCGCCTACACATTCACGGTGGACGAAGCGCCGGATAAGGCGGGCATCGATCCTTTCCTGCTGCTGATCGATCGCATTCCCGACGACAATACGAAGACGGTGGAGATCGGCGGCTAAGTTTCGATTTCCGTCGCTTGGCCGAACTTCGCGCCCAGATCGCGAAGATAGGTTTCGATGGTGGCCGTGTAGCCGAGGATGAAGCGCGACATGAAGCGGAAGATCACGTTGCGGATTTCGCCGTTTTCGGTGATTCGCAATTCGGAGCCGCCGCCCGCCGCGGGCGCTATGTCGTAGCTCCACGTTCCGCCGAACGGCAACTTGGGGTCGGCGATTCGCACCACCAGCCGCGTGGGCGCGGTATCCTCCAGCACTTCATAGGCGATCTTCTGGCCATGGCTGTCTTCTTCCCACCACTGCCGGCGGCCGTCCTTTTCCGGCAGGACCGCGAAACGCTTCACGCCAGGGCGCCAGTCGGGCGGGCCGGCGATCACCACGTACAGAACCTGTGGCGATACTCGGAACCGAGCTTTGCGCGTGGCGTGGTGTCGCACAGGAAGCGCCGCTCCCACCAGCGCCACCACGCCTGCCAAAACCACGACGACGCCCAGCACCAACAGGCTCCATTTCATTGCGCGCCTCCTCGAAGAAAACGATTCAGAGCTCCTGAGGCGATCATCTGACCTGCCGCGTCGGCTAGCACCTCCAGCCCGCGCAGTGCCTGTTCTCGCGCGTTTTCGTCCAGACGCGCGAGCATCGCCTCCACTAGTTTCGGCTCCAGCACTTTTTGCTGCCGTTTGATCCGCAGGCCGGCGGGCGTCAGCCGCAAAACCACGCGCCGGCGATCCTCCTTGCTCCGTTGGCGGTTGACGTGGCCGCCGCGCTCCAAGCGATCCACCATCAGCGACATTGTGGATGCGGTGACGCCCATGTGCCGCGCCAGGTCCAGCAAGTTCGTGCCCTCCACGTCATCCAAATGATCGAGGACGCTGGCCTGGTGCGCGCTCAATACGGCTTTCGTTTTGTCATCGCGCACGTGCCTGCGGTGGCAAGCAAAGTAAATCCGCGGGTAACATCGGAGCACGATCTCCGCTTCCTTGGACACTGGGGCGAGTATAGATCGAAATGGTTTGCTTTGTCAAACCAAAGTATCAGCCAGGGAGTACCTGGGCGCTACCGTTGGCTGGCTTCGCCCGCGCCTACGCGGCGATTGAATTCCCCCGATTGCCGGCGCGGCACGCTCAACGATTGCCACTCGTCGCGCTTGAAGTGCTTGGCGAGCAGCACGATCTGCCCGACATGGTACGAGTAATGCGCTACCTGGCGATTGATGGCCTGCATCACCGAATGGGCCTCGCCGCGAATGGTCACGGTCCGTTGCAGGTCCTCTTCCGAAAGCGGCTCCAGCGCTCCGAATAAACACTGCCAGCCCTCTTCCCACAGGGCGAGCAATGCTTCGCGCGTAGCGGGAGCCTCAACGAATTCAGAGTCCCGATTGCGGTCCGGCTTCTCCCCGTCGCTAGTCAGGAAGTCCGTCCATCGAGATCGCATGTTGCCCGCCATATGCTTCACGATGACGGCGATCGAGTTCATTTCGCCATCCAACACGGCGACGAGTTGCTCGTCCGTCACTTGGGCCATCGCTCTTTCTCCCAGTTGTTTGTAAAAGCGAAACAGGTCGAGGGAATCCACCATATATGAAGTCGTGAACCGTAGGGCCATATTGCTCATCTTACTTAACCAGGATCGGAATGACGACATCCACCAAGGCCTGTCCTAAAATCGAGTGCTGGTCGGCATCGAGGTGGACGCCGTCCACCCGGCTAGCCGGAGTGACACTTCCAGCGTCGAAGAAGTGACAGCCTAGATCTGAGCTGACTTCGCGATAGGAGTCCGCAAGACCAGCGCACCTGTCCCTGGCGCCCTGGAACTTTGCCGCAATCGGCCCCTTTGGGGATTGAATCGCCGGCGGGCACACGACGAGAACCGGCGGTATCGGCATCCCCGGTTCAATCGGCGCCCTCAGAATTTCGCTGACAAGCGTTGCCATGCCCTGAGCCGCCGACCAAGCGTTATTGTACGGATGCGAAAACTGAAAATCATTAGTTCCCAGCATCAGAATCACCAGCGACAAAGGCGAATGGATCTCGATCCGTTGTGCCAAGCCCTGCAACCCATTGCGGCCTGGTTTGAACGGATCATCCCAGACCGTGCGACGGCCGTTCAGGCAGTCCTCGATCACTCGCACGCGACGGCCCCGGGCGTTCAAGGCATTTTCGAGCACGCCCGGCCAACGCTCGTCGAACGGCAACCGGTTACGGGTATTCGGTATGATGCCCCAGGTCAGTGAGTCAGAATAAACCAGTACGCTGTCCACGATGTCCTCACCCGATAGTTTATCTGGCGGGGGAGTAACCATTGGGGTCCCTGAAACGATCTTTAATTTAATAGGAGCTAACGTCCCGTTCAACTCGAGGGGACAACTATGCGCAAAGTACTGGATATACTGGATGAAAACGTGCGGAACCCGGCTATGATGACGTCCAAGACGCGCCGCTCGCTGTGCTGCGCGCTCGTGACCGCCTTGGCTATTAGTACCGCCGCGTGCAGGGCGGTCGGTCCGAATTACGCCAAGCCGCCCGCGCCCACGCCACAGGCGTTCAAGGAACCGCTGCCCGCGGGCTGGAAAGAAGGCGAGCCGCGCGACGACGCCATTCGCGGAAAGTGGTGGGAGATTTTCAACGATCCGCAGTTGAATGCCTTGGAAGAACAGGTCCCGTCTAATTTGAATATCGTGCAGGCGGAGGCGCAGTTTCGCGCGGCGCGAGCCGGCATTCGGATTACGCGATCGAATCTGTTCCCCACCATCACCGCGGGGACGTCGGCCACCAACAGCCATTCGGGGTTCAATCTGAGCTCGACCGGGCAGGGGCTCGGCACCACGAATTCCTTAGTGTTGCCGACCGTGGAATTCTCCTGGGAAGCGGATATCTGGGGCGGAGTTCGGCGGGCGATTCAGAACAACGTCGCGCTCGCCCAAGCGGACTTCGCGACGCTGGAGAATATTCGGCTCAGCATGCAGGCCGAAGTAGCCACGGACTACTTCGAATTGCGGGGGCTCGACCAGGAAAGACAACTGCTCGACCGCACGGTGGTGGCTTATCGGAAAGCGCTCGATCTCACCAACAACCGCCATGATCAGGGCATCGCGTCCGGCCTCGACGTGGCTCAGGCGGAGACGCAACTCGATACCACCGAGGCCCAATCCACGGATGTGGAAGTGCAGAGGTCGATGCTCGAACATGCCATCGCGGTGCTCGTCGGGAAACCGCCCACCGAACTCACGATTCCTCGCGCGCCCATCGCCGTTTCGCCACCCGAAGTTCCCATCGCGCTGCCGTCCGAACTGCTCGAACGCAGGCCCGACGTGGCTTCCGCCGAACGGCAAATGGCGGCCGCGAATGCGGAGATCGGCGTGGCCAAGGCGGCCTACTATCCGACGGTTTCCCTGAGCGCGGCGGCCGGATTGGAAAGCGCGAGCCTGCTCAACTTGTTCACTTGGCCGAGCCGCTTCTGGTCCATCGGGCCTTCGCTTGTGGAGACGGTGTTCGATGCGGGCAAACGCCGAGCGACCACCGAGCAGATGCAAGCCAACTACGACGCCACGGTGGCCGCGTATCGGCTCAATGTGCTGAGCGCCTTCCAGGATGTGGAAGATAATCTGGCGGCGCTGCGCGTGCTGGCGAACGAATCCGGACAGCAGGAGGAAGCGGTGAAGGCGGCCGAAAAATCGCTCCAGTTGTCGCTTTTTCAATACCAGGGCGGAATCACGGCCTATCTGCAAGTGATCACCGCGCAAAGCGCCGCGCTCTCCGCGGAAGTGACGCAGGTCCAATTGCTCGCTAGAAGAATGACGGCCAGCGTGGCGCTGGTGAAAGCCTTGGGCGGAGGTTGGAACGCTTCCACGATTCCATCCGCGCGGGAACTAACGGTTACTCCCTAAACGGTGGGGCGGACGCCCTCGTTGCTAGCGGCGCGCGGCAAGAGCCTCGGAAATTACCTCCGCCGCCGCTCCAACCGCCGTGGCGCAGTCCTCTCGCGTAACGTCGTAGTGCGTGACCGCTCGCATTTGCCGGGCATTGACGGAATTCATCAGCACTCCGCGCTCCTTCAACCGTTCGCTGAATGCCGACGTCTGAATACCGGTTTCCGCTATGCCGAAAATCACGATGTTGGTTTCGACGTGCGCCGGATTCAGTTGAACGCCGTCGAGCTTCGCCAGCTCCGTCGCGAGAAAACGGGCGTTCGCGTGGTCCTCGCCCAAGCGCCCAGGCATTTGTTCGAGCGAGATTAGTCCCGCGGCCGCCAGCACGCCCGCCTGACGCATCGACCCGCCCAAACGCTTGCGGTACAGCCGTCCCCGCGCGATCGCTTCCGCGCTGCCCGCCAGCATCGAGCCGACCGGCGATCCCAGGCCCTTCGACAGGCAAAACATCACGGTGTCGGCGGGCGCCGCCAGATCGCGAACCGGACGGTTGAGATAACAGGCCGCGTTGAAAATCCGCGCGCCGTCCATGTGGACCGGGATTCCCATATCGCCGGCGTGGCCGCAAATGTCCTCGATCACTTCCAGCGGATACACGCGTCCGCCCGCCATGTTGTGCGTGTTCTCGATTTCGATCAAGCCGGTTGGGGCCGAATGCGCGCCACCCGATCGGACAGCGCCGCGAATATCGTCCCATCGCAGAATGCCGTCATCGGTGGGAACCGCGCGGACCAGGCAACCGGAGAACCAGGCCGTCATCGCAAGCTCCCAATCCAAAATATGCGCGCGCGAATCGCACACCACTTCCTGCCCGTGCTGTGTGTGGACCTTGACGCCGATGGTGTTGCCCATGGTTCCGGTGGGGATCAGCACCGCGGCTTCCTTCCCCAGAATCTCGGCCGCGCGGCGCTCCAGGCGATTGACCGTGGGATCTTCGCCGTACACATCGTCGCCTACTTCGGCCTCAGCCATGGCGCGGCGCATGGCGGGGGTGGGACGCGTGACGGTGTCGCTGCGTAGGTCGATCATGATTCTATGAACTCGGCGAAGACCTCGTTCGAAAGTAGCACGCCGCGATCGGTCAGACGAAGTTGCGCGCCGTTTTTCTGAAGCAGTCCTTCGGCCAGGAATCGCTCGATGGGCGCTTCGAACCGTCGCCATTCATCCGGCCGCGGACGGATGCCTTCGGACAACCTCAGACCGACGAAGAACCGTTCTTCAGCCAAGTGGGCAGGCGTGGAATCGAGGCGCGGCGAATCGCCCCGCCGGATTCGGTCGACGTATTCCCGAGGAGTTTCCACGTTCTGGCTGCGCAACGCGCCGTCGAACGAATGCGCATCGGCGCCGAAACCGATGTACGGCTCCAAGCGCCAATACTTGAGATTGTGCAGCGATTCGAAGCCGGGCCGAGCGAAGTTCGAGATTTCGTAGCGCTCGATGCCCATGCGATGAAGCTCCTCGACGGCGTTCTCATACAGCTCCGCGGTGATCTCGTCGCTGGGAACGTCCGGTGCGCCATAGCGCTTGCCGTTGAGCATCACCTCGTTTCCCAGTCGGCTGTCTTCGTCCACTTCGAACATATAGATGGAAACGTGCGGAGCGTCCAGCTTGTCGATCCAGGCCAGAGATTCGCGCCAGGATGCACGGGTCTGACCAGGAAGGCCAGCGATCAAATCGATATTTATGTTGGTGAGACGATGGTCGCGCAGAACGGCGACATCGCTCGCGACCGCTTGGGCGGTGTGTTTCCTCCCGGTACGCGCCAGCTCCCGCGCGACGAAGGACTGCACGCCCAGGCTCACTCGCGTAAGTCCCATGCGCGCCCAGCCTGCGGCGCGCTCAGCGGTGATTGTGCCCGGCGCCGCTTCGATAGTCGCCTCGCGCCACGGCCGCCCCGGAATGCCCGTGAGGATTCGTTCCAGATCGCTCGTTTCGATCCGGCTCGGTGTTCCTCCACCCAAATAGATCGTTTCCGGTGTCCAGGACCACACATCTTGGGACGGACACAGCCGCGCGATCTCCAGCGACAATGCGTCTAGATATTCGCGCTCGAGGGCTTGCGGAAAAACCCCCGACGCAAAGTTGCAATAGGTGCACTTCTGCGCGCAGAACGGATACGACAAGTAGACGCCCGGCATCTAGAGCGAGACTTCTTCCCCTAATTGTTTGGTGACGGCGTCTTGAATCAATTCGGTGAGGGTTTGGCCGGTCCCCGGAAGCACGAACTCGCTTTCCACCGGCTCCCAATCCAGCTTGTAACTCTTCGAGTGCGCCGAAACCCAAATCTGAAAGACCGGCGCGTTGGGACTGACGATGAACTTCGCCGGCGGGTCCTCAAATTCGATCGCCAGCGCCCCGCTGTTGAAATCCACTTCAAACTCGGCGTCGTCAGAAGCGGCCGCCAGCTTCTTGTAAAGCGCTTGCAGAGCATCTTCAGCGCGCTTTTTGAAATCTTGCTCGTCCATGGAAAGTGGCTCGAACTTTGATTCTACGCTAAAACCCAGCCTCGTCCCCCGCTGATTACGAAACATTTAGCAACTTTTGATCGGGGCGCTTCATCTGCTACTCTTGGACGGTGCCCCATTATGGAGCCAGCCTGTCTTCGACACACTGACATCCCTCACACGACGCGGCTGTTCTCCGATTTCCAGTATCATTTCGATCGCGTAGCTTCGTTTTACCGATACCGTCCCGACGATCCCGAATCCTATGTTCACGCGGCCAAGGAGATCGATTTTCCCGACGACCGCCGCGCCGCGTTGGTGGCCGCGCTCAAGGTCAGGAACGGGGAAAGCGCTTCGCTCGAGTTGCTGGCCCGGCCGGGCACCGTCGCGGTTGTTACCGGGCAGCAGGTCGGTCTGTTTTCCGGTCCCGCCTACACGATTTATAAAGCTCTGACGGCCGCGCGACTGGCCGCCGATCTGAACCGGCGCGGCATTGTCGCCGTCCCCATCTTCTGGCTGGCAACCGAAGATCACGATCTGGCGGAAGTGAATCACAGCTTCGTCTTCGGCCCCGCCCATCGGCCGATCTTGCTGAACGTGGACGAGGGCGCCGGCGCTGCCGACCGGCCCGTGGGCGCCATCCCGATCCAAGCTCCGCCGATCGAGCCCTTGCGGAACGCGCTCGCTGGGCTGCCCTACGCCGACGAAGTGGTTGCGGCCGCCGCCGAGGCCTATCAATCGGGCGTCACTTTCGGCGCCGGATTTCAACGATTGCTCCAACGGATGCTCGCCAAATGCGGCTTGCTGTTTGTCGATCCGCTGGACGAAGCGATTCGCCGCTTGGCCGCTCCTACGCTGGTCAGCGCCCTTCGCGACCGAGACCGGCTGACTGAAAAGCTGCTGGAACGCAACCGTCAACTGGAAGCCGCCGGTTATCACGCGCAGGTCCACATCGAGCAAAAGACATCGCTGGTTTTTTTGCTGGAAGGCGATCGCAGGATTACGCTGCGGCGTCAAAACGGCGACTTCGTGACCAAAGACAGGCGGTATTCGGTGGACGAGCTGATCGATCGCGCCGAACATTTGTCGCCCAATGCGCTGCTGCGGCCCGTGGTTCAGGATTACGTGCTGCCGACCGTCGCTTATGTCGGCGGCCCGGCTGAATTGGCATACATGGCGCAGTCGCAGGTTGTGTATGAAGATCTGCTGGGACGCATGCCGGTGATGTTGTCGCGCAGTTCGTTTACGCTGCTTGATGCGCGAGCCGTAAAGCTGATGGAACGCTACGCGCTGACCGTCCCCAGCCTCCTCCGCGGCGAGGACGCGACGCGCGAACTTATCGCGCAGAAGTTGGTTCCGCAGTCTCTGCTACGCCAGTTCGCCCAGATTCAAAACGACACCGGGCAAGCCCTGGACCGTTTGAAGACCGACCTGACTGCTTTCGACCCCACGCTGGCTGCGGCCGCCGATAAGGCGCGCGCCAAGATTTTGTATCAGCTCGCGAAGACCGAACGTAAGGCTGCTCGCGAAGCTTTGAAGCGCGATCAGCGCGCCGGGGCCGAGGCCGGGTACCTCTCGGGACTGGTGTATCCCGACAAGCATTTGCAGGAACGCCTCTACTCCATTCTTCCGTTCCTGGCTCAACACGGCATGCCTTTGATCGACACGCTCTACGAACATGTTCGTCTCGACTGCCCCGATCATAAAGTGCTCGTGGCCTGAACCCGATATCGCATGAAAATCAATACCGTAAAAAAGGCGCTGGCCGAGGGGAAAGTACAACTCGGCTGCGGATTCGGACAGCTCCGGTCGCAAGATGTCGTTCGCATTCTGGCGGACGCCGGGTTTCATTGGGCGTTCGTCGATACGGAACACGGCGGATTCGATCTGGAAACCGTGCAGGACATCTGCCGCATCTCGGCACTGAACGGATTTTGCCCGGTCGTTCGCGTGGCGGAGTTGCAATACTCGCTGGTGACGCGCGCGCTGGATTGCGGCGCGCAGGGAATCATGTTTCCTCGCGTGGAATCGGCCGCATTGCTCGAACAAGCCATCAGCTGGACTCGGTTCCCGCCGCTCGGTGTTCGAGGATTCGGACTGACGCCAATCCAAGTGGATCACGAACGCGTGAGCATTCCCGAAATCATCGAGCATCGCAACGCGAACACATTAGTGGTACTGCAAATCGAAACCCGGCGCGCCGTGGAAATGCGCGACGAACTGCTGTCGGTCGCGGGCGTCGATGCCGTGATGGTGGGGCCGGCCGATCTTTCGGTGTCGCTGGGCGTTCCGGGCGAGTTTCAACATCCGACCATGATCGAAGCTATGGAGAAGATTCGCGACAGTTGCATCGCGCATGGGATCGCGCCCGGCACGCAGACGCGAGCTATTCCTCAGGCCAAGTTCTGGCGCGAGCGCGGGATGCGCTTTCTCGGGTGCAGCAACGATACGTCGATGTTGTACGAACGCGCAGCGGAAATCGTGCGCGAGCTGAGCTGACGCCTACATCGGCAGCGGGCTGATGGAATCCACGCGCAGGGAGCCGTCTTCGATGGCGCCGGTGACCTTCACTTTATGGCCGATCTCCGGTGTTACTTTCTCCATAGACTTGGCGTCGATCTTGACGATCTTATTGTCCTCGGTGACAAACACGACGGCGGACCCGGCCTTGACGCACTTCTTCACGCAAGCTTCGAACGCCGCGGGCTTGATCCATTCGGCGGCCGTTTTCGACTTGGCTCCGCCGGTGGCGCACTGTTCGTCGGAAAGATAGCCGGTCCATTCGCCTGCGAAGGCCGTCATGGACGCGAGAGCCGTAAAACCAAGAACCGCAAAAAGTGTTTTCAACGGAAGATCCTCCGGGAACAAGCCTAGCATAGATGGTGCGCGGGTTTGAGCGAGGCTGGTATACTCGAAGTCGTCTCACTTCCTGAAGCTGGAGTGGCGGAACTGGCAGACGCACGGGACTCAAAATCCCGCGACCTTCACTGGTCATGTGGGTTCGACCCCCACCTCCAGCACCAAAGAACTCGCTCTTACCTGCCCGCGTACTCTCGAGCCACCCGGATAATGGCGGCTAAGCTGCGTTCGACGTCGTCAGCCGTTGTCGCCCAGGACGACACGCTGATGCGCATCGCAGCCTTGCCCTGCCACACAGTGCCGCCGCACCAGCACGTTCCGTCCTGCTGCACGGCGCGAATCACTCGCTCTGTGGCCTCGGCGCTTCCAAATGAAACCAGCACCTGGTTGATGACCACTTCGTTCAAGATCTGATAACCCGCGGCCGCGAGACCGTCGGCGAACCGCGCGGCGTGCACGCAAGTGCGCTCGATCATTTCCGCCAGCCCGCGACGGCCTAGGGACCGCAGCGCCGCCCACACCTCAACACCTCGGGCGCGCCGGGACGCTTCGGGCGTGCAATGCGCGGGTTCGCGAGCGTCGCCGGCTTGAAGATACGCTGCTTGGATCGACATCGCGGCGCGCAGCGCTTCCGGATCGCGCACGAGGGCGAGACCGGAGTCGTAGGGGACGTTCAGCCATTTATGGGCGTCGGTGGCCCATGAATCCGCGGCGGCGAATCCGCCCGTGAGATGCGCTCGCGAGGGAGCGCAGGCGGCCCAGATTCCGAACGCGCCGTCCACGTGCACCCAGGCGCCGACCCCGTGCGCGATGCCGGCAATCTGTTCGGTTGGATCGAACGCGCCTGTGTTGACGTTGCCCGCCTGCGTGCAGACGATGGTGGGGCCGCTCAACGTCGGAAGCGAGTCGGCGCGCATACGGCCTTGACCGTCGACGGGAACGATGGACACGCGGTCGCGACCCAGACCGAGCAGCGCGAGCGCCTTTCGAAGCGAGACGTGAGCCTCAGCTCCGACGACGACCGTAATGGGTGCCGCTCCGAACAGCCCGTCGGCTTCGACATCCCAGCCCGCTTGTCTCAGAACACTATGGCGCGCCGCAGCGAGACAAGTGAAGTTGGCCATGGTGGCGCCGCTGACGAATCCCGCGCCGCAGCCTTGGGGCAGGCCGAGCACGTCGAGCAGCCATTCAAGCGCGATATCCTCAAGCGCGGCTCCCACCGGAGACATCACGCGCAAGCTGGCGTTCTGATCCCAGGCCGCGGCAAGCACGTTCGCCGCCAGCGTGGCGGGAAGCGCGCCACCATTCACGAATCCAAAGAAGCGTCCGCCAGAGTTGACGACTGTAGCGGGCGATCCAGCTTCATCCAGAAGCGCCAGCACTGCGGCGGGATCTTGAGGATCGTCCGGAAGACGCCCGCCCAGTCGCGCCAAAGCGGCAATAGCAGCGGGGGGCGGCGCAACGGACCTGCGATCGACCTGTTCCAGGTAGGAACATCCGCGCTGAGCGGCGTCGAGCAGGAGCTGTTGCCGGTCCCTAGGGGAGTCCAAAGGTATACAGCGCGGTGCCCGCGGGAACGGCGATGTATTCTTTCCCATCTACCGCGTAAGCCATGGGCCCGCCGTGAATCTCGCCGCCAGTCTGGAAATGCCAAAGGGCTTTGCCGGAGCGGGCATCCAGCAGAATGAAATTCCCCTGCGCATCGCCGGTAAGCATGACGCCGCCGGCTGTCGATAAGACGCCCGACCACGATGTCGTGAGATGCTGGAATTCCCATTTCTTCTGTCCCGTGAGTGGATCGAGCGCCTTGACCACGCCAACACCCGGCGAATCGTCGGCGTTAAAGTAGGCGCTGCCGTAATAGGCGTTGCCGGCTTCGTACTTTTGCGGAGCCGTGCTGAAGATGTCGCAAGTCTCGTTGGTATTCACGTAGAAGAGGCCGGTTTGCGGATCGAACGAGGGCGAAAACCAGTTGGTGACTCCCGCCGCGCCGGGGCACATGCGGCGGCCTTCCTGCGTCGGCTCGGTATCCTTGTCGGGCGCCGGACGCCCCTCCGCGTCCTTGCTGTGACTCCATGTCGCATTGCCGTACGAGGTCGCCGAGAGGAGCTTTCCCGTGGTGCGATCCAGGACATAGAAAAAGCCGTTGCGGTTGGCATGCACGATAAGATGCTTGCCGCCCGAGTCGATTATGACGGGCACTTCGGTGGCATCCCAATCGTGCGTATCGTGTTTGGTGAATTGGAAATGCCAATTCAGCTTACCCGTGTCGGCGTCGATTGCTAGCAAACAATCGCTGTACAAATTGTCGCCCTCGCGAGCCAAGCCTCGATTCGAAGGCGAGGGATTGCCCGTGGTCCAGAAGAGTTGGTTGGTGGCCGGGTCATAAGCGCCCGTTACCCATCCGGGCGCGCCGCCGATTTGCCAGGAATCGCCGCCCCACGTCTCGCTCCCCGGCTGCCCGGGTTCAGGCACGGTATAGAGTCGCCACTTTCGCTGGCCCGTCGCGGCGTCGTAAGCGTCGACGAAGCCGCGGATGCCATACTCTCCGCCCGCGGGACTGATGATGATGAGGTTTTTCACCGCCAGGGGCGCAACCGTGAAGCTATAACCTTTCTTGTAATCCGCCGCTACAACGTCCCAAACCAAGTGTCCGGTCTTCGCGTCCAGCGCCACGACGTGCGCATCCAGGGTCCCGTAGAAAACCTTGTCGCCCAGAATGGCGAGCCCTCGATTCACTCGCCCGCAACAGGGTCGAATATCGGTCGGCGGTTGACGCTCGTAGTGCCAGATGGGGCGTCCCGTGCGTGCGTCCAGCGCGAACACGCGCCCGTCCTGACCGGTGCCATAGAGGATGCCATCCACCACCAGCGTCGTGGTTTCGAACCGTCCGTTCGATCCGTCGCCGGGCGCGCCGGTTTGATAGACCCACTTTGCCACCAACGACTTTCCGTTGGTTGCGTTGATCTGGTCGAGCAGGCTGAAGCGGTGCGCCGAATAATCGCCCGAGTAGGTCAGCCAGTTCTGAGGTTCCTTGGCGGAATTGAGCAACCGGTCGAACGTCACCTGCGCGCAGGCGCTAACCGCGCTGAAGCCCAGCGCCAAGCCAACCATCGATTGAGTAAGAAGCTTATTCATGTTTACGTCGCACCCTCATTTCGCGCTTACGGCCAACAAATAGCCGATGATGTCTTCGAGATCCTTGTCGCTTAACGCGGAAGCCGGGTAGGGAGGCATCAACGAGACGGGGCTCTTCTTGAACGACTTCAGCGCGTCCTTGTCCAGCAGCAGGATACTCTCATTGGTGTCCATCATTTGGACGCTGAAGCGATCCTCGTTCATGATGAATCCCCTGGCATCCTTGCCGTCCGCGGTTACAATCGTCACGGTCTCGTATCCCGGCACCAACGACTTGCTGGGATCGCGGACGGATTCGATCAGGGATTCCAGCGATCGCGCCGCGGCGATGGTTGTCAGATCGGGCCCGAGGCGTCCTCCTTTTCCTTCCACCATGTGGCACTTCGAACAACTGGCGAAGCCATTGAAGAGCGCCTTCCCATGTTCCGGATTGCCGCTCGGCGGCGCGGTCTTCACTTGAACGCTCCGCAGATAAGCGATGACCTGCCAGATTTCCTGGTCCTTCATTTCGACGCCGAGGCTCCCCATCGCGGGAGGCATATCCGTTCCCACCACGCCGTCGTGAATGGTTCGGAACATGTCGGCGTCGGAGTTGCCGTGCTTCTTCTGCGGGCGCGTGAGATCGGGACCGCGCGCTCCGCCGCGAGCGCCCAGTCCATGGCACAAAGAGCAGTTGATGCGGAAGTGCGATTTACCGGCTTCCGCCGCCTGGGGGTCGTTCGCAAACGGATTGTGCTCCTGGGCCTGGAGCGCCGCGGGCAGCGCGTATAGAATCAGCGCCGCGGGCCACACCAATCGAAGCACGCTGGGTTTCATCAGAAACATATTTCCACTACTATCGCAACTCCTTGTATCGGAAGCAACCGGCCAAGTGATCGTTGACAATTCCGGTGGCCTGCATGAACGCGTAGCAAATGGTGGAACCGACGAATTTGAAGCCGCGCTTAGTGAGGTCCTTGCTCATGGCGTCCGATTGCTCGGTGCGGGCCGGCACCTGATCGTGTCTCCGCCAGCGATTTTGGATCGGGGCGCCGCCGACAAACTGCCAGACGTACTTGTCGAAGCTGCCGAACTCCTTTTGGACGGCGAGAAACAACTGGGCGTTTATGACGGCCGCGCCAATCTTGAGCCGGTTGCGCACTATTCCATCGTTGGTGAGCAGGGCTGCGACTCGGGCGTCGTCATAGCGGGCCACTTTGCGGGGATCGAAGCGGTTGAACGCGGCTCGATAGGCGGCGCGCTTCTTGAGAATGGTGACCCAACTCAGACCGGCCTGCGCGCCCTCCAGGATGAGGAACTCGAACAATTGACAGTCATCGTGCAGCGGCACGCCCCATTCGGTGTCGTGATAAACAACCGATAGTTCGTCGCGGGCCCAAGTGCAGCGTGGCGGATCGGTCCGAGTTTTATCGTGTGGAGGCAAGGGGCACAACTCTATTGCGGATTATACCCGGCATCAAGCCATACCTATTTGCATGCCCGGTTCGCGGGAAGGTTAGTGCGCGTAAACTTGCACGCTGTTGCTCAGCTCCGGTCCAAAAATGTTAACCGAATGAAGCGTGAGCGTCGGATCTAAATCCTGCGGCGGCAACTGAACGTTGAGTTGGAACACTCCGTCGATCAGGCCTGGCGCGGCGCCCGCGTAGAGGAGAGTCAGTTCGTTACCGAAGCTGTCGAATACCTGGAAGCGATTATCCGGCTGCGACAGCGGCGCCGAGCCGGTAGCAATGGTGCCATCCGCTCCCGATTCAAACACCTCACCTGTTCCGAATAGCGAGACGATCGACCCCGGTTGCGCCGGATTCGTCGCCGAGTTCACCGATCCATCCTGATTCAGCGCGGCGGCATAAGGCGGTGTTGCCGCATAGAACAATCCGATCGCCGGCAGGGCGTTCGTAAGCACGGTGAGCGTCCCCGAAGGCCCATTCACTTGAACCGCCGGAAAAGCGGCATAGTTCATCGGCGCTTCGAACGGAACCTGAAAATTGATTTGGTTCGAACCCACGTACAGCAGCGGTGCGGGCGTGCCTGCGACGGTCACCTCGACGCCGGCGAACTGAGTGGGGAAAGTCCCGCCGGGCGCGATCTCGGGCACACCACCGGAGGCAGGTCCTAGGCCGGGCCCATACAGGCTCACCAATTCGCCGGGAAAAATGCCGGTGCCCATGGTGTACGTTGCTGAATTGCCGAGCGCCAGGATTCCGGGTTGCGATAGCGGCGCCTTGCCGGAAAGCTCGAGCAGCGAACCTGGGGCCGACAAGAGCAGCAGGTTCCCGCTCGCATCGATCACGGGGGGCTGAGTCACCGACCCAGTGGTTAGCCGGTAGAGAATCTGCGGTTGTGAACCGGTGGGATCCAGCGCGAGAACGAAATCGTTGCCGAAAGCGAAAACAATCGGAAGCCCCGGAAACTGAGGCGAAGAGGTGGTTCCGGCCATCAAGGCATCCCCGTTGGAATCGAGCACGATCCCGGCCAGTTTCGCATCGTCCGCGCTTCCCAGATCGGTCATATAGAGGAGCGCGACGCCATCTGAGCGTAGCTTCGCCGCGACGACATCTTGCTGATGCCCCAACGTGAAAACGTTTCCCGAACTATCCGCCGCAATCAGTAAATTCGGGCCTCCCAAATACATGTTGCCGAAATACGTGGACCAGATCAAATGGCTTGCGTCCGGCGCAATTCGGGAGATGAATCCCGTGAAACTGGATGGCGCGCATTGGCATTGTTCCTGATAAACGCCGGCAGTGACGGGGAAATCCTGGGCGCTGGTAACTCCGGCCACGGTTACGTTGCCGGCCGAGTCTGCCGTGATCGCGCTGGCGAAATTCAAGGCCGGCACGGCGGCGCAACCATTCCCCGTCGGGCAGTTGCTCTCGCTGCCTCCGAGCAAGGTGCTGTACTGGAGCGCGCCGGCGGGGGAAATTTGCATGATCCAGTTGTAGAGTTGCCCCTCGAAGCCATCCACCAGCGAAGCGGACGTTCCAAACACCCCGGGTGTCGTGGGGAAATCCGATTCGGAAGTATTGCCGAGCAGATAAAGGTTGCCATTGCCGCCCTCGGTAAGGTTCGTGGCTGTGGAGTACGGCGTCAGCATGCTGGCCTGATGACCACCGAGATAAGAAGAGAACAGGATCTCGCGGGCGGTTGGATCCAGCTCCAAAACGAAACCGCTGGCCCGGTAGGCAACCTTCTGGGAGACGATGGGGTTGACCAGGGGGAAATCATCGGAATCGGTCCGGCCCACAACCCAGAAGTTTCCGCGGGAATCGACGACAGCGTCTGACGCCACATCGTTTCCGCTTCCGCCGATGGTTCCGGAAGAAGGACCGAAGTTGAGATCCCGTGTTCCGGCGGCGCTGATCGAATAAATGAGAAGAGCGGATCTGTTCGGCGAGTTGCCTTCCGCGGTCACAGGGCCGGGCAGGGTCTGGTTTCCAATGATGACGTGGCTGCCGTCTCCCAGCGGGATCACTCGCTGCGCGTCGATGTTGGCGAAGAGGCCGTTTACGAATTGAAGATTTGGCTGCGCGGCCAGCCCACCCGCCAGAAGAACCAAAAGGAAAAACGAATTCATTCCTCTACTCAATTAGAGTGTACTTCGCCGGCGCACTTTCGTTATTGCGAAGAGTACGATGAACAGCGAGAAAGCGAACGCGGCGCATGCAATGAAGAATGGCCGATCGAGGCCGGTTTCTGTGATTGGCCGCTCGGTGAAGTCGCCGGCGATGCCGGTCCACCAATAGGCGAACAGTCCGATATCCATGATGGTGTGGCCGATGATGCACGGGATGAGCGATCCCGACGACCAAGCGAGCAGCCCCAGCAGTACGCCTGCTCCAAAGATTATTGGGACCATGCCGACCGTCGCCCAGTCCTTCGTCAGATGCAGCACCGTGAAGAATGACGAGGAAATCAATATCGCAATCGGCGCACCGTAGCGCTGCTCGAGCGGGCGCTGCATGTAGCCCCGAAAGCCTGTCTCTTCGCAAATCCCGGCTGAAGTCGCCGAAACCACGACTGCCAGCCACCGCAAGGGCACGGAAGGAATGAACGAGAAATCGTAGCCCTGGCGGAATGCCGCCATCGGGAATGGCACCAAGCGGAACAACAGAACAATGGAAGCGTGAATGGTCGCGGCGAAGAAGAACGCGGCGACAATGCCCCAAAACCATTGCGTGGACGACAGCCTGCCGCGCCGAAACGCCGTGGCGCGGACGCTTTGCAACCTGCGCGGCCGGCCACCGCCCGCGGCCCACCAAACATAAAGCGCGAGAAACATCGCCTCCAATATGGCGGCAAGCGGCGCGCCAAGGTTCAGGAGCAATAGCAGCCACACGTTGGCGGCGCTCATGCCAATCAGAAGGCCGGAGACAATCGCTCGAAGCCAAACGGGCAGCTTCATCCAAAGGGTGGGTGCGCGATCTTGTGTCGCCATGCTGAAGCTCAGCACTATTCGGGAGCAAAGTTCGCTTCTGCGCCAAAGTTCGCGGATCCTGTACGAACAGTCTCGACAATCAAGTTAGCACGCAGGCGGTTTCCTGGATGGTATTATTGGTCCGGTGCTGCTCCGGCCCGAATCGAAATGATGTTCTCCTCGCTCACTTTATGAATCGCGCACTGTGGATCGCTCAGGTACTACTCGCCCTCCTCTTTCTCTTCGCCGGCGGAGCAAAGTTGGTAGTGCCGGTGGCGGAGATGGCCAAGCAGGTGGGACTACCGGGCATGTTTCTGAGGTTCGTCGGTGTCGTCGAGGTGCTCGGCGCGATCGGCCTGATCCTTCCGGGACTGCTCGGGATTCGGCCGGGCTTGACGCCGCTGGCCGCCGCCGGATTAGTGGTCATCATGATCGGTGCGACTGTGATTACGTTGCAGCTGGGCCCCGTACCGCCAGCACTGTTTCCCTTCGCGACGGGACTACTTTTGGTGTTCGTCGCTTACGGCCGCTGGCAGGTGACACCGCATCGCGCACGCTGAATTCCCGGCGTCGCTCTGCCTCCCAAGGCGCCACGTTCGCGGTCTCAAGATCTCCCACTGAGTAAACCTTCCCGAAGGTGTATGCTGGTATGCCGTCCGGAGTTCGGCCCAGCGCGGGAGGGGGCAAGCCATCGCGGAAATCAGAAAAGAGAAGATCGCCATTCTGGGGGGCGGCGTCGGCGCGATGGCGGCGGCGTTCGAGCTCACCAGCACTCCGGGCTGGCAAGATCGTTACGAAATCACTGTCTATCAGATGGGTTGGCGGCTGGGAGGCAAAGGCGCCAGCGGACGCGATCGCAGCTACGCCGACCGAATCTACGAGCATGGGCTTCACCTGTGGATGGGCTTCTACGAAAACGCATTCCGCCAGATCCGCGACGCTTATTCCGAATGGAACGCGAAAGGCTACCAGCCGGCGCCGCTGTGGAAGGATTACACCGAAGCGTTCTTAGCTCGGAATTACAACGTCGCCATGGAGCGCATGGAGCAGAAGTGGCGGCCTTGGGTGCTGGAGTTTCCGTTGAGCCGTTGGAAGCCGGGCCAGGATGTGCCGGGGCTGGACGCACCCCTCGATCTGTGGGACCTGGTGCTGCGCATGCTGGGGATGATGACGCTCGCGTTCCTGGGCGCGAAATGGCAAACCGGGCTGCGAGGCTGGCTGCTGCGCATCATCGGTAGGATTCTGTACTGGATCGGCGAATATCTGGGGCCGAATTCTATCGTGCGGGGAATCGTGCGATTCCTGGGGGAGCGCGTCGGAGGTCCGTGGCGGCTTCCCGTCGCGCATTTGTTCGGCCTCAACGAGCATCACGCGGGTGATCGGGCGCGCGCGGGGCACCGCGAAACCGTGCTCGATATGCTGGAACGTTTTGCGGCGTGGTTTGAATCGGACGCGAAGAGCAAGCCGGAACGCGCCGACGAGTGGCGCCGCCTCAGCGTGATGCTGGACGTCGGCGTCGCGGTGGTCCGCGGCGTTCTGGCAGACGACGTTCTGACGCGCGGCTACGATTTTTTGGACGATCGGGATTTCCTGGAATGGCTGGGAAGTCACGGTTGCCAGGAGCCGGACAATCCGATCACTCGCTATTTCTACGACGCTTGTTTCGCATACCGCAGGGGTCGTGACGAGTATCAGCCGGATTTGCCGGCGCCGGATCGCGTGGGGCTCAACATGGGCGCGGGCGCCGTCTTGTACGGTTTGTTGCGGCTGGTGGGCACTTACAAGGGCGGCATCATGAACGTAATGGAAGCCGGGATGGGTGACACCATCTTCTCGCCGTTCTACGTCGTGCTCAAGAATCGCGGAGTGCGCTTTCGCTTCTTTCACCGGGTCACTCGGCTGGCGCTGTCGGAAGATCGCAAAGACATCGGGTCCATCGATATTGCGGTGCAGGCCGCTCCCCTCCAAGGGGACTACGATCCACTAGACGTGGTCAACGGAGTGCCGTCCTGGCCCAGCGCACCTTTTTACAGCCAGTTGAAGGACGGCGAAGCGCTACGGGCGCAGGACCTGGAATCCTATTGGGACACGCAGCCGCCGGTGGAGCGGCTGACGCTGCGGCGTGGCGAGGATTTCGACAAGGTTATTTTGGGAATCTCGATCGGCGCGCTGCCGTATCTGTGCCAGGAGCTGATCGCCCAAGATGACCGCTGGCGAATGATGGTGGAGCGCGTGGAGACGGTCAAGACGCAAGCCTTCCAGATCTGGCTGAACAGGACCGAAGAGCAGTTGGGATGGAACCGGGAGTTGCCTATTCTCACCGGGTTCGTGGAGCCGCACGATACCTGGTGCGCGATGGACCACCTGATTCCGAAGGAGTCTTGGCCCGCTTCAGCCGGCGTGCTGCAGATCGCGTACTTCTGCAACGCGATGCAGGAATGCACCGCGTCGCAATGCCCGCCCGCATGCACGCCGCTCAGCCGTGTGCCGGATTGCCCGATCGCCGGATCGATGTCCAGTCCCGACTTTCCACGCGAGCAGCTTGACCAGGTCCGGCGGGCGGCCGTCGAGTTCCTCAATCGGCATGTGCGCACGCTGTGGCCGCTCAGCAGTGATCCGAAGAACCCCGCGGAATTCGATTGGAGCGCGCTGGTGTGCCTGCACGGAAGCCAGGGGGAGCGCGCGTTCGACGAGCAGTATTGGCGCGCGAATTTCGAACCGACCGAGCGCTACGTCCAAAACATCCCGGGCAGCACGCGCCACCGTTTGCACTCGGCGCATTCCGGTTTCGGCAATTTGATGCTTGCCGGGGACTGGACCTACACGCCCATCAACATCGGCTGCGTGGAAGCGGCGTGCATCTCGGGCAAAATGGCTGCCTGGGGATTGTCGGGGAGTCCCGGTTTTATTTACGGCCCGATGGGTTACCCCGAGCCCATGGATCAGATTCGCTACCGGGATTGGCCTGGCACGGCCGCTGCGAAGGGCACAGCCTGAGCGCCTAGGCGCGTCTTACAGCACGCCCGCTCCGCGCAGGAAGACCCGCCGCATCGCGTCCGGATCGCGCACGCCAAACGAACGCAGCTTTTCCTCGGCGCTCCGGATCATGGCCGCGCCCTCCTCACCGCCTTTCACTCGCCCCAGCTCTCGGCGGGCTATCTCGGCCATCGTCACCATGGACAGGGCCTCGAACGTCTGCATGGCGGACTGCAAATGCTCCACCGCCCCATTCCGGTCCGCGCGGAATTCGGCGACTCCGGCCAAGATCGCCTCGCCCATGGCGGGACCATGCGCCAGCGTGAGGCGCCGCAATTTAGCCGCGTCGCGTTCGGCGGCGCGCAGGAACGCGCTTTCGTCGCCGCCCGACTTCCGAGCCTTCTCCGCCATCGCGAGAGCCGAGAGGGCGCGCCAGTGCAACATGTACGCGGGAATGTTCTCGAGCAGGTGGAGAAATACGCGGCGCGCGCGTCTCCAATGATCGTTGGCATCGCGCCAGGATGCTTCTGCGTCGTCGATATACAGATCGATCCAGCCCCGTCCCAGCCCGGCCATCATTTTTTGAAGCGTGTATTCTTGGGCTGGCCACAGAGACATGGATTGCTCGTGGATGGCGATGGCGCGGTCGGGCTCGTCTTGCCCCAGCAGGCCGAGGACGTACGGCTGCGCTCCGACGTTGGCGGCGGTGAAGGCGTCGCCGCGGCTTAGCGCATCGCGAAACCACAGCGGTGTTATGGCGGCCAGCTCGCCGCAGTGTCCCAACGAGACCAGACTCCACAGACGGTAGGTGCGGGTTGCGTTCAATTCGAAGTTGACCCCGGAACATTCCGAGAGAGCGCTTTCGGCGTCCTCCAGCAACTGTTTCGCCGAGGCAAACTGACCCAGCTCGTAGGGCACCATGGCGCGCGCCATTTTCAGAAATGCCCGATTGAGAGGCGAGTCGACGCTGGCCGCGATTTCCTGGCAGCGCCGGAGCAGATGTTCGGCGCGTGCGCGGCCGCCCGAAAATGCAGCCGTCACCACTGCCTCCCAGGCCAGAGCCTTCGAGGCCCGTCCGGGTTCGCCCGCGCGGAGTGCCAGCGCGACGGCCAGTGCGCTGAAGTAGGTCCCGCTATACGGATTGATAGCGCTCAGGCCCAGGCTGATGAACTGCGCGACGTCGATGGCTTCCAGGTTACGCGCGAGATCGGCGCCCGCGCGGGGCGTGGCGAGCCGGTCGCCTCGGAGTCGAATCCAGATCAGCAGCGCGATGCGTCCGGCCACGGCGATCCAGGGACTTCGCGGCATCCGCAATCCGGCGCGCCGCAACACGTCCTGGAACGCTTCGGTGCCTTCGCGGGCGTGGCCGCAAATGCAGAATTGATACGCGGCTTTGCGCGCCAGATCGGACCGGCTCTCGAATCCCGGCATGGCCGATAATTTCTGGTATCGCTCGGCCGCCTCCAGGCTGAAACCCGCGTTGGCCTGGGCGTCAGCCAGCAACTCCGAAAGCTCCGGCCGCTCCTTCGATTCCTGGCTCGTCAACTCCAGCGCGCGGGCGTAAAGTTTGACGGCTTTATCGAACGCCAGCGCGGCGCCCGCCGCTTCGGCCGCGCGCCGGTAGTAAAGCGCGGCTTTTTCAGGATCGCCGCCGAGCTCCAGATGGACGGCCACCGCCTCCGGCCCGCCACGGCTGGAATCCTCCAAGGCCTTCGCCAGATTGCGGTGCCGGTGGCGCAGAACGTCGGGTGCGAGGCTCGCGGCGACACTCTCGCGAATCCGATCGTGATACGTCTCTACGTCATCGGTCAACGCGTTTCCGCTGGTCCTCACCAGGCGCATGGAACGCAACAACGCCAGGCATGCGGGGTCGTTTTCGAGAATGCCCGCGGCGGCATAGGCGTCCGATTGCGCGATCGGCCGGCCGGCCACCGCGATTACTTCCAGCAGCGCTCTCGGCTCGTCGGCCAGCGTTCTAACGCGATTCAGAATCACTGTCTGCAGATCGAACGCCCCGCTGGTAACGCGATCTTCGGCGGCGTTCTGAACCAGCTCGCGAACGAAATAGGCGACGCCCTGAGACTCAGCGATAATCGAATCGATCAGATCCGGGTTCCGAATTCCCGCGCGCGCTAGCAGTTGTTCGGCCAGGTCCTTGGTCTCTTGTCTCCCCAGCGCGCCTAGAGCTATGTGATGACGCGCCACGCTCTGGCCCTCCAGCGCCGCAAGCAGGGCACGCAACGGCGCGCTTCGTTCCACGTACTCGCTGCGATAAGCCACCAGGAGCAGCAGCGCCGGCCCGTCCGGTTGACGCAACGCCTCCGCCAGCAGATCCGCGCTGTCGCTGTCTCCCCATTGCAGATCGTCGATGGCCAGCACCAGTGGGGTGCGATCGCCCAGCCGGGCCAATAGCTCGCGGATGGCCTGAAAGGTGCGGCGGCGGACTTCCTGCCGCTGCAGCGCTTCCGACGGGCGAAAGCTCGCCGAAGCGACCGCCGTCAATCGTCCCATCACGGGGAACATTGCCGTCAGCAGACCGGCGTCTCGCGGCATGAGCGCCGCGACATCTGTTTCCGGGAGTTGGCGGAGGTACGATGTTAGGCCATCCATCAGGCCGTCGAGCGCCTTGAACGGCACTGACTCCTGCTCGTAACAGCGGCCCACCATCACCGCGGCCTCTCCACTGCTCCGCATTTGTTCCGTCGACTCGCGCACCAGCGTGCTCTTGCCGACGCCCGAGGCTCCTTCGATGCGAACTACCACGGTGGCGCCCGCCCTCATCTGATCAAACGCCTGGCCGAGCATTGCCAGCTCGTCTTTTCGCCCCACTAGAATGCGCTTCTCCGGTTGCGCGGCCGCCGTCTCCTTCGGCGAAGAGAAGGCTGGATCGCCGGCTAAGACGCGCAGAATCTCGCCCGCGTCGGGCCGCCGCTCGGGATCGCGATTCAGCAATCGAACGCACAGGTCGTTCAGATCGCGGGGAACGGAGGGCTTGATCGTGGAAGGCGGCTCGGGATCGACGCTTTGCTTGTGGAACAACAACTCGTGCAGAGATCCGCCATGGGGCAGCCGTCCAGCCAGGGCCTCATAGAGGACCACGCCCACCGAATACCAATCGCTCATCGGCGTAAGCCGCTGTCCGGTGGCCTGCTCGGGCGACATGTAAGCCGCCGAACCGGCGAACAGATGCGTGGCTTTCACGTCCGGCTTGAACTCCTGCACCAATCCAAAATCCAGAAGCACGGCGCGTCCTTGCGTAGTAACCAGTACATTGGACGGCTTCACGTCGCGGTGCAACTTAGATTCGGCGTGTAGCGCCGACAAGCCCGCCACAACCTGCGCCAGGGCTTCCCGCAATCGCCCGTAATCGTTCTTCCGGATGGGCGCCCCGGACACTTGCGTGATGGTCGCCGTCTCGCGCATATTCTCGGTCGGAGCGTCAACGCGGAGTTCGGTTTCAAGCGGAACCGGCGTGCCTGGCTGGCGGACGCCGGTGACGTAACTGCGAAAGTCGACGCCCTCGATGTACTGCATGGTGAAGAACCAATGGTCGTCCTGGTTCAAAAGTTCGTAGAGCGTCACCAAATTGGGATGGCTGAAGCCGGCCAAGGACCGGAATTCGCTCTTGAACAGGTACAGGGAGTGGGGGAGAATCTGCGGCAGCGTCTTCAGAGCGACGCGCATCCGCCGCTCGCGGTCGAACGCCTCGTACACCACGCCCATCCCGCCGGCGCCGATCTGCCGAACGATCTCGAACCGCTCATTTCCTTCGAAATTGCCGATCGCGCGCATGGCTGCCTACGGCTTCTAGCTTATCCGGCTGCTGCGGTCTTTGCCGAATCCGCCTTATCGACGCCCGGAGGAGCGCCCCCTGATGTCCGCCGCATCTCGGGTGTCGATAGCAGCGCGGGCAGGCCCCTGCGGTAGCGCCACGCATCCACCGCCTGCCACGGGCGGACGTACCAAGGCTGATCCAGCGGCCATACTCCGGCTCTCGGGGCGGAGGAGTGGTCGTGTTCGAGCAGCGCGTTGACCGCGCGCCGGGCCGCTTCGTTGGCGGCTTCCATGGTTGCCAGATTCGTGTACGTGCGGACGTAGTCGGAAGCCAGGAAGAAGTTCTCGAAGCCGAAATCGGCGTTGGGGCGGAAATGGTAGGAACCCACCGTGTTAATGAACAATGGTTCCAGGCTCACGTGGTCCCCAAACGGATTCTTGCTGCTGCACAGATCGGAACCGGCGTAAGCATCCACTCGCTTCTGATTTATGCAATTGTCCATGAAATAGTCCGGCATCGTGTCCGGCAGGACTATCTGGCCGCCCACGTTATGAGAGAGCTTCAGTTGTTCCCAGACTTCGGTCGCGATCTCCTCGTGCGTGCAATCGCAGGCCGGCTTCTTAATCAGGACACCGGGCACGGACCACTCCGATACGTCCACCGAAAGCAAACCGCGCACTTCTCCGTTGCCGGATGTCGTGAGTTCGAATTGGTCCCAGAACTGCGCCTGCGAGATGGCCGTCAGTGCCCAGGGCGTATCCACGTACAAGATATGCCCGTGGACCAACGGGATGTCTTCCTTCAAATAGAATTGGACGCCGTTCATCCAACTGGTTTCCAGATTCGAGAGCTGATCGAGCCCGGGTGCGCGGCCGAGGAACGCCTTGCCGGCCGGGGTTCCGAGGATAGTGTTCATGCCGTCCACCGGGATGGCTGAAACCGCATAATCGAAGTCCCGGCCGTCGGTGAGCACCACCGTCTTTCCATTTTCCTGGATGGTGATGCTGCGCAGCCGCGCGCGGTCCGGGTAAGCTTCGAACGCGGTCACCAATGTTCCCAGCCGGTATTGGACCCCCATCGTCATTAGAAGGCTGACCCAGGGAAAGATCCACACAATGTCGGTGGGCGCGCACAGCAGCTGGTCGTCGTTGCGAAACGGGTTCAGCATCGGGTAGATCATCTGGCAGAAAATGGTGGCGATAGTGCGCGTGCTGCTGGTCTCGGCCTTCATCGCCACCAGCGACCGAGTGAGGCCCTCGCCCAGCAAGTGCTGATATTGAACGGAACGCTGCGGGGCGCCGATGAAATCCCAATATGCGATCCACTCGTATTCCTTGTGGACCCGCTCCAGACAAGACGTCGCCATCACCACCAAGCAGCGCAGGAAGTGCAAATTCTCCGCAAGGCTTACGCCATTGCTCTCGGTGAACTGATGAAAGAAAGTCTTCCACTCCGCCCAAGTTCTCGGAAAACCCACCAACCCGACCAGCGGCGGCTTTCCGAAACGCGCCAGCATGGATTGGGTGGCCGGCACCAGATTATCGTCGACGGTGCGGGTCTCATGAAAAGGGATGCGCTGCATCGTATCGATGACGTGCCGATAAAATCCCGGGAAAAAGCGAAATCCATGTTCGCCGGGAAGATCTTGCCGCTGGTCAATGCCGGAATCCGGCTTGGGGATGCTGCGGGCCTTTCCGCCGAACGCGTTCATGCGCTCGAAAACGGTTACTTCATAACCGCGCTCCGCAAGTTCGTGCGCAGTGGTAAGGCCGCCGACGCCCGCGCCCAATACAACGACACGTTTCGCCATCTTTCGGACCTCCGGCATGACTCTAGCATAATCGCAGCTTCAGCCTGCCGGGAACAGACAAATGTTGGGTCGCGATGGTGCGAACGGGGAGGGTCGAACTCCCATGGCCTTTCGGCCGCCAGATCCTAAGTCTGGTGCGTCTGCCAGTTCCGCCACGTTCGCAGAAAAGTAGCTTCAGACTTCAGGATAACAACTCCGGCCAAAAGCCTGTTTAGGCTAAAGCTTGTTTAGGCTAAAGC
>Ga0302325_10003489_pt1 | contig 37064 bp, 40 predicted proteins | sample Palsa_T0_2_FD_201948 | JGI IMG/M metagenome (GOLD analysis project Ga0302325, IMG submission 201948) | Peat permafrost microbial communities from Stordalen Mire near Abisko, Sweden - Palsa_T0_2 | ecosystem: Environmental > Terrestrial > Soil > Palsa > Peat permafrost | place: Sweden: Abisko...
ATGTGCAGTTCCTGTCGCGCCTGCTGGCCACACCTGCCTTTGCCGGCGCGGATCTGGACACGACACTGATCGAGCGCGAGCATGCGCGGCTGTTTCCGGACCCCCAGGCCGCGCCGGACACGGCTCTGGCGGCCGCGGCACTGGGCGTGCTGCGAGTGCAGCGCCTGCAGGCGGCCCAAGGTGCCGGTGCCGCGGTGTGGCGCACGACAACGGGCTGGCGGCTCAATGCCCCTTCGCAGCAGCGGCTGTGTTTCCAGAGCCAGGGCGTAGAAAAACTCGTACTGGCCCGCGACCTCGCCGATGCCTATGAGCTCGAGCTCGGCGACACCATCGCCCAGGCCGCGCCACCTGGCGCGCTCGACGAGCCCTTGAAACTGACCATTGACGGCACGATTGTGCAGGCCGAGGTCATCATCCAGGGCCAGCGCTGCGATGTGTTCATCGCCGGCGAGCACCATCTCATCGAGCTTGTCGATCCGCTGGCTCATGTCGGCGAGCTGGCGGTGGCCGAGGGCGGTATCCGCGCGCTGATGCCCGGCCGAGTCGTGGCGCTGCTGGTGCAGCCCGGTACACGCGTGGCCAAGGGCGAGCCGCTGCTGATTCTGGAAGCGATGAAGATGGAGCACACCATGAGCGCGCCCGCGGACGGGATCTGCGAGGCCTTCAATGCGGCGGTCGGTGAGCAGGTCAGCGAAGGCAGCGAGCTGGTGCAGTTCAAGAGCCACACATGAGCGGCCACATCGGTATCGTGGCCTGCTCCGCCGAAGGCGCAGCGCTGTGCTATCGGACCATCTGCGTCGAAGGGGCGCAGCTGTTCGGGCCGCACGATCACCCGGAAATCTCCCTGCACACTCACGCGCTCGCACAATACATGCGATGCATCGAGCGCGACGACTGGCAGGGCGTCAGCGATCTGATGCTCTCCTCCGCCCACAAGCTCGCGGCCATGGGTGCCGATTTTTTGATCTGCCCCGACAACACCATTCATCAGGCGTTGCCCTACATCCAAGCGCGCTCACCGCTGCGCTGGCTGCACATCGCCGAGGTCGTCGCCGAGCAGGCGGCCGAGCGCGGCTTTCAGCGCCTTGGCCTGACTGGAACGCGTTGGCTGGTCGAGAGCGAGGTCTATCCGCAGAAACTCACCGCGCGCGGACTCGACTGTCTGCGCCCGGACCAGCCCGATTGCGAACGGATCAACCGCATCATCATGGATGAGCTCGTCTACGGGGTCTTCAAACCCGAGTCCATCGCCTTCTTTCAGCAGCTCATCGCCGACTTGAAACGGCGCGGCTGCGATGCCGTCATCCTCGGCTGCACCGAGATCCCGCTGATCCTGAGCGACGCGAATTCACCGCTGCCGACGCTCGATTCCACGCGCCTGCTGGCGCGCGCGGCGCTGCAGCGGGCGCTGCGCGGCTGAGGCTGCGGCGTCGGCCCTGCTGCCTCGCCGTCGAATAGCAAAAGACGTTAAAATAACGCTCTATATTATTGTTTATACTAAGCTTGCAGGCAAGCTCGAACCGCGGCCCGCGGCGGATTCGCATTGTCTCGCAGCAACCACGTCAGGCAGCCGCGCTGCGCCGCTGGGATCACGAACGATTTCACGTTTTCCTGTCGCTACTTGCGCACTGGCGCACAGGCTGCCCGATGCGATCCTTAGTAGGGTGGCAGCATGGCCTTCACGCTCAAGGGCAAGCTCGGCATTCCCGATTCCCGCTATGCCGCCGAATTAGGCAAGAGCGCGGCAGAGCTCAAATTCGCTCCGGAACTCGAACGGGAATACGACAGCTTTTACCTGGCCGAGCGCCGCTCCCAGGTGCGCGCATTCAACGGCATGGTCTGCGCCCTGGCGATCTGGGCCTTAATCCTCTCACTGGGACACGTTTCGATGCAGGACCCGCTGCAGCGGCTGCGGCTGGCGGGGATCGCCTGCGGTTGCGCCGCGATGGCCTGGGCATCCTTCAGCCGTCTGTACCAGGAGGTATACCAGGGTACGGCTCGATGGGCATCGCTGCTGATTGCCGTGCTCGGCTCGATCGAGATCGCGCATCGGGTCGCCACGGGACAGGGCGAGATGCTGGCCTGGCTCGTGGCCTACAGCATTGGCCTGTTATTCATGACCGGACTGCGCTTCGGCGCTGCCCTGCAGGCGAATCTGGCCCTGCTGGTCAGTTTCGTCCTCGCCTTGATCTGGAGCCGCCAATCCGCTGTCCAGATCACGCACTCGGCGGGCATTGTCGCCGTGATACTGATGATCGTCGGCCTGGCCTACTTTCAGCAGGCCCTGCGCTACCGCAAGGCATTCCTGGAGCGCGGCCTGATCGCCGATCTGGCCGCGCGCGACGGACTGACGGGGCTGAAGAATCGCCGCGCCTTCGATGAGCACCTGATCCGCTCCTGGCAGCAGGCGCTGCGAGACCGCAAGACCATCGCCGTGATGTTCGTCGACGTCGACACGTTCAAGAAATTCAACGACCGCTACGGTCACAAGGCGGGCGACATCGCGCTCCAGCGCATCGCCGGCGTCGTGCATACCGTTGCCAAGCGGGCGCTGGATCTGGCCGCGCGCTACGGCGGGGAGGAACTCGCGGTCATTCTCTATGACGTGCCGAACGAATTCGCCTCACAGCTGGCCGAAGCGATGCGTACCGCCGTCATGAACCTCGGCATTGAGCACCTCGACGGCACGCCGCTCAATGTGGTGACGATCAGCATCGGAGTGGGCATCGTGCGCCCCACCCTGGCGCGCAGCCCCGATGGGGCCGTGCAACTGGCCGATGAAGCCCTCTACGCCGCCAAGCGCAATGGCCGCAACCGCGTCGAGCTGTTCGAGAGCGAATACGACGCCCTGTCGACCGGTACCTTCCGAACCCGCTAGCCCGAACCCGCTGGCCCCTAACCCGGCAGGCCTCAGGCTCCCGCCAACACCATGGCGGTGAGCGTGGGCACCGGCGCTCCGCCTTTGATTTCCTCCGTCACGGCGAATTGATTGGCGCTCTGGATCGGACGGCGCGCCTTGAAATCCGTGCGGCCGTTGCCGGCATCATCCACCTGCACGATGCCCGCATCCACCGGCACGGGGTATCGCGGATCGATGATCCAGAGCTGGTAGTCCTTGTTCTTCGGCGGCGGCTTGAGATGGTGCACGACCATGACGCCCGCCTGACGCTCGTTGTCCCAGACGCTCACGGCCACCGCCTGCGGATCGGTGTGCAGCTGCGCATTGAGCAGCGCGATGCGCATGTTGGCCAGGCGGTTGCTCTGCTGCAGCGTTAGCACGCTTTGCCGCAGATCCGCGTCTTCGAAGCGCAATGTGCTCGCCAGCTGCTTGAGTTCATCGACGCGGCGCTGCTGTGCGTCGAGCTGCACACGCAGAGCGTTGGCCTGCCAGGCAAACACCAGGCACAGGGCGGCAAAGCCGGCCGCCAGTGACCAGGGCAACCAGGATTGAACGCTGCGGCGCGCACTCGAGCGCGCTGCGCCTCGCTCCCCCAGTTCCATGATCAACTTGGCCTTCAGTCCCGCCGAGGGTTCCAGCCCGGGCGACGCGCCCGCGAGCGACTCGCTCACGCCACGCAGCTCGGCCACCAGGCCGCGAAGTTCGGCATCGGCCTGCAGCTGCCGCTCGAGCAGCTTGGCCTCGTCGGCATCCAGGGCACCGAGCACGTAGGCGGCCGCGAGTTCTTCGGTGCGTTCGTCGATCACGGCGCGTCCCCCAGCTGTTCCCGCAGCCTGAGCATGCCGCGCCGAATTCTGGCCTTGATGGTGCCCAGCGGTTGCGCCAGGCGTGATGCGATCTCGCTCTGGCTCAGGCCCGCGAAAAACGCCAGCTCGATGACCTGGCGCTGCTCGGAAGACAAGTCATTGAGCGCCGCCCGGACTCGCTGCGCACGCTCTCGGCCATAGAGCAGCTCGTTGGCCGAGGCGACCGGCGCCTCCTCGACCAGATCGGCGGATAGGGCAATCTCCTCGATCAGGCGCCGGCGCCGCGTCGAGGCACGAACGCGGTCGATCGCCTTGTTGCGCGTCAGCGTCACCGCCCAGCTGGACAGCGTACCCAGCTGGGCATCGTAGCCGCTGGATTTGTGCCAGATCTGCGTGAACACATCCTGCAGCACATCCTCGGCCTCGCGCCGCTCGCCCAGCACCCGCGCCGCCACCGACAGCAGCAATGGCGCGTAGCGATCGTAGAACTCGAGAAAAGCAGCACGGTCGCCCGCGCGAATGCGGCGGATCAGATCCGCATCGTGTTTGCTGCCAACCGGGTTCTGATCGTTCAATTGCACTGGCCATGGCCCCATCGTCGGCCAGCCGGAGGCTGACCCTCGGGGGCCCCTTTCCATAGCGGCTGGTTCATACATAACAGACCGATTCGCCACCCACAAGCTTCACCACCCACGAGCTGTCGCTACCGGATAAACGCGCGAGCGGCAGGCGCGGACGCATCCGCTCGCCCGGCTCGCGCGATATATTGCCTATATGGAATCGCTGGCGATCATTGGTAGCGGGATTGCGGGACTCGGATGCGCACACTTTCTTCACCGCCAGTACGCGCTGACCGTGTACGAGAAGGCCGGCCACGTGGGCGGCCATGCCAACACGGTCATGGTCGAGAGCGAAGCCGGAAGCGTACCGATCGACACCGGTTTCATGACTTATAACGAGGTCACGTACCCCAATCTCACGCGCCTGTTCAAGGATCTCAACGTGAGCTCGCAGCCCAGCAGCATGTCCTTCAGCGTGCAGCATCTGCCGGCGCAGCTGGAATTCTGCGGCTCGAGCCTGAATCTGCTGTTCGGCCAGCGCCGCAACCTGTTCAACACCCGGTTCTGGCGGATGCTGCTGACCATCAATCGCTTCAATCATGAGGCCGTTGCCAGCCTGAACTCTTCCCGCCAGGAGACCCAGAGCCTGGGCGAGTACATTCGCGAGCGCAACTACGGTGATCAATTCCGCGACTTGTACCTGATGCCGATGAGCTGCGCGGTCTGGTCCACCCCGCCGGAACGCATGCTGCAGTTCCCGGCCGCGACGCTGCTGCGCTTCTTCCACAATCACGGTTTTCTGGGACTGCACACGCAGCGTCCCTGGCTCAGCGTGGCCGGTGGCGCGCGCCGCTACGTCGAGAAGCTGTGCGCACCGTTCAGCGCTCGCATTCATCTGCGCCGAGGTGTGTCGCAGGTGCGGCGCGAGCATGGCCGGGTGCGGGTGACCGACGAGTCGGGGCAGGTCGAGCATTACGACCGGGTCATTCTTGCCTGCCACGCCGATCAGGCGCTGCGGCTGCTCGGCGATGCCGACCCGCAGGAACACGCGGTTCTGGGCGAATTCAAGTACCAGCCGAACAGCGCGCTGCTGCATACCGATAGCGCGGTCATGCCCAGAACCCGGCGCTGCTGGTCGTCGTGGAATTACCGCGTGGGCGCCGGCGCGGATGGCCGGCTCGAGCCCTCCACGGTGTATTGGATCAATAGCCTGCAGGGCATACCTGGCCGCCAGAACTACTTCGTCTCGATCAACGGCGAGCAGATGCTGCGCCCCGAGAAGATTCTGCAACGCATTCATTATGAGCATCCGCTGTTCAACTGCGGGGCCATCCGCGCCCAGCGCGAACTGCCGCTGCTGAACCGGCGCGGAAGCCCGGTCTATTTCTGCGGCAGCTATTTCCGTTATGGCTTTCACGAAGATGCCTTCACCTCGGCACTCGAGCTCAGCCGCCAGCTGGCCGGCGAGTCATGCCACTGAGCGCCCGCCTGCCCCTGAGCTCCTGCCTGTATGAATGCCAGGTCATGCACCAGCGCCTGGCGCCCAAGCGCTATGGGCTGCGCCACGCGCTGTTCATGCTCTATATCGACCTGGACGAGATCGATCGCTGCTCGCAGCAACTGCGCCTGTTCAGCCGCAATCGTTGGAATCTCTACAGCTTTCGCGACGCCGATCATATGCCCGGTTGCGGCCACGCCGGCACCTCGCTCAAGCAGCGGCTCGAGCAGTACCTGTCGAGCCAGGGGATCCGCCTGGGAGCCGCGGGCCGAGTCCATCTGCTGACGCTGCCGCGAATCCTCGGCTATGTCTTCAATCCTATCTCGGTCTACTTTTGCTTCGAGCGCGCAGGCGGCGCAGCGGTGTGCGCCGTCGCCGAGGTCGGCAACACCTTTGGCGAACAGAAACTGTATCTGCTGCCGGCGCCACAGCAGCATGACGCGCGGCTGTTTGTGCTGCGCGTGCCGAAGCACTTCTACGTCTCGCCGTTCTCGAGCCTGACGCTGCAATTCGATTTCCGGCTGCGCGTGCCCGAGCAGCAGCTCGACATCCGAGTGGATGATTTCGACGCCGAGCGGCGCATCTTGCGCACTGGCCTGCACGGTCGCCGGCGCGCGCTGCGCGATGCGCGTCTGCTGTGGTTCACACTCAAGTACCCGCTGCTGACCCTCCAGGTCATCGCTCTGATTCACTGGCACGCGCTGCGCTTGTGGCTCAGGGGCCTGTCCTGGCACCGCAAGGCCGACAGCCCGCGGCTGCAGCAACAGGTGCTACGCCCCAAGCAACTGGGGGATCGATGATCCGCCGGCCGCAGCGCTTGCGTAGCCGCGTCCCGGAGCAAGCCGCGTGGCGCTAGAGCAGTTGCTGGAACGGGACCTGCTGCCGGACGGGCTGCTGCGCTTAGGGATACGGCACCTGCTGCGTCGGCGGCTGCGCGAACAGTGCCGCGGCGATGTCGAGGCGCAGAACGCCGCTTTACAAGCGCTGATCGCGCAGCTGCGCCGCAGCCCGATCGCCATCGAGACCGTGGCCGCCAATGAGCAGCACTACGAGCTGCCGACGCGGTTCTTTCAGCTGTGTCTGGGCCGGAATCTGAAATACAGCAGCGGCCTGTGGAGCCCCGGGATACAGAGCCTCGATGCGGCCGAGGAGGCGATGCTGTGCCTGTACTGCGAGCGCGCACAAATCGCCGACGGGCAGCATATTCTCGAGCTCGGCTGCGGCTGGGGTTCGCTGTCGTTGTGGCTCGCCGAGCATTACCCCGCGGCGCAGATCACCGGCGTGTCCAACTCCGCCACGCAGCGGCTGCACATCGAAAGCGAATGCAGCCGCCGCGGCATCGGCAATCTTCGCATCATCACCTGCGATATGAATCGCTTCGACACGAGCGAGCTGTTCGATCGCGTGGTGTCGGTGGAAATGTTCGAGCACATGAAGAACTATCAGCTGCTGCTGGCCCACATCAGCGGCTGGCTCAAGCCCGGCGGCCTGCTCCTGGTCCACATCTTCACGCACCGCGAGTACGCCTATCATTTCGAGGCGCGCGACGAATCGGACTGGATGGCGCGCTACTTCTTCAGCGGCGGCATCATGCCCAGCGACGATCTGTTGCTGTACTTCCAGGAAGCTCTGCAGTTGCGCGCTCACTGGCGCCTCAGCGGCCAGAATTATCAAAGGACCGCGCAGGCGTGGCTCGCCAACATGGATCGGCACCGCATCGAAGTGCGCGCATTGCTCTCGGCAACCTACGGCGGGCAGCACGCCAGACGCTGGTGGGTCTACTGGCGTGTATTCTTCATGGCGTGCGCGGAGCTGTGGGGCTTCCACGGCGGCCAGGAATGGCTGGTCTCGCACTATCTGTTCGGCAAGCCGCCTGCTGCTGCGGCGTCGCTGCCGCTGAAACTGCCTGTGCGGCGCTAGACCGGCGATCCCCGACACGTAATACTCTGCCGGTAAAACCGGCGGCGGGTCGCAAGAGGAGCCAATGAGGCAGAGCACAGCAGCGACCGTCACGCGCCCGCAACCTCACGGGCTCTACTACGGCTGGAAAGTGCTGGCGGCGCTGTTCATGGCCGGCTTCATGGTCTATGGCGGCGGCCTCTACAGCTTCGTGCTGTTCGTCGTGCCGCTGACCCAGGAATTTCATTGGAACCGCGCCGCCACCGGCGGACTGGTCACGGCCTTCTGGCTCAGCGCGCCGTTGATTCTGCTCGGCGGCTATGGGATCAAGCGCTTCGGCGCCACACGCATGCTGATCGGCGGCATCCTGATCGAGGCTACCTGTGTCGCGCTGCTGTCCACCGTTTCGAGCTTCTGGCAGATGTACGCGCTGCGGGCGGCGATGGGCTTCGGCAAAATCACTTTTGCCGTGACGCTGCCCTATTCGGTCTCGCGCTGGTTCTCGCGGCATTATTCATTGGGACTGGGCATCACCTGGGCGGGCTGGCACGTGGGTGGCCTGGTGCTCGCACCGATGACCGGATGGATCATCGACCACTTTGGCTGGCGCGCCGCCTGCCTGACAATTGCGGTCGGCCTCGTGACCGTCGGCCTGGTGCCGACCCTGCTGACACAGCGCGCGCGCTCACCGGGCCAGCTGGGGCTGGGGCTGGATGGCGATGCGCTCGACACCGCCCCCGGCCAGGCGCCGGCAGCCGAGCAGGATGAGACGCCGCGCGGATCGCTGGGGGATCTGCTGCGCTCGCCGATGTTCTGGCTGCTGGGACTGCTGACGCTGCTGGTCTATACGACCTACAGCGGCCTGCTGACCCATCAGGGTGCCATCGTGCAGGGCGCGGGATTCACCGCCGTCCTCGCCTCCCTGGTGCTGGGTTCCACCGCCGGGTTCGCGGCGCTGGGCAGCCTGAGCGTCGGCTGGATCCTGGATCGCTACTCGATCCGCGCGGTCGGCATTGCTCTGTGTCTGCTGTTGCTGGCCGGTGCGCTGTCCCTGCTGTGGGTCGAGCGCGCGCATTCGCCCGCCGCGCTCGTGACCTACGCGGCCTGCTTCGGTTTCGTGATCGGCGGCTCAGATCTGTACTTCGTCGCCTTTCTGCGCCGTCGCTTCCCGCACGTGAGCGTCGCCTACAGCTACAGCGCCTGGTATTTCTGCCAGATCCTGACGCTGCTGCTGGGCGGCCCGGCGGCCGGCCTGGTGTTCGATCTGACCGGCAATTATGACTGGACTCTGGGCCTGCTGGTCGGCACCGCAGCGCTGGCGCTGGTGCTGGCGCTGGTCATCATTCGCCCCGGCCGCTTCCCGACCCGGACAATCCCTGCGGCGCACTGACTAATTCGCCCGCAGATCCTGCAGCACTGTCCCCAACTGCAGCATCTCGGTCTCATGCGGCTGATCGCGCAGCGTCTCTTTGAGCGCATCGGCATACCATGCTCGCATCGAGCGCAGAGCCAGCAAGCGCGTTGCATAAGCGGCACAGGCAGCGTCGAGCTCGAGGGCATAGGTCTGGACTCGAAACGCGACCGGCGCAAAGAAGGCATCTACGGCCGTGAACGCCGCTCCGGCGAGGAAAGGCCCGCCAAAGCGCTGCAAACCATCGCTCCAGAGCGCGCCGAGCCGGACCAGATCCGACTCTAGCGCCTGCGGATGTTCATGCAGCCGCAGGCGTACACCGCAGCTCATCGAACAGCGGCCGCGCAGTTCGGTGAATCCGGAATGCATCTCCGCCGCGGCGCTTCGAGCCCAGGCGCGCGCCGGCGAATCCACCGGCCAGACGCCGGCGTGTCGTTCGGCCAGATACTCGGTGATGGACAGCGTATCCCACACTACTGTCTCGGCATCGACCAGGCACGGTACCCTGCCGCTCGGGCAGATCCGGCGATAGCTGTCCCAGAGGGATGCCTGGCCGAAGGGCAGCAGATGCTCCGTGAATGCGATCTGCAGTTCGCGCATCAGTAGCCAGGGTCGCAAGGACCAGGAGGAATAGTTTTTGTTGGCAATGTACAAGGTGTACATGGATTGGTGCCTCTGGCCGCCCGAGGCTGCTGGACGGCTATCACATGGTAAAGCAAGATGAGCCAGTGGCGCTGGCGACAGGCCGCCGTGGAGAAAAGGATTTGGCAACGATTCGAGTCGTCTGTGCGCACGATTGCCCGGATCTGTGCTCGCTGCTGGCCACGGTCGAGAACGGACAGGTGCTGCAGGTTCGGGGTGACCCGGAACATCCCTTTACCGCGGGCTTTGCCTGCGGCAAAACCAATCACGATGCCGAACTGGTCAATTCCCCCGCGCGACTGGCCACGCCACTACGGCGAATTGGCGCCAAGGGTGCGGGCAAGTTCGCTCCCATGGCGTGGGACGAAGCGCTGGACGAGATCACCGCGCGATGGCAATCGATCGTCGCTGAATCCGGTCCACTCGCGCTGCTCGGTTACGCCTACAGCGCACACACCGGGCTGATGAATCGTGGGCTGCTGAACGGCCTGTTTCACGCGCTGGGGACCAGCCGCCTGGACGCCGGCACGGTGTGCGACAGCTGCGCCATCGAGGCCTGGAACGCCACCGTCGGTCCGGTCGGCGGTGCCGATCCGGAGTCGGTGGTGCACTCGGATCTGCTGGTGTCCTGGGGCTGCGATCTGGTCACGACCAACGTGCACTTCTGGGCGAAAATCGCGCACGAGCGCAAGCGCGGCCTCAAGGTCATCGTCATCGATCCGCGCCGCAGTCGCACGGCGCTCAGCGCCGACTGGCATATCCCGATTCGCATCGGCACCGATGCCGCCCTCGCCCTGGGCCTCATGCACATCCTGGTGCGCGACGGGCTGTGCGATCCGGCATACATCGCCGAGCACACCATCGGCTTCGATCGCCTGCAGCGCGAGGTTCTGCCGCGCTTCGCACCCGAGCGCGTGGCACCGATCACCGGGCTCAGCGTCGAGGATATCGAGCGATTTGCCGCCCTCTACGGCGCGGCCAAGGCTTCATTCATCCGCCTCGGCGAGGGCATGACGCGCCTGATGCACGGCGGCCAGGCCCTGCGGGCCGTGGCGTTGTTGCCCGGGGTCACCGGAGCCTACGCGCGGCCCGGCGGCGGATCGCTGCTTTACACCGGGGAATTCTGTGAGTTGAATTACGATGCCGTGTGCAAACCCTCAGGGCCGAGCACAGCGCGCACGATCAATCACCTGCGACTGGGCGAGGCACTGCTCGAGGCACGTGATCCGCCGATCCGAGGCCTGTTCGTCGCCAGCAATAATCCGGCAGTGACCTGTCCGGATGTCGGTAAGGTCCGGCACGGCCTGGCGCGCGAGGATCTGTTCACCGTGGTGCATGATCCATTCATGTCTGTCACCGCCCGCTATGCCGACATCGTGCTGCCGGCAGCGGTCTATCTCGAAACGCAGGATCTGTATCGCGCCTATGGTGCGTATTACATGCAATACGCTCCGCAGGCAGTGGCTCCGCGCGGCCAGGCCTGGTCCAATTTTCGCTTGGCGCAAGCCCTGGCCCAAAGGATGGGACTGAGCGATCGGGTGTTTCGAATGCCCGAGCAGGAACTGCTGCGCGAGCTGTTCCGTGGCGTGACGGGAAATGCGGCCGACGTCGATCCCGAGACCCTGCGCGCAGCAGGGCCAATCAGAATGGCTCCGCCCGCGGGTCAGAGATTTCTCACACCCTCGGGCAAGCTGGAGTTCTACTCGAGCGCGCTCGCCGCCAAAGACGTGGCACCCATGCCGGATTGGTGCCAGGACCCCGACGAGGAGAAGGAGGCTGCTCGCTGGCCGCTGCGACTGCTCACGGCGCCGGGATTCTTTCAGCCGCACACCACCTATTCCGGCGTGGCATCGTTGTGCCGGCAAGAGGGCCTGCCCGTTTGCATCTTGCATCCCGAAGATGCGAAGTCACGACACCTGCACGACGGCCAACAAGTGCGTGTGTTCAATGATCGCGCAGCGATCGGATTGGTGCTGCGGGTCAGCGATGACGTGCAGGCCGGTGTCGCCTTTGTGCCGGGTCAGCGCCGAGATGACGAGACCCTGTCGGGAACGGTCAACATGCTGTGCTCGGACCGCTACACGGACATGGGTGACGGCGCCACATACCAAAGTACCTGGCTCGACGTAGCCGCCTGGGACGCTGGGCAAAATCTGCCCGCCGCGAATCGGACGCCCGCTTAGGGGAGAGCGGTTGTTGCCGCTACGCGGCGCAGGCCGCCGCAAGGCTCGCTCATGGTCTGCCAGCTGTCGTAAAATGGCGGCGTTGACGCCCAGCCAAGAAATCAAACAGGGAGATATTCAATGCGACCACATTTTATAGCCGCTCTGGCGATGACGGCTTTATCAGTAAGCGCCGTCTCTTCCGCCCGGGCGGATGATTCCAAGCCCTATGTCGAGGGCACGGTGACCAGTGTCACCGCAATCCGTACCAAGCCGGGCATGTTCAATGCCTACATGAAGTGGCTCGACACCGCCGGCAAGCAGATCAGGGACGACGAGAAGAAAGCCGGTATCATCCTCGACTATGCGGTCTACTCGGTCGAGCCACGCTCGCCGCAGGACCCGGACGTGTACCTGACCATCACCTATAAGAACATGGCCGCCCTCGATGGACTGGACGACCGCGTAGAGCCCCTCACGAAGAAGCTCTGGGCCACCCGCGATGCCTCAGACAAAGCCGCCGCAGACCGCGTCAGCCTGCGCGATATCCTCGGCACGCAACTGATCCGGAAACTCGATCTGAAATAAGCCACGGCACTCAGCTTGGGTCCTGCATCATCATCGGCGGACGTTGCCGGACCCAAGCGCGCCCGGAAACGAAGCCGCTGCCCCAGCGGCGTAGCGAAGCCAGACAGGTGCTCGCGCTGGCTCTGTCCCCGCCAAAGAATGGTGGGCCGCAGTCGCAGCCGAAATGACTTCGGCGCTTCCTGAAACGCGGCAAACCGCCGGCTGAAGGGCTGTGCTCGAAGCTACACCCTGCCATCACGTGGCCCGAGGAAATACCACAGAATCAGACCAAGCAGGGGCAGCAGCAGCACCACCAGCGTCCAGAGCAGTTTCCTTTCATTGGAAGCGGAGCTCTGAAGGATATTGATAATCGCCCAGATGTCGCCGGCCAGTACCAGCAGGCCCCAAAGACCATTGTATCCAAAGTACATCATTTCCCGATTCTCCCCTTGTGCGACATCGCAACCACACCCTGGGTTCGCCGGCGCAGTGTCCCGAATAGTACCGTGCTATTCCACGCCTATCACTATTTTTCCCCGGGCGTGTCCCAGTTCCAGATAGCGGATCGCGGCCGGGACCTCGCTCAAGGCGTAACGCCGGTCGATGACCGGCGTTACCTTTCCCGTCTGCGCGAGTTCGCTCAGAGTGATCAAGTCCTGTTGGCTCAGTTGCGCCAGCATCATGCTGAACTTCTGGCTGACGAATGGCGACAACACGAGCGCCTTGAAGAGCCCGAACAAGGGCCCGATCCATGGATCATCGCTGGGCCCACCGACTATGACGAAGATACCCGTGGGGCTCAGGGCGCGCCGGTCATCCAATAAGCTGTGATTGCCCACGATGTCCAGAATCAGGTCGTAATGTTGCCCGCTTTGGGTGAAATCCTCCTGCGTGTAGTCAATCACGTGATCCGCGCCGATGGATCGGACCATGGCCACATTTCTGGTACTGCATACACCGGTCACCTCTGCGCCGAATGACTTGGCGATCTGCACCGCAAACGTGCCCACGCCGCCCGACGCGCCATTGATCAACACCTTCTGACCTGGTGCGATCCGACCTTTGTCGCGAAGTGCCTGCAATGCAGTGAGCGCGGCCACGGGTATCGAGGCCGCCTGCTCAAAGCTCAGATTGCTCGGCTTAAGCGCGAGTGCGCCGTCTTCGGCAACCGTCACATACTCGGCGAAGGCGCCGCCTGCGGCACCGAACACCTCGTCACCCGGCTTGAATCGCGTGACGTTCTTGCCGACGGAATCGACCGTTCCGGCAAAGTCGGCGCCGAGCTGTGGTTGCTTCGGAGCGCCCAGACCGGACGACAGCCGCACGATGTACGGCGTGCCTCGCATGTAGTGCCAGTCCAGTGGATTGACGGATGCAGCGTGAACTTTTACCAGGATCTCATTGTCCGCCGCGGTCGGCCTTTCGATGTCCTCGAATCGAAGCACATCGGGTGAGCCATAGCAGCGATAATCGATAGCCTTCATGAGTTTCACGTTCGCGGGCACTGCCGGCGACGGGCCGCAAGCCGAGTCATGGCTCAAAGTCAATCCCAGCGACAGCAGCCCGACCGCCACGATCAAGACGATGACGCCCAGGATCTTGTAGCGCAGTTTCATAGTCCAAGCCCTCGTAGTGAGCAACGCCTCATCGCTACTGACATGCAACAGTGAAGCGACGCACCGATGCGCTACCCCAACCCTGGCCGTTGTTGGGGTAGTAGGTGTACATGATGTAGAACTGCCTGCCCAGGACGTGGGGATCATCGCCGAGTCCAATGGGCGTGACATAGAAGCCGGGATGGTTAGGGTCGTTGCTGAAGTTCTTGAGTACCGTGGAAACCGACCAGCTCAGACCATCGGCAGACTCGGCATAGGCGATGAGATTGCCGTTGTTGATGAACGCCTGATAGCGAAGTAAATCGACATTCCACGCCACGCGCATCGGACCCCAGTAGGCGGCATCGGGGCCGAGATCGCGTGAATAGCCGCCCAGACCTTGTTCGATGTTCCATCCGTCATAGAGTTTCTCAAACCCGAGGGCGTGCGGATGCTGCGGGTCGAAGGCGGCCGCGAGAACCGAATCCATCGGAGCGCGGGCCAGAGAAATGAAGTTGATCGTGCTACCCCAATGGGTGGTGCCGTTGGCCAGCCAGTCGGCGAAATAGATATAGAAATACTTGCCGTCCGGGGAGGGCAGCAGATTGGAGTCGCCGATATCATAGCCGTCCATGTCGGTGCGATATGCCTGATTGGTGCGAAGGATTTCTCCGAGGTCTGTCCAGCTCATGCCTTCGTCGCTCGAGGTGGCCAGCGCCAGCACGGAGTCGAAACTCTGGGTCGTCACGGTTGGGATCTCCGCATGGTAGACCATGAGAAGCTCGCCGGCGCCGGGGCTGCCCGCGGGCACCCTGAGGACCGGACCGCCGCCCATGTAGTCGTAACTGGCGTAGAAGGGATTGACGGCTGGATCGGGGTTCGGATGGATGGTGACGTCGATCGGAGGCTCGGCGCCGAGCGGATTGTCGAGCGTCCCGAGCGTGCGCGTGATGGAGCCATATTTATTGTTGCCCACGATCCTGTCCTGCCAGACATGACGCGCGTGGTAGGCGCCGTCGCTGCCAAAGAAGGCGTAGCCGCCCGCGCTCTTGATGACCCCCAGTTCCGTATCCGGCCACGCAAAGCCATTGACCGCATCGGTGAGCGGAGGGATCGCGATATCGCCAGCCTGCTTGCGCTGTTCGGCCGTAGCCACGATCACCTCGTCGGTGACACTGGGCTTGCACAGTTGTGCGACCTTGGCAGTTGCCGCAGCAGTGTGCGTCTGATCCGTGCTGGCCGCCTGGATGCCGCGCTGCGCGTGCGGCACGGGTTGCGCGCGCGGGATGTCCGGGATTTGATCCGCGCTCTGCGCGCGCACTGTGCTCACTGGCGCCGGCACCAGCGCGCAGAGCGCAATCAGAGGCAGCGCATGGTACGGCCTGGGAACAGCCTGCATGCGAACAAAGGTACCATGCTTACGCGGCACCGCTGCTTCTGCGCCTCACTGCGCCGGTTCGGAGGGTTCCTGTTGCTGCCGCTCAGAGGCGTCGCGAATAAGCTTGTCGATGAAATCCTGCTGCTTCTGAGCCAACGCCGGCACCGTTTCACCGCTACGGTCGAGCGCATCGCGTGCCGCCCCGAGCTCCCCCGACTGCGCCATTTGGCTCATGTAGGCATTGCCGCGGCGCACGCCGTCGCAGGTCCACATCTCCTCATTGGCGCTCGGCGTTTCCTGCATGAGCGCCTGCATCAAGGCCATCTTTTTCTGGGTAAGGGCGTTGACCCGCTGCGCCGACCAGCCGGCGAGCGCTCCAATGTGGGTGCCTGCACCCAGATCCAGCATTGTCGTGCCGCGCGTGACCAATAGTTCGGCCAGGGCGTTGCACTGCTGTCGAACATCCGCGTCTTGCAGAGCATCCGCCGAGCAGTGCCTGGACGCAATCGAGTATTGAGGTGCCTGCATCGCTGACTCATGGCCTACGAGTTCGACGGACAGATAAAACCGTTCCAGTGGCGTCACATCGTTCGGCATTTCCGATTCGGAGAAGGCATACAGGGAGTAGTTGTAGGAGTCGACCTTATGGGCCAGGGCTGCCTGGCTGAACGCATCCGCCTCGGCGGCCCTATCCTGCCGTTCACGCGCCTGCCCGGCGAGCAATAGCCACGGCACGGCGTTGTCCGGGTCCAGCTGCGCCCACCGGCGCAGTGATATCTGCTGGCAGGTCCCATCGGCCGGCGCACCCTGGTCGGCGCGGCATATCGATACGGCCATGGCATAGACGGCCGGATCGCCCGCGCCCACAGCAAGCTGAACCAAGGCATCGCGCGTTTGTTCGCTGGCCGGTTGCATCGGTTCATCGCCCGTCATTCGACCTTCCAGCAGCAGCCCTGCCACCCGGGCGCGCAGATCACTGCTGTCCTGCAGCGCCGACAACCAGCGCGCTCCGGCCCCCTTGGTCAAGGCGCCGACGCGTTGATTCAGGGCGAGCGGATCGCCGGAATCGATCGGCACCTTGCCGACGCCGCAGATCTCCACCGTGCCGCTGTCATCGACCAGGGGTTTCGGGGGTTTCGGGGGTTTCGGGGCATTTGTACGTTGCGCGACGATCGCAGCCGCCTCGCTCGGTATCGCGACTCGCGCTGGCGCAGCGGAGCTATGCCAGCGGCCGCGACGCGTCAGGGCGAACACCAATACGATCGCAACAATCAATGATCCAACGAGCCATTTGTTCGCAATGATCCTCTTGCGCAAGGATCTCTCCTGTCGTTCCGCAAAGAAACCGTTGCCATCGTTGTTCGCGACCGCGCAGCGTCGCCCGCCGCACCAGGGCATTATAGTTCCCGTTCGTTATGCGGTCCGGCCTCAGGTGACTTGCTATACTGCCCCGGACACATCCGTCGCGTGTCATCACAACATTCAGGGCGTCGACACGACACTCTAAAGATGCGTGCCCGAGACCTGGTGCGCCGCACCGCATACCTGGCGCTGGGCGAATTGCGCATGGCCTGCTTGCAGCGGGGATGGGTGCTGGGACCGGTTCTGGTCACCGTTCACGCGATGACATGGCGACAACGGACGCCCGCATCCCACATGCGTTGAAGCGCACGACACTGACGGTCCATGTGGTACTCCGCCATTCGCACGGCATTGTTTGCACTCGATCCCGAGCGCGCGCATGGACTCGTGCTCGAGGCGCTGCGTGTGGCCGGTCGGCGTGTGCGAAGACTGCCCTCGGCCGCGCCGATCCAATGCATGGGTTTGCGTTTTCCGAACCGTGTCGGTCTCGCGGCCGGCTTTGACAAGAACGCGATTGCGCTGGACGGGTTGGCCAGTCTGGGATTCGGCTTCATCGAAGTCGGCACCGTGACACCGCGCCCCCAGGCCGGTCAGTCGCGACCACGTGTTTTTCGGCTGCCCTCGGCCGGTGCGCTGATCAATCGCCTGGGCTTTCCCAACGACGGCGCAGCGGCGGTCGCCGCTCGAGTGCGCCGTAGGCGATATCAGGGCCTCGTCGGCATCAATATTGGCAAGAATGCAGACACGCCGATCACCCGCGCGATCGACGATTACGTGAGCTGCTGGCGCACGGTGCGCGGCGTCGCCGACTACGTGGCCGTGAATGTCTCCTCACCCAATACTTCGGGCCTGCGCGAGCTGCAGACGCGCGAACGACTGGAACCGCTGCTCACCGCCTTGCTGGAGGAACGGGCGCGAAGCAGCCCGGTCACGGCTCGCACACTGCCGCTGCTCGTGAAGATCTCCCCGGACGTGTCAGTGGCCGAGTTGAGCGACATCGCCAGCCTGTTGAAGCAGCTGCCCATGGACGGCGTAATCGCGACCAACACGACGCTGAGCCGTGTGGGTGCTCGCACAGGGGCGGCGGCGCAGCCCGGCGGCTTTTCCGGCGCGCCCTTGTGGCCTCTTGCCGTGCGAAGCGTCGCCGACCTGCGAGCGCGGCTTGGCCCGGATTTCCCGATCATCGGTGTCGGCGGCATCAATTCCCCGCGCGCCGCTCTGGCCATGCGCGAAGCCGGCGCCGATCTGATCCAACTTTATACCGGCCTGGTCTTCCAGGGTCCGTCATTGGTATCGCGATGCATTCAGGCGCTCGAGTGAGCATGCCATCAACCGTCCGCGAGCGTCCGCGCCTCAATCGCGCCCGAGAGCGTCTGTTCTCCCAAAGACAGGTACAGCGTTCGCTCGGAGACCGAGAGATCAAATTCCATGCGGCGCTCCAGGCGCGTCACCAGCGCGGCCAGTAATGCGCGCTCGATGACTACGATCTCGAGGGATTCGGCTCGGTGAATGCGCTCGCCGCGCAGGCGCGCGAGCCACGACTCAACCTCACGGTGCGCGTAGATCACCACGCGTTGAGCCGCCTTGCTGGCCTTGTGGATTCGCGCCGCCTCCGGGGCGCCGATGTCGATCCAGGTCTTGAGCGAGCCGGTCAGATCGCGCACCGCGATCGCCGGCTCATCGGGATCGGACAGGCCCTTGGAGAACACGATGCCCTCGGCATACTCGAGGCAATAGGCCAACAAGCGTGTCAGCAGGTATTCCGCGCTCTCGGAAGGGTGACGGGCCATGCGCAGTGTCAGGGTCTCGTACACGCCGCGGTCGGCGTCCGCCAGCCGCACCGTGAAGACGTACACCGTCGCGCTCAATGCCATGGGCGACATTTAACCGCACACCAGCGGCTGCGTACGGGGAACCCGCTCCCGCGGAGCAGCGCTTAGCTCATGTGCCGCTTCATGCCAGGGCTGAGCGCGGCCCTGGTGCCCTTGGGGAAAAAATCGAGCGTAATAACATCTGTAATAACACTGGGATTTCGAAAAAAAAGCCACGTGGGGTACCGGACCGCCGTTGCAGACGCCCGCCTATTGTTTTTCGATATATCTTACGATAGTATTATCGATATAGTTCACGACAGGACCCTTACCATGAGACGTTTTCATCCCCAAGCTGCATTTGGCCGCGATGCAGGTCACTTTGGTCACCGGCATCGGCATCGAATCCTGGGCGCTTTGCGCGAAGGTTATCTGCACGGGCCCGGGCTGCGGGCGGCCAAGATGCTGTCGGCCGATGACCTGCAGCTCATCATCCTCGCGCTGCTCAGTCAGAGTCCGCGCCATGGCTACGAGATCATCAAATCCCTGCAGGAGCATTCGAGCGGTCTGTACACCCCGAGCCCCGGGGTGGTCTATCCGGCGCTGACTTATCTGGAGGAGACCGGACTGGCGGTGTCGGAAGTCGAAGGCAGCAAGCGCCGCTTCCGGCTCACCGAGGCCGGCGCCGAGTATCTGGCCGCGCATCGTGCGACCGCCGATGAATTGATCGCGCAGTTGGCGCGCCTGGGTCAGAAGATGGCCCAGTTTCAGCGCCAATACGTCGAAGAGGAAGTCACCGGAGAGGAATGGGGTGGCAGCGCCCGCGATCAGGAGAAGCTGGAATGGCGCCAGATCAAGGCTCAGTTTCATGAGCTCAAGCACGAATTCAAGGCGGCGCTGCTTGAAAAGCTGCACGCTTCGATCGAGGAGAAGCGGCGTGTGCTCGAGATCCTGCGGCGCGCCATCGCCGACATTCGCGGCAAGTGACCGGGGACCTGATTCAAGATGAACCCATCGCCCGCCGTTGAGCCCGCTGCTGCGGGCTTCTCGAGCTATCAGAAGCTCATCATCGCTCTGATCGCGTTCCTGCAGTTCACGATCATCCTGGATTTCATGATTCTCGCGCCCTTGGGCGCGCTGATCATCCCGGCGCTCAAGATCACGCCGGCGCAATTCGGACTGCTGGTGTCCACCTATGCCTTCAGCGCCGGCCTGTCGGGACTGCTGGCGGCCGGCTTTACCGACCGTTTCGATCGCAAGAAGCTGCTGCTGTTCTTCTATGTGGGCTTCGTGCTCGGCACGTTACTGTGCGCGCTGGCTCACAGTTACCATTTCCTGCTGTTCGCACGCCTGATCACCGGGCTGTTCGGCGGGGTAATCGGCTCGATTGTGTTCGCCATCACCACCGACTTGTTTGAATACCGCCAACGCGGCCGCGTCATGGGGGTCGTGCAGACCGCGTTCGCGAGCAGCCAGGTGCTCGGCATACCGCTGGGACTATATCTTTCCAATCATTGGGGCTGGAACGCGCCGTTCCTGCTGATCGTGGCGAGCAGTCTCGCGGTCGGTTTCGTAATCGTGATCAAGATGCGCCCGATCAATGCGCATCTGAAACTGCGCCCGGATCACAGTCCGCTGCACCACTTCGTGCATACGGTCTCGAACCCGCGCTATCTGCAGGGCTTCGCGACCACGGGACTGCTGACCGTCGGCGGCTTCATGCTCATGCCGTTCATGAGCCCCTTCACGGTGCACAACCTGGGCATCCCGATCGATCGCCTGCCGCTGATCTACATGGTCACCGGCGTGGGCGCCATGATTGCCGGCCCGCTCATCGGCCGGATCAGCGATGCCGTGGGAAAATTCATAGTCTTCGCATTTGGCTGCGCGGCAACCATCATCATGGTGACCATCTACACGCACCTGGGCATCACGCCCCTGGCCGTCGTCGTGCTGGTGAACGTGCTGCTGTTCATCGGCGTCTCCTCGCGCATGATTTCCTCGAGTGCGCTGATCTCGGCGATCCCGAATCCCCTGGATCGGGGCTCCTACATGTCGATCAGCGCCTCGATCCAGCAGTTCTCCGGTGGCATCGCGGCCACCGTGGCTGGCCTGATCGTGATTCAACATCCCAGCGGTGCGCTGGAGCGTTTCGACGTGCTCGGGTATCTGCTGGTCGCGACGACGTTGATTTCGCTGGCCATGATGTATCTCATCAGTCGTCGCGTCGAACAGCCGGCGGCCCTGCCGGCCGCGACCGTTGAATCCGGAGCCTAGGCGTCCAGGACTCCCGCCAATTCGATCCAGCAGGCGAAGATGGCGTGCCCGCCGATACTCATGGGCGGCCCAGCCCGGTGCGCGCGAATGCCCAGGCGTCGAATCAGCCGCTCGATGCCCATCGGCGAGACGGTGATGAGCCGAGCGGCGCCGCGCGAGGCCGCGCAGATCATGGCCTCACGCATCAGCAACGCCGTCGCCGAGCTCGAGAACTGTGCCAGCGGGGTCGCGGCGGGCTGATTGAAATCCACCGCCGCGAATCGGGACAGCTCCCAGACACCGGAATCGCGCGGCACAGGCGAGCCATTCAGCAATTGGGGAAAAACCTCGGCCAGCAGATACGGCTGCGTGGTGGGCAGCAGTCGCGCGCAGCCGGCGATGCGGCCCAGCTCGTCTTCGACCGCCACGTACACCGTGTCGGTTCGATCAAACTGGTCGCTTTCGAACCCGTCCTGGGCGTGCAGTGGCCAGCCGAGCTGCTCGACGAACACCCGGTGCCGATAATGGGCGACCCGCCCGACAAATCCAGCCGGGAGACCCGATGGCGCACCGCAGATGACACGCATGGCCTCCTCTTCTTAGTGGCTGGCTCGATGCGCCGTCACTGTAACAGTTGACAGGTGTCAGCCGTAGCGCGCAATGATTTAATCGGCGGTTGGGCGTGATCCACGCCCAGGGCTCACAGCACCCGCTGCACCGCCTGCGACCAACTGTCGAGCCTTTGCTGCGCCCAGTCGCGGCTGCGCGTCGGTTCGAATCGCCGATCGACCCGCCAGTTGGCGGCCACATCGGCCTCAGATCCCCAATACCCGGCACCCAGACCGGCCATATACGCCGCACCGAGCGCCGTGGTCTCGGTCACCACCGGTCGCACGACCGGAACGCCGAGCAGGTCCGCCTGGAACTGCATCAGCAGATTGTTGGCGCTGGCGCCCCCGTCCACACGCAGCTCGATCAGCGCCTGTTCCGCATCGGCTTGCATGGCGCGCAGCACGTCGCTGCTCTGGAATGCAATCGCTTCGAGCGCCGCGCGCGCCAGATGCGCCCGCGTGATGCCTCGGGTCAGACCGACGATCGCCCCGCGCGCGCCAGGATCCCAGTAGGGCGCACCCAGCCCCGTGAAAGCCGGCACACAGTGCACCCCATCGCTATCCGGCACACTGGCGGCAAGTGCCTCCACCTCCTGGGCCGAGGCGATGAGCCCGAGCCCATCGCGCAACCACTGCACCACCGCGCCGGCCACGAACACGCTGCCTTCGAGCGCGTAGTTGCGTCGTCCGCGATCCCAGGCGATGGTCGAGATCAGGCGATGTTTGGAGTATGTCGGCGCGCAGCCGGTGTTCATCAGCACGAAGCAGCCGGTGCCGTAGGTATTCTTGGCGGTCCCGCGCGCAAAACAGGCTTGGCCGAACAGCGCCGCCTGTTGATCGCCGATGATGCCCGTGATCGGCACACGCCGGCCCCCAAGCTCGGCCTGCGGCGCCTCCCGCGGCCGCAGCGAGGAGGCGATCACGCTTGGCAGGCAGGCACGCGGAACGTTGAACAGGCTCAGCATGGGCTCGGACCACAACGCCGATTCCAGATCCAGCAGCAGCGTGCGGCTGGCGTTGGTCACATCGGTGACATGTGCGCGGCGGCCGGTCAGATTGAAGATCAGCCAGCTGTCAATGGTGCCGAAGGCCAATTCGCCGCGTTCGGCGCGCTCTCGTGCCCGTGGTACGTGCTCGAGCAGCCAGCCCAGCTTGGTCGCGGAGAAATACGGATCCAGGCGCAGGCCGGTTCGACGCACGACCTCGGGTTCGTGACCGAGTGTCCTGAGGCGTTCACACTCCTCGGCTGTGCGTCGGTCCTGCCAGACGATGGCCGGCGCCACGGGCAGACCTGTGGCGCGCTCCCACAGCAGACAGGTCTCTCGCTGATTCGTGACCCCGATCGCCGCGATATCGGCGGCAGTCGCACTCGCCCGCGCCAGCACGTCTTCTACGGTGGCCCGCTGCGTCGCCCAGATCTCCTGGGCATCGTGCTCAACCCAGCCGGGTTGCGGAAATCGCTGGGTCAATTCGCGTTGCGCGATCGCGACCGGACAGCCGCTGGCATCGAACAGAATGGAGCGCGAACTGGTCGTGCCCTGATCGAGCGCCAGCACATAGCGGCTCACGACAACACCTGCCGTACAATGATCACCGCCCCCACCCGTCCCCCATGCCGATCGATCCGTCATGAGCCCGCGCCGCCCGCAAGCTGATTTTTTTCGCCTGCTCAAGAGCCATCGCGCGGACCATGTATTCAATCCCTGGGGCGATCGCAGCGCATGCGACGATCTGGCCGGCAATGGCCCCGAGGCGCGTTGCCGGCGATTGGCGGCCCACCTGAGTATACAACCCTCGCATCTGCTGATCGGGGAGGCCTCGGGCTACCAGGGCTGTCGCATCACCGGCATACCATTCACCAGCGAGCGGCTGATCGCCGAGGGCGCGATTCCACGCCTCCAGGCGCATCGCCGGCGTTTGTCCACACGCCATATTCCCTGGAGCGAGCCCTCCGCCACGACCGTGTGGTCCACGCTCGCTGCCCTCGGCATCGCCGACAGCACGATTCTATGGAACGCCTTCCCCTGGCACCCGCACAGCGCCGGAGAATTGCTTTCCAACCGCACGCCAACCTCGGCCGAGCGCGCGCAGGGATTGCCGGTGCTGCTGGCATTGCTGAATCTTTATCCTGGCGCCAGAGTGTTTGCCGTGGGCCGTCAGGCCGAAGGCGCACTGCTGCAGATCGGCCGGCAGGCGAGCCCCTTGCGGCATCCGTCCATGGGCGGCGCGAGTCGGTTTCGCCGGGCGCTGCGATCCGCGCTCAGCGCCCAGGCGCAGCGCATTCAGTGCGCAATGCCGTAGTTCGCCGGCAGCCAGACATAGCCGTCGCCCTGTGCCCGCAGGTGGCCGATTCCGGGAAATGACACGTGCGCGGCGGCGACCCAATAGCCGCCTTCGGCCGCATCGTGATAGACCTTCAGGCGCTGCGCCAAGGCAGCGTGGCTGTCCTGATCAAATTGCATGGTGGCCGAAGGGTGCGGAAACTGCACCGCGGCCACGTGCACCAGATCACCCAGCACCAGCATCTTCTCGCCCCGGCTTTCGATCAAGTACGAGGTATGGCCCGGCGAATGACCGTGCGTGGCGATCGCCCGAATACCGGGGAGCAGCGTCGCACCGTCCTCGAAGGGACTGAATTTCCCCGCCTTGCCGTATGGATCAATCGACTGCTGCGCGTGTTGGAAGCCTTCCTTGGCCTCGGCCGGGGCTGCCGCGAGCTTGTCCGGGTCGAGCCAGTAGTCCGCCTCCAATCGGCTGGCGCGCACGAGCGCGTTCGGGAACGCCGCCGTGCCGTTGTCCGCCAGGCCGCCGATGTGATCAGGGTGCATATGCGTGATGTAGATCTCATCGACCTGCTCGGGCAGGTAACCTGAGGCCTTGAGGTTTTCGAGCAGATGACCGGTTCCCGATCCCATGAAGCTGCCCAATCCGGTGTCGATCAATACCAGCTTGGAGCCGGTATTGATCAGAAACGCGTTGACCGAGGTTTCAACCGGATCCGTCAGCGCCGCGCGCGCCAGATACCGATTGACCTGCGCCTTTGGTGTATTGCTCAGAAGTGTCGCGGCCGGAAGCATGAGGGTGCCATCCAGCAGTGCCGTGACTTCAAAATCCCCGAGCATGAGACGGTAGTAGCCGGGCGCCTGTGTTCTGACCATGGGCGCCCGAGCCTGGACGAGCGCGGCGCATGCCGCGATCGCTGCAAGGAATCCGATGTTAAGCGCGAGCCGTCGATTCATTCGCACGCGAGATCTCCTGACAGAACCATTAATGCATCCCGAGCTGCTCGAATTTGGCCTCATCGTTCACCGGCGCATCGCTGCCGACATGATGGGGTCTGAACAGACGCCATTTTTCCGCCAGCAGCACGCACAGCAGACTCAGCAGGCCGCTGCCGAGCGCGCCGCCGGTCAGCGGTAGCGTCGAATCGTTGAATTTGTGGCCGATGGCGGCGCCGACCAGCGCGCCACCGAAGGTCGTGACGAAACCCTGCACCGAGGCGCCGACTCCGGCGATCGCGCCGAGCGGTTCCATGGCCATGGCGCCGAAATTCGATACCGCCAGGCTGAAGCAGGCCATGGTCGCCGACTGCAGCGCGACGAATGTCCACAGCTGCTCCAGGCCCATCACCACCACCACCAGGTGCGCCAGCGCCACGGCAATGTACAGCAGCAGCGCCGCGTGCGAAATACGACGCATGCCCAGCCGTTCGACGATTCTGGAATTCAGCAGCGACGCCAGCCCCATGAATATCGCGCACAGCGCGAACATGGTCGGCATCAGGCTGGCACGGTGAAACACCGCGGCGAAGATCTGCTGCACCATGCCCACATAGGCCAGCAGCGAACCAAACATGACGGTCACGGCCAGCGTGTAGTACAGCGAAGTGCGGTTGCCGAGCACCAGGCGCACCGCATGCACGACATGGCTGCGCGTTAATGTCATTCGGAATTCCGGATGCAGTGTTTCGGGCAAGCGCAGCAGCGCCCACACCCCGACACTTGAGGCGAAGATGCCGAAGACGATGAAAATATAGCGCCATGGCGCCCACAACAGAATCAACTGTCCCAGGCTCGGCGCAATGATGGGCACCATCAGGAACACCACGAAGGTCAGCGACATGACGCGGGCCATGGGCCGGCCGGAATACAAATCGCGAATGACCGAGCGCGTGACCACGACACTGGCGGCGGCCAGGCCGTGCACCAGACGCCAGCCCAGCAAGGCCGCGAAGCTGTCGGTCAATCCGCACAGCACTGCCGCCAGTGCGTACAGTCCCAGGCCGCACAGCAGCACCGGCCGCCTGCCGAAGCGATCGGACATCAGACCCCAGAACAGCTGACCCAGTCCGACCCCGACGATGTAGGCGGTGACGATCCACTGACCGCGATTGGCGTTGGCCACGTGCAATTCGCGCACGATGGTGGGTAGCGCAGGCAGCATGGCATCCACGGCAATGGCCTGCGTCGACATCATCGCCGCGGCCAGCACCACGAATTCGCGAAAGCCGATGGCAGCCGACACGTGCGTACCCGGGGGATTCAAGGGCAGCTGCGCCCGGGCACGCGTACCCATCGCATCGTGCCGGTCAACGTTTTGCCGGCTGCATCGTTTGGGGTATTGCAGGTAGTCATATTTCGATCACTCGAGGAGTCAGCCGTCATGCGTTATATCACCGCTCTGGTTCTCGCACTGTCGATCGGCGCAGCGGCGAGCTTTTACGCGCCCAGCGCTCAGGCCGCGGGCGTCTACGTCGGGGTCGGCCTGCCCGCTCCGGTCTATGGGCCACCGGTGGCGGTGGGCCTGCCGATTGCGCCGCGCTTCTACGCCGGAATGCCCTGGTACGGTCCGGCTTACTACGGCCCGCGCTTCTGGGGTTACGGCCACCCGTACTTCGGTTACCGCCACGGTTTTGCCGGCTGGCACCGGCGCTGATCGCACGACGCATTCGCGCTGAAGGCTAGGGTCCCTCGACCGTATCGCCTTCAGCGCGAAACTTCGCCAGAGGTCCATCCGCGGCCAGCAGCTCGTAGATCGGACGCATTGCAAAACTGACCTTATCCGCCGCCAGCGCCGCTTCCGCGGCGCTGTCCCAGCCAGCGCTGGCGCGTTCGAACAGCGCCTTGATCCGCGGTGCGTTCGACAGCGCGCTCATGCAGACCTCACGCTGGTCCGGAAAGTTCAACTGCCGCAGCCGATCGACATCCCCGACCGCCCACGCCTTGGCGCGCTCCTGCATGCGGGGCAGGTCGGTCTCCAGCCGCGTGACGGTGGTCTCCAGGCAGCTGACCTCCACGCTGGGTGGCAGCGCACTGACCTCCTTGAGCGCGCCGGACGGATCGTCCACGGCCAGCACCGCACGGTGCACCGGCACGTGGCGCTTGGCGGCGAGTTTGAGCACGGTTTTCTCCGCTTCATCTCGCCCGGTCAGTCCGGCCACATCCACCGCCTGCTCATACAGGCGGTAGGCCGCAAACGCCGGCCGCAGTTCCTCGATGCGCGCATCGTTCGGATCGAAACGCGCCTTGAGCGCCTCGAAGCGTGCGTACAGCGGCGCGGGCAGCCAGTCCTTGAGCATGGTTCGGCTCGGATTCTTCTGCGTGCTGCGCCACTGGAAATACAGTCTGATCATCGCAATCGGCCCGATGTCGGCCGATACCGACGGACCGCTGGCCAGCACCTGCTGCGATTGACTGAGCGCCGCCTCGACCTCGCTCGAGCGCCAGACCATCTTTCGGGGCAGATGACTCAGCGTACCGAGCACCCAGAGCACGTGATCGCCACGCGTGACCTTCCACAGCCTCGGGCCGGGCCGCTCACCGATGATGTCGATCTCTTCAATCTGGCCGGCCGCGGGCGCGCTCGCAGTCTGCGCGCCGGCGAGCGGTGAGAGCCACGCGCTGAGCCACAGCGCGCCTAAAACGATCAATGCGCGTGCCCGGCCTGCCATTGCTTGACTGCGGCCAGCGTATTGGCCACGTGCTGGTCCGGATTCAGATCGGTATAGCTGTAGAGAATCTTGCCGTCCGGAGAGATGACATACGAGGTACGGTCGGCATACAGCGGATTTTTTGTCAGCACGGCATCATAGGATTTCATGATGTGCTGATCCGGATCAGCGGCGACAGCGAACTTGTTGCGGCATTCGGTGACCGAGAACTTGTTGAGCGTATCGATCTTGTCGTGCGAGACACCGATCACAGTGGCGCCGAGGGCCTGGAAATCGGCGGTGGCATCCGCAAAATCATGCGCTTCGACCGTACAACCGGGCGTAAACGCCGCCGGGTAGAAATACAGCACCACCGGCCCTTTCTTGAGCGCGGCAGCGAGCGAAAAGTCGAATGCCTTGCCGGCCAGTGAAGCTTGGGTGCTGAAATCCGGAGCCTTATCGCCCGGCTTCAGTGCCGCCAGGCTCACTCCGGCGCAGCTCAACATCAGCAACAGTGCTGTCAAGCGCTTCATGTCGACTCCTTAACGGATCGTGAGGGGACCGCGATTATCGGGCGCCGCCGGCTGGGCCGCAATGCGCATCACCGCCCCGCCACCCTCAGCCGACCACGGCCAAGCCGCGGAACTCGGCAATCGCTGCCGGCACCGCCGCCTCGTTCAGCGGCGCCATCAGATGCACGCCGGCGACACCCGCGATGTCCTTGTACTCGTGCATCAACTCGACGCAGATGCGACGCCCCTCGAGCTTCGGATCGCGCGCCGACTCGAGTCGCTCAATCAGCGGCTCGGGGATGATCGAGCCGAAAAGCCGATCCCGGATCCAGCGCGCCGAGCGTGCCGAGGCCAGCGGCGCCAGTCCGATCAGCAGATAGGCGCGTTGCGGGATGCCATGATCGGCCAGGCGCGCGACGTAGCGGCGCAGCACCGCGGCGTCCATGCAGAATTGCGTCTGCACGAATTGTGCGCCGGCATCGAGTTTGCGCAGCAGCGAAGTCGGCTGCCAGTCCGCGGCCGGATCAATCGGGGTATCGGCCGCGCCCAGGAAGAAATCGATCTGCCCCGTCACCGCGCGGCCGTTGGGTAACTCGTGGCGATCGCGCAGCGCTGCGGCCGTGCGCAGCAGTGCGGTGGCATCCAGGTCGAACACGGCTTTGGCATCGGGCTGATCCCCGGCGCTGGGATCATCGCCCCGCAGGGCGAGCAGGTTGTGCAGGCCTTGGGCGGCCGCCCCGAGCAGCAGGCTCTGCAGCGCGATGCGATTGCGGTCACGACAGGTCAGCTGCAGTACCGGCTCCAAGCCGCTGCGCGCCAGCAATGCCGCCGCCGTCAGCGTATCCAGGTGCGCGCGCGCGCTGGCCCCATCCGTGACATTGACGGCATCGGCATGGCCGCGCAGCGGCAGCGCCCGGTCCATGAGCTCCTGGGGATCGGCCGACAGCGGCGGGGTAATTTCCGCCGTGATGGCAAATTCACCGGCGCGCAGTCGCCGCTGCAGTGCTCCGCTGCCCATGGCTTGTGTTCCTAAGGTGGATTCAGGGATTTAGTTTATCAATCTGCAGCGCTTGCGCACCGCTCTTGCCGGCCACGTAGCGGATCTCCCCGTACAGATCACCGCTCTGGGCCAGCGCACTGCCCGAGGCGGAGATACGCGCCACCACCGAGACACTCTGCCCCGGCTGCACGGCGCGGCCGGCCACCATGGCGTCGGCGGCCGAGAGGTCCACATCCTGCGGCAGTCGCACGGCGCTGCGCTTGGCTGCCAGCGGCGCCCCGCCGTTCGGCGAGCGCACGAATATGAACAGCGATGCGTCGGTGGGCACCTTCTGCGACAGCGCGGGGCTAAGAGTGACGTGCAAGTGAATGGCGGTGGCCGGATCGAACTTCGACTGCGCAGGTTGCGCCACCTCCCCCGCCCCCTGGCCGTGCAGCTGCGCATCGATGTCATCGATCTGACGCTGCAGCGCGATGCGCACGTTCTCCGGCGGCGGCAGTTTGAGCATGGCCGCGAAGCGCTCACGCGCCAACGGCAGATTGCCCTGCTGGTAGGTGATGACGGCGCTGTAGAACAGCGCCTTGGGCGAGCTCGGATCGAGCCGCAGTGCCCGCTCGAGCAACTCCTGGGCCTGGGCCGTCTGGGCGCTATCCCCGTCGAGCAGCATCGCCTCGGCCATGTCCGCGAGCGCGGCGGCATTGCCGCCGTTGCTCAGGCGATTGGCGCGCTGAAAGCAGCGCAGCGCCAGCGAGTAGTTGCCGAGCGCAACGTAGGCCCGCCCGAGCGAGAGCCAGCCGCCAAGATCCTGCGGCTCGCGCTCGAGATGGCGCGCCAGCCTCGGGATGGTCCGATCCGCCGCACCTAGGGCACCGCCGCTGGCCCAGCGGCGATCTCCGAGCCAGCCGTACAGGCCCGCGCCGGCGCCCAGCACTGCCAGCACGGCCAGCGCCGCGGCCCAGCCAGCGCGCGGGACACCGGTTTTGAGGCGCAGCAGTGGCCGCGCCACGAAGGCACCGGCCAGAAGACTCAGCAGCAGTGCGGCAGCGATGAACAGCGTCATAGGTCAAGCGAGCCGTCGTCCGCGTCGGTCTCGTCCTGGCCAAGCCGGCCCCCCCGGTCGCGCAGCACGTGCACGGCCACAGCCAGACCGATCAGCATCAGCGCCGCCGGGGCGCTCCAAAGCCAGGCATTGCGCCAGCTCATGCGGGACCGAAACAAAATGCCCCGTAGCGCGCGACCATCTGATCACGGATCTGCTCATCGCTACGGCCGGCAAGCACCAGCGGCGCATACAGCAGCAGCGCGAAGACGCACAGCGCACCCGCGTTCATAGCAGGCGGGGCAGAAATTCCTGCTGCCAGATCTGCGGGGTCAGGGCGCCGACGTGCTTGTAGACCACGGTCCCGTTCGGATTGACCAGGAAGCTCTCGGGCGCGCCGTAGACACCCCAGTCGATGGCCACGCGGCCTTCACGGTCGGCCCCGACGCGCTCATAGGGATTGCCGAGCTCGGCGAGCCAGGCGCGTGCCTGGGCATCGTCGTCCTTCCAGTCGATACCGAAGATCGGCACCTTGCCCTGCTGCTTGATCTTCAGCAGCGTCTGATGCTCGGCGCGACATTCCTGGCACCACGTGCCCCAGACGTTGACCAGCGACCAGTGTCCGCGCAGCGTCTGCGCCTGCAGCGGACTGGCCTCGTCGAGCAAACTCGGCAGGCTGAATTGCGGCGCCGGCTTGCCCAGCAGCGGCGAGACGATGATGCCCTTGTCGGGCGCATGACGCAGACCGGCGATCAACACCACCAGCAGCAGCGCAAAGCCGGCCAGGGGCAGCACGAAACGATTCAACGTGCGCCGCCTGGTTCGCGGGCCAGAGCCTGCGGCTGCACCGCCGGGCTCAAGGCGCCGGCGATGGCCATGATCAGCGCCCAAAGCCAGATCGAACGGATCAGCGGCCGGTACTGCAGTCGCAGACTGTAGGCGCCGTCACCGACATCATCCCCGAGCGAGGCCAACAGATCGCGCTGCAGCGTTGGCGCGATAGCGGCCGTGGTCTGCACCGAACCCTGCACCCAGTAGCGGCGCTTCTGCGGATGCAACACGGTGACCGGCTTGCCATCACGGGTCACGCTGACCGTACCGCGAACCCCCTCGTAATTCGATCCCTCTATGCCCTGCACGCCGTCATAGCGGAAGCGGTAGTCCGACAGCTGCACGGTCTGCCCGGGCTTGAGCGCCACATCGCGACGGGCCGCGACCGCCATGGTCCATCCCGAGAGCACGAGGATCCACGGCAGCAGCGCCGAGTTGGAGTTCTCGGCCACGTAGCGCACCGAAAAATCATCCTGCACGAAGGCATTGACGAGCACCGCGGCGACCAGCAGCAGGAACACGAACTGTCCGGCGGCGGCCGAGGGCACCACCGCCAGCCAGCGTTCGCGGCCGAGCGCCGGGCCCGCCAGACCGAAGAAGGCCTGCGCCGCGGCCAGCAGCAGCGCCAGCATCAGAGCGTAATGACCCAGCTCAACGACCATCAGCGCGCCCCTGAGTGCTGGCGGCTGCGCCCTGCTTGAGCGAGCGGGCCACCTCGGGCGGCATATATTTCTCATCGTGCTTGGCGAGCACCTCATCGGCAACGAAAGTGCCGTGCTCATCGAGCCGGCCGTGCGCGACCACGCCGGCGCCCTCGCGAAACAGGTCGGGCAGCACCTTGTCATAGCGCACGGGCACGCTGTGCTTGAAATCCGTCACCACAAATCGCACCTCGAGCGAGCCGGGGGTTCGCTTGAGGCTGCCCTGTTCCACCATGCCGCCGAGTCGGAAGCGCTGTCCGCTGTGGACCTCGCCGGCGGCGATTCTGCTGGGATCAAAATAGAACATGACGTTCTGTTCGAACGCGCGCAGCGCCAGCGCGCCGGCGATCGCCACGCCGGCCAGGATCGTCAGCACCCAGTACAGACGGCGGCGGCGCGGCGTCATGAGATCGAGGCCCGCTTGCTCGCCGAGATGCGGCGCCTCGCCTCGCGCTGCGCCGAGCGCAGCGAACGGCGCGCGCTCACCAGGTTGAGCCCGACCACCAGCGCCGTCAGCGCATAGCACGGCCAGACGTAGACCGCATAACCGCCCATGGCCAGAAACCGCAATATGCTCACAGCGCGCCTCTCAAGACTTTTCCAGCGCTTCGCTGATCCAGCGCGCATTGCGCTCTCGCCGCAGCACCTCACCGCGCGCGCGCGTCAGCAGCAGCGCAACGAAATACAAGCTAAAGCCCAGCAGCATGGCCAGCAACGGCAGCAGCATCGCGGCCGGCATGGTCGGTCGTCCGAATTTCATGACGCTGGGGGCCTGATGCAGAGAATTCCACCAGATCACCGAGTAGTGAATGATCGGCACATTGACCACGCCGACGATCGCCAGCACGGCGCTGGCCCGATCGGCGCGGGAAATATCGTCGATCGCATTGCGTAGCCCCATATACCCCAGATACAGAAACAGCAGCAGCAGTTCCGAGGTCAGTCTCGGGTCCCATTCCCAATAGGTGCCCCACATCGGCCGTCCCCAGAGCATGCCGGTGAGCAGTGCCAGGGCGGTGAACGAGGCGCCGATCCCCGCGCAGCTGGCAGCCACGGCATGCGCGACGTTCATGCGCCATATCAGGCCCACCGCGGCACTCGTGGCCATGACCACGTACACCATCAACGACAACCACGCCGCCGGCGCGTGCACGTAGATGATTCGAAAGCCGTCGCCCTGCTGATAGTCGGGCGGAGCAAAGCCCAGACCGCCGATGACCCCGCCCAGACACAGGATCAGCGCCGGCCAGCCGAACCACGGCGTGAGCCGTGTCGCCAGGCGATAGAAATGCGGCGGCGAGCCGAATCGATGGAACCACACCCAGGCCACGTTCTACTCCAGACCGATGCGCACGGCGGCGGCGAGCGCCCAAGGCGCCAGTGTCGCGGCCAGCACCGCTATGGCCCCGAGCAGGTACAGCGGCGCGGAAAGCGGCTCTCCCTGGATCGCCAACGCGGTCGCCCGCGAGCCAAAGATCAGCACCGGGACCGCCAGCGGCAGCACCAGCAGCGCCAGCAGCGGACCATTGCGCCGCAGGCTCAAGGCCAGGCCCGCGCCCACCGCTCCGATCAGGCTCAGAGCCACGGTGCCCAGCAGCACGGCCGCCAGAATGCCGGGCATCGCCCCATACGGGGCGCCCAGCGCGGTCGCCGCCAGCGGCGCAACCAGTACCAACGGCAATCCGGTCAGTAACCAATGCACCGCGGTTTTAGCCAGCAGCAGCCCCGCAAAGGGCTGCCCGCACAGTGCCAGCTGCTCGAGCGTCCCGTCCTGGCCATCATCACGAAACAGAAGATCCAAGGCCAACAGCGAGGATAACAGCGCGCCGACCCATAGCGCAGCGGGGGCAATGTCTCGCAACAGCGACAGTTCCGGATCCAGGGCCAGCGGAAACAGCGTCGTGACGACCAGGAAGAAGCCCAGGGGCAGCAGGCTGTCGCCGGCGCGCCGCAGCGCCAGGCGCAGGTCGCGGGCCATCAGCAATGCCGCCGCGGCCGGAAATGCGACCCGCTGCGTGGTCATTGCAACATCACGGTGCGCACGGGGCGGTTGGGCAGCTCGAGCACCTGGTGCGTTGCGAGGATGGCCGCGCCGCCCAAGCCCAGGTGCGCGTCCAGCAATTGCAGCAGCAAGGCCTGACCGCTGGCATCGAGATTGGAGCCGGGCTCATCGAGGATCCACAGCGCCGCGCCCATCAGACTCAGCCGCGCGAGTGCGACACGCCGTCGTTGTCCTGCCGACAGCAGCCGCAATGGCAGCTCGCCATGCTGAGCCACGCCGGCGTTAGCGAGCGAGGCGGCCAATTCGCTCGCCGCGACGCGACGGCGCAGCCCTACGCCAAAGCGCAGATTCTCCGCGGCGGTGAGATCGCCCTTGAGGCCATTGTCGTGGCCGAGATAGGCCAGTTCGCTGTGATAGGCACCCGGATCGACGCTAATATCCGCACCGCGCCAGCTGATCCGCCCCTGCTCGAGCGGCACGAGCCCGCACAGCGCGCGCAACAATGTGGTCTTGCCCGAGCCATTGGCCCCAGTCACTTGCAGGCACTCGCCGCCGGCGACGACAAAGGACACGCCTCGCAGAACGTGAACCTCACCGCGCCACAAATGCAGATCCTCAGCTTTGATGTCGTTCATGTAGTGCGGACGGCGGGACTCGAACCCACACTCCCTTTTGAGGAAGCAGATTTTAAGTCTGCTGCGTCTACCGATTTCGCCACGTCCGCGGATAGGCCTTCGGCTAGTCTCGCAATTGAACCACTGTACTGGCCCTCGCAAGTGAATTATATTCGTTTATTATCAATGCCTTATTACCATTACTTTCATTTATTTCGCGATTAGGCACGCAATTCCCAATATCGCGTGATTATGCATGAGTTCCGAGCGACACAGTCTGCAGTGCGTTCGGCCGGCGATCACCGCCGCGACCGCGGACGCAATGTTGCACAGCGTACATACGATCCACCGCTTCCCGAATTAGGCTCGACGGTCTCGCGGCGAACGTAGTCCCTAGGCTCCCAGGTAGCGTTGTTCAAACCGATCACCATTGCTGCAGTGGCAGCAGCGCTGTATGGCATTGGTGCCCACGCCGAGGACCTCGGCACCGGCATGTTTGCGTTCAACGCATTCGGCACGCTGGGCGTCGTCCATTCGAGCGAAGACCAGGCGGACTACACTTCAACCTATTTCAAGCCCAATGGCGCGGGCTACACTCACAATTGGAGCGCCGATGTCGACAGCCTCTTTGGCGCGCAACTTACAGCCAATTTCACACCGCAAATCTCCGCCGTGCTGCAGCTCATCACCGAGCAAAACTACGACAACAGCTATCGACCCGAAGTGGAATGGGCGAACCTCAAGTATCAGGTCACACCAGACTTCAGCATGCGGATCGGACGGATCGAACTGCCGCTATTTTTGGTGGCGGATTTTCGCACGGTGGGTTATGCCAATCCGTGGGTGCGCCCTCCGGTCGAAGTTTATGGCGTGGAGCCGCTCACCAATAACGACGGCGTCGATATCAGCTATCGTCTTCATCTTGGCGACTTGATCAATACTTTCGACGCCGCGTACGGGCGAAGTTACCGCATTGATTTCCCAGCCGGCTCCAGTACCGAAGTGCGGGATCTGTGGGGGGTTTTTGACAAGCTTGAATACGGCGCCGCGTTATTCAGCCTCAGTTATGTGGCGGCCCACATCACATTGGACCCCACCGTCGCGCTGTTCGATGCCTTCCGAGAGTTTGGGGCTCCGGGGGACGCCATCGCGGATCGATATGAATTGGTCAACAAGCTGGGGACAATCCTCAGTTTTGGGGCGAGCTACGACCCAGGTAAGTGGTTTGCGATGGCGGAGTGGACCCAATTCGACGCTCGCTCATTCCTGGGCGTGAACACCGGTTGGTATGTGAGCGGCGGCTACCGAATCGCAAAGTTCACGCCGTACCTGACCTATTCGGCGGTGACAGTCGCCTCAACCTCCGCCCCCGGGCTCGACGTGTCGGCTGTGCCCACCTACCTGGCGGCCACAGCCACTGAGCTCAATGCCGGCCTCAATGAAATCCTGGGCGCGCGCCCCGTCCAGAGAACAATGTCCGCCGGCGCACGCTGGGATTTTGCGAAAAACTTCGATCTCAAGCTTCAATGCGACCACTCTCGCTTAGGCCCCGGCTCGCCCGGAACGCTGATCAATGTACAGCCTGGATTTCGGCCAGGGGGCACCGTCAACCTGTTCAGTGCCACGATCGATTTCGTATTCTGAAGAAATCAATTGCTCAATCGGATCGCAATCGCTGCCATTGAACTCGCGCTGGGCGTGGCGAGCTCGACTGTAAGTGCCGATGTGGTCGCGGTGGTGTCCTCCCGCAGTCCGATTACCAGTCTCAGCAAGAGCGATGTCATGAATATATTCCTGGGCAAGCGGACCCGTTTTCCCGATGGCAGCTCAGCGGTACCGATCGATCAGAGCGAGGGCTCGGCTGCCCGCGAGGAGTTCTACAGCCGCTACGCCGATATGTCCGCCGCGCAGATCAAGGCCTTCTGGTCCAAGATCATATTCACCGGCAGAGGCCAGCCGCCCAAGGCCGTGGCCAACGGGGAGGAGGCGAAGAAATTGGTGGCCGCCAATCTCAACGCCATTGCGTATATCGATGAGACTATGGTCGACTCGAGCGTCAGAGTCGTACTCGCACGCTGAAGGGTCTTGGTTGACCGTCGCGGTCGGATTGGTTGGTTTTGGTTTTGCGGCGCGCGTGCTACACATGCCGCTGATCCTCAGCTCGGGCATGAGCATTGTCGCAGTGCTGACGCGCCAGGATGCGGCGGTGCGAGCGTCTCTGCCAGCTGCCCGCGTGCTGCCGGACATGCAATCCTTGCTGGCATTCCAGCCGCTTGATCTTGTCATCATCGCCACCCCCAACCACCTTCACTACGCCCAGGCGCGAGCGGCGCTCGAGCAAGGCAAACACGTGGTGGTCGATAAACCCCTGGCGCTGTCAACGCTCCAGGCTGACGGCTTGATCGAAACCGCCGCGCGGCGCGGCTGCCAACTTGCCGTGTTCCAGAACCGCCGGTGGGACAGCGATTTTCTGACGATCCAGCGCATCGTGGCGCAGCAGCTGCTCGGAACGATCGTGGCCTTTGAGGCGCGCTGGGACCGCTACCGTCCGGCTGTTGCCGACCGCTGGCGTGAACGTACCGAATCTGGCGGCGGCGTACTGTACGATTTGGGCTCGCATCTGATCGATCAAGCCTTGTGCTTGTTTGGCATGCCGGATTGGCTGCAGGCGGAGGTATTCACGCAGCGCAGCGGTGCAGTAGCGGATGACGGCTTCGAGATCCGCCTGGGCAAGGGCAACCTGCGTATCTCGCTCGGAGTGCGTTCGCTCGCCGCTGACAACTCACTGCGATATCGACTGCACGGTCTCAAGGCCTCGTATCGCAAAATAGGTTTGGACGTGCAAGAGCAGCAGCTGCGTGCCGGGATGCTGCCCTTCGATGCCGCTTTCGGAGTCGAGCCGCAAGATCAATGGGGCCGCCTCGTGCAGGGCGACGGCGGCGGCGACAGCATTGTGCACGCAGAAGTCGGCCGCTGGCG